>Ga0209321_10002803_pt1 | contig 11697 bp, 11 predicted proteins | sample Rifsed16ft4_FD_184012 | JGI IMG/M metagenome (GOLD analysis project Ga0209321, IMG submission 184012) | Soil microbial communities from Rifle, Colorado, USA - sediment 16ft 4 - CSP-I_5_4 (version 2) | ecosystem: Environmental > Terrestrial > Deep subsurface > Rock core/Sediment | place: Rifle... | reverse complement strand
TTCTTGAAGGTGCCGTCGTCCTGGGCGATCTGCTGGATGGTCTCGGTGAGGACCTGCTTGATCGCCTCCGCCTCTGCCGCCGGCACCGTGGAGAATGCGGCGACCAGGTTGATCTCGGCCATGGCGGGCTACCTGTCCCCGTCCCAGACTTTCAGGATGTCGGCGTGAGTCTTGGCGGCGTTGGCCCGGATGGCGAAGCTGATGGTCTCGCGGACCTCGTCCTCGGTGGCGCCGGCGGCCCTGGCACCTGCCAGGTCTCGCTTCGCTCAGTGCGTGTTGCCCGCCGCCAGGTTCGCGGCCAGGTAGCAGAGCGACGCCGTCTTCGGGTCGAGGACTCCCTTCTTGTAGCGCCAGCTGGCGATGACTTTTTCTTCGACCATGCGGCTATGCCTCCTTTCGAAACGTGAACGGATGAAACCGGCAGGTCAGTCTACCACGACCGCAAAAGGGCCCGCTATGCGTGCCGTGGCGAGAACCGAGCAGCGCTAGGGATGGAGGAAGGCGCGATGGTACCGGGTCATATCCGCTACCGTATTCCCGTCGAAGTAGAGCGTCCACCCCGCGGGGTATACCCAGGCTTCCTTGGCGTTCGGTTTCACCGTCGGCCACCACCGCCGGGCCAGCACCTCCATGCGCGCCGCGTCGTCGGTCATATCTTGGGGCTTGCCCAGCAGAAGCGTGACCTCCTCCTTTGTCATGCCCACCATCACCTGGCGGGAGAGCCGCAGGTTGGAGACCCGGTAGGAGTTCGCCACCTCGGGGTTCTTCCTGAGGAACTCCTGGATCTGGGCGTCCATCTGATCCTCGAAGCCCTGGGTCTCCGAGAAGTTGGGGCCCCGGCCGTTGGCGAGCTGGAACCGCTCTTTCCAGACGTCCGGGGCCGTCGGCCCCTCCGTGGCCCGCTGGTCGATGGTAAAGACGGCACAGCCGCCCAGGACGATGCCCAGGAAAAGGGCCCCCACCGCCAGCCCGAAGCTTCGCATCGTCGCACCGCCTCTCATATGAGGGCCGATTCGAGCACAATCCCGCGGTCGATGACCCGCGCCGCCTGGCCGAGCAGCGTGGCCAGGGGGGTCTCCACCTCGGGGGCCTCGGCCAGTTGCCGCAGGAGGTCGATCAGCCGGCGCATGGCCCGGATCAGATCCCCCTCGTGGCCGCCGAAGGATTCCTCCACGATACCCGCCCAGTCGTCATCCCCGGAGGCCCACCGGAAGACCGCCGGCATGAACCCGGGATGCACGGCCGCCGGCAGCGCCAGGTGGCGGGCGCGCTGAGCCTGCCACACCGTCTCCGCGGCGGCTTCCATCTGACGGAACCGCTTTCCGAGGGCAGGGCGCTTCCTCAGGAAGACGCGCCACGCCGCCTGCTCCCCCGACCGCGACTCCTCGCTCAGGGCGGAGCAGAGGGCGGCCGCCTCCGCGACGGAAACGTTACCGAGAATACCCCGTTCGACGACCTCGGTCACGAGGAGCTCGTTGTCATGGCGGATCCCGGCGATGAGCCGTCCTTTGGACAGCAGGGTGCCCCCCTTGACGGCACCGAACTCCTCGAGCACCTCCACCACGCGGCAGAATTCCTGCCAGTACGCGTTCTTCAGCGCCTGGAGCGCCTCGTCCCGCTGGCGGAACCGGATCTCCACTTTCTCCAGCTGCTTCCACGCGCCCTCGCACCGGGGCTGAGCCCCCCAGGGGCAGCGGTGGCACTCGATGGCCGCGAGTTCGGCCTCGCTCCCGTGGGCGCGTTCGCGCTCGATCAGATCGGAGACGGAGAGCTCCCGGAGCTGAGCGGTTAGACCGTTCTCGCGCTGCCGCCAGTCGCGCGGGACCGGCAGGGGGGGCGTCGCCCAGAAGACCTTCTTGATGTTCCCGGACTTCACACGCACGACCGCGCCGTGAGGGAGGAGGGCATCCACGAGCACCCGGGATCCCCGCACGCTGTGGATGGAGAGCACCGCTCCGAGGGTCCCGCCGCCGCGGCGGCGCAGCAGGATGAGTCGCCCCGGCTCGGCCTCGGCGACGGCTTCGCCCTGTCGGCGGCCGCCCCGCCCGAAGGCGCGACGGCGCGCCTCCACCTCCGCCCGCAGCTGGCGGTAGCGGCCAATGCGCGGGAACTCCCCGCACGGGGCGTCGAAGCCCTTCGCCTCCGCGAGCGCCGCGGCGAGGCTCGCGACCTCCCGCTCCAGCCCGCGGATCCGCTTCAGATTCTGGTACTGACCGAAGGAGGATTCCACCGTCCGCCGGATCGTCTCCTGATCGTGGCCGGTGCCCAGCAGGAGGGCCACCGAGCCATACCCGAGCCTGAACTGGCTCTCCACGGGCTCCGGGGGACCCTCCACCGCGTGCAGCGCCTCCTCCAGGCTGTCGCGGCTGTCGAACGCGATCACGCACTTGCCCTCGGGGTCGATCCCCCGCCGCCCCGCCCGCCCAGCCATCTGGGTCAGCTCGTTGTGGGTGAGGACCCGAAACCCCCGGTCGGTGCGCTTGGTCATCCCCTGGAGCACGACGCTCCGGGCGGGCATGTGGATGCCGAGGCTCATCGTCTCCGTGGCGAAGACCACCCGGCACAGGCCGCGCTCGAACAGGAGCTCGATCAGCCGCTTGACGCTCGGCAGGATGCCCGCGTGGTGGAGCCCCACCCCCATCCCCAGCGCCTCGAAGACCGTCTGGTTCAGGGGCGACTCGGCCATGGCGGGACTTTCCTGAACGGCCTCCTGGATCGCGGCCTCGACCTCCTGGCGCTGCGGGCGCGTCAGGAGCGGCTTGCCTTCGGCCTGGTAGCTCTCCATCGCCCGCTCGCACCCCGCCCGGCTGAAGATGAAGTAGATCGCGGGGAGCCAGTGGCGCTGCTCCAGCTCCTCGATCACGAGCGTGGGGTCGGCCACGCGGCGCGCGACCCAGCGCCGGCGGTCCCCCCGCTCCCACCCGCTCACCGCCTCCAGCGGCTGAATCTCCCCGGCGGCGTCCGCGGCGAGGTACTCGAGCGGCACCGGCCGGTGGGGATGGATGACGGGCACGATGGGGCGGTGGACGAGGCTGATCCAGTCGGCGATCTCGGCGATGTTCGCGACGGTCGCCGACAGCGCGACCAGGGCCGCCTCCTTCGGCGCGTTGACGATGATCTCCTCCCACACCGTGCCGCGCCCCGGGTCGCCCATGTAGTGGCACTCGTCGAGCACCACGGCGCCCAGCCCCGGGAGCCCTCCGGCGTAGAACATGTTGCGGAGGATCTCGGTGGTCATGACCAGCACCGGTGCGCGGGGGTTCACCTTGACGTCGCCCGTGAGGATCCCCACCTCGGCCACGCCGAACTGGCGGCAGAAGTCGGCGTACTTCTGGTTGGAGAGCGCCTTGAGGGGGGTCGTGTAGGCGATCCGCTTGTGACGGGACAGGGCCTGGTAGATCGCGAACTCTGCGATGAGGGTCTTGCCCGCTCCCGTCGGGGCCGAGACGATGACAGACTGGCCCTCCAGGATCGCCGTGATCGCGCGGATCTGAAACTCGTCCAGCGGGAACGCGTAGCGGGCCTGAAAGCTGCGATAGAGGTCGAGGTCTTCGGCGCCGACGCGGCCCTCGCGGTGGGCCGCCTCCAGCTCCTTCGGCAGAATATCGCTGAGAATCGGGCTCCTCCTGTCCGATTCAGCGTACCATGGGCTTGCCCCCGGCGAAAATCGGATGCTAAGCTTCGCGGGATGGCAACGACCCGCGTGATCATCCTGGGGGCGGCCGGGCGCGACTTCCACAACTTCAACGTCGTGTACCGGGACGACCCCGCGGCCGAGGTCGTCGCCTTCACCGCGGCCCAGATCCCCGGGATCGCCGGGCGCCGCTACCCCCGCGAGCTCGCGGGGCCGCGCTACCCCGCGGGCATTCCCATCGAGCCCGAGGAGGACCTGGAGCGGCTGATCCGCGAGCGCTCCGTGGACCAGGTGGTCTTCGCCTACAGCGACGTCAGCCACGAGCACGTCATGCACCTGGCCAGCCGCGCCTTGGCGTCGGGCGCCGACTTCGTCCTCCTGGGCGGCCGGCGCACCATGCTCCCCTCGGCCAAGCCCGTGGTCGCCGTCTGCGCCGTCCGCACCGGCTGCGGCAAGGGCGCGGTGAGCCGGCGGGTCGTGGAGATCCTGAGAGCGCGCGGGCGCCGCGTGGCGGTCGTCCGGCATCCCATGCCCTACGGCGATCTCCTTGCCCAGCGCGTCCAGCGCTTCACGACCTTCGGGGACCTCGACACGGCCGGCGCCACGCTGGAGGAGCGGGAGGAGTACGAGCCCCACCTCGAGGCGGGGAGCGTCGTCTTCGCCGGCGTGGACTACGGCGAGATCCTCAAACTGGCGGAGGCCGAGGCCGACGTGATCGTGTGGGACGGCGGCAACAACGATCTCCCCTTCTTCGCCCCCACCCTCCACCTCTGTCTCGTGGACCCGCACCGGGCCGGCCACGAATCCCGTTACCACCCCGGGGAGGCCAACCTGCGGCTGGCCGACGTGGCCGTGATCGTGAAGGAGGATACAGCGGGGCCGGCTCAGATCGAAGCCGTGCGCGCCGCTATCAGCGCGTTGAACCCGCGCGCGAGGATCATGGACACCCGTCTCCCGATCAGCGTCGAGGAGCCCGACAAGGTGCGAGGGCGGCGCGTGCTCGCCGTGGAAGACGGCCCAACGCTCACCCACGGGGGGATGCCCACCGGCGCGGCGGAGCTGGCGGCAAAGAGCCTCGGCGCCACGCTGGTGGACCCGCGTCCCCACGCCCGGGGCAGCATCCTGAAGGTCTTCGAGGCGTACCCGGCCTTGGGCCCCGTGCTCCCTGCCATGGGGTACAGCACCGAACAGATCGGCGAGCTCGAGGCGACGATCAACGCCGTCCCCTGCGACCTGGTGCTGCTCGGCACCCCGATCGACCTCCGCCGGAGCCTCACGCTGCGCCACCCGGTGGCGCGTGTCCGCTACCGGATCGAGGAGGTGGGCCATCCCAACTTCGACGAGATCCTGAGGGGCCTGTGACGAACCCGGAGGGGGGCTAACGCCCCCCTTCCGGACCTCCCCCCGGGGATTGCGCCGGCAAAGCCGGCGCTCGAACAGGGAGCGATATGATACGAACGGTCGTCCTATGACCAGCATGGGCCGCATGCTGATCGCCCTCGGGGGAAACGCCATCCAGCGTCCCGGCCAGCGCGGAACCGTTGAGGAGCAGATCGCCAACATCCGGCTCTCCCTGGACGGGATCGTGGCGGCGCTCGGGGCGGGTTGGTCCCTGGTCCTCACCCACGGCAACGGCCCCCAGGTCGGGCAGATGCTCCTCATGGTCGAGGCCGCGCGGGGGCAGGTGCCGGAGCTCCCCCTCGGCGTCTGCGTGGCCGATACCGAGGGGGCCCTTGGCTACCTGATCCAGCAGGCCCTCGTGAATCGCCTGAGGCACGAGCGGCGGCCGGCGGCCGTGGTGACGATCGTCACCCAGGTCGTGGTGGATCGGGCCGACCCCGCCTTCGCCCGCCCCACCAAGCCGGTGGGCTCGTTCCTCAGCCGGGAGGAGGCCGAGAACTTCAGGCGCGAGCGGGGGTGGGCCATCGCCGACGACGCCGGGCGCGGATTCCGACGGGTGGTCCCCTCCCCGCGGCCCCTGGCCATCGTCGAGGCCGACGCGATCCGCCGGATCCTGGACGTAGGTGTGGTGGTCATCGCAGCGGGAGGAGGGGGCGTTCCCGTAGTCGAGGAAGCCGATGGGAGCCTGAGCGGCGTGGACGCTGTCATCGACAAGGACCTCGCCTCGGCGATTCTGGCCCGCGCCGTCGGCGCCCAGCGGCTCGTCATGCTCACCGGCGAGCCGTTCGTCTTCCTGGACTACGGCAAGCCGACCCAGCTGCCGCTCCCCAGGCTGTCACTCGAAGAGGCGCGGCGCCACCTGCGGGACGGCCAGTTCCCGCCGGGGAGCATGGGCCCAAAGATCGAGGCGGCGCTGGACTTCCTGGCCGGCGGCGGCGAGGAGGCGCTGATCACGTCGATCGAGGGATTCACCGACGCCCTCCAGGGCAAGATCGGGACCCGAATCACGCGGGAGTAAGCCATGCTCGTCTATCACGCAGCCATCACGGCAGCGGAGAATTATCTGGAGCGCCGGGCCCCGCACCGCCAGGCGCACTTCGAGCGAATCGTCGGGCTCCGCGCCCAGGGATTCGTCATCGGTGGCGGGCCGGCTCCCGACGGCCGGACGGCCGATATCTTCTACCGGGTCGCCCAGCCTCCCGACGTCGTCCGCCTCATCGAGGACGACCCGTATTACCTGGGAAAGGTCTGGACGGCCTACACCGTCAGGACCTTCTCCCAGTTCATCGAGCCCTGGGAACTGCCGCCGGTGGTCACCGACGGCTCGCGCCGCGCGACGCTCGTGGAAGGAGTGGCGCGCGAACCCGACATGGCGACCTTCGCGCTGATCGAGCTGCGCGGGGCGGGCCGGCTGGCCTTCGGGGGCTTCTTCGAGGAAGGCACCACCCTCGCGCTGCTGAAAACCGCGGACTCCGCTGAGGCGTCGGGCTGGCTCGCCGCCACCGGCTTCTGGAACACGGAGACCCTGACCGCCCGCGCGCTTCTCTACGCCCTCTAGCCCGGGCGTCCCCATCCAGCGCCGGCCCCCGAGGTCGAGACCCGGCCGGAGCCGGTCCGCTACCCTTTGACGCCGCCGGCACCGATCCCGGTCACCAGGTAGCGCTGCACGAACCCGAACACGACCGCCATCGGCAGCGTGACGAGCACGGACGCGGCCATCATGAGCCCCCAGTTCACATCGGTCGCCGACAGAAAGCGCATCATGCCCGGCGGCAACGTGCGCAGCGACTCGTCCGAGATGAGGATCAGCGCGAAGAGGTATTCGTTCCACGCGAACAGGAACGCGAAGATGCCGGTCGCCAGGATGCCGGGCATGGCCTGCGGCAGGACGACATACCACAGCGCGCCCAGGCGGGAGCAGCCGTCGATCAGCGCGGCCTCCTCCATCTCGACCGGCACGTTCCGGAAGAAGCCGCGAAGCACCCACATCACGAACGGCAACGCGAACGTGATGTAGGCCAGCGCGAGGCCGAGGTGCGAGTCGGTCAGCCCGAGCCGCGAGAAGAGCAGCACGAGCGGGATGATGAGCAGCGCGCCCGGGAACATGTAGGCCAGGAGCACGGACCGGCCGTAGATCTCCTTGCCTCGGACGCGGCAGCGCGCGAGGGCGTAGGCGCCGAGCGTCCCCACGACCAGGGAAATCCCCGTCGACAGCAGACACACCTTGAGGCTGTTCACGAAGAGCTGCAGGAAGTCGGTCAGCACGAACAACTCGCGGTAGTGGACACTCGTCCAGGCGCGGGGCACCCACGAGGGGGGCACCGCGAAGATCTCGGTCTGCGGCTTCAGCGAGGTAACGACCATCCAGTAGAGCGGAAACCCGACCAGCGTCAGTACCAGCCCCGTCAGCGTGTAGGTCCGGACGAGCGCTCGCATCACTCCTGCTCGGAAGAGAAGAGACGGAAGTAGAGGGTCATGACACCGACAAGCAGCAGGAACATGACCACGGCGATCGCTGATCCCTTGCCGACTTCGTAGATGGCGAAGGCCTGCTCGTACACGAGGATCGGCAGCGTCAGCGTGCCGCGGAGCGGGCCGCCGCCCGTCAGCAGGAACACGACCTCGAAGTTGTTGAACATCCAGATCGTCCGGAGCAGCGCGACCACCACGAGCACGTCCCTGATCTGAGGTAGCGTGATCTCGGCGAACCGGGCGACGGTCCCGGCCCCGTCGATCCGCGCCGCCTCGTACAGCTCCTCGGGGATGACCTGGAGGCGGGCCAGCACGACGACCACGACGAACGGGAAGTACTTCCAGACGCCCACGAAGATGACGCTCCAGAGGGCGCTCCCGGGCTGTGAAAGCCAGGCGATCGGCCTGGACACCAGTCCCGTCTGGAGGAGCAGATAGTTCACGACGCCGTACAGGGCGTTGTAGAGCAGCATCCACACGAGGACGACCGCCACGATCGGCATCATGTAGGGGAACAGCACGAGCCCGCGGGCGAGGGAGCGGCCGGCGAACCGCTGGTGGAGGAGCAGCGCAACCGCCGTGCCGAGCACGAGCTGGAGCCCGACGGTCCCCCCGGCCCAGAGCACGGAGAGCCACAGGGCGCTCCAGAACTCGGCGTTGGTCAGCAACCAGAGGTAGTTCCGGCCGCCGACGAACGTGCCGGTCCGATCGAGCAGGTGGATATCGAAAAAGCTCGTGTAGACGCCGTATCCCAGCGGGAACGCCAGCAGCGTAAGGAAGAGCACGCCGCTCGGCAGGAGCAGGATGGCGCCGAGGTGCCGGTCGCGCAGTCTCCCCAGCGCGGCGGCCAGGTGAAAGGGCGGGGCCCCGACGTGCGTCGGGGCCGATGTTCCCCCCCTCAGTCCTTGATCCCCTTCGTCGCGTCCACCATCTGCTTGTGCGCCCACTCGACCGCTTTCCCTACCGGCTCCTTGCCGAGGACGATCTTCTGGACGCAGTCGGTCAGGATGTTCTTGGACTCGACGACCTCGTACTTATAATTGAACGGATGCTGCGGGGACTCGAGCGTCGGCGCCACCGCGTAGTCGGTGGGGGTCAGCAGCACCTTGACGATGTCCGGATTCGCTTTGATCCATTCGTGCGTGGCGTACAGCGGCTCGACGGACTTCTGGGTCGGCACGACGTGGCCGACCACCGGGGTGAGAAGGCGCATGACCTGCTCGGGTTGGAACATGAATTTGACGACGTCCGTCGCCTCCGCGGTGTTCGGCGTCTTGTGGAGATAGAACTCGTCGAAGTGGAGCGTCGTCCGGTGCTGCCTGTCCCGCGGGATATGGACCGTCGCCGTCAGCGGCAGGAGCTGCGGCGCCTGGGCGTAGAGGTGCGCGAGCACCCGGCCCCAGTAGAAGGTCGTCGCCGACTTCCCGGACACGAACGCCGCCGACGCCTCGCGGAAGCCGTACTGGCCGACGTCGGGCGGTGAGAAGCGCATCGCCATCTCGCCGTAGTACTGGAGGGCCCGGCGGCTCTCCGGCGAATCGAAGACGACATTCAGCTTCTCGTCGAAGAGCATCCCGCCCGCACTCCAGATGTGGATCAACGCCATGAGGTGGGTGTTCCAAGTGCGGCCTGCGCTGTAGACGGCGCCATAGACTCCCTTGGCGGGATCCGTCAGCTTCTCGGCCGCCGCACGATAGTCGTCCCACGTGATCGGCGGCTTGAGGCCCTTGGCGGCGAAGAGGTCCTTCCGGTACCAGAGCACCGGCCACTGGCCCCCGTACGGGATGGCCATCTGGATCCCGCGATACTGCCAGACCTTGAGGGCGGCCGGGTTGAAGTCGCTTCGCCCGAGGGCGTCCACGACGGGCGCGAGGTCAACCACGAGCCCCCGCTTCGTCTCGGCGGCAACGAAGTCCGGCTTGCTGCTCCCGGCGACGATCTCGGGCGGCTTGCCCGCGGCGATGTCCGCCGCGAGCTTCTTCGTGATGTCGTCCCACTTGGCGAACTCGCCCTTGATCACGACGTCCTTGTTCTTCTTCGCCGTGTAGTCCTCGAAGAGGGCGTTCCACGCCTTGATCTGGCTCGGGTCGGCTTCCGGAGTGAAGAGCCGGAGCGTCTTCGCCGCGAACGCTCGGCGGGGTCGGCCGAGCCCGAGAGCCAGGGCGCTCCCCGCCGCGCTGCCCGAGATAAGAAACGTTCGTCGCTTCATCGTGTCCACCTCCGTGGGTCCAGCATCGCGGTTAAGCACAGGTCAGGTCGTCACCTGTCCGGCAGGGTATGCCACGCTACCACGCACGGGCCAGCCGGTCAAGAGCCCGACCTGCCTCATTTATAATGAGGAGCGCCTTTATCCTCTCCCCCGCGGGGGGAGAGGAAAGGAGAGGAAGTAGCCGATCGCGCCGGAGACCATCCCGGCCAGGAGGGTGAAGACGAGCCCCCCCAGGAGCTCGGTGCGGGGCCAGCCGACCCCGAGGAACCAGAACGTCCACGCCGCCTCGGCCGAGTAGAAGACCCAGGCGAAGAGGAAGCCGGCCATGACCGCGCCGCCCGGCCCCCGCGTGGTTCCGCGGTAGGCGTACCAGAGGTCCACCCCCAGCGCCGGGATCACCAGAAGCGGCGGGGCCGCCCGCGCGACGGCCAGGAAGAGCCCCGTGAAGCAAAGCGCTACGAGCGTCGCCGCCCCCCACCGGCCCGAAGCGCGCACGCCCGCCACGATGAACGCCGGCGCCACGAGGCAGGCCAGGACCGGGTAATACGTCGCGTCGCGAGCCGTGAACGCGGCGCTGAACCGTCCGAGGAGCGCAACGGCCGCCCAGAGGAGGAACCCGCCGAGGAGCACGAGGCCCCACTCCCTCACGCCGGCCGTAAAAAGGGCCCGAAGCGCCTCGCCGCCGTCGGGGACCTTCTTCACGAGTCGCCCTTCGACGTCGCCCAGCGGATGGCGCCGATCACCACCAGCCCGATCCCGACCACGACCGGGATCCAGTAATTCGGGAGATTCCACGCCTTGATCAGGGCCACGCCAAACCCGATGACAATGACGATGGCCCCCGCCACCATCAACCCGCTTCCCGAGCGCCTGCCTCCCATGCAACTCACCTCCCCCCCTCAAACCCTCAGGATTCTACCGCGGGCGATCCGGGGTGGGAAAGAGGCCGTTTCTCGGCTATCATGGCCCGGGCATTCTACTTCAGGGGGCAACCCATGGAGATTGTGCGGATTCCCGAGGCGAAGGAGTTCTCCGCCGAGGAGCGATCACCCATGCCTCGTCGTGCGCACACGGTGGGCATCATCGGGCTCGGTTTCGGCCGCGCCCACATCCCGGCCTTCCAGGCCAACGGCTGCCAGGTCGTGGCCGTCTGCCAGCGCAACGCCGCCCAGGCCAAGGCCGTCGCGGACAAGTACGGCGTCCCGCGGGTCTTCGAGCGGTGGGAGGAGATGCTGGAGCAGGTGCGGCCCGAGATCGTAGTCATCGCCACGCCGCCCCACCTCCATCAGGCCATCGCGCTCCAGGCCCTGGCCCGTGGCGCCCACGTCCTCTGCGAAAAGCCGCTGGCCATGACGCGGGACGAGGCGCGGGCGATGGTGGAAGCCTCCGCCCGCGCCGGGCGCGCGGCGATGACGTGCTTCAACTGGCGCTTTCCCGCCGCCATGCAGCGCCTCCACGCGATGGTAGAGGAGGGCTTCCTCGGCAAGCTGTTCCACGCGAGCCTTCGCTACCTCGTTCCCCGGTGGGCGGACGAGGCGACACCTCCGACATGGCGGATGGACCGGGCGCAGGCCGGACACGGCGTCATGGGCGACCTGGGCGTTCACCTGGTGGATCTGACGCGCTGGAACTTTGGCGAGATCGTCCGCGTGTCGGCGCGATCCGGGATCGCCTATCCCTCACGGAGCGTGCCCGGAGGAGCGAAGCCCGCCGACGCCGAGGATTTCTGCGCGGTGACGGCAGAGGTGGCCTCCGGCGCTCTCGTCACGCTCCTGGTGAGCCGGGCCGCCCGCGGGGCGTCCGAGCAGACCCTCGAGGCGTACGGCAGCCAGGGCGCGCTCTCCTACCGGCTCTCGCGCGCGGGAGCACGGTGGTACAAAGGCGAGCTCGGCGCCGCCTCGGGGAGCGCTGCGGCCTTCGAGCCGGTGAAGGTTCCCGCGGGCCTTCCGCGCTCAGCGGGAGAAGGCGATCAGCTCGAGGT
>Ga0209321_10002802_pt1 | contig 11698 bp, 10 predicted proteins | sample Rifsed16ft4_FD_184012 | JGI IMG/M metagenome (GOLD analysis project Ga0209321, IMG submission 184012) | Soil microbial communities from Rifle, Colorado, USA - sediment 16ft 4 - CSP-I_5_4 (version 2) | ecosystem: Environmental > Terrestrial > Deep subsurface > Rock core/Sediment | place: Rifle... | reverse complement strand
TCTGCCGTTGCCGCGCCACGTCCACGCCAACGCCGTCGAAGAAAGTACTCTTGAGTCCGCTGCTGACCATGCCGGTGAATTTTAGCTTCCCGTAAGCCGCATCGACCCCGGGGATGCTTTTGATCTTTTCCACCAGCGCAGAACCACCTTCCAGCGTCATTTTCAGTGGCTCGGATTTGCCCAGGTCCTTATAGTCCCGGTGTTCGATCTGGAACGCCCCAGTGCTCGCCCCGATCTCGAACATGGCCCAGTTGCGCTGCATCCCATTCAGAAAATTTCCGGTTCCAATGATGACCAGCACACCAAAGATAATGGAAATTTCGGCAAGCAATGTCCGGCGCATATTGCGCCACAGATTCTTATATGCCAGCATTAAAAACATCGATTGCCTCCACTCAGTGGTAATTCAGTGACTCGATGACGCTCATCTTGCTCGCGGCCCTAATCGGGATGGAGGCCGCCACGACAATGGCGACGATAGGCGCAGCAACCGAAGCAATCACGCTGTTCGCGCTCAGCGTGGGGTGGACGTCCAGATTGACCATGCCTCCAAGCGGAATGCCCACATACCACCCGAGCAGCACCAGCAGCGCACCGCCCCCCAGTCCGAACAAAGTGCCCAGGGTGCCGACGATCGCCGATTCGGTGTAGAGCATTTGATAAACATCCATTTTGCGCATGCCGATGGCCCGTAGTGTGCCAATTTCCCGGATGCGCTCGAAGAACGCCATCAACAGCGCGTTGCTGGTGATCATCCCCACCATCATGATGAGAACAAGCATGATGACACCGCCGATTCCGTTGAACATTCCCACCATCTGGCTGTATACCTTGCTCTCGTACCAGGGCACGACGCGCCAGGGCAGGCCTTTCTGCGCGAATTGGCGGTTAAGCTCTTCCTCCACTGCGGGAACATTGTCGATGTCGTCTACGCGTACCAGCAGTTGTGTCGCGCCGTCGCCCAGATCAAGCAGGTTGTCTTTCCAGCTCTTTCCCCTGGCACCCACCACCAGGCTTTGTTCAACGGCCTTGTCTTGCGGAAAGGTCACCACGCCTCTGACATGCACCAGCGCGTTGCTTTGCTCGCCGTGAACGGTTTTCGAGAGCAACACCAAGTCGTCGCCAATACTCAATCCCAGGCTCTTGGCAAGCGCTTCTCCGACCAGTACGCCATCTGGATCGTCTTCAGCGAGAAGCTTGCCGGCAACCAAGTTCTTGCCGTAGTCCGGCAGCACCGTCCTGAGTGTCGCAAGATCGTAGACGGCTCCGACGAAGGTCGTGCTTTTGTCGTCCTTCCCCAGCAGCCCCCCGGTGATAACACGCGGCATGACCGCTCGCACATGCGGGTTCTGCATCAGTTCCGCCGCCAGCGGGCGATAATCCCTTATCAGTATCTTTTCCTGATCGGTGATGGCGTATTTCTTGTAATCGCGGTGCTCAATACGCAAATGAGAATCTATCTGGTTCACCAGCGAATCGGACAGGCTTGCGGAAATTCCGTCCGTAAAGCCATTGGTAAGGACGATCATGCTGACGCCTATTCCGATCGCCGCCAAGGTCGATACCGTACGGCGGCGATTCCGCAACAGATTTCCCCACGAAATACTTAGATACGACATAATTAGCCTTCTTGATGTTAGCCGATAGCGGCTTTTATTTGACGACAATCTCCAGTGGCTTGCCGCCGGCCGCAAAGTCGGTCCGCAGTTTTGCAAAAGTTGGCAATCCCGAAAACACGCCGAGTTTGAATCCGTTGGAAAACCCCAGCGGCTCCGCCGGAAAACTGAGCATGTTGTGATCCAGCGCGTTGTTGCCGTTCTCGTCGTGGAAAACCCTGACCGCATAGCTGCCGTATTTCATCTGAGGAAAAGTCAATGTGGCCTGACCCTGCCTGATGTCCGCCACGACGCGAACGTGCGGCTTGCCGAAAACGTCTTCTCCCTCCACAAACAGGTCTGCGACTGCATGACCCTTGTCGCCGAGGAAACCGCCGGCATGGACGACAAGATCACTTTGCTGGCTCTCCTTATCGGCGCCGGACGCGATCTCCTGCGACTGGACAGGCGCCGCAAGCAAGAGCGCCCCAAGCATCAAATACCCTTTAACGACGAAGCCAATGCGTTGCTTGATCTGCGAAAACAAGATTTCGGTGTTCACTGCGGTTTCCTCTCTTTTCTGGTCAACTTTCACAATCTCAATCGGATGCCTGGGATCAGGCCCCGACAAAGTTTCTAAAGAACTCTTCCTCAGCGCTGATTTCCCACTTCAGTTTCTTGGAGGGTCAGTTACAAAGCCTATTTTCAGAAGTCCATTCGACTGTGCGGCAGACATTACGTGTGCAATGGACGCATAGTGGGTGGTCTTGTCAGCGCGCAGACGCAATTCGGGCCGCGGTGTTTTCTGTGCGGCCAAATAAAGTCTGGCATCCAGATCCTTGTTCTGGACTTCCTCGTCGTTCCAGAAAACAGTGCCTTTCTCGTTGATTGACAGCAAAATCGTCTCCGGCTTGTCGGGCCTGGCCTCCGATTTTTCGCTCGGCAAATCGATCTTGATTGAAGGAGTGAGCAGGGGTGCCGCAATGATGAAGATCACCAACAACGTCAACATTACATCCACCATCGGCGTGACGTTGATGTCTGCCATCGGGCCGTGCTGTATATTTTCATTGAATCCGCCAATTGTCATAGCATGATCTCCGAGTTGTTATTTGCCTACCCGCGAACCCGTAGTCAGGTAAGCATGCAGGTCATGTGCAAACGCATCCAGTTCCGCCAGCACCACCCGATTGAGGCGGACAAATGTGTTGTAGGCGAGAACAGCGGGAATCGCGACTGCAAGGCCAAGGGCCGTCATGATCAAGGCCTCGCCGACCGGACCGGCTACTTTATCTATCTGCATCATTCCGGTTTCGGATACCGCCATCAACGCGTGATATATGCCCCAGACAGTTCCGAACAAGCCCACGAAAGGCGCGGTCGAACCGACCGAAGCCAGCAGGGTCAATCCGTTTTCCAGGCGGGATGACACGCGATTGATTTCCTGCCGCAAGGTCCTGGCAATAAGTTCGCTCGGATCCACCGATGCATTGAGCGACCCGGCCTGGGGTACAAAGTTGGCCGCTTCTGCGCTCTGGATGGCAAGAGGCGCATAGACGTTTTCGGTGTCCGCAGTTCTGATGTCGGCTATCGCAGCAGACAGCGATTGCGCCTTCCAGAAAGCTTCCAGCGCATTTGCGCTTTTGCGTATCCGCCATGATCGCCACGTCTTGAATATGATGTAGTACCAACTGAAGATGGACATCGCCAGCAAAATGTATGCGACAGAATGCGAGACAGCGTCTACTTGCGACCAGTACTGCTCAAGCCCGAGATTTGAGTTCATATGAATTCTTGCCCCTTAGTCCTAATGTTTGCTTAATTTGAAAACCACAGGAAAATCGAACCACTCGGAGACAGGGCTGCCGCCTACTATCGCCGGGCGGTAGGTTAGCGACCTTGCTAGCGCCACCGCTGCATCATCAAGAAGCTGGTAGTTACTGCTCTTCTTTATCTCCACCTTTTCGCAGTGCCCCGTCTCCAATATGAAAGCGCGTAGAACCACGGTGCCTTCCTCTCCGTACTTTTTCGAAAGTGGCGGATACCACTTGGCCGACTCCGTGGCCAGGTATGACGCGTTAACGGTCGGGCCGGAATTGGGCACAGGCTCCGAGACGGGTTGCTGCTGCGCAGAACTTGATTTCGTCTCGACAGCAACGGCAGTGGCCTCGGTTTCCACAACGGGTGTTTCATGGGATTTCTCCGGCCTTCTTTCTGGCAACGGTGCGCTACGCTCTGCGGCCGCCTGGAATAACTGCGCTTCAATCGTCATTTCCGGTGGCTGGCTCACATTTCTTTTCGACCTGTCCGAAAATCCGATCATCAACGCCTCCAGCAACGCCATGTGCAATAGCATGGTGGCCACCAGAATGAGTGTGGGCGTAGGTTTCATATTTATCGTAGCCATAAGTTGTGGTCTCCCTCATCCAACAGCTGTCAGCAAACCATAAATACCGGGCTAGCGCCGCTGTTGTGCAGTTGCTAGAAATTTGCGATCAAATTAGCCCGGAATGATCTCGGCTCCATGGGGTGAAAGTGAATGTCATTCACGCCAGCCGCTGGCTCACCAGGCAGACGTGACGTGTAGTAATAGTCGATCGCAGAGGTGGTCCGGTTGGTCAGGTTAAAACCTTCCACATCCAATCGGAGGGCGGGACCGAACTTGTAGCCGACCCGCCCGTTCAGCGTGATCGTGCTGGCGGAACGGATGCTGTTGTCTTCGATCAATGGCCGCGGCCCGAAATACCGCAATTGCATTCCGCCAAAATAGGGACCGATGTTATCGATGGCAAACGCCAACGACGCCACCCCCTCGACCGCTCCCGGAATCCTGTCGCCGGCGGGATCGAAATCTTTGAATCGTGCACGCGCATATGCTGCATCGGCGTCGATATTCAGCCAATCACTCAGTTTGTAATCGCCGGACAACTCGAAGCCGTTGCGGCGGCTTGGCCTGCCCGCCTGCGTGGTGCCGGCATCCCCGAGGAAGATCAGTTCAGAATCGAAGTCCAGCCTGTATATTGATAAAGCGGCTTTGAGGTCCGGGACAATTTCGCTGCGCACACCCACTTCACTGCCCTTGGATCGCACCAGCGGGGTAACCCTGGTCACCGGTACGCCGGTCTTGGGATCTACTGTAATGGTAGTGCCACGGGCATCATTGGAGTGGAAGCCTTCGCCGACATTGAGGTAATACTCGGTCTTTTCCCACGGCCCGAAAATCAGGTTCAGTTTCGGACTCGCCATGGTGGCGCTGACATTGCCGGAGTTTGCATTATTATTGCTGTCCACCTTGAATTTGTAGTAATCCCCGCGAACCCCAGCCACGGTACGGAATTTCTCCAGCCAATGGGTGCTGTTTTCGAAGAACACGCCACCGCTGCTCTCCACGATATGGTCCTGGCGGGTGGTGGATAACCGTTGCCTTGCTTTGGTGCTATACAGCCCGTTGTAGATGTTGTCATTCTGCAACTGCAGGCCGACGGTGTTTTCCGAATCCTTGCCCCAAAGCATGCTTTTCATGGTCTGGGTCATATTGAGACCGGAAGTTACACGCTTGTCAGGCTGCTCGAACTGGTCGCCATTGACAGGGTCGTCCAGGAAATAGGTGAAGTTGGAAAAGATATCCAGCTTATTCTGGATCACATATATGTTTATGTTGCTGGAAGCCGCATCAGAAATATTGTGCCAATCAGCGGATAGACTGTTCCTGTTGGAATTGCCGCCATCGGTAGAATCGATCGTATCGAATCTGCCCAATGTCCCTTGGTCGACTGCCCGCCGCGGAATCTGATCTGTCGAGTTCCATTTTGCCTTGTAAGCCATGGCCGTGACGTTAAAGCCGCTTGCCAGATTGCCCTCGCTGTAGCGGAGTACGCCATTGACCTTGTTATACTTGTCTGGATGGACGAACGGACCATCGTTCCTGAGCAGTTCGAGCGCATATAGGAGTCTTCCGCCCCCCAATGCAGGCGAGTCTGCAAGCAATGCCCGGCGGTAGCCGTTCTGACCGATCCCGAGGCTGGCAATACCTTGCTGCAGCCTGTCTGCGTACTTGATGTGCACTGCCCCTGCGGAGGCCATATCGCCTTCCTCCGCATAATATGGGCCCTTCCTGTACTCCATCAGGTTGACCAATTCCGGTATCATGAAATTGAGGTCCGACCACCCTTGTCCATGCGAATGGCTACGCTGATTCACCACCATGCCATCCAGCGTGGTCCGCATATCCGTGCCGTGATCCAGATTGAAGCCGCGCAGATAATACTGGTTGGCCTTCCCCTCGCCGCTATGCTGGCTCACGATCAGGCCCGGTGTTTCCTCCAGCAACTCGCCGGGACGATAGACGGTGCGCGCAGCCAACTCTTTCTGGGTCTTGACGCCGGTGTTGGCCGAACCGGTCTGGCCCAAGTCGGTGGGACGTTCGCCCTCCACCACAATTGCCTCAAGCGCTTTTTCATCTTCCGCCCAAGCCAATTGACTTGCGGCGAACAGGCTCAGGAATGTCACAGCCATCAAATTTTTGTGGGTAAGAAAGCACAGATTATTTTTTGATGCAAAAAACATATAGCCACCCTTTTTCATTGCGTTATTGGTCATAGCGTACTTCGTCACTCAACTGAGTTCAGAGCCATTTCGTTATCGGCTCCAAAATGAAATTTGGAGCCTTGTTTTTTTTCGTCTGCGATAACCGCCAGCGTCAAGAAGAAGGAGCCGACACTGGCCCACCTGCCGCGAATCTCATCCGTAAATCCGGTTACGCTGGCGCTGAATGAATGCGCCTCGACGGATAACTCGATTTCGCGCATATCCAAAAATCTGCCAATGCGTTTGGAGATCGCCTTGACTACGGCCTCTTTGGCGCTGAAGGCGAGCATCAGGCACAAGGTGTTGTCGACAGAGGCGTGACAAAGACCCAGTTCTGTTTCGCTCAAGATCAACCCGGACACTTCATCGGTCTCCACGTCACGGCGTTTATCGAGAAGGTCGACGCCGATTCCATTGAACTGCGATTCGCGCGCCACCACCGCCAGGCACAGGCCCGATTCGTGAGTGATGGAACCGCTGATGCCCGCGGGCCACTGGGGGCCGCCCAGATCACCCACGAGGATACGGCCGGCGGGACGGCAGATGGCCTCGAGCGCGCGGTGCGCACACCACCTGCCCGCAATGAATTCTGCTTGGCGCTTTGGCACGGCATTGGCAACAACTGCCCGCTCTTCGTCAGGAATCGGGAACTCCATCGAGGCGCGAGCGCAACAAACCGCTGCCGTGCCGGCCAGCCACGACTCCAATTGCGACTGGATGCGGTATTTGTCCGAATCATTGTGCCGATCTTCCAGACACGGCAAGCTGCCGATGTCCCCATGCAGCAACTCGAAACGGTCCGCCATCATCAAGCCGGATGGCATCATTCCGACTCCTGCATCATCCAGTCAGCCACGCGCTCGGCAAGCATCATGCAAGTCAAGCTGGTTGGCGCACTGGGAATCAGCGGCATTACGGAAGCATCGACAATGCGCAGATTTTTTGCACCGTGAACCCGACAGTGTTGATCGACCACGGCCGATGAATCCGTAGCGCCCATCCTGGCCGTACCGACTGCGTGCCATGTTGCATTTATAAAACGGTTGATCGCGCTCTTCAGGAGGGCGTCGTTGTTAACAATGGCTTCCGTCCACATGAAAATGGATTTTGTCCGCTCTGCAACCGGTCGTGACCGGGCAATTTTCCAAGCCAGCCGCACACCATCCATCATCCGCTCCATGTCCTCTGGCGCCGAACAAAGATTAAGTTCGATAACGGGCCGGCTTTCGAGCGCGGTGTCCTTCAGGAACACCCTGCCGCGCGAGACGGGGCGGGTTAACACAACCGACATCGCATTGGCTTGAGGGGTACCCAATAGCTCGCTCAGCATTGGCACCGTCTTGGTCTCAAGATTGCTGAGAATAAACAGGTTAAGGTCAGGGACCTGGCTTGATCGACTGTTGGCCCGCGCCCCGATTTGGTGCGCAGATTGCGCCTCCGGATTTGCATCGGCGCTGGGCCTCATCCAGAACATCACGGCCGGGTGGTCGGACAGATTCTCGCCGACGGCCGGCAAATCGATAACGGGCGGGACCCCCAGTGAAACGCATAACTTGCTGCTGCCGACACCTGAGCGAAGCAGAATAGCCACCGTGTTTATGGCACCTGCGCTGAGGGTAATACGGTTGCCTGAAACGACTTCCCTCCGGCCATCCACAATGAGTTCGACTCCCACTGCCCGCGAGCCCTCGAACAGAATCCGGTTGACCATGGATCCCGCCCGGATCGCGAGATTTTGCCGCGCTCTCGCCGGATCCAGATACGCGGTGGCAGTGGATATACGGGTATGGTCAACGCTGTTTGTGGGCAGCAGTCCAACCCCGGCGGCGGACGAGCCATTCATGTCCGCCAAATCAACCAACCCCTGCGATCTGCATGCCTCCCGAAACGCTGCCTGCAAGTCGTTTAATTCTTTGATGTTGGCTCGCGTGATCGGCAGGGGCCCTTGGCCGCCATGCAGCTCACCCGGGAAATCGAGATCGGCTTCTATCTTCTTGTAATAGGGCAGCACACCCGCCCAATTCCATTCCGTGTTGCCCAGGGCCGCCCATTGGTCGAAATCTTCTTTCAGGCCGCGCAATGCGAGAGCGCCATTTACCGCAGACGAGCCACCCACAATTTTTCCCAGAAAGTACGGGTATTGCATCAACGTAGTCGCCATTGGCTGCGCGGCGCGTACAGCAACATTGACTGCAGTCAACATGTCACGCGGGGAGGCGGCCACGACCCCGGCAGATTGCATCAAATTTTGAAACAATCCGCTGGAGCGCAAGTTAGCCGAAAACTCCCAGTTGTACCCGGCCATTACCGGGAACCGTGCATCCCTGATCACCTCGGGAACCGTGTCGGGTTGAGGAAAATCCGGCCCAGCCTCAAGTAACAACACCTGGCGCTCTGGATGTTCCGACAAGCGGCTCGCCAGCACCGCGCCCGCCGAACCGGCGCCAATGATGATTTCGTCCCAGCTCTTGCTCATATTCATTGAGGGGTGCCCAGCATGCTGACGAAATATGTTGGCATGCCCTGTTTCAGCAAGAAGAAAAGGCCCATCGTGGAGATCGCCAGGCCGACTACTCCCATAGGCAGACGGTTTCGCGAGTGCAGTTGGGGGATATAACCAATGCCGACTCCGATCATGTGAATCAATGCAGTGCACGCAATGAAGCCGAATGTGTAGAACGCGGGCACAGCTGCACTCGGCATTTCCACACCGTGTGCATTGCCATGAAGAGAACCGAAGAGGCCGACTACGCCCATCGTCAACCAGATGGGAGACTGTCGCGGTACTGCAACGCCCGCGCCGAGAAATAGCACCGACACGGCAATGCCGATCTCAATATGGGGCAGGACAACACCCAATACGCCGATGATCCCGCCAATCAACATAAAAGCAACAAACGCCCCCGGAACCCAGAAAACAGCCGAACCTCCGATCAACGCGCTGATGATGCCAACACTCAACATCGCCAATAAATGATCTGTCCCCAGCAACGGATGCAGCAATCCCCCCATAAAGCTTTTAGCTTCGTGCTCGGAGTGCGCATAAGCCAAAGCTGGAAGTAAGGCCATCATCCATCCCGTCATCACCGTGAAATATTTTTTTTGCATTTCTATGCTTCCCTAAAGATTAATAACCGTTCGTACCGCAGCTATCGGCGATCCATTCCTGCAAACTTTGAGCCAATATCCGAGGCTGTGAGTGCAGGTAAAAATGATTACCCTCAAACCACTGCACCCTGCTTGAACCCGTCGTGTACTGCTGCCACCAGCCCATCGTCTCCGGTGAGACCTCCCTGTCTTCATTGCCTGCACAGATGACCAAGTCACAGGAGAGGGACGTCGTGGACTGGTGCTTATAGGTTTCCAGAACTTCGTAATCCGACCGGAGTACGGGCAATAAAGCCCGCATCATCTGCCTGTCTTCCAGAATTTCCGGCGGCGTTCCGCCAAGGTCCCGGATATTGGCAATGAACTCTTCTTCGCCTGCTGAATGCCAGCAGTTGAGAACCGGGGCCGGTTTACACGGCGCCCCATGGCCAGACAAGATAAGCAGATCCGGTTCACGTCCCGTTCTGGCCTTCAGTGCCAGTGTCAATTCGTAAGCGACCAAGGCACCCATGCTGTGGCCGAACAGAACCAGCGGCCTGTCGAAAACAGAAATTACGTCGTCAATGACGTGTTCGATAATCTGCTCCATCCGGAGCAGGCGATCTTCTCCGAACCTGTCTTCTCTTCCGGGCAACTGTACTGCTAGCAGCTCGATATGTTCGGGCAGGCCAGAAGCGAACCTTCGATAGACAGAGGCACCGCCGCCACACCAGGGGAAACATACCAACCGCACCTTCGCCTGTGGCCCACCGGCATAGCGACGCAGACATCCCTGCCGTCCGGAAATCCTTTGCTTTTTAAGTACGGCTAGCATTAGTCAATCCATTTTGCGTAGCTTGGCAGCTATCTTTTCCGCGACCATCAGGCAACTAATATGAAGAGGGGCACTAGGAAGCGTCGGCATGATCGATGCGTCCGCGACCCAGAGGTTTTCAACACCGTACACACGCCCTTGAGGATCGACGACAGCCCCTTTGTCTGGCGACAGACCCATCTTCGCGGACCCACCCAAATGCGCGGCAGGACGTACAAAGGTCGTCACGGCATGCTCCAAAGCGACATCGGAATTCACCATTCCATCTGTCCAGGCAAGGATTTGATCGAACTGCGAACGCAACGCCGGATGCTGCATCAGCTTCCACGCCACGCGCACGCCCTCCTTGACCGGAGGGATATCCTTCTTATCGCTCAGGCAATTGACCGACACATTCAGCTTGGCATGCGGATCGGCTGATGTAAGACGGACATAGCCTCGCGACGTCGACTTGTTAAAACAGGCCAGCATTCCAGCGATAGTGGAAGATCCGGAAGTCGCGGCCAACTTGGGAAACAGGTTGCCGACGTCAATACCGGCCATGGTACAAATGTGCATGTCGTTGTCGTATCCGGAATAGCCCGACGTGAAGCGCAAGAGCGTCTGGCGGGCCGGCTCGCCAAGAGTGCACGCTTCAGGCTTGGGTATCCCCCAAATACCCACGACAGGGTGATCCATGAAGTTCTCACCGACACCGGCAAGCGGGCTTCTCACCTTGATGCCCAAGGGCTCGAGCGCCCCCGGATTCCCTATTCCAGAACGCAGCAAGATTGCGGGCGTATTCATTGCACCTGCGCAAACAACCACTCTATCGGCAAGAATCCGATGCAATTGTCCTTTGATCTCGGCCTCGACACCTGCACACGCAGCCGCATTCTCTTTCCAGATCATGCGATGAACATATGCGTCTGTGACAATTTTCAGATTGGTCCGGTCTCGCGCTGGTGCCAGATACGTCAACACCGTCGACATGCGGACCCCTCCCACAACATTTCTCGGGAAAACACCCACGCCGGTTGTGCTCGGATCGTTATGATCATCGGTCTGGTCGTAGCCCAGGGAAATACATGCCTCCATAAGTGCCGCTTGCAGAGACGTCAGATCCTCTTTACGTTCCCGCCGGATTGGCATCGGACCACCGACCCCATGCAGGCTTTCCGGACCAATAGGATCGTCTTCAAGTGCGCGAAAGTAAGGCAGCACATTTTCCCAAGCCCAGTCCTCTCCGCACTCATCGCCCCATTCGTCATAGTCGACAGGTGCGCCGCGTACAGCCAGGGTCGCGTTGACCGCCGAGGATCCGCCCAGGATTTTGCCGCCCTCATAATCAAAAACACTTCCCGGCCGTGCCCCCGCCCTCATCTCGCCGTCACCTTTGATCGCAGCAAGGATATTCCAGTTGAGGCCGGGTGCAACTACGGGCTGGTTGGCATTGCGGACAGCATCAGCAATGCTCTCGCTGGGCGCGGCCGCCGGGCCAGCCTGGGGGGGTGGCCGCTCGCCGTCCACGCGATTGGCGACCGCGCGCTGCACGAGGTGCTCATGGCCTTCGACGCGCTGCGCGCGGTGGAGGCTGAGCACCACATACCGCGCG
>Ga0209321_10002798_pt1 | contig 11704 bp, 9 predicted proteins | sample Rifsed16ft4_FD_184012 | JGI IMG/M metagenome (GOLD analysis project Ga0209321, IMG submission 184012) | Soil microbial communities from Rifle, Colorado, USA - sediment 16ft 4 - CSP-I_5_4 (version 2) | ecosystem: Environmental > Terrestrial > Deep subsurface > Rock core/Sediment | place: Rifle... | reverse complement strand
CCTCCTCTTCGGGGAGCGCGCCGAGCGGGCGCGCGAGCGGGTGCGCGTGCGCTACGCCATCCCGTCGGATCGTCGCGTCGTGCTCTACGCGCCGACCTTTCGCGGCGAGAGCATGATCGTGGCGCGCCACCCGCAGGAGCTCGACCTGCGGCTGATGGCGCAGGGCCTGGGCGAGGATCACGTGCTCCTGCTGCGACTCCACCCCGCCGTGCGCAGCCGACCGCGCGTCGACCGGGCCGCCCGCTCGTTCGTGATCGATGTGTCCGACCATGGCGAGGTGAACGAGCTCCTTCTCGTCGCCGACCTGCTCGTGACCGACTACTCCAGCATCGCCTTCGACTTCGCGCTGCTCGGCCGGCCGATCGCCTTCTTCGCGCCGGACCACGAGGCCTACGAGCGGGAGCGGGGCTTCTACTTCGACTACCGGAGCGGCGTCCCCGGCCCCGTCTTCGAGACCACCGCCGAACTGGTCGCCTACCTGCGCGCCGGCCTCTTCGACACCGAGCGGGTGCGACGCTTCGCGGCGGAGTGGTTCGAGGTCGCTGACGGGCGCGCGGCCGAGCGGTTCGTCTCCGAGGTGGTGATCCCGGCGCTGGAGGGCACATGGGCGTGAGCGGAGCCGCCGTCCGTGCGCGCCCCGAGCTGAAGGTGAGCATCGTCGTGCCCGTGTACAACCCAGGCCGGTTCATCGAGCCGTGCATACGCTCGGTCCTTGGGCAGACGATGCTGGCGCAGGATTACGAGGTCATCTTCGTGGACGACGGCTCGACGGACGAGACGCCGTCGCGGCTCGATCGCCTCTCCGCCGAGCACCCCAACGTCCGCGTCTTCCACATCGCTGCCTCGGGCGCGCCGGGCAGGCCGCGCAATCTCGGGATCGAGCAGGCCCGCGGCGAGTACATCCAGTTCCTTGACGCCGACGATGAGCTCGCGCGGTACGCTCTCGAACGGCTCTACGAAAGGGCCCACCGCGTCCATGCGGACGTCACGGTCCTGAAATTCGCCAGTGCCTCGATCTCGCGCCAGCCCACGCTGTTCCGGCGGGATCGTGACCTCCTGACTCTTCGTGGGTTCCCTCGGCTCATCTACAGCAGCCTCGGGCCCGCGAAGTTCTACCGCCGTGCCTTCCTTGTGGAGCATGGCATCCGGTTCCCCGAAGGGTGGCGACGGCTGGAAGACTCCTTCTTCACCGTGACCGCCTACCTCCGGGCCAAGAGCATCTCCGTCGCTGCCGACGCGCCCTACTACTTCTACCGGCGTCGGGACGACGGGAGCCACCTCACGTCCGAGGCGGTCGACCCGGCGACGTATGCCGCCAACGTGCGTACCCTCCTCGAGCGGATCGTGCACGAGACCGAGCCGGGCGCGTTCCGGGCGCGGCTCGTGCGGCGCTTCTACCGAAGCGAGATGCTCGGCAGGCCGAGCGAGGAGAAGTACCTGTTCCGCCCGCCGGAGTTCCGGCGAGCGTTCTTCGACGCCATGCGCTCCGTGGCGACGGATCTTGTCGACGACAGCGTGGAGGCCGGCCTCGGAGCGCTGGCGCGCATCCGCTCGAAGCTCCTGCGGAGCGGTCTCGCCGACGAGTTCTATGACGCGGTCCTCCGGGCCAAGGACGTCGGGCTCCGGGCGTCCCTGCGCACCGCTCGCTGGGAGGGCGGCCGTCTCAAGCTCACGTTCCACGCGCACCTGGAAGACCGAGCCGATCGCACCGCCCTCGTCCTGATCGGCGACGGGGAGCGCACCTTCATGGACCCGCGACTGTGCGTGGGCCTGCCGCCCCAGCCGGTGGATCTCCGAGGGCGGCCCGATGCCTTCCGGGCCGACGTGATCCTGCGCGATGCCGAGACGGCGCTCGAGTGGCTGACTCCGACCAGGGTCCGCGTGGCGCTGGTGCCGGACGGGCCGCCGCTGGCGGACGGGCGCGCCCGCCTCAGGCCCCTGATCCGCGGGCGGGCGAGGATCGATCCGTTGCGGGTCGGACCTGGGGATCGCCCGCTCGAGGGTCGCTGGGAGGTTTGGCTGCGAGTCCGTGGCCTGGGGATCAAGCGGCGCACCCGGCTGGGCAGCATCGACAGCTCCCAGGTGCGACGGGACGGGCTGCCCGCGCTCCTTGGGTCGGTGCCTGGGTTGGTCGTGCCGAGCTGGGATCACGGCACAGGCATGACCCTGGAGGTGGGCGGAGGCATGAGGAGCCTCGGCGGCGCGCTCCGCAGGTCGGCCATCCGGATCGTGCGGGACGGCCGCTCGCTCGCCCTCCTCCTCCCGGTCGCGACGACGGCGGGGACGGCCACGGTACCGGCGCTGGTCGTGCTTCGCGGGGCGGATCGCGACCGGCTGCTTCCGGCGCGCCTGGAACCCCGCGGCGAGCGGTTGTGGTTGACCGCCACCGTCCCCGCGGACCTGGCGCCCTCGTCATCGGGCAGCGTCGAGCTGCTCGTCCGATTGGAGGGCGACCGCGGGCCGGAGGTCGAGCTCGCTCGCGCGACCGTGGCCACGGGCAGGATCAGGGTCGTGGGCGTACCCCGCCTTCGCTTGTCGGAGCGGGTGCGCGAGGCCGCTCGACCTGCTGCCCGAGTATTGCGCGCTAGGCTCCGCCGGGTCTACCGGCGATTGCCAGAGCCGATCCAGCGACCGCTCCGGACGGCTTACCGGCTCGGTCGGCGTATCCGATGACCGGCAGGCACGTCACGCCGGGCGCTAACGTGAAAGGCGCTGTGGGAACGACCGCCGATGGGCCGGGGCTCCTCCTCCCGGAGGGGACCCGGTTGCTCCACATCGGGCCGCACAAGACCGGCACGACGACGATCCAGGGTGCCTTCCACGGCGCCCGGGCGAACCTCCTCTCCCAGGGCGTTCGCTATGCCGGGCGATCACGTCAGCAGGCCCAGGCAGCCCACGCCGTCACCGGGCGAGCCTGGCACCTCACCGGCGGGAAGGCGCCGCCGATCGGGACGTGGCACGCGCTGGTGCGCGAAGCGCGGCGCGCCCGCGAGCCGCGTGTCGTGATCAGCAGCGAGTTCTTCTCCGATGCCGACCCCCAGGCGATCCGCAGGATCGTGAACGATCTCGACCCCGCTCGGGTCCATGTCGCGGTGACCCTTCGCCCACTGGCCAGGATCGTCCCGTCGCAGTACCAGCAGTGGGTCCAGAACGGGATGCGGAAGTCGTTCGACCGATGGCTCGACGGAACCTTCAACCGGCCGCCGGGAGCGCGGACCCCGCTCTTCTGGTGGCGGCATCGGCACGATCGGCTGATCGCGCGCTGGGCGGAGGTGGTGAGACCGGACGCCATCACCGTCGTCGTCGTCGACGATCGAGACCATGCCATGGTGCTGCGCGTCTTCGAGGCCCTGCTCGGCCTCCGCGAGGCGACGCTCGTCCCCGACGAGGACCGGACCAACCGCTCCTTGACGCTTCCCGAGGTCGAGGCCGTGCGCGCGTTCAACGTGGCGTACAAGGGCGAGGGGCTGCCGATGTCGCTGCACAGCCGCGTGATGCGCCTTGGGGCCGCTCAGTTGATGAAGGCGCGCGAGCCCGGGCCGGACGAGCCGCGGCTCGAGATGCCCCAGTGGGCGCTCGATCGGGTCGCCGTCATCGCCCGGGAGATGGTCGACGCGATCGCCGCCTCGGGCGTGCGCGTGATCGGCGACCTCGAGAGCCTGACCGTCGTGCCGACGACGGGGCGGACCGGGGATCGCCCGCCGGAGGCCTCCACCCCGCCTGACGTGGCCGCCTCCATGGCGATGGGCATCCTCGTCGCCGGGGGGCTGGCGCGTCGCGGGGCGTCGACACGGTGGGTCGAGCCGGCGGAGCTGCGGCGGACCTCGACCTACTACCTGGCCGGGGCGCTCGGGCTCAGGCTGGCCGGGTGGCTGGCGGATCGCTGGCGGGCCGTGCTCGATCGTCTGCGCTGAGGGAGAGTCTCCGCTCCACGACCGCGCGGATGCGCCCGACCGCCTCGCCGACCTCGGTCTCGGTGGTGTCGATCACCACGTCCGCATCGTCGGGCGCTTCGTACGGCGACGAGATGCCGGTGAAGTCGGGGATCTCGCCCGCCCGGGCGCGCGCGTAGAGGCCCTTGCTGTCGCGCTGCTCGCAGACCTCCAACGGGGTGCTGACGTAGACGAGCAGGAACGTCCCACTCGGCTCGACGAGGGCTCGGGCGGTGGCCCGGCCCGTGGCGAACGGCGCGATCGGCGCGGCGATGGCGATGCCGCCATGGGCTGCGATCAGCGAGGCGATCCAGGCGATCCGCTCGATGTTCTTCTCGCGCGACCGCGCGTCGAATCCCAGCTCCGGCCACAGCCGGCGGCGCATCTCGTCGCCATCGAGCACCGTCACCTGCCGGGTCCCACCCTGCGACAGCTCGGCAGCGAGCGCCCGTGCGATCGTCGACTTGCCCGAACCGGAGAGGCCCGTGAAGAAGACCACGGCGCCGCTCACGAGGGAGGGGCGTCGATCTCCGGTACGCCGTCCGGCCGTACGGCGCCGGCGAGCGGGCGCGGAGCGTTCCGGAGCGAGACGCGGTCGCGCATGGCGACCCAACCGACCGTCCCGAACAGGAGGGCGGCCCCGGCCGCGGCGAGCGCCCATTCCGAGGGCGCTCCGATCAGCCGGAGGCCGGAGGTCAGCAGCAGCACCGCGAGCGCGCGGCGAATGATCCCGCCGGGCGCCCGGGTGCTGACCTGGGCGCCGATCCAGACGCCCGGGATCGCGCCGACGAGCAGCGAGGAGGCCACCGTCAGCGAGACGCTGCCGAAGACCAGGTGCCCGGCGACGGCGGCGGCGACCAGGGGGATCGCCTGGACGAGGTCGGTCCCGACGAGCTGGGATGCCTTGAGCGCCGGGAACATGAAGAGCAGCGCGACGATCACGATCGAACCGGAACCGACCGAGGTCAGGCCGACCATGAAGCCGGCCACCGCACCAAGGATCACGATCGGGATCGGCCGCAGGCGGACCTCGGGGCGGCGGATCGCCTTCGCCGGGCCCTCGCCGAGCGGGAGGCGATCGCGCCACATCCGCAGGAAGGCGCGCACGACCAAACCGGAGGTGGACGCCAGCAGCGCCACGCCGAGGATCCGCTTCAGGGTCTCGTCCAGGTCACCCGCCGGCATCAGGTCGATGAGCCAGGCTCCGGCGAGAGCGCCGGGGATCGAACCGAGGCAGAGCCATCCGACCAGCCCGAGATTGACCGTGCCCCGCCGCAGGTGCACCAGCGCCCCGACCGGCTTCATGAACAGACTGACGACGAGATCGCTCGAGATGGCGGTCAGGGGATTCACGTTGAAGAAGAAGACGAGCATCGGCGTCATCAACGCGCCCCCGCCCATCCCCGTCAGCCCCACGACGATCCCGACGAGCAGACCCCCGACCGCGAGCGGGAGGTCGAGGCTCATCGACTCACGGGGGGGTCCGGGGTGCGGAAGAAGACCCTGCCACGCGGCGATGATACCTTCGGTGCCATGCTCCACTTCCCGACGGCGGGGCCGTTCCCTCCCGACGATGGACGGCTGGCCTTGGCCCTGGCGGCCGGGGCCGGTGGGGTGCTCGTCGGGTTGCGCGCCCAGGTCGACGCGGGGACGTTCGCGGGCGGCTCGCTCGGGGACGCCGGGGACGCCGCGGCCCAGGCCTATCTGGCCGGCACGCTGTGCCAGGCGCGCCCGGACGATGCCGTCCTGTCCGAGGAGGGCCGCGATCGCTCGCAGCGACTCCTGGCCGAGCGGGTCTGGATCATCGATCCGCTCGACGGCACGCGGGAGTTCGCCGAGCGCACCCCCGGCGGCCGCTGGCGAGACGACTTCTCCGTGCACGTAGCCCTTTGGCGTCGCGGCCGGGGCCTGACCGATGGTGCCGTCGCGCTCCCCGGCCGGGGCCTGCTCTATGGTTCTGCCGCGCCGACGCGCTCGGAGCTCGGCTCGGCCGAGACTGTGCTCGCAGGACGCCGCCGCCTCCGGGTCGCCGTCAGTCGGACCCGTCCCCCGATGATCCTGGACCGGCTCGCGGGCGACGAGGTCGAACTCGTGCCGATGGGCTCGACCGGCGTGAAGGCCATGGCCGTGCTCGAGGGCACGGTCGACGCCTACGTACACGCCGGCGGCCAGTACGAGTGGGACTCGGCCGCCCCGGTCGCGGTCGCCGCGGCCGCGGGCCTGGTGGCTTCACGGCTCGACGGGTCGGCGCTCGTCTACAACAAGGCGGATCCGTGGTCGCCGGACCTCCTCATCTGCCACCCCTCGCTGGTCCGGGTCGTACGGAGGATGCTCGCGTCCGTCGCAGCCGGCGAGGCACAGGGCGGCTCGTGATGAGGAGCTACGTCCTCAGTCACCTCCGGAACCTCGAGGCGGAGAGCATCTTCATCTTCCGCGAGGTGGTCGCCGAGATGCGCCGGCCCTGCCTGCTGTTCTCCGGCGGGAAGGACTCCACCGTGATGCTCCACCTCGCGCGCAAGGCATTCGCGCCCGCGCGCATCCCCTTCCCCATCCTGCACGTGGACACCGGCCTGAACTTCCGCGAGGTCCTCGCCTACCGGGACCGCTGGATCGAGCGTCTCGGCCTGCGGCTCATCGTCGCCTCGGTCCAGGACGCCATCGATCGCGGGCTGGTGCGCGAGGAACCCAACGGATCGCGCAACCGCATCCAGACCCCCGTGCTGCTGGAGGCCGTCGAGCGGCACAAGATCGACGCCCTCTTCGGCGGCGCGCGGCGCGATGAGGAGAAGTCGCGCGCCAAGGAGCGGGTGTTCTCGTTCCGCGACGAGTTCGGTCAGTGGGACCCGAAGAGCCAGCGGCCCGAGATCTGGAACCTCTACAACGGCCGGGTCTTCCCCGGCCAGAGCATCCGGGTCTTCCCCCTCTCGAACTGGACCGAGCTGGACGTATGGACCTATGTCGCCGAGGAGGGGGTCGAGATCGCCGACCTGTACTTCGCCGCCGAGCGGGAGGTCGTCGCGCGCGACGGCATGCTCTACGGCGTGAACGGGTTCGTCCAACCGCGTCACGGCGAGACGGTCGAGGTGCGCAAGGTGCGCTATCGCACGATCGGCGACGCCAACCTCACCGCCGCCGTCGAATCGGACGCCGACACGCTGGCCAAGATCGTCGAGGAGGTCGCCTCGGTCCGAATCACCGAGCGCGGCGCCACGCGCGGCGACGACAGGTTCAGCGACACGGCCATGGAGGACCGCAAGCGCGAGGGGTATTTCTGATGACCGCCGACCTGCTTCGGTTCGCCACCGCGGGCTCGGTCGACGACGGCAAGAGCACGCTCATCGGGCGGCTCCTGCACGACTCGAAGTCGCTGTTCACCGACCAGCTTGCCGACGTCGAACGGGTGAGTCGCGAACGCGGCGACGACTACACGGACCTGGCGCTGCTCATGGACGGGCTGCGTGCCGAGCGGGAGCAGGGCATCACCATCGATGTCGCGTACCGCTACTTCGCCACGCCGCGGCGCCGTTTCATCATCGCGGACACCCCCGGGCACATCCAGTACACGCGCAACATGGTCACCGGTGCATCGACGGCCGACGTCGCCGTCCTTCTCCTCGATGCCCGCAACGGGATCACGGAGCAGAGCCGCCGGCACGCGTTCATCGCCACACTGCTCGGCGTCCCGCACATCGTCGTGTGCGTGAACAAGATGGACCTCGTCGGCTTCTCCGAGGCCGTCTTCGAGGGGATCCGCGAGGAGTTCGGCGACTTCGCGACGCGCCTGCGGGTGCGCGACCTGACGTTCATCCCGACGTCCGCGCTGCTCGGCGACAACGTCGTCGAGCCCTCGCGCAACATGCCGTGGTACGACGGTCCGGCCCTGCTCAGCCACCTGGAACGGCTGCACGTGGCCAGCGACCGGAACCTGGTCGACGTGCGGTTCCCAGTGCAGTACGTGGTGCGCCCGCAGTCGCACCACGTGATCGACTACCGCGGCTACGCGGGCACGGTCGCCTCCGGCGTTCTCAAGCCCGGCGACGCGGTCCTCGTGCTACCCAGCGGTCTCGAATCGACGATCGCGACCATCGATACCGCCGACGGGCCGGTGGACGAGGCCTTCCCACCGATGGCCGTCACGATCACGCTCACCGACCACATCGACGTCGGCCGCGGTGACATGTTCTGCCGGCCCCACAATGCGCCGACCGTGGCGCAGGAGATCGACGCCCACGTCTGCTGGATGGACGAGGCCGCGTCGCTGGTCGAGGGCCGCACGTACGCGATCAAGCACACGACGCGCTGGGCGCGGGCGGTCGTCAGGGAACTCCTGTACCGCATCGATGTCAACACCCTGCACCGCGTCGAGGACGCCACGGCACTGTCACTCAACGAGATCGGGCGGATCCACCTGCGGGTCACCCGGCCGCTCTTCGCGGATCTCTACCAGCAGAACCGCCAGACGGGCTCGTTCATCCTCGTCGACGATGGCACGAACAAGACCGTCGCGGCCGGCATGATCATGCGAGCGATCGGGACCACGTGAAACCGCGGACAGGAACCTTCCAGCCAGCCCTTCGCCGCAGGTAGGCTATAGTCCCGGACCGAGGCTGCGGCCGTCGCCACTCCACGTGGGCTGCGCCGATCCCAGGGATGACCATCGAATGACCTTTCGCGCCAAGCCGCCCCGCAGGCGGCCCACATCCAGTCACGAGGACGAGGCGCGCCGGGCGCGCATCGTGACCCTCGGCTTCGTGACCGTCAGCGTGGTCGCGGTGCTGCTGCTGGTCGGGACCGTCGCGTACTCGTTCTACCGCGATCACTTCGCTGCCGTTGCGCGCGCCGGCAGCTCCGAGATCACGAAGGACCAGTGGCTGGCCCGCGTCGAGGTCGACAACTACGAACTGAGCGTGTTCGAGGGCCGCGTGCGCGAGCAGGTGGCGCGGGGAGAGCTGAGCGCCGATACCGCGGCCGTCTACTTCCAGCAGATCAGCGCGCGCCGGCAGCAGATCCCCCTGACGGCCATCGAGGAGCTGATCGACGATGCTTTCCAGGCCAAGCTCGCCTCCGAGCTCGGCGTCACCGTGACCGACGCGGACATCGATGCGGCGATCGACGAGTCGGCCACCACGCCCGAGCAACGCCACGTGCTCGTCATCGGCATCGATCCGCTCCTGATGGGCAGGACGCCCGCGCCCGGTGAGACCCCTCTCCCCACGGCTACCCCGACGGCCACTCCAGCGCCGACGACCAGCCCGTCGGAGACCCCGACGCCGCTCCCCACCGCCATCCCCTCACCAACGCCGGAGCCCACCCCCGAACCGACTGCGGCCACCGCCGAGCAGATCGCCGAGGCGCGCACCCGCGCCGAGGCGGCGCTTGCCAAGCTCGACGACGGCGTCGACTTCGGCGACGTGGCCACCCAGTACTCGACGGACAGCAGCGGCCCGCGCGGAGGCGACCTCGGCTTCATCAGCCTGACGAGCGTCCCGGACGAGGCGCTGGGGGCCGCGCTCTTCGCGCTGCCGCCGGGCGGGACGAGCGAGATCGTGGAGGGGACGGACCACGTCATGTGGATCGGCCGGGTGACGGAGGTTCGCCCAGCGTCGGAGGATCCGGGCTTCCTCGACGGCCTGGAACAGAACGGCATCGACGTGGCCGCGTACCGTGCGGCCGTGGCGGCCCAGGTCCGCCGCGACAAGATGCGTGACGCCCTCGTCGCCGAGGTCAGCTCCGGCCCGGCAGATCAGGTCCACGCCTACCACCTCCAGGTGACCCCGAACCCGAACGACCCGACCGCCACGGACGCGGAGGCGCGCGTCCTGCACATCCTCTACTCGCCCGAGGACGACCCGAACGGCGCGGAAGCGCTGCCCGCCGACGACCCGGCGTGGGCCGCGGCGGAGGAGGAGGCGAGGAAGGCGGCCGATATCCTGCGCGGCCTGTCCGATGTCGCGTTCCGGCGCCAGCAGTTCGAGGCCACCGCCGCCACGGCGTCGGACGATGAGAGCTCAGCCGCCCAGGGCGGTGACATCGGGTGGGTCACGCGGGCGACGCTCGAACGGCCGTTCGGAGACGCCATCTTCGAGGGCGAGCACGCGGCCGACGAGATCATCGGCCCCGTAAGGACCCGCTACGGGTGGCACGTCATCCTGTTCATCGACAAGCGGGCAGGCGCCCGGGATCGCATGGCGGCGATCCGCGCGGAGGTCACCGCCCCGGGCGCGGACTTCGCGGCCGTCGTCCGCCAGAAGAGCGAGGGCGTGGACGCATCGAGCGGCGGGGACCTCGGCTGGGTCGTCAAGTACCAGCTCGATCCGAAGATCGAGGACATCCTCTTCTCTCTGCAGGCGGGCGAGGTCAGCGAGGTCGTCACGGAGACCGACGCTCTCCACCTCTACTACGTCAAGGAACGCGAGCGGCGGGACGTCGACGAGGACCAGCGCGCGATCCTGGAGGACTCCGCGTTCTCGCACTGGTACGACCCGAAGAAGGAGGCGGCCGACATCTGGCGCGACCTCGACTTGCTCTCGCAACTGGGGGGCACATCCTGAGCGAGGCGGACATCGTGGCCCGCGACGGGATGCCCGGCTGGGCGGGCGAGCGCCCGTCCGAGGTGCTGGCCGAGGCGCTCGTGAGTTGGGGTGTCGACCCGACGGACGGGCTCCAGGTCGTCTCCGTCGCTCGGCTGCCGGCGACGGCCATCGACCCGACGGTCGCGCTCGTGCTCCTGCCGTCCGCGGAGGGACCCGTCGACGGTGCGGCCCGTTTCCCCGTCCTGCCGGGGCGCCATGCCCGCCCGCGCGACCCGCTGGTGACATTGGGTGCGCTCTATCCGCCCGATCACCCGGTGCGCCGGAAGGATGGCTCGAAGACCACGGTCGGCAGCCTCACCGGGGGCGACCTCACCGCACCCCTGATCATCCCCGCGGCGACGCCGCTCGACGCCCTCGCCAGCCCACACGCTCTGGCCTGGATCTCGGCCCGCCTTCGCGCACCGGACGGCTGCCCCTGGGACCGCGAGCAGGACCACGTCACCCTGCGGCGGCATCTCCTGGAGGAGGCGCACGAGGTGTACGAGGTGCTCGAGGAGGGTTCCACGCCTCGCCTCGCCGAGGAGCTCGGCGATCTCCTGCTCCAGGTCATCCTGCACGCCCAGTTCGCCGCGGAGCGGGGCGTGTTCGACCTGAGCGACGTCTACCGCGCCATCGGCGAGAAGGTCGTCCGCCGCCACCCGCACGTGTTCGGGGATGCGCGGGCCGACACGGCCGCCGAGGTGGCCCGCAACTGGGAACGCATCAAGGGTGCCGAACGGGACGAGCGCGGCGAGCCCAGGGCCGGTGCCCTGGCCGGGATCAGCGCCTCGCTCCCGGCTCTCGCTGCCTCCCAGGAGATGCAGGATCGGGCGGCCAGCCTGGGCTACGATTGGCCCGACCTCGAGGGGGTGATCGACAAGGTCGCCGAGGAAGCGAGCGAGCTCCTCGCGGCCGAGGACGCGGCGCAGCGGACCGAGGAATTCGGGGACCTGCTCATGGTGATCGTGAACCTGGGGCGCCGGCTCGGCGTCGACGCCGAGGCGGCCCTCCGGGCGGCCAACCGGAAGTTCCGCGAGCGCTTCGAGGCGGTCCTCGCCCTCGCGGGCGAGCGCGGCCTCGCGCTGGAGACCCTCGACCTGGACGAGCTTGACCGCCTTTGGCGCGAGGTCAAGGCCGGCGTCGAGCGGCCAGCGGAGGGCGGGTCGTGACCATCGGGACCGCACGCTTCCGCGCCGACGG
>Ga0209321_10002797_pt1 | contig 11714 bp, 9 predicted proteins | sample Rifsed16ft4_FD_184012 | JGI IMG/M metagenome (GOLD analysis project Ga0209321, IMG submission 184012) | Soil microbial communities from Rifle, Colorado, USA - sediment 16ft 4 - CSP-I_5_4 (version 2) | ecosystem: Environmental > Terrestrial > Deep subsurface > Rock core/Sediment | place: Rifle... | reverse complement strand
GGATCGCCTCGCGCTTGAAGTAGTCGCCGAAGCTCCAGTTGCCGAGCATCTCGAACAGGGTCTGGTGGCGCGGAGTCCGCCCCACCTCTTCGAAGTCGTTGTGCTTGCCGGCCACGCGCAGGCAGGGCTGAGCATCCACCGCGCGCCGGTAGTCGCGGCGCTCCTCCCCGGTCAGGACCCGCTTGAACTGGACCATCCCCGAGTTGGTGAAGAGGAGCGTCGGGTCATTGCGGGCAAGCAGCGGCGCCGGGGGCACGCGGGTGTGCCCGCGCTCCTCGAAGAAGCGCTGGAAGCGCTCGCGGATATCGCCCGCGCTGATCGGCTGCATCGGTGTCTGAGCCCTCACTCACGGCGAGAGCCGGCTGTGACCGGCTCTCGACTCCTCGTGCTCAATTGCGTCGGGAACGACCGGTCAGGAGGCGTCCTCCGGCAAGGCGCCACCTTCGGCGGCATCGTACGCGGTCATCATCTCGGCGCGCGCCTTCTCGGCGGCGGCGCGACCCTCGTTGATCGCCTCGTCGAAGGCGGCCTTCTTCTCTCCCACGAAGTCGCCGACCTGCCCGCGCAGCTCATCGCCCGAGGCGGGCGCCATGAGCATGCCGATGGCGGCACCGATGAGTCCACCGATCAGCATCCCGGCGAGGAAGCTGCCGAATCCCGAGTCCTTCATGCCCATCGTCCTCTACGGCGTCGTGGGGCAGATTCTACCGGTCCCGCCGCGACCCGTCCGATGGCTGGGCCGATTTCGCCGGTCCGAGATGACCCAGCAGGTCGGTGGCCAGCATCGCCAACTGCGCAACGACCGATGCCGCGACAAGGTGGAAGTCACCGATGCGCACCACCTCGAGGCCGGTTCGGTCAGCGATCGCGTTGCCGGCCATGGTGCCGATGACGGCCGCAACCCCGAGCGGCACGAGCATCCGGTCCCACCGCCCGCGCAGCGCGATGAAGGCCGACAGGTTGATGGCGGCCACCATGGCCACCAGCAGCAGCCAGGGGGTCATGCCGCGCCGGCGATGCGACCGCCGCCGAGACACTCCTCCCCGTCGTACAGCACGGCCGCCTGTCCGGGTGCGGGCGCCCAGACCGGTTCCGCGGTCTCAACCTGGAATCGCTCGTCCCCCACAAGCGTCACCTCGCACGGTATGTCGATACCCCGATGGCGGATCCGAACCGATGCGCTGAATCGCTCCGCCGGAGGCGCGCCAGCCACGAAGCGACGACCATCCACGCTGAAACGCCGCGCAGCGATCTCGTCGCGGCGACCGATCACCACGGTATTCGTGCCGGGCCGCACCTCGCGCACGAAGACCGGCTCGCCGAGCGCCAGACCCAGGCCGTGCCGCTGCCCGACCGTGTAGTGCGCGTACCCGGTGTGCGTGCCGAGCTGCGTGCCGTCGCGGTCCACGATCGGTCCGGGGTCGCCGGTATAGCCGCGACGCTCGGCCAGCAGCTCACGGTAATCGCCGGCGGGCACGAAGCAGATCTCCTGGCTCTCCGGCTTGTCGGCGGTCGGCAAACCGAGGTCAGTGGCGATGCGCCGTACCTGCGGCTTGGTCAGCGCGCCCAGGGGGAAGCGGGTGTGCGCCAGCTGTTCCTGGTCAAGGACCCACAGGAAGTAGGTCTGGTCCTTGTCCGCGTCCGCCGCACGCATGAGTCGGTGCCGGCCGTCCCGGTGCTCGACACGCGCATAGTGTCCGGTCGCGACCGCATCGGCCCCGTAGGCGGCCAGCCCGCGGCGCAGCAGCTCGTCGAACTTGATGTACTGGTTGCAGGCCTGGCACGGATTCGGCGTGGCGCCCGCCAGGTAGCCGTCCGCGAAGGCGTCGATCACGCGCTGCTCGAACGCGCGCTCCAGGTTCAGCGCGAAGAACGGGATGTCGAGCAACTGGGCCACGCGCCGGGCGTCGTCGTGTGCGTCCGGCGTGCAGCAGCTGCGACGCTGTTCGTAGCCCTCGCCGGTATCGGGGTGCAGGCGCATCCAGACGCCGATCACCTCGTCTCCCGTCTGACCGGCTGCCTGCGCAAGCAGAGCGGCGGCAACGCTCGAGTCGACGCCACCGCTCATCGCGGCCACCACGCGTCCCATCAGATCGATGCGACCGCGTCGCGCGGCACCCCTGCGTCCCGCATCCGCCCGACCACGGCGCCGATCACTTCAATCGCGCGATCCACCTCGGCTTCAGTCGTCGAGCGTCCCGCGGTCAGCCGCAGCGACCCATGCGCACGCTGCGGATCGAAGCCCATCGCCAGCAGGACGTGGCTCGGGTCGGTGGCACCGCTGGTGCAGGCGCTGCCGGTGCTCGCCGCGATCCCGTCGAGGTCGAGCGCCGCAACCAGGTCGCCGCCCTCTACGCCATCGATCAGCAGGCTCGCGCTGTTGGGCAGCCGCTCGACCGGGTGGCCGGTCGTCACCACGCCGGCGATGCCGGCGCAGCCCGCTAACAGTCGATCGCGGAGCGCGGCGAGCCGGGCATTCTCAGCATCGCGCGCTGCTGCATCTGCCTGCGCGAGTTCCAGGGCACGGGCAAAGCCGACGATCCCGGCCACGTTCTCCGTCCCGGCGCGCCGCTGCCGCTCGTGCGAGCCGCCCTGCATCTGCGGCAGCAGGGCCGTCCCCTGGCGCACGAAGAGTGCGCCGACCCCCTTGGGGCCATAGAGCTTGTGCGCTCCCAGCGACAGCAGGTCCACGCTCAGCGCATCGACGTCGAGCGGCAGGAAGCCGCCGGCCTGCACCGCATCGGTGTGGAACAGGACCCCGCGCTCGCGGCAGATGGCACCGATATCGGCGATCGGCTGGATGGTGCCCACCTCGTTGTTGGCGTACATGATCGAGACGAGGGTGGTGCGCTCGCTGATCGCCGCGGCCAGGTCGGCCGGATCCACCCGGCCGTAGCGGTCCACCGGCAGATAGCTCACCTCGAAGCCGGACCGCTCCAGGATGGCGCAGGAGTTCAGCACCGCCTTGTGCTCCACGGCGCTGGTGATGATGTGGCGCCCCCGTGCGCTCGCCGCCCAGGCAGCGCCCTTGATCGCCAGGTTGTCAGATTCGCTGCCCCCGCCGGTGAAGACGATCTCCCGTGGCTTCGCGCCGAGGATGCGCGCAACGGTCTCGCGTGCCTCGTCGAGGCCCTGGCGCGCCCGGCGTCCCGAGGCGTGCAGGCTCGACGGGTTGCCGTAGTGCTCGGTCAGGAAGGGCAGCATCGCCTCGAGCACCTCGGGATCGATCGGCGTGGTGGCGGCGTGGTCGAGGTAGATCATTCGGGCGCTCAGCAGACCGGCGCCGGCGTCGCGGAAGCCGGTGTTCCCGAGGGACGCGGCGTGGGCGACGGCTGGTTGACGAACGGCGTGCGCACCATGGTGCGGATCAGGTTGATGCTTTCGATGTCCAGCTGCTCGCGGATATCGGGCGGCCAGAACTGGTAGCGGGCAATGCTGCCCGAATCTACGCGCGCTCCCAGGGAGAAGAGCTCGGGCAGTTGCGAGACCGGCACGTTGGTCCACAGCGAGTCGCGAGCGATGTCGAGCAGCTCGGGAATGCGCCCGATGAGCACGCACGGGTCGAGCTGGCGGCGCAGCGAGCGCAGCACCAGTTGCTGGCGATCCATCCGGTTGTAGTCGTTGTCCTGGTGCCGTGAGCGCGCGTACGCCAGGGCGGTCCAGCCGTTCATGTGCTGCTGGCCGGCGGGGATCCACAACTCGACGTTCCTGCCGCCGTCGGGGGGCGGGTATCTCGCGTCGTACACCGAGTAGGGCACATAGATGTCCAGGCCGCCGAGTTGGTCCACCAGGCGCACGAAGCCCTGCAGGGTGACCACCACCTGTCCGTCGATCTGCAGCCCGGTGAGCTTGGCGATCGCGTCCTGCACCGCGATGTAGCCGCGGTCGTCATCCGAGCCGGGGAACCACTGCGGGTTCGCGCTGGCGTAGGTGAAGAGCGAGTTCAGCAGGTCGGGGAAGCAGCGGCAGTCGAACGCATCGGCCGGCCCGTCCGGCAGCGGGACGTGGGTCAGGTTGCGCGGGATACCGAACATGGCGGAGCGCCCTGTGGCGACATCCACGCTGAGCAGGATCATGGTGTCGGTGCGCAGGCTGAAGCGACCGGGGCCCGCGTCGCCACCGATGAGCAGGAGGTCGAGGCGCCCGTTGTCGGACCAGACCGGCAGCGGCGTCGGCTCAGGCGTCGGCGCCCGGGTCGGCGTCGGAACGGCGGAGGGATCCACCGTGCCGGCGGGCGTCGGGTTGGGGGTTGCGGTCGGGTTCGTGTCGTGGAAGACCGTCGCGACGGTGTCGTAGGTCTTGTAGGTAACGAGTCCGAACCACGAGTGCATGAGCAGCGTGACGCCGAGCAGCGCTCCCAGGCCGAACAGTCCCGGCCCGTTGCGGGAAGCGCTGCCGTCCGAAGGCCAGCGGCGTCGCGCGAGCCGAAAGGCGTCCACGATTGCGCCGGACCGATACGCCAGCAGCACCACGTTCGCCACGAGCAGCCCAATCAGCACGTTTGGTTGAATCAGCAGCCCGGCGGTGCGGTACGACCCCTGGGTCGCGACCACCAGCAGAACGATGCCGACGAGGAGCATGATCGGCGCGGCCATGATGATCGCCCGGCGCCGGGCACCGATCCAGCCCTGGCCGAGGCCAGGCACGATGAAGGAGAGAGCGGCGGCGAGCACGGCCGAGCGCCGGATCGCCGCGATCACGCGGGACGCCACGGCGGGAGTCTACGACGCATATCGGATGGAGGTTGGAAGCATGATCGTACGGTCGCTCGATGAGGTCACCGGCACGGAGCGCGACGTTCACGGCGAAGGTTGGCGCAGCCAGCGCCTGCTGTTGCGTCGCGATGGCTTGGGCTTCTCGCTTCACAACACGACCGTGGCGGCGGGAGCGGAGATGGAACTGGAGTATCGGAACCACCTCGAAGCCTGCTATGTCATGGCCGGTGAGGCCGAGTTGACCGATATGGCGAGCGGCGAGCGCCACGCCCTGGCACCCGGGATGGTGTACGCCCTCGACCAGCACGACCGGCACCAGTTGCGAGTCATCACCGAGATGCAGCTCGTGTGCGTGTTCAACCCGGCGCTGACCGGGGCCGAGACTCACGACGCCACGGGGAGCTTCCCAATCGACTGAGGTTGCCGAACCAGGCTGCCATTTCGGGCGGCAACCACCGTAGTCCTTCCGTAGTGGGAGGGGTCCAGGATGGCCGGCATGCGGCGCTCGAAGCCCGGGCAACTATGCGCGGCGGTTCGGCGTCTGAAGTGAAGGCGGCGGTGAGAAGCTCCGCCGCAAGAAAGAGGAGGTCCAGCGTGCGTCGAATCGTGGTCCCGGTCATCGTCGTGCCAATGCTGCTGCTGATGCTCGCCGCACCGGCGTTCGCAGCTCCACCGCTGAAGGAGTCGGGCACTTCGATGTCCTTCTCGAGCGGCTCAACAGTCTGTACCGAGGGCGGCTCTCCGACCTGTACCGACACCTGGGTCGACGCGTTCAGCGTCAGCCCCGACACCATCGTCGTCTGCCTGAGCTCATACACGTACAGCACGCGCACCTATCGCACCGTCAGCCAGGAGAACGGCTGCAGCGAGACGGGCAGTGCGGCGCTCACCTTCACGAGCGATTTCAGCGTGACGCTCGCCGATACGTCGGTGACGGTCTTCAAGTACACCTGCGGTCCGCGCCGTTGCACCGAGGCCGGCAGCCGGACGGTCACCGTCTCCGCGCTCGACTATGCCGTTGGGCCGATCTTCAGCAGCAGTGGTCGTGGCTCCTTCACGGACGGCACCTGCACCTACCGCTACTCGTACAGCGATCAGTCGGCGGAGCTCGCCGGCACGATGACCATCGACGGAGTCACGATGGACGAGTGGGGCTGGGGCAGCGTGGGCAAGTTCAGCACCACGGTGCGCTGCTAGCCGATCGTCAGCGTCTCCGGTTGGCCGCCGGGCCGTCCACGGTCCGGCGGCCTCTCAGCGCGGCCGGGGCGCCTGAACACCGTCGCGAGGAGAGACGTTACGACCCGATGTCCCCCTGAGGGTCGGGTTCGACGATCTGGAGCGACAGGTCGGCCAACTGCTGCGGGGCGATGGGTGCCGGCGCTCGCATCATGAGGTCGCTCCCCGCCTGGGTCTTGGGGAAGGCGGTCACCTCGCGGATGTTGTCCTGATCCGCCAGGAGCGCCGCCCAGCGGTCGACGCCCACGGCAATCCCACCGTGCGGCGGCGCGCCGTACTCCAGCGCGTCGAGCAGGGCGCCGAACTGGTCGCGCATCCCGTCGATGGTGTGTCCCATCAGCGCGAAGGCGCGCTCCAGCAGGTCGCGGCGGTGAATCCGCACCGAGCCGCCCCCTAACTCCCAGCCGTTGAGGGCCAGGTCGTACTGCTGGGCGTCGATGGCACCGGGATCGGCCTCCATCCGGTCGGCCTGGTCCCAGACCGGCGCGCTGAACGGGTTGTGGGTGGCGTCCCAGCGCTTGCCCTCCTCGTCCCAGGTGAACATCGGGAATCGGTGCACCCATACGTAGGCGAGCACGCCGGGCGTGCGCAGGCCGAGCCGCGTCCCGAGCTCCAACCGCAACCGGCCAAGGACCTCCATGCCCAGGCGCGCGTTCGCATCGGCGACGATCAGCAACAGGTCGCCCGCGGCAGCACCCGACTGTTCCCGCACCCGCGCCTGCGCCGCCGCGTCCAGGAACTTGGCGACCGGACCGTGGAGTGAGCCGTCGGGCTGCACCGCGAGATGAACCAGGCCGCCGGCCCCATGGCGGCGGGCCATCTCGGTCAACTCGTCGAGCTGCCTGCGCGACCAGTCGGCGCAGCCGGGCGCCACCACGCCGCGCACCGCTCCCCCCGCTGCGATGACATCGGCGAAGACCCGGAAGTCCACGCCGCGCACTGCATCGGTCAGGTCGACCAGCTCCATCCCGAAGCGGAGATCGGGCTTGTCGGAGCCAAAGCGGGCCAGCGCATCGGCATGGGTGATCCGCGGGAAGGGCTCCTGGAGGATCGGTCGCTCGGGGACGACCTCGCGCGTGACGGCCAGGACGGCGGCCTCGACCGTGTCCATCACATCGGCCTCGTCGACGAAGCTCATCTCCAGGTCGAGCTGGGTGAACTCCAGCTGCCGGTCCCCGCGCAGGTCCTCGTCGCGATAGCAGCGGGCGAGCTGGAAGTAGCGGTCGTAGCCGGAGACCATGAGCAGCTGCTTGAGCACCTGCGGGCTCTGCGGCAGCGCGTAGAAGCGCCCCGGCTGCAGGCGCGACGGGACGACGAAGTCGCGTGCCCCCTCCGGTGTGCTCCGGATCAGGGTGGGCGTCTCGATGTCCACGAAGCCGGCCGTCTCCATCGCCCGTCGAATCGCCGCGGTCAGGCGTGCGCGCAGGAGGATCCGCTGCTGCATCGGCGGGCGGCGCAGGTCAACGTATCGGTACTCCAGCCGGATCGACTCGTCCAGCCCGGCCTGTTCCTCGTTGACGTAGAAGGGCGGCACCTTGCTGGCGTTGAGGACCACGAACCGATCGGCCGCCACCTCGATCTCACCGGTCGCCAGCTCGGCATTGGTCGTACCGGCAGGCCGATGACGCACGATCCCCTCGGCCTGCACCACCCACTCGTTGCGCGCCGGTTCCGCGGCTGAGTGGGCGTCGGGCGCATCTTCCGCGCTGGTGACCACCTGGGTGATCCCGTACCGGTCCCGGATGTCGAAGAAGGTGAGCTGGCCGTGGTCTCGGCGCCGATGCACCCAGCCAGCCAGCGTCACGCGCTCCCCGACGTGGGAGGCGCGCAGCTCACCGCTGGTATGAGTCCGGAACGACTGGGCCATGGTCGCCAGATGGTAGCCGACCTCAACTGATGGCCGCGGCCACCTCGGAGAGCGGCAGCTCGCGCTGCGTGTGTTCGTCGAGGTCTCGCAGGATCACGGTTCCGGGATCGTCACCGATGATCACGGCCCAGCGGGCGCCGAGCTTCGCGGCGCTCTCCAGCTGCTTGCCGAGCTTGCGGGTGCCGCCATCGGCACGGACACGCAGTCCGGCTGCGCGGAGCGTGGCCGCGGCGGCGAGGCGTAGCCCCAGCTCACCTGCCTCGGAGGACACGACTGCCACCAGTGGCGCCTCGAGGGCAGCCTCCACACCCTGCTCCGCCGCGGCCAGCACGGACCGGTCGATGCCGATCCCGAAGCCGATCCCCGGCGTCGGGCGTCCGCCGAGGAGCTCGGCGAGCCCGTCGTAGCGGCCGCCGCCGCCGAGCGCCTGCTGCTGCCCGCGTCGACCGGCCACGAAGAACTCGAAGGTGGTGCGGGTGTAGTAATCGAGGCCGCGCACCAGGCGATGGTCGAGCTCGTACCGCACACCCAGGCCGTCGAGCAGGCCCCGCACCGTGTCGAAATGGGCGCGGCAGGCGTTGCACAGGTGATCGACCGAGCGCGGTGCACCGGCCGCCACCTCCGGATCCAGATCCTTGTCGTCGAGCACCCGCAGCGGGTTGGTGCGCAGGCGGCGGCGGGAGTCATCGGTCAGCCGGTCCTGGCGGGCGGCGAGGTACGCGACCAGGGCGGCCCGGTAGCCCGGGCGGCAGGTGGCGTCACCGATGGAATTGAGATACGCGACCACATCGGTCAGGCCAAGCTCCGCGAAGTAGCGACGGCCGAGCTCGATCACCTCCGCGTCGACCATCGGTCCCGGATCGCCGATCACCTCCACGTCCCACTGCGTGAACTGGCGGTAGCGGCCGGCCTGCGGGCGGTCGTAGCGGAACATGGGGCCGAGCATCCAGAGGCGCAGCGGGCCGGGGCGCACGTGCATGCCGTGCTCCACGAAGGCGCGGATGATGCCGGCGGTCGGCTCGGGCCGGAGCGCCCACTCGGCGCGCTCCTCTTCGCTCGCGGTCGGGCCGCTGACCCGGAACATCTCCTTCTCGACCGCGTCGCTCGACTCGCCCAGGCCACGGCTGAAGAGCTCCATCCGCTCGAAGAGCGGCGTGTCGATGCGGTCGAAGGCGTAGCGGCGCGAGAGGTCGCGAGCGAGCTCCTCGGCGCGGCTCCAGGCGGCTCCCTCTTCGGGGAGCAGGTCGCGAGTACCGCGGGGAGCCGCGATGGGGCGGGGCATGCGCGGAGTGTACCGAGCCGGGGATGCGCAGGGCGGTGGAGGGGGCGCGCCGTGTCACGTGGATTCAAGCAACGGTGCAACCGTGCCGCCTGAAGTGGTCTGACGGTCGCGCGACGGACCGAGGGAGCGGACCCCTGCAGGCCCTCGGGCGATGCGGGTCACCCCTCAACCCGCTCGATGTGGGGTGGCGACCCCAAAAATCGAGTCGGCAAACGTAATTCTCCCCCTCGGGGGCTTACGCCGGAGAAGTGGCAGCCGTGAGCGCCCCCAATGGCCTACCTATCAGCCAGCAAGAATTACGGTGCGGCGGGCCGCGAGTGACCTCACACGCTTGCCACACCCACCCGCCGCTGAGAAATAGCGCCGGAAGGGCGAAACGGACAAGGAGAACGCAGCCACCGGCCGGCCCCCGTGCTCCGCTACCGCGCCTCACGGGTGACGCTGGTGACGTCACGCACCCGCTCGATCCGCTGCAGCACCTTGGAAAGCTGCTGCAGCGACGTCACCTTGAGCGTGGCGGTGATGGCCGCGGTGCCGTCCGGATGGGTCCCGATCGAGGCGGCCACGATATTCACCTTGTCCTCGGCCACCACGTTGGTGATCTCGCTCAGCAGCCCCGGCCGGTCGAGCGCAGCGATGCGTACCGTGATCGGGTAGGTCTGCAGGTCGGCCGCCTGCCAGTCGACGTCGATCAGTCGCTCGATGTCGCGCTCGGAGAGGACCGACTGACAGGTGGCCCGATGCACGGTGACCCCCTTGCCGCGCGTGACATAGCCGGTGATCGGATCGCCGGGGATCGGTGAGCAGCAGTTCGCGAAGCGCACCAGCAGGTCGCCCACGCCCTTGACCCGGATCCCGGTGGACGAGGGCACCGAGACTGCCGGCGGCGCCACCTCGGGGAGGGCGAGGGCCGCATCGTCGTGGATCTCCAGCTTGCCGACCACGCTCGCCGGCGAGACGGCACCGTAGCCGATGGCGGCGTAGAAGTCGTCGAGCTCCTTGTAGTGGGCCTGCGCCGCGAGCGCGGCCAGGCGATCGGCATTCACGCTCGATAGCGTCTCGTGTGCCAGGCGGCGCAGCTCGCGGTCCAGCAGCTCCTTGCCCTGCGCGACGTTCTCATCGCGCTGCTGGTGCTTGAACCAGGCGCGGATCTTCTCGCGGGCCTGGTTGGTTCGCACGATGCTGAGCCAGTCGCGCGACGGCCCGTGCGCGGCCTTGGTGGTGATGATCTCGACGATGTCGCCGTTGCGCAGCCGGTAGTCGAGCGGCACCAGCCGATTGTTGACCTTGGAGCCGATCGTGCGGTGGCCGACATCGGTGTGGATCCGGTAGGCGAAGTCGAGTGGTGTGGCGCCGCTCGGCAGGTCCTTGACGTCGCCCTTGGGGGTGAAGACGAAGACCTGGTCCTGGAAGATGTCGAGCTTGAGCCCCTCCACGAACTCGGTCGCGTCGACCACCTCGCGCTGCCACTCGATCAACTGTCGCACCCAGGCGAGCTTCTCGTCGTAGCGACGGTCGCCACGGCTCCCTTCCTTGTAGCGCCAGTGCGCCGCGATGCCTGCCTCGGCCACCTCGTGCATCTGGCGAGTGCGGATCTGGACCTCGAGCGGCTTGGCGTCGATACCGATCACCGCGGTGTGCAGGCTCTGGTACAGGTTCGCCTTGGGCATCGCGATGTAGTCGTCGAACTGCCCGGGGATCGGTCGCCACAGCGAGTGCACCACGCCGAGCGCGGCGTAGGTGTCCTTCAGCTCCTCCACGATCAGCCGCACCGCGTGCAGGTCGTAGATCTCGCTGAACTCGGCCCCCTTGCGCTCCATCTTCTTGTGGATGCTGTACAGGTGCTTGGGGCGGCCGCTGATCTCGGCCTGGATCCCCACCTTGGTGAGCTCCTTGCTCAGGATCGAGATGCTCTTGTTGATGAACGACTCGCGCTCCTTGCGGCGGTCGGCGAGCATCTCCACCAGGATGCGGTACTGCTCCGGCTCGGTGTACTTGAAGGAGAGATCCTCCAGCTCCCACTTCCACTGCCAGATGCCCAGGCGGTGCGCCAGCGGGGCGTAGATCTCCATCGTCTGGGCCGCGATGCGCGCCTGCTTGTCGACCGGCAGGAAGCTCAGGGTGCGCATGTTGTGCAGCCGGTCGGCGAGCTTGATGATGACCACCCGCACGTCCTCGGCCATGGCCATGAACATCTTCCGGATGTTCTCCGCCTGCTGCTCCTCCATGCTCCGCGCGCTGCCGAACCTGGAGAGCTTGGTGACCCCGTCGACCAGCCGCCCCACCTCGCGTCCGAAGCGCTTCTCGAGGTCGGCGATGGTGAGACCGGTGTCCTCCGGCACGTCGTGGAGGAGGGCCGCGGCGAGGCTCTCCGCGTCCATCTGGAGCGTGGCCAGTTCGTAGGCGACGGCCACCGGGTGGGTGATGTACGGCTCGCCCGAAGCGCGCAGCTGGCCCTCGTGGGCGGTGGCGGCAACCTGGTGGGCGCGCTCGATCAGGCCGACGTTGACGCTCGGCCGATGGCGCCGCGCTTCCGCGACGACTGATTCGATGGTGGGCGTGCTTGCCGCCTGGTCTGCGTTCCGCGAGATGCGCTTCGCCACGGCGGCCGGGG
>Ga0209321_10002793_pt1 | contig 11721 bp, 10 predicted proteins | sample Rifsed16ft4_FD_184012 | JGI IMG/M metagenome (GOLD analysis project Ga0209321, IMG submission 184012) | Soil microbial communities from Rifle, Colorado, USA - sediment 16ft 4 - CSP-I_5_4 (version 2) | ecosystem: Environmental > Terrestrial > Deep subsurface > Rock core/Sediment | place: Rifle... | reverse complement strand
CAGAACCACAATTATCTCCGCCTGAACCAGAACCACAATTGCCCTTACCTACTAGTGAACCTTCATCTGAAACTAGACATAATCCTGAAGAACGTGATGTAATTTTTGTTGGCACTAAACCAATAATGACATATGTTTCAGCTACTTTGACACAACTTTCAACAAGACACACTGTTACAATTAAGGCTAGAGGTAAACGAATTACTCAGGCAGTTGATGTATCTCAAATGATTGTTAAAAGAATGAATACTGTTGGGTATGTTATCAGCGATGTTAGAATTTTATCTGATTCACTTACATCTCAAGATGGTAAAACACGTAATGTCTCCACAATAGAAATTGACATTACAAAAAATTAAAACTCTTAGATACTTGATTCTAGCTTGTATGAGCATTTTCACTATTGGAATCATTCTTGGATTTACAGTCTATCCTTGTGGATTACAACATATTGCAATTATATCTGATTTAAAATCATATGAGAAATCACTTGATCCAGAATTTTGTAATGTTTTAGTTGAAAAAATTAATTTATTTAACGTTGATTGTAAACCTGAAGTTGAAATTTTAGATTGCGGTTAAATTACATCAGTTATAAATGATATTCCAAAATATATCACCATGGCACTTAAACCAATCATTAAAATTTTATAATTCTTATTTGAAAGTATTTTTGAACTTTTAGCGGCAAGACATGCCACTGAATACAACCACACAAAATCCATCCATATGTGTAATAAAAAAACAACAATTATCCCTACAAATGCCCATATCAGCATCGCATCTGAAATTAATTTAAAACCAACACTTAACCACCATATGATGAAAAATGGATTTAATGCACTAAGTATAATTCCTGTAAGAACTGCATTGTGTTTTAGATTGAAAGTTGTTTCTTTCATCTGTAATGTTGTTTTAATTTGAATCCCAGCAAATACAAAAAGTGTGATTGCACCCAAAATTGAAATCAATATTCTAAATTCTGGAAAAATTTCAAATGAAAATACTCCAATTCCTAGCAAAATCACAAGTGGTAATTCTACAATTGTATGGCCTACTGCCATTTTTATTCCTGCTTTTCCACCGCCTTGTAACCCGTATGCTATGTTTGCCGCAAATAAAGGACCTGGTGCCATTACCCCTGATGCTGAAATAATTATAACTGTCACTGCAAATTCTATTATTTGTTCCATTGATTTTCTATTTTTATTGACATGTTATAAAATAAACATAGTAATTTGATAATTTTTTTATCCGTAAATTGAATCTTTTAACTGTCGTGATTCTTCATCTGTATCTTTAATTGATTGTTCTGCTTTCTCTGCTTCTTTCTGTAAAAGTGAAATGTCACAAGATGTGCCAGGAATTAACTGTGACATCCCAATGCATAATTCTGCACTTGATCTAAAATCTGGGCCTGTACCATCTGAATGAAAAAGAATTACAATTACATCCTGTTTTGTAATACTTCCTTCATTAAGTAACATTCCTGGTATTCCTGGGATTGTTCCATACTCCAGAATTTTTAATCCTGATTTTTTTAATTTTGTTCTTGCAGAATCAGTGTTTCCTACTGCAATCATCCCTTCTATTCCGTCTAAGGATTTTACTGCCATACTGCTTACAATTAGTTCTATTTTTTGTTTTTTTGCCCACTTGAGCATTGTCTTTGCAGCAATTCTGTGTAATGATTCATGAAGAGTAAGATATGATAAAAAAACTGAAACTTTGAGCTCATCGTTTACAAAAATACGTGTTGGATAATTTGGTTTGCCCTCTTTAATCAAACTCATTGGTGGGAAACTATCTGAATCAATTATTCCTGCTAAACTAAATTGCGATGTCTGTATCATTGATTCTGTTGCAATTGCACTGGTAAATCCCACTGAAGGAAACCCATCTATCAGATAACCACCTTCCAAATTAATTGGTCTTAATTCTTTAATCCTCATTCTAGGATACAATGTGATACATTGAATTCTATCGAATAATAGTTTTTACCTGATTTGATTACTTTAGTTTTGAAACCAGTGCTGCATAAATGAACGGTAAAATTGTTGTCACTTCTGCATGTAGGGTAGCTTGTCTAGCTTGCTGCGTAACTTTTCCCCATGAAATGGCTTCTCTTACTAGTGCACCGCTTAGACTACCATCAAATTCTTGTGCAGTTGTAATGTAAAATGCATAATCCAAACCTTCTCTGTATTGATTCCACCATAATGTATGGTGTTTTGAAATTCCCCCACCAATCATTAAAGCTCCTGATTTTTTTGCTTTGAATATTAATCCTGACAACAAATCTGCATCTGCTGTCAAATTCAATTTAAAATCATTGTGTCTCTGCGTGAATAACCATATTTGACTTCCTACAGCACCATCCATAATTCCAGGTACCACCACATCGATTTTATTTTTGTAAGCCCAATAAAGAAAAGAATTTTCCCCCAAGTGTTTTCCTATCATCTTGCAAATCTCTGCAGTGGACATTTCTTTTATTCCATTTTTGTATTCTTCTTCTAAGAATGATTGCATCTTTTCTTCGATAAGTGGACCATAACTTTCCATTGGTACTAGAATATTTCCCAATCTGTGGATGTGTTGGTCTGCCAGTTCTCCATCATCCATAGTAAATGATCCTTCTTTGTAGTTTGAAAAATGTCGTGCAATATCATGATCTAGAGCACCACAAGTTGTAATTGCAACATCAAACCATTTATTTTTTATCATGTCTTTGATAATTCCGCGTAATCCTGTTGATACAATTGCACCAACAAAAGAAATGAACTTTAGACATTCTTTATCTGAAATCATTGTAGTTAAAATATCAAGACCATCTGAAAGATTAACTGATTCAAATCCTCCTGATTGAGATATCTCTTCAAAAATTTTTTCTATCGTTGTGTTTGAATCTATTTTAATGTCTTTTACAGGACGACCAGGTTTTATCATATTGTGATTTCTTGATGACAAGTATAAAATTCTGCCTTAATCTTATCATAACTCATAATCATTTAAGAACATGAACAAGTGTCCTATGTGCAAATCTCATATCTGATCTTTAGGGATAAACTCTTCATTATTTTTTAAAATCAATATTATTAAGCCTGATAATTTGCTAATTATCATGTCTAAAACATTGAAGGCTACTTCAATGGATCATGTCAATATGACAGTAAAGAATTTAGAAGAAAGCATAGAATTTTACAAAAATCTTTTTGGCTTTGAAATTAAAAAAGAACAACCAGAAGACAAATCCAAAATCATAGGCAACGACAACATCAAACTTTGTCTTTATGAGGATCCTGAGATGAAACCAGAAGGGGCAATTGCTCATTTTGGGTTTCATGTAGAAAATTTTGATGAAATAATGGACATCTGCAAGTCATTAGGTGTCAAGGTATACTACAATGGTCCTGTCCAATTTGAAAAATCGCGGTCAATTTACATCAGTGATCCTAGCGGTTATGATATTGAGCTAAGTGAAGTTCTTGGAGGAGGATTGTGATTAAATAAAAAATTACCGACTCCATAAAAAATTATTTTTTACTGTATGTTTCCCCCAGACAATTTGTACTGCAATATTTTTCAAATCCAATAAAATCTTTCCCGCAAATAATGCATTCCTTTGCCAGTCTCATAATATTATATGCACTTTCTCAAATAAAAGATTGATCTTACCACATGTAATCAATGGTATGAACATTACATCTGTTTTCCTTGTATTCTAATATTGCCTGATAAAGGTCAGCCAGAGTTTTCTCATCCAAGTCATCTAGATTGCTAATTTTAAGCCCAAATTCGCTAGCAGTTTGTATGATTTCCTGAATATTCAACTAAAAAATGTCCAAAAAAATACAAATTTAAATTTGTTTTTTAGATGCGATCATCATTTTTTCTAATGTTAATTCATTTAACTTCATTTGTGCATTGCAAAAACGAGGATTCATTGACTTTACATGGAGTAAATTTTCTGAATAAAAGATGTGAAATAATGTCATTGATTAATCCTCTTAAGAAAACTTAAAACCGGCATAATCTCACTAATTTTTGAATGGGAAAAAGAATTCGGGTAGCTTTGGTAGGCATAGGCAATTGTTTTGCAGGTCTAATTCAAGGAATAGAATACTATCGACAAAATCCTTCTCAAGAAGTAACTGGCATAATTCATGATAAATTGGCTGGATATGGGATTCACGATATTGATTTTGTATGTGGCTTTGATGTAGGTGATAACAAAATTGGCAAGCTCCTCAACGAAGCAATTTATGAATATCCAAACATGGTCAACTGGATTCCAAAAGATGCAATGCCAAAAACTGATGCCAAAGTTTACGAAAGTCCTGCTCTTGATGGAGTCGGTTTATGGGTTGAAAATAGAATAAATCCAATACAAACTACAAAAACTGACAAACAACTTGCAGAAGAAATTAAACAAATCCTCAAAGATAACGGTGTTGAAATAATTGTCTCATATTTACCAGTAGGTTCTGATCAAGTCACCGCATTTTGGGCTCAAATTTGTCTTGACACAAATACTGCTTTTGTAAACTGTATTCCGTCTTTTATTGCATCTGATGAAACATGGGCTAAAAAATTCAAAGAAAAAAACATCCCAGTAATTGGTGATGACATTAAAGGTCAAGTAGGTGCTACTATAGTTCATAGAACATTAGCTAAATTATGCAGTGATCGTGGAACCAAAATTGAAAAAACTTACCAAATAAACGTTGGAGGCAATACTGATTTTCTAAACATGAAAGAACAAGACCGATTAGCCTCTAAGAGAATTTCTAAAACCGAAAGTGTTCAAAGTCAACTCAAAGAAAGATTGGCTGATGATCAAATTTATGTTGGTCCCTCTGACTTTATTCCATTTTTAGGCAACACCAAACTCATGTTTATGAGAATTGAAGGCAGACAGTGGGCTAATATTCCTTACAACATGGAAGTTCGTTTGGAAGTTGATGATAAAGCAAATTCGGCAGGCATTGTTATTGATGCTATTAGACTAGCAAAGATTGCCCTTGATAGAGGCGTAGGCGGTCCGATTATACCTGCTAGCGCATATTTAATGAAACATCCTATCGAACAAATGTCTGACGTTCAAGCAAAAACAGACTGTGAAAAATTCGTCGAAGGTAAATAATTAAAATTTCTGTAATCTTAAATCACTGTTTTTCTAGTCTTAATTTACTAATTTTTATCCCAAAATTGAGCCTGTATGTGACTAAATGCACTCATGCACAATTATTTTTTCAGGCATGCATCAATCTATTATGTGATTTGATTCTAATTTTATAATAACCACCATTACGAAAAAAATGATAGTACACCAAGAAAAATTAATCAATTATGTCAACTAAACTTGTTAACCATCGATTATCCAACCAATTGAGAAAATATTCTCATTGGTACATATTAAAAAAGTAGAGATCTTTGGTTTCAAATCATTTGGATTTAAGAATACTACTGTTCTGTTTGAACCTGGTCTGGTTTCTATCTCTGGCCCTAATGGATCTGGAAAGAGCAACATCCTTGACGCGATAATTTTTGCTTTAGGTGAAAATAAGCCAAAAATGATGAGAGTTGATAAACTTAGATCTCTATTACATGATATAGAAGGTAATCGACATGGACCTAAAATTGCAAGATCTAGTGTTCATTTTGATAATTCTGATAGAAAGATTCCAATTGATTCTGATGTGGTAGAAATTACAAGGGAAATGGATGATAAAGGTGAAAACACATACTATCTAAACAAAAAGCCAACAAACAGAAGTCAAATCTTAGATCTACTTGATGTTGCTAATGCTGGATTGGGTCAACTAAATGCTGTACAGCAAGGAACTGTTACCAGAATATCTGAATTCACATCTGAAGAAAAACGAAATACCATTGAAGATTTAATTGGATTGTCTTATTTTGATGAGAAAAAAACTGAGGCAATTAAACAACTAGATGATGCTGATAGAAGATTGGAGATTGCTCTTGCAAAGATGGGAGAAATTAAAAAAAGAATTGATGAGCTTGAAGAGGAACGGAATCAAAAACTTCGTCATGATATACTTGAACGAGAACTCAATCGTTACAAAGCAATTGCAGCATCTAACAAACTACGAATAATCACAAGTCAGAAATCTTCAAAAGAAGACACTTTTAACAAAATCACCTCTGAAATCAAAAAATTTGATGATGAAAGGGCTCTGATTCGAACTGAAATCAACGCACTTGACAGTGAAAAGTCAAAACTAATGACATCTGCCAATGAGTATAGTCAGGCCAAGGCTGCTATTGATTCTGAATTAAGCTCTGCAATGGAGCAATATGAGGTAGACAATAGTGCAATTGTTGCATCTACTAAAAGACTACAACAAATTGATTTTAGAATTCCTGAAATTAAAAATGAAATTGAAGTCATTGATCTGGATAGAAATGAAATTGAATCTAGAATTTTACAATCTAAAGAATCAATTAATGAAACCAATATGAAAAAGAACAAAATTAACGATGATTTGGAAATACTTGATTCTGAAAGAAATAAAATTTTAACTGATCAATCCATAGTCGCATCTAAAAAAGCTGAAATTGATAATAAAATAAAATCTCTCTCTGATCAACTTAATGAAGCTAAACTAAAACTATCAAAAGTAGAAAATGAAAAGGAAGAGTCTCAAATTAAAATTAAATCTAATTCTATCAGATCATCTGATCTGGAACGAGATATCGTAACATTATCTGCTTTGAAATTAAGATTGGAATCTATGATAAATAATCACAATGCATCTATTTCTGAATTAAAATCTAGAATCTCCAAACTTAATTTAAAAAAATCTAAAACCCTAAATGATTTGGAAGATCTTGATTTAATTTTAGAAAAGTCAAGTAAATCTGCGGCTCAATATGAAACAAAAATCAAAACTGTAAAGGGAATAATGCATGAAGATTACACTGTTGCTAAACTAAAAGAAGATGCAGATAAACTCGGTATTGAAGGATTAGTTTATGAAATGATTTCTTGGGATAAACAATATGAGCGCTCAGTACTTGCTGTAAGCTCTGATTGGATCAAGGCAATTGTTGTACCCGACTTTGCAACATTGCTTGGCATTGCAGAAGTTGCACGTTCAAAAAATCTACCAAAATTGAAAATAATTCCACTTGACGCAATTCCAAAATTCAAATTAGATTTACCAAAGGAACCTGGTGTAATCGGTGTACTCTCTGACTATGTGAAATGCAACCCTTCTCATTTTGCGCTTAAAACATTCCTTTTTGGAAATGTTGTTCTTGCTGATTCTAGGGATTCAGCATATCGTATCTCCAAATTGGGCTATAAGGCAGTAACTTTGAATGGAGAGTATTTTGAGGCTAAAGGCGGCGCTGTAATAATTGATATTAATTCAAAAATTTCAAAATTAACTAAAATTATCTCCATGAGTACTGATATTGATGGATTGCTTGAATCAATTAGTCTATTAAAAAAATATGTTTTAAAGAAAAAACACTCTCTTAAGAAGCTTGAAGATTCTATTCAGAATTATGCTGAAAGATTGTCCCTTTCAGAACAAGGTCTTGCATCAACTGATGAGAATTATTCTAATCTACAATCAAGAATTTCATCTGCAATCAATATGAAACAACAACTTGTTACACGAATTTCTGAACTAAATAAAAGAAATACTAATTTGCTTGTGGAAATTTCTACACATGAATCTCACATCGACTCTCTTAATACAAGAATTACTCTTGTTGAGGAAAACTATGCCAGTGGGGAGCAAACTCGTATTGCAAATGAATTATCTAAAGTTAATGCAAAGAAATCTGATCTTGAAAAACTATACACTACAATAATGAATGAATATAGAGATAAAGATTCACAATTAACCACATTACAGACTGAAGAAAATAGAAAAAAATCTCAAATAAAAAGTCTACACGATGAAGAAGATTCGTTAATCTCACAACGTCAGGAATTAGAAAATAAAATTAAAGAATTAGAGATAAAAAAAGAATCCAAGACTGCAATACTTGTAACATTAAGAGAAAAAGAACAAGAGCTCATCTCTACATCCGGCTCATCCATTGGACAACTCAAAGAATATGATGATAAATTAAAAATTCTCTCTGAAAAAGACAAAGAACTTACAAAGGAAATTAATTCTTTGGAAAGACAATCTGATTCTTTAACTCGTGATTTACATGATTTAATTGAAAATGAAACCAAATTGCACCATCTTCTCTCGTCTTTTGGATTTGATAAAAATATGGAAACCTTTGATGTTGACTCTATAGTGCAAGGATTAACTACTGAATTAAACTCCCTTAACGCTCTTAACGCCAAAGCTCCTGAAACATATCTTGAAGTGTCTTATGGATATCGCTCTATGTCCGTACGTAAAAATTCACTAGAAGAAGAACGAAACTCTATTGTAAAATTCATTGAAGATATTGAAAAAGATAAGCGCCAAACATTCTTGGATGCATTTGATAAAGTAGACAAAGAAATCCGCCTTATTTTTAGTAAAATGACTGGCGGTAATGCTTGGCTTGAATTACAAAACGAAGATGATATTTTCAACGCCGGAATTTCCTATATGATCCAATTTCCAAATAAACCAAAAAGAGAATCAACGTCAATTAGTGGTGGTGAAAAAACATTAGCAGCAATAGTATTTGTTTTGGCCCTTCAAAAACTAAAGCCATCTCCTTTCTATCTCTTTGATGAGGTAGATGCACATCTTGATGCCCCCAACTCTGAAAAACTGGCAAAAATTTTAGAAGAACGTTCTCAAGAAAGTCAATTCATTATGGTCTCTCTAAAAGACTCTGTTGTACAAAAAGCCAAACTCATCTATGGTGTTTACCCAAAGAATGGTGTATCTTATGTTGTTACGTACAAAGACAAGCGAATGCCTTCTGTTAGAACATCCTAATCTAAATTGACATAACAGGCAACAGAGTGATCCTTTTCTCTATTTTCTAAACTTGGTTCTGTTTTACATTTTTCAATAGCGTATGGGCATCTTGCTCTAAATCTGCATCCAAGATAAACATCAATATCTAGAGGTTCGTTGATTCTGATCTTTTTCTCTCTGTTGAGATTTTCAGGATCTGGCTCTGAAATCGCATCCATAAGAGCTTGTGTGTAAGGGTGTTTTGGTTTTAGTAATACATCATCAATTAATCCCATTTCTACAATTTTTCCAAGGTACAAAATTCCTATTCTCTGCCCAAAGTATCTGGCAGTTGCTAAATCATGAGTGATGTATATGAAAGAAATATCATGTTTTTTTTGTAACTCTTGCATTAATTCTAACATCTCTGCCCTTATGGAGACATCTAGCATGGAAACCGGCTCGTCAGCAATAATTATTTTTGGTCGTAATGCAAGTGCTCTTGCAAGTACCACGCGTTGTCTTTGCCCTCCTGATAACATGTGTGGGTATTTTTTTAGAATCTCTTCTGTAGGTTCAAGTTTTACTTCATGTAGCACTTCTGTGACTCTTTTTTTCCTATCTGATTTATTTCCAATTTTATGAATTTCAAGTGGTTCTGAAACAATGTCTGCTATATTCATTCGTGGATTTATTGAATCATATGGATCTTGATGTATCATTTGACAATTCATTCTAATTTTTTCTAAACTTTTTTTATCATTTTTAATCTCTTGATTTTCAAATAATATTTTTCCTGAATCTGCATGAATTGATTTGAGAATTAATTTTGCTATTGTTGATTTGCCTGAACCTGATTCACCTGCTAATACAAAGACTTCTCCTTTTTTTAGAGAGAATGAAACATCATCTACTGCTTTCACTGTGTTGGTTTTTGTACTGAAAATACTTTTTTTAATAAAAAACTTGCTCAAATGTTCTATTCTTAAAATTTCATCCAATGTATGGAATTGAATAAAGAAGTATATCAAGAAATCCAACTCCTCTATGTCCCTTCAATGGGCTGATGAAAGATGTAGTTTGTACCACAAAATAATTGATTTCTAAACTTTTTCCTATTCTAGTACTGTAGGTGTTTATTTTTAATATCCTCTTGCAAATATTGAGATTGTGATACTTTGCTCTTGACAGTAAATGCATTTTCCTTTGGTGTTTTCGCTACCAAAAGGAATCACTCTAATGTCTGCCCCTGTTTCTTCTTTGATTTTTTCCTCACACTCTGTTTTTCCACACCAATACGCATTGAAAAAACCACCTTTTCCTATTTTTGATTTGAATTCTGAATAGTCTGAAATATCTATTGTATTTTCTTTGGCTTTTTCTCTCGCAATTTTCAGCATATCTTTTTGTATTTCGTCTAATATTGTGACTATTTTTCCAATTTCATTAAATCCTACACTTCTTTTCTCTCGATTGTATCTTTTTGCTAGAATAACTTGTTGTTTTTCTATGTCTTTTGGTCCAATCTCAATTCTTAATGGTACTCCTTTTAGCTCCCAATCATTAAATTTGTAACCTGGTGTTAATTCATTTCTGTCATCTACATGAACTCGAATCTTTTTTGATTCTAATTGTTCACGAATTTCATTTAATTTTGGAAAAACTGTTTCTTTAGCTTCATCTGATTTGTAAATTGGAACTATTACTACTTGAATTGGTGCTACTTTTGGCGGAAGTACAAGACCTTTATCATCTCCATGTACCATGATCATGGCACCAATTAATCTCCATGATACTCCCCAAGAAGTTTGCCAAGCAAATTGTTCTACATTGTCTTTATCTGAAAATTTTACTTCAAATGGTATTGAGAAATTTTGTCCAAGAAAATGCGATGTTCCCATCTGAAGAGCTTTTCCATCTGGCATTATTGCCTCCATAGTTGTTGTATATACTGCCCCTACAAATTTTTCTTTTTCACTTTTTCTACCTGTAACTACTGGAATAGCTAATTCATCTTCAACTGTATTTTTATAAATTTCTAAAATCTTCATGACTTCTTTTTCTGCTTCTTCTTGAAGTGCATGAACTGTATGGCCTTCTTGCCATAAAAATTCCGAAGTTCTGAGAAATGGTTTTGTAGCTTTTATTTCTGCTCTTAGTGCTGTATTCCAAAAATTAATCTTTAATGGCAAATCTCTCCAACTCTGTATCCATTTGGAATACATTGTATATGCCAAAGTTTCTGAAGTGGGTCTAAGTGCCAGTTTATCTCCTATTTCATTTTCTCCTGAATGTGTTACCCAGAATACTTCGGGATTAAATCCTGCAAAATGTTTTTGTTCTTTTCCTAAAAGTGATTCTGGAATTAAAATTGGAAGAAATCCATTTCTAATCCCGTTTTTAGAAAATTTTTCATCAAAAGTATTTCTCAATGATTCCCAAATTGAGTACCCATCAGGCCTTAACACTATCAGGCCTTTAACTGGTGCATAATCTGCCAATTTTGCTTTTAGTACCACTTGTGTGTACCACTCACTAAAATCTGCCTCTTTTGAAACTGTAATTCCAATGTCTTCTTTGCTCAAACTAAAATTATGCGAATCATTTTCTCCTATAACACTTTTCATCTCATGCCTGGAATGGTCGTATTGACAAAATAATTAAATCAGGATTCATCTCTTAGATAAGGCTCTAAAATATACTGCAAACTTCAGTATTATTCAGAATCTTTCTGAGTCAAGTATGGAATGAGCATTATCTATAATTGTAAAATAATTTGCTCTTGGTTCTGTGCTTATCAAAAGTAATTCTTGAGAGTTTATTGGAA
>Ga0209321_10002788_pt1 | contig 11737 bp, 8 predicted proteins | sample Rifsed16ft4_FD_184012 | JGI IMG/M metagenome (GOLD analysis project Ga0209321, IMG submission 184012) | Soil microbial communities from Rifle, Colorado, USA - sediment 16ft 4 - CSP-I_5_4 (version 2) | ecosystem: Environmental > Terrestrial > Deep subsurface > Rock core/Sediment | place: Rifle... | reverse complement strand
GACCTCGTCGCGAGCATCGCCCGCCACGTGGATTCCACCATCCACCTCTTCGAGAAGTGGGGCCTCCCGATCTGGAAGGACGAGAAAGGCGCCTACGTGCACGAAGGCCGCTGGCAGCTCATGATCAACGGCGAGTCGTACAAGGTCGTCATCGCCGAGGCCGCCAAGAACGCCCTCGAGCAGAACGGCCACGAGTTCTTCGAGCGCATCTTCATCACGCACCCGCTCATCGAGGGCGGCCGCTGCGTCGGCGCGGTCGGCTTCAGCGTCCGCGAGAACAAGTTCTACGTCTTCCGCGCCCAGGCCGTGCTGGTGGCCATGGGCGGCGCCGTCGGCGTGTTCAAGCCGCGTTCCACCGGCGAAGGCGCGGGCCGCGCCTGGTACCCGCCGTTCAACTCGGGCGCAAGCGCGTACTTCACGCTCAAGGCCGGCGCCGAGATGACCTGCCAGGAGGTGCGCTTCATCCCGGTGAGGTTCAAGGACGCGTACGGCCCCGTCGGCGCGTGGTTCCTGCTCTTCAAGGCCCGCGCGACCAACGCCCTGGGCGAGAACTACATGGAGACCCGCAAGGGCGAGCTCGAAAACTGGGCCCCGTACGGCAAGGTGAAGCCCGTCCCGGCGAACCTCCGCAACTACCTCATGTTGCTCGACGTGAAGGAAGGCAAGGCCCCCATCTACATGCGCACCGAGGAGGCCATGGCCGCGATCGCCGACAAGTACAAGGACGACCAGAAGGCCTACGCGAAGAAGAAAAAGGAGATCGAGTCCGAGGCGTGGGAGGACTTCCTCGACATGACGATCTCCCAGGCCCACCTCTGGGCCGCCACCAACGTGCAGCCCGAGGAGCAGCCCTCCGAGATCGCGGCTGCCGAGCCGTACTTCATCGGTTCGCACTCCGGCGCTTCCGGCGCCTGGGTCAGCGGCCCCAAGGACCTGGCCCCGCCCGAGTACTTCTGGGGCTACGAGCACATGGGGACGGTCAAGGGGCTCTTCTGCGCCGGCGATGCATCGGGCGCCAGCTCGCACAAGTTCTCATCGGGCTCGCACGCCGAGGGCCGCATCGCGGCCAAGAGCGCGGTCCGTTACATCGTCAAGGAGAAGCCCGGTCTGGCGAACGTCAGCGACCAGACCGCCCAACAGTACAAGGACATGGTCCTCAAGCCGCTGAAGCTCTACGAGGAGAGCCAGCCGAAGTCGACCCAGGCGAACGTCAACCCCGGCTACATCTCGCCCGACCAGTTCCGCATGCGCCTGCAGAAGCTGATGGACGAGTACGCCGGCGGCGTGTCCTCGCAGTTCACCACCTCGGGTCCGCTGCTCCAGAAGGGTCTCGAGCTCCTGAAGCTGCTCAAGGAGGACTCGGCGTTCCTCGGCGCCAAGAACCTGCACGAACTTATGCGCTGCTGGGAGAACTACCACCGCATGTACCAGGCCGAGGCCCACGTCCGCACGGTCCTCTTCCGCGAGGAGACACGCTGGCCGGGCTACTACTTCCGCTCCGACAAGCCCAAGATGGATCCCAGCTGGCTGTGTTTCGTCAACTGCACGATGGATCCCAAGACCGAGGAGTGGAAGTTGAAGAAGGTCCCGATCAAGTACCTGTTCGCATGACCGAGGCGCATTTGATGCAATCGAGGTTTGTCTGAATGGGCGCCCGGGGCGCCCTGAAAGGCGCCCCGGGCGCCGCTGGCTCTGCCGGCACGGCGCCGCCCGGTGCACGGAAAAAACAGACCTGCCCCCACTGCGGGGCCGTGCTCCAGGTTTTCGAGATGCCGGAAGCCGGCGGCTGGGATCGGCTGTACCACTTGGCGTGCTTCAATAACGACTGCCCGTATTACCGAAGGGGCTGGGACTGGATGATGTCCCAGTACAATGTGAAGGTCTCCTACCGCTATCGCCTGGACCCGGCGAGCGGCTGCGCTTCCCCCATCGCGGTATGGTCCGAATCCGCCCTTGTGGATCGCATCGTCACGAAGGACCGGAAACCCGCGAAGAAGCAGAAGAAAGGAGGTCGCACCGTCCAGCGAAAGAGAGGGGCCCGATGAAGAAGAAGACGGTGGAAGGAAAACGGGGGAAAACCGCCGCCAAAGGAAAGTCCGCACGGAAACCGGCTCCCGCGGCGGGAACGCATGCCCTGCCCGAGGCGCTCCGCAACCAGCGAAAGCTTACGGCCGGCGGACATTTCCGGTTCGGCTGCCACCCGGGGCTTTCCTGCTTTACGGACTGCTGCGCGGACGTGAACATCCTGCTGACACCGATGGATGTCTTAAGCCTTTCCCGCCGCCTCGGCATCACCACGGGGGAGTTTATCGCGCGGCATACGCTCACACCGATCACGAAGGATCTCCACCTCCCCGTCCTGATGCTCCGGATGGGCGAGGAACCCGAAAGGCGGTGCCTGTTCGTCGGCGCCGAGGGGTGCGACGTGTACCAGGATCGCCCGTGGTCGTGCCGGATGTATCCCGTGGGGATGGGACTTCCGCCCGCACGCGCGGGGGAGGAGCCTCAACCGGTGTACTTCCTCTTCGAGGACGACTACTGCAAAGGCCGCACCGAACCAAAGGTATGGACCGTCGACAAGTGGCGGACCGACCAGGGCGTGGCGGCCAGGGAGGAGATCGAGGCCGGGTACCGCGAAATCGTTTCCCACCCCTGGTTCATCGGGGGCCGCCAGCTCGATCCGAAGCGGATGGAGATGTTCCACACCGCATGCTACGACCTCGACCGGTTCCGCGATTTCGTTTTCGACAGCACGTTCCTTTCGCGTTTCGAACTGGAGGATTCCCTCGTGGCGACGCTGCGGGACGACGACGTGGCGCTTCTGCGCTTCGCCTTCCGCTGGCTCCGCTTCGCCCTGTTCGCCGAACCCACAATGAAGGTGCGCAAAGGCGCACCGAACGTCCGGAGGAAGGTATGAACGTTTCCAGTCCGCGGCCCCTCCTCGTCGTCGGGGCGGGGATCGCCGGCATCACGGCGGCCCTCGAGGCGGCTGAGGCCGGCAAAGAGGCGGTCCTCGTCGAGCGCGAGCAGGCGGTCGGCGGCCGCGTGCTCCGCAGCCACCAGTATTTCCCGAAGCTCTGTCCGCCGTCGTGCGGCATGGAGATCAACGTCCGCCGTCTGGAGAAGAACCACCGCATCCGCGTGCTCACGGGTGCGCAGGTGGCGAAGGCGGCCCGCAGCGCGAACGGGTGGACGGTCACGATCGCGGTTTCGCCTCATTTCGTCAACGAGCGCTGCACGGTCTGCGGCGAATGCGCGAAGGTGTGTCCCGCGAAGGTGCCCGATCCGTTCAACCTCGGGATGAACGAGGTGACCGCCATCCGGCTTCCGCACCCGGATGCGTGGCCGCGGAGATTTGTGCTGGACCGCAGCGCATGTCCGCCCGACTGCAAGGCCTGTGTGGACGCCTGTACCTACGACGCCATCGATCTTTCCGCCGCCGGCCACGAGGAGACGATCGAGGCCTCGGCGGTGGTCCTCGCCACCGGCTGGAGTCCCTATCCCGTCGAGAAGCTCCCCGAGTTCGGGGGCGGCCGTTTCCGGGACGTGGTCGCCAACGTCAACTTCGAGCGCCTCGCCTCGCCCTCGGGTCCCACGGGCGGGAAGATCCTTCGACCCTCCGACGGAGCGACGCCGAAGAAGATCGCCTTCGTGCAGTGCGCCGGGTCGCGCGACGTCAACCACCTGCCGTATTGTTCGGCGGTGTGCTGTCTGGCCTCGCTCAAGCAGGCGACCTACGTCAAGGAGCAGATCCCCGACGCCGAGGTGACGATGTACTACATCGACCGGCGGGCACCCGGCCGCAACGAAGACGTGCTCACGAAGGTCGCGGCGACGGAGGGCGTGAAGCTCGTGAAGGGAAAGGTCGGGAAGATCGAGGAATGCGCCGGCGGGCTCAAGCTCCGCCTGGAGGACGTGGAGGCGGGAAGGATCCTGGACGCGTTCGCCGACCTCGTCGTGCTCGCCACGGGCATGGTCTCCAATCTCAAGGGGGAGAAGCCCCTGTTCGGGATCGGCATGGACGACGACGGGTTCGGTCTCGATAACCCGGGGGCCCAGCTGTTCGTCGCCGGTGTCGCCCGGCGGCCTGAGGACGTCGCGGCCTCGGTGCGCGACGCCACGGGAGCGGCCGCGAAGGCGTCGGTGGCCGCGAGAAGGAGCGCGTGATGGAAAACGTAGGCCTTTTTCTGTGCACCGGCTGCGAGATCGGCGCCGCAATAAAGACGGACGGGTTGGAGTCCCTGGCGAAGAAGGGCGGCGCGAAGTCGGTCGTCATGCACCCCTGGCTCTGCTCCGAGGAGGGCGTCGCGGCGATCCGGAAGGCCGTGGACGACGGGTCGGTGGACGGCGTGCTCATCGCGGCCTGTTCACCGCGCGCCATGACCGCCGAGTTCCGCTTCGATCCCCTCAAGGTGTCGGTCGAGCGCATCGGCCTCAGGGAGCAGGTGGCCTGGTCCCACCCGCACGGGGAGGAGGACACGCAGATGCTTGCGGAAGACCTCCTCCGGATGGGGCTGGTGCGGACCGCGAAGAACATCCTTCCGAAGCCCCTGGCCGAGACCATCGAGAAGACGGTGCTGGTCGTCGGCGGAGGCGTGGCCGGCTTGAGCGCGGCCCAGGCCGCCGCGGGCATGGGTCACCCGGTCGTGGTGGTGGAGTCCTCCGCACGGCTCGGCGGTTCCCTGGTGGGTGTGAAGGACGCCGCCCCCGAGCAGCCGCCGTACGGCGAGCTGCACAAAAACACGATTGGCGAGCTCATCTCGGCAGTCCAGGGGAACTCCTCCGTCCGCGTCCTCCTGCAGGCACGGACGGTGCACATCGCCGGCCAGCCCGGGCAGTTCACCGTGGACGTGGAGTCCCCCTCGGGCAAGCAGACCTTCCAGGCCGGGGCGATCGTCCAGGCCACCGGCGCGAGTCCGTACGACGCCACGAAGCTTAGCGATCTCGGCTACGGCCTCACCCCCGATGTCGTCACGTCGGTGGACCTCGATCGGATGATTGCCCAAGGGGAGATCCAACGGCCGTCGGACGGGAAACCGCCCCGCAGGATTCTCTTCGTCCAGTGCGCCGGTTCGCGCGACCCCGCGCATCTCCCGTACTGCTCGAGCGAGTGCTGCGTGACCACGCTCCGGCAGGTGGCTACCGTCCACCGGGACCTCCCCGGCACGGAGTGCGCCGTGATCTATCGCGACATGCGCACGCCGGGCCAGATGGAGCGCTTCTACCAGGCGGTGCAGGAGCAGCCCGGCAGCCTGTTCACCCGCGGCGAGGTCGCAAAGGTGGAGAAGGGCCCGGAGGGCAACCTCGTCGTGCGGCTCAAGGACAGTCTTCTGGGTCCCGACGCGGCGCTTTCGGCCGACCTCGTCGTGCTCGCGGTCGGGATGATCCCGAACTCCGCGGACAGCGAGGCCATCCGCGCTTTGAGGGACGCCAGGGTGGGCGCGGAGAAGGGCGATTCCGATGTCCAGCGCGCGCAGGCGGCGAAGCTCGCAAAGGAGCTCGCCCACCACGAGGGGACCGAGATTCTCAACCTCGCGTATCGCCAGGGGCCGGACCTCCCGGTGCTGCGCTACAGGTTCCCCGACTCGCACTTCATCTGTTTCCCGTACGAGACCCGGCGCACGGGAATCTACGCCGCCGGCACGGTGCGCGCGCCGATGGACGCCGCACAGGCGGCCGAGGACGGGTGGGGTGCGGGGCTCAAGACCGTCCAGTGCATCAGCGCCGCCACGCGCGGCGAGGCCGTGCACCCGCGCACGGGCGACATCTCCTTCGCCGACTTCGCCCTCCAGCGCTGCACGCAGTGCAAGCGCTGCACCGAGGAGTGCCCGTTCGGCTCGATCAACGAGGACGTCAAGTATACGCCGCAGTACAACCCGATGCGCTGCCGCCGCTGCGGCATCTGCCTCGGATGCTGCCCCGAGCGCATCATCAACTTCCCCGAGTACTCGGTGGACGCGGTCGGCAGCATGGTCAAGGCCATCGAGGTGCCGGAAGAGTTCGAAGAGAAGCCCCGCGTGGTGGCGTTCCTGTGCGAGAACGACGCGCTCCCCGCGTTGGACGAGGCGGCGGCCCGCAGGCTCTCGTGGAACCCGTGGGTGCGGGTCATCCCGGTGCGGTGCATGGGTGCGGTGCAGGTCATCTGGATCGCCGACGCGATGGCGCGCGGCATCGACGGCGTGCTGCTCATCGGCTGCCGGAAGGGCGACGACTATCAGTGCCACTACATGACGGGCTCCGAGCTCGCCAACAAGCGGATGGAGAACGTCCAGGAGACGCTCACCCGGCTCAAACTGGAGTCCACCCGCGTGAAGATCGTCGAGATCGGCCGCAACGAGTTCGACCGCATCCCGCAGATCTTCGCGGAGTTCGAGAAAACAATAGAAGAAGTAGGCCCGAATCCGATGAAGGGCTTCTGACGGAGGTCGTTTAATGGCCCCTATGGCGGACGTATTTCCCTCGGCGGAATTCCGCGACGAACTCGCCAGACGCGGCGGCGACGCCGCCGCGCGCTGTTACCAGTGCGCCACGTGCTCCAGCGTGTGCCAGCTGGCCCCCGAGGACGGCCCGTTCCCGCGCCGGCAGATGCTGAAGGCCCAGTGGGGGCTCGGAGACCAGCTGGTCAACGACCCCGCCGTATGGCTGTGCCACCAGTGCAACGACTGCACCGTCCGCTGCCCCAGGGACGCCAAGCCCGGCGACGTGATGCAGACGGTGCGCTCGCTCATGGTCGAGAAGCTCGCGGTCCCCGCGTTCATGGGGCGGCTCGTGGCGAAGGCGGGGAGCACCTGGCCGCTGCTCATCGGGGCGCCCTTTCTGTTCTGGGTGCTGGTGCTCTACGCCGTGACCGGGCTCCAGATCCCGGCGGAGATCAAGGAGTACAAGGACGTCGTGCCGCACTGGCTCATCTACACGGTGTTCTTCCCGGTCGCCGGCCTGGTGACGCTGGCGATCTTCCCGAGCGGATTGCGCTTCTGGAACCTCCTCGGCTCGAGCGGACAGCGGTCGGGGTCGTTCGTCGCCAACCTGATCCCCGTGCTGATCGAGATCTCGACGCACAAGCGATTCGGCTCGTGCGACGCGGCGGCCTCGCGCCGCTGGGGGCACTTCGCCCTCCTGTGGGGCTTCGTCGGCGCGGCCGTCACATCGGGGTTCATCCTCCTGGCCATCTATGTGCTCCAGTCAGAGATGCCGCTGCCGCTCCTGCACCCGTTCAAGGTGCTGGGCAACCTCTCCGCGGTCCTGCTGCTGGTCGGCGGCGTCATTGTGCTGTACAACCGGCTGGTCGGCGGCAACCGCACGGGGTCGTCGACCGCGTTCGACAACTTCTTCCTGTCCGTCGTCCTCCTGGTGATCCTGACCGGCGTGCTCGCCGAGGCCGGGCGCTTCCTGTTCCCGCCGGCGCTGAACGCCTGGATCTACATCGTGCATCTCACCGTAGTGTTGTGCCTGTTCGCCACGTTCCCGTACTCGAAGTTCGCGCACATGGTCTACCGCATGCTGGCGATGGTCCACGAGCGAATGACGAGACCGGTGTGAGTCCGATAAGGAATGGGGGATCCGGAAAAGATTTCAACTGCTTGAAAAAGGAGGACATCCATGGGAAAGCTCGTAAATCCGCACGGAAGCAAGGAGCTCAAGTGCCTTCTTCTTGAAGGGAAGGCGCGCGAGGACGAGAGCAAGAAGGCGAACGGCCTCAAGAAGGTCCCGCTGACCAGCCGCGAGACCGGCGACCTCATCATGCTGGGGATCGGGGGATTCACGCCCCTCGACGGCTTCATGGGGCAGGCGGACTGGAAGGGCATCTGCGACTCGTACAAGATGCCCTCCAAGAACGGCCTCTTCTGGCCGATCCCCATCACCCTCTCGGCGACGAAAGCCCTCGCCGACTCCATCAAGACGGGCGAGGAGGTCGCGCTCTGGGACACCGAAACGAACACGCTCATGGCCACCATGAAGGTGACCGAGAAGTACACCATCGACAAGAAGCACGAGTGCCAGCAGGTCTTCAAGACCACCGACATGGCGCACCCGGGCGTCAAGATGGTGATGGATCAGGCCGAGGTAAACCTGGCCGGCCCCGTGAAGGTGCTCTCCGAGTCGTACTTCCCCGAGCAGTTCAAGGGCCTCTATCAGCGGCCTGCCGAGGCGCGCAAGATGTTCGAGGAGCGCGGCTGGAACACGGTGGCGGCGCTGCAGCTGCGCAATCCCATGCACGGCTCCCACGCCTACCTGGCCTGGATCGCCATCGAGGTCTGCGACGGCGTGTACATCCACCAGCTCGTGGGCAAGCTGAAGCCCGGTGACATCCCCGCCGACGTCCGCGTGAAGGCGATCGACGCCTTGATCAACAAGTACTTCCGCAAGGAGCGCGTGGCCATGGCCGGCTACCCGCTCGACATGCGCTACGCGGGTCCTCGCGAGGCGCTCCTGCACGCGGTCTTCCGCCAGAACTACGGCTGCAGCCACCTGATCGTCGGCCGCGACCACGCAGGCGTCGGCGACTACTACGGGCCGTTCGACGCGCAGAAGATCTTCCTCGAGATCCCGCAGGACGCCCTCCTGCTGAAGCCGTTGTGCATGGATTGGACCTTCTACTGCTACGAGTGCGGCGCCATGGCCTCCATGAAGACCTGCCCGCACGAGAGCAAGGCCGTCATCGACGACAACGGGAACTACAAAGGCGGCGCCCGTCTCCTGCTCTCGGGCACGCTCCTCCGCAAGCTCATGAGCGAGGGCAAGCCGGTGCCTTCGGAATTCTCCAAGCCGGAGGTGATCGCGGTCCTGAACGAGTACTACAACAAGCTGGAGCAGAAGGTGGAGGTCAAGCTCCACGGCGCGGCCACGGGCGACGTGAAGAAGAACTGAACGTGAGGGTGCTCCCTCGCACCCCCGGGGCCTTCCGGCTCCGGGGGTTTTTTCATGTCTGGATGGAAACCTTCCCACGCGCCCGGACGGGTACCCGTCGACCGGTTCGTCGCGTGGAACCGTGGCCGGGGCCGCGGCGGATGTGGTAGGCTGAGGCGGACATGAACAGCCAAGAACTCCTGCCGGAAGACGCCGCTTTATGGAGCCGCCCTGGAGCGCCGGAGGGATTCCACCAGGCGATGGTGCATCTCTACCGGGGGGAGATGCAGAGGATGACCGTGTGGAGGAGCCGGTTGGATACGACGAGCAACTGGGCGATTCTCCTGAGCACAGGGATCGCGACGTTCACCTTGGGATCGCCGGGCATACCGCATTTCACCCTGCTGCTCGGTCTTGCCCTCATCGGCATCTGCATCCTCATCGAGGCCCGGCGGTACCGCCACCTGCTCCACTCCATGTGGCGGCTCCAAGTGCTGGAAGCAAACTACTTCAGTGGGCAGCTGTGCCCATCCTCGACCGGCGAGAAGACCTCCTGGAGAGAGGAGATTGCGAAGGACTTGGAGCGGCCGTGTTTCACGACCGGGACGTTCATGGCGTTGCGGATGCGCCTGCGGAGCAACTACCTGCTCCTGGTCTACTTCGTGAGCGCCGTATGGCTTGCCAAGGTGTTCGTGCACCCGCAGAGCGCCGCCGACCTCTACGAGTTCTACGCGCGGCTGGCTGTCGGCGAATTGCTCCCGAGCTGGTTCGTTGCCGCCACGGCCGGCCTGTTCGTGCTGGCCGCCACCGTCCTGGGCGTCCGCACGCCCAGCGAGGAAACGATCAGTCAGATGACCACGCGGGAGCGGAGAGGATACCCATAGGCGGGTCCGGATCCGGTTCGTTCATGGGGGCCATGGGCGCCGATCAGCCTCTTTGGCCGGCATGTGGTGGCTTTTCGGCGTCGATGGTTCTCCAGCCTTTTTCGAGAGCAAACGGCCAGGCGACGATCCCGCCGTCCAGGAAGCTTGCCTTCCCGAACCCGGCCCCCTTGAGGATCCGCATCGCCTCGTACCCCCGAAGGGCCGTCTGGCAATACGCCACGACCTCCTTGTCCTTGGGCAATTCGCAGGCCCGTTCCCGCAGCTCCTCCAAGGGGATGAAGCGGTGCCGCGGGTCCGCGATCCGTGCGTCCATGTGCTCTGCCAGGGTCCGCACATCGAGAAGGACGAAGTCCTCCCCCTCATCGATCATCCGCCGGGTCTCCAGAGGCGACCGGCTCACCGCAAGGCCCGCTACCTTGTTTTCAAGGGTGGTGGCGAGGTGGACCAGATTATCCATTGCCCCGGAGTAGGGGGGAGCGTAGCAGAAATCCGCTGAAGCGATCTCGCCAAGGGACATTCGCTGCGCGATGGCGAGGGCCGCCGTGTCGATCCGCTTGGACGCTTCGCCGGGGCCGACCGCCTGCAGTCCCAGCAGCGTACCGGTCTTCCTGTCCGCCACCCCCTTGAGCACGAGGAGCTTCGCCCCGGGGTAGTAGTGGGCCCGGTCCGGCCCGGGGGTCAGCGATGTGGCTACGTCGTAGCCGCGCTCCCTTGCGGCGCGTTCGCTGAGCCCTGTCGCACCCACATTGTAGTCGAAGATCTTGAGGATGGTCGAACCGAGGACGCCGGGGTATCGAGTGGTGCCTCCGGTCAGGTTGTCGCCGATCACGCGGCCGTGCTTGTTCGAAGTGGATCCCCTCGGGGCGTAGACCGGCTCACCGGTGAGGAGGTGACGGTTTTCCACGCAGTCGCCGCCGGCGAAGATGTCCGGGTCCGAGGTCCGCAGGTACCCGTCGACGACGATCCCTCCCCGGGGTCCGATGGCAAGCCCCGCCGCCGCGGCCAGCGTCACGTTCGGCTTGACCCCTACCGCGATCAGGACAAGGTCGGCCGGGATGTCGCCGTGGTCGGTATCCACCCGGGTGACCCGGCCCTGGTCGTCGCCGGACAGTCCCTGGACGGCAACACCGGTCTTGACGGTCACCTTCTTTGCCGCAAGATGCTTTTCCACGAGGATCGCCATCTCCCTGTCGAGGAGGGCGGGCAGAACCTGGTCCTTCCACTCCACCATCGTGATCTCGGCTCCCCGGGCGGCGAAGGCCTCGGCCATCTCCATCCCGATAAGCCCCGCCCCGACGATGACGACTCGCCGCCTGCCTGCTTCCATCTCCTTGCGGATCGCGATGGCCTCCTCCAGGTTGCTCAGCACGTACACGCCTTGGAGATCGATCCCGGGCAGGGAGGGACGGACCGGCATGGATCCGGTGGCGATGACAAGCTGGTCGTAGGGGAATTCGAGACGCTCCCCGGTGTCCACATTCACCGCCTGGACGACCTTCCCCCGGAGGTCGATGTCTTCGGCCATCGTCTTGTTGTGCACGTGGACTGCCTTGACGTTCTTGAAGAAGGCCGTATCCAGGACGACCCCGGCGGGAGTCATCATGAGTTCATCGTAGTCGACGATCTTCCCGGCGATGAAATAAGGGGCGCCGCACCCCGCGTACGAGAGGTATTCCCCCTTTTCGAGGATCGTGATGTCCGCGTCGGGGTCCCTGCGGCGGGCCCGGGCCGCCGCCTTCGGCCCGATGCTGACTCCACCGATGATGACGATCTTCTTGCCCATGTGTTTGCCCTCCTCCCAAGGAGTCTCCCGGGCGTGCTCGCAGTCGTAACGCTTGAACGGATCGCACGCTACGGGTGTCGCAACCGCAGTGCGTGACATCGACGTGCGGGAACCGTTTCCACGGAACCCCTTTGTTCTTTACCGGAACAGCTCCGTGTCGACGAAACCGGCCTCCACGAGCGACCAGAAGTCCACCGCCAGCCCGTTCTCGACGTAGGCGTAG
>Ga0209321_10002787_pt1 | contig 11740 bp, 11 predicted proteins | sample Rifsed16ft4_FD_184012 | JGI IMG/M metagenome (GOLD analysis project Ga0209321, IMG submission 184012) | Soil microbial communities from Rifle, Colorado, USA - sediment 16ft 4 - CSP-I_5_4 (version 2) | ecosystem: Environmental > Terrestrial > Deep subsurface > Rock core/Sediment | place: Rifle... | reverse complement strand
CGCTGTCGAGGCCCCAAGTGGGTCGGAAACTCCAGAAATGACGCTGCCAGCGCCATCCCGGAGCGTGCCGCAGGCCGGGGCAGGGCCGCAGGCCGGCACGCCAAGCGACCATACGAGATCGCATCCGCGATCAGCTCGAATTGGTGACGCTGGCCTCCGTCACCGCGATCGACGTCCGCCAGGCGACCATCGAGACCGCCACGATCACGACTACCGCGCCGATCCACTGGCGCCCGTCGAATCGCTCGCCGAGCAGGGAGCCCGCAGCGATCCCGAAGACCGGGATCAGGTAGAAGGACACGGCCGCGATCGACGCCGGGACGTGTCGCAGGCCGTAGAGATAGAAGAAGTAAGCGAGCCCGTAGTAGATGAGGCCCGAGGCTGCGACGCTCAGGGCTCCCTCGACCGACAGTGAGGTCGGCCAGACACGACCGCCGAGCAGAGCGACGCCGACGAGGACGAGCACGGCGAACACGAGCGCGTAGGCCTGCTGGACCACGACGACCTGGATGGTCGAGCCCGCCGTCGAGAGCCACCGTCGCGTCACGACGGAATACACGGCGCATGACCCGACTCCCGCGAGCGTCAAGAGGACGCCGAGCACGTGACCACCTCCGCCGGGGCTCCACAGGACAAGGGTCATGCCGGCGATGGCGATGGCGGACAGAAGGACGACCCCTCGACCTACGCGCTCCGAGAGGAACAGCGCGGCAAGGACCAGGATCATCAGGGGTTCCACGGCCCACAGGAGCACAGACAGGCTCGCCGTGATCTGCACCAGCCCGAGCAGGCTGAGCGCATAGGCCAGCCCCGGGTTCAGGAGGCCGAGCCGCCCAAGGAGGGCGGGCACGGACCCGGTGCGGAGGTGTTCCCCGCGCCAGCGCATGATCAGGACGAGGCTCACGAGACTCACCGCAAGCTGAATTGGCAGCAGGGTGAGCGGCGGGAACTCGAGGACGGCGCGCTTGCTGATGGCGGTCCCGACGCCCCAGGCAGCGGCGGCGAGGATCAGCGAGAGGGCAACCCGGCGAGGTACGGAGAGGCCGGACATGGCGGTACTCCATGCGGAAGCAGACGAGAACGAGGCTGCGGGCTGGTCGCGCCAGTCACGTCGTCGTCGCAGCAGGAGTAGCCGGGGACCCGCCGCCTGACGTGCGGCCGCGGTCCGAAGTGGGTCACGGATTGAGTATGAACGCGGCGTCCCCTCGGGTGCTGCGCCGCACGACTGAGGCCAGGTCGCGATTCCGGGCGCTCGCGGGATCTGGTGATACGCTCTCGCTTCATATCGGAGCGCCCTACCCCTGCCATGACCGACGCCGTAGACAACGCCACCTCCAGCGCGAGCGCCTCCACGGCCCCTGCCGCGAGTGCCGACGCGACCCCCGACGCGACCCCCGCCCCCATGTTTGACGCGGAGCGACGGGCGACCGAGCTGGCGATCCTGGACGCACTGCGGGCCGTCGTGGACCCCGAGATCGGGATGAACGTGGTCGAGCTCGCGCTCATCAAGCAGGTGATCCTGGGCAAGGACGAGACCGAGGTCAAGATGATCCTGACGACGCCGTTCTGCCCGTATGCTGGCTCGATGATCGCGCAGGTCAAGGAGCAGGCGGAGTCCGTCGTCGACCACCCCGTCAAGGTGACCCTGCTGGCGGAGCGGTGGGATCCGCGCGACGCCGGTCTGATGTGGTGAGCGGGCGCTCAACCCTCGATTCCGCCGTCGCCACCACTCGGGGTGACGATGGCACGACCGGCCTGCTGTTTGGCGGCGATCGGATCGAGAAGGACGACCCGCGGGCCGAGGCCTACGGCACGATCGACGAGGCCGTCGCGGCGCTCGGGCTCGCCCGGGCAAATCTCGGGGTCAAGCGCCGGATCGGTACCCTGTCGCCGACACTCGGAGGGCTGGGCGACCTGATCCTCCGATTTCAGCGCGAGCTGTTCGTGGTCGGCGCGGAACTGGCGACGAACCCCGACGCGTGGGATCGCCTCGAAGACGGCCGGACGCGCGTCTCCGCGGCCATGCTCGCCGACGTCGAGCGGGTTCTCGTCGAGGCCGAGGCGTCGATCACGCTCCCGACCGAGTTCGTCGTACCCGGGGAGACGTTCACGAGCGCAGCGCTCGAGCTCGCCCGGACCATCCTCCGACGGGCCGAACGCCGTGCCGTGGGCCTGGCCCGAGATGGCCTCGTGCCCGGCCAGTACTTGATCCCGTACCTGAACCGGCTGGCGGACCTCGTGTGGGTCCTGGCGCGGGCCGCCGAAGCTGCAGAATCGCGGACGGCGACGCCCGCCCGGGTCGCGCGTCCCGCACGGGCGCGGCAGACTGAACCCCAGAAGACCTGACCGAGAGGAGACGACCGATGAGCTTCCCGACGACCTCGACAACCCCGGCGACCCAGGCAGGGCTCCACCCGTCCCCGGCGATCGGGGCCGCGCTCCTCAGCCAGGCCTTCCTGTGGATGTTCGCCGGGCTGCTCCTCACCGCCGGCGTCGCGTATGTCGTGGGGACGAACGATGCGGTAATGGCCCGTGTCGGGGACCTCCTGCTCCCGATCTTCTTCGGGCAACTCGCGCTCGTGTGGGCCATCGGGCTCGGCATTCGCAAGATGAGCGCCACCCTCGCCCTCGGCCTGTTCTTCGTGTACGCGGCCACACTCGGCTTCACGATGGCGGTCATCGTCTCGCTGTACACGGGCGAATCGGTCACGACCGCGTTCCTGTCGGCGTCCGCGATGTTCGGTGCGGCAGGCCTCTACGGCGTCGTCACCAAGCGGTCCCTGGCCGGGCTCCGGGGGACGCTGATGATGGGCGTGATCGGGCTCATCGTCGCCTCGCTCATCAACGTGTTCTTCCCGAGCGGGGCACTCAGCTGGCTGATCTCACTGGTCGGCGTCGTGATCTTCACCGCGCTCACTGCCTATGACACGCAGCGGATCGCGTCGGGAGCGCTGGTGGTCCAGACCGGGTCCGTCGAGAAGGCCGCGGTCCTGGGCGCCCTCTCGCTCTACCTCGACTTCGTCAACCTGTTCCTGTTCCTGCTCCGGCTGCTCGGCAACCGCCGCTGAGCCGTCGCCCGAACGAGCGTCAGGCGGGGGCCGGCAGGAGCTCCTCGATGGAGTAGAGGACGACGTCCGCGAGGGGCTGGAGGGTCCGCCGATCGCCGACGCCGGTCAGCACGCCCACCACGACGCCGGCGCCGGCAGCCCGGCCCATGCGCAGGTCGGCCGGCGAATCGCCGATGACCGCCGTCCGGTGCACCGGGACGTCGAGGGTGTGGCACAGCCAGGCAACGGCATGGGGTTCGGGCTTCACCGGTCGCCCGTCGTCGGCACACGCGACGGCATCCACGAGATCGGCGACCCCGAGGTGGGCGAGCGTCCGCTCCGTCGGTTCCCTGTCGTCGCTCGTGGCCACCGCGATCCGCGTTCCCGCGGCCCGCAGCGCCGTGAATAGAGCGTGCAAGTCCGTGACCGGACGGGCAAGCGTCACCGGATCCGGGCTGTGCCAGGCCGCCCGAACGATTCGCTCTGCCTCGGTCCGTGAGATCCGCGCGTCCACGAGGGCATCGACAAGGGCCGTCCGGAGTCGGGCCATCGGGGTCGCCGCGAGGGCTCCATGCGGCGTCACGAGCCCGGTCGCGGGATCCACGCCCATCATTCGGTAGACGACGTCGTCCAGGCGGTGCCCGTGGGCGCCCGCGAGCTCGTCGGCAAGCGCCCGAACCCAGTCGCTCCACATGAGGTGGAACTCGATGAGGGTGCCGTCCTTGTCGAAGATCGCCAGCTCCATGCCGGCGAGCGGGTGCCCGGGCCGAGTCGTCTTCGGGATCCTTCCGCCGGTGGACCCGCCGCTCACGCCCCCGCGGCGAGCAGGTCGGGGCCAGCGACCGGCACGGACTCAAGGACGAGGGGACCTTCGGCCGGGAACGAGATCGTGATGGGCTCCTGGAGCTGCGGGAGGACCAGCGTCGGCTCGTTGAAGACATCCAGGGTCACGACGACCCCTTCCGCGATCCGGATCCGCATCCGCACGATGGACCCCAGGAAGCTGACGTCCGCGACCGTTCCGCGCAGGACGTTGGAGCCATCCGGCCCGGAACCCAGGGTGACCATCTCCGGCCGGAGCGCCAGGCTGATGGTGTCGCCGGCGCGCGCCTCGACCGGGCGCGAGATCCGGAACTCCTGCCCGCCGACGCTCAGGCGGCCGGCGCCGGCGTCCACGACCGCTGCGGGCAGGACATTGAGCGTGCCGACGAACGAGGCGACGAAGCCGGTCGTCGGGAAGTTGTAGACCTCGAACGGCGTGCCGATCTGCTCGATCCGACCCTCGCTCATGACCACGATCCGGTCCGACAGTGAGAGCGCCTCCTCCTGGTCGTGGGTCACGTAGACCGTCGTGATGCCCAACTGGCGCTGGATGGCCCGGATCTCCTGGCGGAGCGAGACGCGGATCTTGGCATCGAGGGCGGACAGCGGCTCGTCCAGCAGGAGCACCTCGGGCTCGAAGGCCAGGGCGCGCGCAAGGGCGACGCGCTGCTGCTGGCCACCGGACAGCTGGTACGGGTAGCGCGGCCCCATCTTGCCGAGGTGGACGAGTTCCAGGAGTTCGCCGACCCGCTTCCTGATCTGATCCGAGGGCCGCTTTCGGACCTTGAGCCCGAAGCCCACGTTATCGGCGACGTTCATGTTCGGGAAGAGCGCGTAGGACTGGAACACCATCCCGACGTTCCGGCGGTTGGGCGGCCGGTTCGTGATGTCGCCGCCGTCAAGCCGGATCGTTCCCGCGGTGGGGATCTCGAAACCCGCGATCATCCGCAACGTCGTCGTCTTGCCGCAGCCGGAGGGCCCGAGGAAGCTGACGAATTCACCCTTCTCGGCGGCGAGGTTGAAGTCCTCGACGGCAACGACGGGCCCGAAGTGCTTCTGGATGCCGGTCAGTTCGAGGAAGCTCATCGGGCAAACGTCTCCTGCCTCAGTGGGCGGCGGTGATCTGGATGCGGTCGCGGCCGCCGCGGCCGATCAGGGCGATGACGATCATGGCCAGCCAGGTCAGCCCGAAGCTGATCAGCGAGACGGCCGCCGGTTCGAAGGCCTTGTTCTGCCCGAGGAGGGAGAGGTAGACCCCGAACTGGTTGTTGCGGGCCAGGAAGCTGGCAATGGTGTACTCGCCAATGACGATGGCGAAGGTCAGGAATGCGCCCGAGAGGAGGGCCGTCCGAAGGTTCGGCAGGATGACCCGGACGATGATCCGGGGCCAGCCCGCACCCAGGCTCTGCGCCGCTTCCGTGAGGCTGCGAACATCGATCGAGGCGAGACCGGTGTCCACGGCCCGGTACATGTACGGAAAGGACAGGACCACGTAGGCGGCCACGAGCAGGGCGTCCGAGCCGAACTCCGTCCTCGTGAACACGAACGGCTTGGCGCTGTAGACGCGGATGATTCCGAATACCAGGATGACCGCGGGAATGATGAACGGCATGAGGGTCACGAACTCCACCGCCGTTCGCAGATGTGGAACCTTCAGCCGAACCCAGAATGCGGTCGGGACGATGATCGCCAGCGAGGCGAAGATGGTGATGATCGCGACCGTGAACGAGTACAGCAGGCTGCCCGAGAACTTCGGGTCGGCCAGGACGTTCGTGTAGGCCAGCGTCATCGGCGTCGGCCGGAGCGAGAACGCGAAGGTCGCGATGAGCGGCACGATGAAATAGACGATGCCGGCGAGCAGGATCACCCACGCCACGAGCGAACCGGTACGTCGTTGTCGGCGGCCGCCGATTGCCAGGGCCGGTGCCGTGGCGGCGTGCCCAGTCATGAGCGCAACCAGCGCTCAGAGCGTCGCTGCAGCCACGTATAGGCCGTGATCACGATGGACATGACGACAACCATGCCCATGGCCATCGCATAGCCGAGGCCGGGGTTATGGAGCACATCGCCGCGGATCTGCCGTCCGATGGCGATCGTCGCGATCTCGATGGTGCCGCCCGTGAGCTGGAACGCGGTTGCCTGGGCGCCGAATGAGTTCCCGAACAGCAGGATCATGGTGCCCAGGATCGAGGGCATCAGGATCGGCAGCGCCACGTGGCGCCAGTACTGGAAGGCTGATGCCCCCAGGTTCTCGGACGCCTCGCGCCACTCGCGGCGGAGGCCGTCGAGGGCGGGCGCAATGATCAGGATCATCAGCGGGAACTGGAAGTAGAAGTACACGATCTCGATCCCGAGCTTGCTGTAGATCGTGAAGCCCAGGTCCTTGCGCAGGCTCAGTCCGAACGTCTCGAGCAGGAAGGTCGTGATCAGACCGAGATTGCCAAGGGTGAACACGAATGCGAGGGCGAGCGGAACGCCCGCGAAGTTCGACGCGACACCGGAGAACGTCATGACGGCCGATCGGATCCAGGACGGCAGGCCGCCCATGATCACGGCCCAGGCCAGCAGGAAGCCGAAGAACCCGCCACCGACCGCGGTGACAAGGCTGATTTCGATGCTGTTCCTGAACGCGGTCGGGATAGTCCCGGTGCTGAGATCCGCGAAGTTCTGGAGGGTGAGGTTGCCGTCCGTGTCCTGGAAGCTGCCGATGATGAGGAAGCCGAGCGGCAGGGCCAGGGCAGCGAACGCAAAGAGGAAGAACGGCACGACGCCGACCCACGAAAACGTGGGTCGGCGTCGCACGCGCGTTGAGAGCGCGGTCACGGCCGGAGGCCGGACATCGGGCTCAGTCCTGGCCGTTGGTTACTGGACCACCGCGCCGACGACGTTCGGCCATTCGGTGGTGATGAGCGCCTTGGCAGCGTCGAGCTGAGCAAGGCTCGGGAAGACTGCGCCGGCAACGTCCGGCAGCTTGGCGAGCGCCTCGGCCGGGACCGCGTTGGTCGCGACGAGGTTCTCGTACCGGATCGGGTGGCAGTAGCCATCCAGCCAGAGGTTCTGGCCCTCGTCGCTGTACAGGTACTCCATCCAGAGCTTGGCGGCGTTGGGGTGCGGGGCGTAGGCGCTGATCGCCTGGACGTACACGCCCGCGAACCGGCCGGATGCGGGCACCACGACCTCGATCGCCGGGCCACCGGAGGCGGCCGACGCGTCGCGGTTGGACAATGCGTTGTAGGTCCAGCGGATCGTGATCGGGGTCTCGCCCGAGGCGATCGTGCCGGGCTTCGCGATGACCGGCACGAAGTTGCCGGCCTCGTTGAGCTGCTTGAAGAAGTCGAGGCCCTTCGACGCGTCGTCGAGCGACCCGCCGTTGGCGAGGGATGCTGCGAAGACGGCCTGGATCGCCTGGTTTGACGCCAGCGGGTCACCCGCGAGGGCGACCGAGTTCGCGTACTCGGGCTTGAGCAGGTCTGCCCAGTCCTGCGGGACGTTGGACACGACGGCCGTGTTCACTTCGAACGACAGCACGCCGTAGTAGTCGCCGTACCAGTAGCCCTCGGCGTCCTTGGCGCTGTCCGGGATCGAGTCCCAGGTCGCGACCTTGTACGGCGCGATGAGGCCGTCGGCCTTGGCCGTGGGCCCGAACGCGAGCCCGACGTCGACGACGTCCGGAGCCTGCGGGCCGGGGTTGTCCTTGTTGGCCTTGATCGCTTCGATCTCGTCGCCGGAGCCGGCGTTCGGGTCGAGCTCGTTGACGGCCAGGCCGTACTTGGCCTTGAAGCCGTCGATGACTCCACCGTAGTTGCACCAGTCGTGCGGGAGCGCGATCGTGGTGAGGGTGCCCTCGGCCTTGGCGGCATCGACAAGGGCCTGCATCGGATCGACCGGCGCGTCGGTCGCGGCCGTCGTCGGAGCGCTCGTGGGCGCGTCGGTCGCCGGTGCCTGGGATGCGCCACCGCCACAGGCGGCGACGACGATCGCAAGGATCGCCCCGCCGACAATGAGGCGAGGCAGCGTGCGGGTTCTGGTCAACTTCTCCTCCAATACTCGGAGCACGGCCGGGTGCCGTGCTCTCCAATGCGATGGCTGGTCACCGGACGGATCCGCCAGTGCGGGCTGCCGCGAACGCCGAAGCGAGCTTCAGGGGTTCGGGGCACGCCGCGAGGTCGGGGAGCGTCCAGCCCCGGGCCATCGTCGGCACCCATCTTGGCTGCTCTGTTAACGGGGCGTCAAGCCTTTCGCACCAGATGCTGTGGATAACCCGGGAATCAACGAGCCGCCGACGGGTTGCCCCGCCGGCGGCTCGAGCTCAGGCGATGGATCCGGAAGGAGCTACGGGAGCCACGCCTTCCAGACGGTCGGGTTGTCGTCGGCCCACTTCTTGGCAGCCGCCTCGGCGGTCATCCCCTGGTTGGTGATGTAGTCGGCGACGAGGTTCTGGTCTGCGTTGGTCCAGTTGAAGTTCTTGACGAACGTCGCGGCGTCGCCGCCGTTGTCATTGAACTTCGTGCTGATGACCTTGTTGAGGTTGTACGAGGGGTAGTCGCACGCCACCTTCTCCAGGTCGGCGTCGCATCCGGCGGTGTACTCGGGGAGCTTGATCTGCACGAGCTTCACCTGCGCGTGGATCCAGTGCGGATCCCACCAGTAGAGCAGGAGCGGCTTCTTCTGGGCGTCCGCCTGCTTGATCGCCTCAACGGTCGCGTTCTCGCTGCCGGTGAAGATGACCGTGAAGTTCAGGCCCAGGTTCGTCGCCAGCGCCTCGTCGTACTGGACGTACGAGGGGTCCGTGCCGAGGAACTGGCCCTTGTCGCCGGACTCGGAGGTCTTGAACAGGTCCGCGTACTTGTTCAGGTTGTTCCAGTCGGTGATGTCCGGATACTCGTCCACCATCCAGCCGGGGATGTACCAGCCGATGATCCCGACGTTGCCGGTGTCCCCGGCGAACATCGCGACCTTCTTCTCGTCGACGTAGATCTTCTCGAGATCCGGGTGGCCCCAGTTCTCCATGATCACGTCCACCTCGCCGGACTCGAAGCCCTGCCAGGAGACATCTTCCTTGAGGTCCTTCTGGACGACGGTGTACCCGAGCTCCGTGTCCAGGAGGTAGGCCACCACGGCGGCGTCTGCCGTGTACCCGACCCACGGGTTGAGGGCGATGTTGACGGTGCCCTTGCTCTCGGTGCCGGAGCTGCCGCAGGCGGCGAACGCCAGCGCAACAACCATCGCACCTGCCCCCAGCCGTCCGATTCTGCTCTTCTTGCTCACTGTGTCCCTCCGCTGCTGCGCCGTCGACTCATGATCTGCGGCGCGATTCCCAACCGGTTGGTCGACCGGCGTATGTTGCGCTCCCCCGCGTCGTCCTGCTGCGCCTCGGCATCAGGCCGCGCGCCGTTGCACGTCGGTCGCGCTCTCGGTCCGGCGGGAGCCGGCCCCCTGCGTGATCCGGTCGAGCATGATCCCGAGCATCACGATCGCGAAACCAGCGGCCAGGCCCTCCCCGAAGAAGTCGCGCCGGGCGAACCCGGCAACGACGTCGTAGCCGAGCGCGCCGCCGCCCACGAGGCCGCCGACGACGACCATCGCCAGGACCAGGATGATCCCCTGGTTGGCCGCGACCAGGAGCGCCGGCCGGGCGAGCGGCAGCTCCACCTTGGTGAGGAGCTGGCCCGGCGTGGACCCGGCCGCGATCGCTGCCTCGCGAACGGTGACCGGGACGGTCCGGACGCCGATCTCCACGAGCCGGATGACGGGTGGGACGGCATAGATGAGGGCGGCCACGATGGCGGTGAATCGGGTTGGTCCGAACAGGGCTACCGCCGGCAGCAGGTAGACGAACGCCGGCATCGTCTGCGCTGCGTCGAGGAGCGGACGCAGCACGGCCGAGAACCGGTCACTCCGGGCGGACATGATCCCGAGGATCAGGCCGATCAGGAGGGTGATCGCGGTGGCGACCAGGACCGCGGTCAGCGTCGCCATGCTGTGCTCCCACATCTCGAGGCCCACGATGAGGACCAGGCAGACCGCGGCGATCGCGGCCGGTTTCGGCCCGCTGACCAGGACCGCGATGCTGATGATGACCGCGCCGACGAGCCACCACGGGGCCGAGGTCAGGACTCCCTGGATCGGGTTGATCAGCCCGTACGTGGTGACGTTCTTCATCCACTCCGTCACGTCGTACAGGTTGAACGCCACCCACTGGACCGCGCTGTTGATCGGCAGGCGGAAGGAGAAGTGGAGCTCGGTCGGGAACATGCTGCCGCCGAGGAACAGGGTGCCCGCGGCCACGGCTGCGACGCAGACCCCAGCGGCGAGGACGGCCAGCGATCGCCCCGAGAGTCCGCGAATCGTCACCGGCCCGCCGGGTCGGGCCGGGTCCATTCGCTCGCTTGTCCGGGACGTGAGCCGGTCCAGCATGATCGCCATGATCACGATCGCGATCCCGGCGTCGAAGGCCAGCCCGACGTCGTTGCTCTGGAGCGCCTTGATGATGTTCTTGCCCAGGCCCGGGGCGTCGACCAGGGCGGTGATGACCACCATCGAGAGGGCCATCATGATCGTCTGGTTGATCCCCAGGATGATCGTCCGACGGGCCATCGGGAGCTGGACCTTGGTCAGCAGCTGACGACTCGTGGAACCGAGCGACGTCGCCGCCTCCACCGATGTCGGCGGGACCCCCCGGATGCCGAGCGCCGTGATCCGGATCGCGGGCGGGACCGCGTAGATCATGGTCACGATCGCGGCGGTTGCCGGGCCGATCAGGAAGAACAGCGCGAACGGCGCCAGGTACGCGAACGTGGGCATGATCTGCATCACGTCGAGCACCGGCCGGATCGCGTTCAGGAATCGGTCCGATCGGCCGGCCAGGATCCCGAGCGGGATGCCGATCGCCAGGGAGATGACGACCGCCGCGAGGGTCAGCGCCAGGGTGTCCACGCTTCGCTCCCAGAGGCCCAGCACGCCGAACGACAGGAAGCCCGTCGCCATCAAGCCGGCCATGCGCCACCCGCCGACATAGAAGCCGAGGACGCCGCCGATGGTGGTGAGCCCGGTCCACGAGAGGCCGTGGAGAACGGCCATGAAGACGTCGAAGATCGAGGTGATGAGGAACCGGATCCCGCTGACCGTCACGACCAGGATGATGTTCGTGTTGCGGTTGGCATCGATCCACTCCCGGATGTCGTTGATCCGGGCGAAGGTCGGGGCGTCGTTGTCGTGCGGGAGCGTGTACTGACCGGCGAAGACCACGTACAGCACGATCGCCGCGGCCCCGATGAGGAGCGCCCAGGCAAGGCGCGGGAGTGGCGGAACGAGTCGTCCGGCAGCCGCGGCCGCGGCGCTCATCTCAGGATTCCTCGCTGCCCGCGACGGCCGTCAGGATCTGGACCCGGTCAACGACGCCCAGCAGGCGGCCGCCCTCCGTCACCCGGATGGGCTTCTCGGTCGAGATGGCGATCGGGACCGCGGCCTGGATGATGGTTTCGGACGGGAGCTCCGGACCATCGGTCGGGTCATCGGGGCGGAGATCGCGCATGATCCAGCGGAGGGTCAGCACGGTGGCACGCGACACGTCGCGTACGAAGTCGGCGACGTACTGGTCCGCGGGCGCCCCGACGAGATCGGCCGGTCGGCCGGACTGGACGATCTGCCCGTCGCGCATGATCACGATGTGGTCGCCGAGCTTGAGCGCCTCGGCGAGGTCGTGGGTGATGAAGACCATGGTCTTGCCGACCTCGTGGTGCAGCCGGATCACCTCGCTCTGCATGTCCCGGCGGATCAGCGGGTCGAGCGCGCTGAACGGCTCGTCGAAGAACATGACCTCCGGATCGACGGCCAGCGCGCGCGCTAGGCCGACACGCTGCTGCTGTCCG
>Ga0209321_10002782_pt1 | contig 11748 bp, 12 predicted proteins | sample Rifsed16ft4_FD_184012 | JGI IMG/M metagenome (GOLD analysis project Ga0209321, IMG submission 184012) | Soil microbial communities from Rifle, Colorado, USA - sediment 16ft 4 - CSP-I_5_4 (version 2) | ecosystem: Environmental > Terrestrial > Deep subsurface > Rock core/Sediment | place: Rifle... | reverse complement strand
GAGCCGCTTCGCGAGAAGCTGCGCGGCTTCGATACGGCTCGCAATGAACGCGTCGTCGCCGTCCGGGTAGTCCTGGGGATTCATGGCGCCTCTATCGGAACATACTTGCGGTACCTTGATTCACGAACCGCGCCAACGGCAGGCACTTCGCGCCCGGTGTCCACAAACCCGTGAGCGAATGACCTCTATATCTCCGATAGCTACTGTGACGGCAATCGAGAGCGCGCGATTTCGTCCAGGGGCCTGCGCCATTCGGCGCTGCCTCCCGGGGATTGACTCCGATTTCCCGTAGTTGCAGGCGGCGCTATGTTTGCATTGGCGGTTCGTGGAGCCGGCGATGAGCCAAAAAAGAATTGGGACCGAGCGACACGTGGAGGTTCCCATTGGCGATCTACGCTTCCCAGGCACACTTGGAGCTCCGCCCGGGGCCCGGGGGTTGGTGCTGTTCGCCCATGGAAGCGGGAGCAGCCGCCTCAGCCCACGGAACGTGTTCGTGGCTCGCGGTCTGCATGAGGCGGGACTGGCGACTCTTCTCTTCGATCTCCTGACCGAGCGCGAGGACCGCGTCTACGAGACCCGGTTCGACATCACGCTTCTGACGGAGCGAATGATCGGAGCGGCGGAATGGGCGCTCGCCGACCCCTCTACCCAAGAGCTGCGTCTCGGATTCTTCGGGGCGAGCACCGGTGCCGCCGCCGCGCTCAGGGCGGCGGCGAAGCTCGGGCCCGAAGTCTTCGCCGTCGTCTCCCGCGGGGGGCGGCCCGACATGACGGGGTCCGTCATTACCGACGTTCGTTCGCCTACACTGCTCATCGTGGGCGAACGGGACACCACGGTGCTCGGGATGAACCGGCGAGCCTACGCGCAGCTTCGGGTGGAAAAAGAGCTCGCCGTCGTCCCGGGAGCGACGCACCTCTTCGAAGAGCCGGGTGCTCTCGAGGAAGTCACCCGTCTCGCCGCCGATTGGTTCGTGAGACACCTGTCATGAACCTCCAGCTCTTCTCTCTCGAAGCGGGCCACGAGCTCGGAAAGAACGTGAGCGAGAAGCTTGGCGTCCCGCTCTCTCCCCACGAGGAACGGGAGTTCGAGGACGGCGAGCACAAAGCCCGCCCACTCGTCAACGTTCGAGGAAACGACGTCTTCGTGATCGAATCGCTCTACGGCGACTCTGGTCACAGCGTGAACGACAAGCTCGCGCGGCTCCTCTTCTTCCTCGGCGCCCTTGGCGATGCCTCCGCCGGACGCGTCACCGCCGTGGTTCCCTACCTCGCCTACGCGAGAAAGGATCGGAAGACCAAGCCCCGGGACCCCGTGACCACCCGTTACCTCGCCGCCCTCTTCGAGGCCGTGGGCATCGACCGCATCCTGGTCATGGACGTGCACAACCCCGCCGCTTACCAGAACGCCTTCCGCTGCCGCAGCGATCACCTGGAGGCAAGACCGATCTTCGTCCGCTATTTCGCATCTCTGGCGGAGATTGGCAAAGGGGAGCTCGTCGTCCTCTCGCCCGATGCCGGGGGAGTGAAGCGCGCCGAGAGTTTCCGCCAACACCTGGAGCGCGTTCTCGGGACCGGTATCCGGAACGCTTTCATGGAGAAGCAGCGAAGCGGCGGAGTGGTGAGCGGAGAAACCCTGGTTGGAGCCGTCGAGGGCCGAACCGTCATCGTCATCGACGATCTGATCAGCACGGGAACGACTCTCCTCCGGGCCGCCCAGGCGTGTCGCAAGCTCGGTGCGCGAAAGGTATTCGCCGCCGCCACCCACGGCATCTTCGTCGGTGACTCAAACCGTGTCCTCGCCGAGCCGGCAGTGGACGAGATCCTCGTCACCAACACCGTTCCCCCCTTTCGGCTCGATCCCAAGCTCCTGGAGGAGAAGGTCCGCGTCCTCGATGCCGCGGAGCTCTTCGCCGAGGCCATCACCAGGATTCACGGCGGAGGATCGCTGGTAGAGCTTCTCGAAGGATGAGCTCACTTCTCGGAAACTACGGGCTCTCGAAATCCAAAGACGATGTAAGCGAACGAGCGAACCGCCTTTCCGTTGCGGCGCGCGGCGCGAAACCGCCACTCTCTCGCCGCATCCTCGGCCGCGGCGTTCAGGCCTTCCGCCTTTCGGATCACCTTGCTCGACGCGACTTTACCTTCCGCCCCGACTTCCAGCTCGATCACAACCGTCTGGCTCATGTGAAGGTAGGCCGTCGGAGGATAGAGCGGAGCAAACATCGTCGTGGGAAACGGAACCTCCGCCGAGGGCGGAGCGACGTCCTTGGGTACCTCGCCGCGCGCCGGAGCGTTGTAGAGAGTCGAGGGACGGAAGAACCCGGCGACGAGGACTTTCGAGTCGACGGCGATGGGAGCGTCCGGGTCTTCCTGGACCTCTCGCGCGGGCTCGAACCGCCAGCCGGAGGCGGCCTGCCGGAGGAGATCGCCGAACGGAGGGGTCGTTCGCAAGGTGGTGACGCCGGTTACCTCCCCGGACGCGGCGACTTCGAGCTCGAGCAGAACCTCTCCCCCGCCCGCTGTCATCGGGGGTTGAATGAAGGCCTCTCCACTCCGCAGGCGAGCGGGCTCAAAGGATTCCACGGAGACAAGCCAAGACAGCGCCAATACCCAAATGGTGTTTTTCATGGTCGTATCCTCGCCTTGATTGCATTCAAAGCGCGTGCCAGCCGGCTCGCGGTGCTAGACTGAGGTCCGTCGTTCCGTGATCCACGAACTCCTTAGGCCAGAGCAGGTTGTGCTCGATGCTCGGGGCCCCTTCCCTCGACTTCTCGAGGAGCTTCTCCGGCGCTCTTCGTTCTCGGCCCGGCGAGCCGAGGTCGAGGCGGCCCTCGCCAGCGAGAGTCGCCAAAATTATCTCTTCGTCGATTCGGGAATCGCCATCCCGCACGTGCAACTCGAGGGTCTGACGGCGCCCGAGCTGGTTATCGCCATCTGTCCGCGGGGCGTCGACATCGACGGGCAGCGAGCCCATGTCGTCGTCCTCCTCGGCTCCCCGGCGGACCAGACCGCCTCCCACCTCCAGCTCTTGCAGCGTTTGGCGTCGGTTCTCCCTGCCGTTGCCGAGGACCTTTTGAAGCTCAAGCGGGAAGGGGAGGTCGTAAGACGCCTCGCCCGCCAGGAGACGCTTCCCGGACGAGCCACCTTCATCAATCTAACGCAGGACCAGGTAGCCTTCGAGCTGCGCACCGATCTCGTGAACGGTCTGACCGGCGAGGAGGCGAGGAGGCGACTGCGGCTCCACGGCCCGAACCTCCTCAAGAAGGCCCGCCGGACCCCGTGGTACGTCAAGCTCCTCCGAAACTTGTTCAGCTTCTTCGCGGTGCTCTTGTGGATTGCGGCGATCCTCTGCTTCCTGCCGGCCGTCGACCTGCCTCAGCTCGGCGGCGCGATCCTAATCGTCATCGTGGTCAACGGGCTGTTCGCGTTCTTACAGGAGTACCGAACCGACCGAGCGGTGGAGACCCTCCAACAGCTTTTGTCGCTCAAGAGCAAGGTGATTCGGGAAGGCCGGCTCCAGGAGGTGGACGCCGCGATGCTGGTACCGGGCGACGTCATCGTCCTCGAGCAAGGCGACATCGTGCCCGCGGATGCCAGGCTGACCGAGGCCTTCGACGTCGAGGTGGACAACTCCACGCTCACCGGGGAGTCGACCTCGGCCAGGCGTTACAAATCGGATCTCCCGGTCCTTCTCGAGGGCTCGTTCCTCTGGATCGAGCTTCCCAACATCGTCTTCGCCGGAACGGCGTTCTTGAGAGGCGAGGCCCGCGCTGTGGTCTTCGGCACGAGCATGCGAACCCAGGTGGGAGAGATCGCGAGGCTGACGCAGGAGATACCCACCGAACGGAGTCCGCTTACGACCGAGCTTCGTCGCGCCGTTGTTACCATCGCCCTCCTGGCCTCGACCCTCGGAGCTCTGTTCCTGCTTCTCGGTTGGCTCGTGACCGGCCTTTCCTTCGCCCAGGCTTTCGTGTTCTGCATCGGGCTTTTCGTGGCGAACGTCCCCGAGGGCCTCCTACCCACCGTGACTCTCTCGCTCGCCATGGGCGTGACCCGAATGGCGAAAAAGAACGCGTTGGTGAAGAGTCTCCCCTCGGTCGAGACTCTGGGCTCGACGACCGTCATCTGCAGCGACAAGACCGGTACCCTCACCGAGAATCGGATGACGGTGACCGAGGTCTACGTCGACGGAGGAATGATCGAAGTGTCGGGCACGGGATATCGCCCGGAGGGACGCTTTTTCCTCGAGGGCCGCGAGCTTTCTTCCGCGGAGGTCTCCGATTGGGCGGCGCTCTCGCGACTCCTGGAGTGCGCATCCGTCTGCAACAACGCGCACATCGAGAGGGTAGGCGCCGACTATCGCGCGGTGGGAGACGCGACCGAAGCCGCGCTTCGCGCTCTCGCGGAGAAAGCCGGAGTTCGCCCTCGGCACCTTCGACTGAGCGTCAACCCATTCGACTCGGTGCGCAAGCGGATGAGCGTCGTCGCCGAGCTCGAGGGCCGCCCGGGTCGCTTCCTTTTTGCCAAGGGCGCTCCTCTCGAGATCCTCGAACGGAGCGACCGGATTCTCTATCGAGGGAGCGCGATTCCCCTCGACGGTCCTCATCGAGCAAGACTCAAAGGCGAAGTGGATGCTCTCGCTGGAAGAGGCCTTCGGATACTGGGTCTTGCCTACCGCGAGGTCGCGGAGTCGGGGGAGGCGCCTCCGAGCGGGGAGACCGAGCTCGTTTTCCTCGGTCTCACGGCCATGTCCGACCCCGTGCGCCCCGCCGTCAAGGAAGCCATCCAGTCCTGCCACCGCGCGGGAATCCGAGTGCTGATGGTAACCGGCGATTATCCGATCACCGCCGCTACGATAGCGCGTCAGATCGGAATCGGAAACGCCGGTTCGAGGGTCGTAACCGGTGCCGAGATCTCCGAGATCGACGACGCCTCTCTGAAGAAAATCCTGTCCGAGGGCGAGCCCCTCTTCGCCCGGGTCTCTCCCGATCACAAGCTCCGGATCGTGTCGGTCCTCAAGTCCCTGGGCGAGGTCGTCGCGGTAACGGGCGACGGCGTGAACGATGCGCCCGCGTTGAAGAAGGCGGATATCGGGATTGCGATGGGGATTCGGGGGAACGAGGTCGCCAAGGAAGCCGCCGACATGATTCTGGCCGACGACAACTTCGGCACCATCGTGGCCGCCATCGAGGAGGGGCGGGCGGTCTTCGACAACATCAAGAAGTTCATGGCCTATATCTTCAACAGCAACCCGCAGGAAATGTACCCCTACATCGTCTGGATGCTCGTCCCCGGAGCGCCTCTGGCGATGACGGTGATGGGCGTACTCGCCGTGGACGTGGGAACGGATCTGGTGCCGGCGATGGGCCTGGGCGCGGAGCCGCCCGAGCGGGGGATCATGGAGCGGCCTCCCCGACGGCGCGACGAGAAGCTCTTGAGTCTCGGCCTCGTGCTTCGCGCCTACTTCGTGCAGGGAAGCATCCTTGCCCTCAGTTGTTACGCCACGTACTTCTACATGGGGTGGTGGCTCGGGGCGCTCGACGATGGCATCTCGATGAAGTCCATGCCGGCGTCCCCCGAAGGTCTCGAGATGAGAAGCGCCTCGAGGGAATATCTTCAGACGCTCTCGGCCTACTTCTTCCCCACGGTTGCGGTCCAGATCGCGAACGTCCTGTGCAAGCGTTCCTGGAAGACCTCCCTGTTCTCGTCGGATTTCTTGCACCCTGAAAGAAGGCTCGAGATTCTGGCCCGACTGAGGGGATGGTCGGAGCGAGTCGCGGACTTCCTGGGGAGGCATCCCCTGTGGCTGAACTTTCTCTCCAACCCCCTCATCCTCGCGGGAATCGTCTTCGAGCTTTCCTTCTGCGGCCTCCTCTTCTACACGCCTCTATCCCGACTCTACTTCTTCGCTCCTCTACCGTGGCATGTCTACCTGTTCGCTTTCCATGGCACCGTGCTTCTGCTGGTGTTCGAGGAGACCAAGAAGTACTTCCGCCGCCGCGGTCATTCGCTGGAGCTTCTCGGCTGAGCGGAGGCGCGAAATCCCCCGGTCGCTGGGGCGAGTGCCCCGGATCGATCGGGACGATATTCGCGACTCTGGAATCCCGGCCCTTCATTTGCTGGCACCAATGTTGCTAGTGGTACAAATCCGGTGGGTTATGGACCAATCGAAAGAGGAAATGTTCACGGAGCGGGCGGCTGGAGCGGTCGAGGGTATCGAGATGCTCATCGCCATGTGGATCGAGAAATCCGTCCCGGCGGGAGAGTTATGGGTCGGGGAAGGCCCCGATCGGGATTTGTCGAGGAGGCCCTGGAGGGATTCGGAGAGGGAGCGTTCGAGACCCATAAGAGCGGCCGTGCCTTCGGAGTCCATGGACCGTCGGGTCCGGCACATCGAGGAACGACTGGATCGCCTGGCCAGCGACCTCGCGGCGCTGGAAGCTCGCGTTCATGAAGAGCAGCCGGAGTGATTCAGGAAGGCGACTCGTGCGATTCGCGCCATCGGGGAACGAGACGTTGGGCCGCCTCGATGTATCGGTTCGTGCGCGAGATCCACTTGTCCGGGTCCCCGGAATCGTCGTGAAATAGGCGTCTCAAGGGCGCGTCACTTCGGAGGCAACCCGGTCCTGGTAGCGCCGCAGCGCCTCGCTCACTTCCACCGTGTAGGGGGGCGTTGCGGGCGAGAGGGCTCTGAGCCGCGAGGGAAGGAGTGCTATCTCGCGAGTCGCGTTCTCGCGGATGGCTTCGAGGCTTTCGACGTGCGAGGGGAGTCTTTTGCCTCCCTCCATCATCTTCTGCATCAAGGGACGACCGGGAAGGGACTCGTCGTGCCGTGCCAGGACGTCAAGCACCGCCTCGCCCCTCTCCTCGATTCGAAAGATCTGTTTGCGCCCCGGCAGGATCTTCTTGCCGGTTGCCAGCTTGAGCCGCCCCCGACCCGCGTATTCCGTCGCCTTGTACGCCATATCGAGCGCAGGCGCGTCCTGTGAGACCCCCATCTTGGTGCCCACCCCGAACCCGTCGATCGAAGGCGCCTCTTTCACCAGTCGAGCAATCTCGTGCTCATCCAGACCGCCGCTCGCGAAGATGGTAAGTCGGCCGAGGCCGGCCTCGTCGAGGACGACGCGGCTTCGCCGAGCGAGGTCGGCGAGATCGCCGGAGTCGAGACGGATGCCTCGGACTCGAAACCCATTCCCGAGCTCTCTCGAAAGCCGTATGACGTTCGCGACTCCTTCCAGGGTGTCGTAGGTGTCGACGAGAAGGATGGTATCGGGGTAGAGATCCGAGAACCTCCGGAAGGCTTCGAGCTCACTCTCATGCGCCTGGATGTAGCTGTGGGCCATCGTTCCGGCAAGGGGGATTCCGTACACCTGGCCCGCGAGAACGTTGCTCGTCGCCGAGACTCCGGCGATGTGAAACGCGCGAGCCGACTTGAGCCCCGCGTCGGCCCCGTGCATGCGTCGAAGCCCGAAGTCCACGACGGGCCGGCCCTCGGCCGCGGACACCACCCGGCTCGCCTTGGAGGCGACGACGGTCTGGAAGTGGACCTGGTTCATCAAGAAGCTCTCGGCGATTTGGGCTTCGGGGAGGCTCGCGACCACTTCGAGCAGGGGCTCGTCGCCGAAGAGCGGCGTTCCCTCGGGGACGGCGTAGACGCTTCCCCGGAAACGAAGGTTCTCGAGCCAGCGGAGAAACTCCTTCGAGAAATAAGGGAGGGTAACGAGGTAGTCGAGCGACTCTCGGGAGAAGCGGAGCTCCTCGAGGAACCGGAGCGCGTCGTCGAGGCCGCAGGCGAGAAGATAGTTCCGCTCTTCCGGCAGTTTGCGCACGAAGAGACTGAAAACGGCCTCGTCGTTCAAGCCCTCACGCCAGTAGGCGTGGAGCATGGTGAGCTCGTAGAGGTCCGTCAGCAGCGCTACGTTGTCCCGGCCTACCCAGTTCACCCGAGCGAAGCATAGGATCTCGACGTCAGTCCGGCAAACGAAGGCCGGAGCGGGTCCGTCGCTTCCTTGACGCGACTCGCCGCCTCATCGACAACCGTCGCGGCGTCTGGAATCCAAGTCTCGAGGTAACTCGATGGCGGAATCAAAACCCGACCGGGCTACGGAAAGCGGCATCCTCCTCTTCGATGGCCTTCCAGAATGCGTTGCGCCGACATCGCGCTTTCCTGGCTGGGGAGAAGCACGGGGAGCGCGGTCGCGCCGGGGGCGGCAGCGGATCGGTATCGCAACGTTCAACGAACCACCATCACCGGACAGGAAGCCCAGCGCACCATCTTGTGGCACGTCGAGCCGAGCCACCGAATACCCGCGTTCCCGTGGCCTCCGGCACCCATGATCACCATGGCCCCCGAGCGATCTTCCACGACGTTGCGGAGCGACTCGAAGGGCGAGCCGACGGTGAGCACCACTTCCGTTTCACCGCCGGTCGATTCGAGTAGCATCCCTTCGAGGTCTTTTCGACGCTTCGCAATGAGAGACTCGGTGATTCGCTCGAGCTCCAATTGAGCGAGCGGTTCGAAGCTGCTTTCGTTCAGCGCCACATAAGGAACGGAAACGACGTGGAGGGCGACGAGTTTCGCGCGGAAGTGCTCCGCAAGCCAGATCCCGTGCCGGAGGACGCTCTGCGACTCGGGACCGAAGTCGATCGCCATCACGATCGTCCTGGGCGCGCGAAACCCCATCGTCTGCTGCTGCTCGACCCATGGCGAGAGCGCCAGGAGCGGAACGAGCGCGCGGTGGAGCACCTTCTCCGTCACCGATCCCAGGAGGAACCTCTGGAAGCCGGAAAGGCCGTGGGTACCCATCACCAGAAGGTCCACATCCCGCTGATTGGCGGCGGTCACCAGGACGTCTTCGGGGACGCCCTCCACGATCTCGACATCCGCGTGCCCGAGGTCGATCTCCCGCTTCAGGGCGGTGAGAGCCTCTTCGGCCCTCCGGCGGAGCTCGCCGAAGGCATCGGGCACGGCCACGAGATTTCCTATCGAGAGAAACTCGGTATCGACGACGTGGAGAACGCTCAGGCGGGCGCCGACTTCTTTGGAGAATCTGGAGGACCATTCGAGCGCCCGGCGGGACGACTCGGAGAAATCCACCGGGCAGAGCAGGTGTCGATAGGCCGTCATGTTCTTCCTCCGGTCAACTCGTCTCGAAGCTTTGCACGCCTCGTGCCACCCCGAGACGCGACGGAGAACCTTTCCCCGAGACGGCTCATCCGGGCCGTGAGAGTTTCGACGCGGCGCCGCGTGAAAAGCCCCATGGGAGCAACGCCCTCTCCGGGTGAAGAGCTGCGAGACCGGAAAAGTGACGCGCTTCTGCCGGCTACCGGTCCTTACGGTCCGCTAACCGCGGTGCGAGAAAGCGTACCAGGCCCTGAAGCGTCCCGACTTTGCCGTAGTCCGACTCGGACACGGTGACGCCGATCTCGTCTCGAACCGCTACCAGTAAGTTCAGGAAATCGTAAGAGTCGATGTCCAGAGCCCGCTGGAGGGGCTCCTCGGGATCGATGGAAGAGAGGTCGGCCTCCGGGGCGATGCGGGCGAGAAGCCTCGAGACCGCTTCAAGGACTTGCTTCTCGGTCATAGCTCGTCGGGCTCCTGGAGACGCCGCGCGAGGGCGTCGAGGAAGGCAGCGCCGCGCGCCCCATCGGTGGCACGATGGTCTGCGGCCAGGGTGGCGCTCACTACCGGCCGGATGCCCAGCATTCCATTCTCCGCCCACGGTCGCTCCAGAATCTTTCCGAATCCCACGAGAGCGACCTGCGGCGGATAGATGACGCCGTAGACCGTCTCGACGCCCAAATCACCCAGATTGGTTACGGTCACCGTGGCGTCACTGAGCTCGGAGCTTCGAAGCCGACCGGCACGGGCGCGGGGCACCACGTCGCGCAGCGACGCCATGATCTCGGTGAGGGACTTCCGGTCCACGTCGTGGATGGCCGGGGTCACGAGGCCTCCCTTCCGAAGGGAGATCGCGAAGCCGATATGGATCTCGTCTTTCCTCTGGAGAGCGTCGTCGACCCAGTAGCCGTTGAGCTCCGGGACGTCTTTCAAGCCGAGCGCGACCGCCTTGAGGAGAACGACCACCGGAAGGAGGCGCTCCTCGAGACGGAGCTTCTCGTTCCTCTCCGCGAGAAAGTCGCGCGCGCGCTTCATGTCGATTCCGGTCTCGACATAGTAGTGGGGGATCTCACGATTGGAGCGCGCCATGGCTCCCGCGATGGCGAGCCGGATACCCCCGGCAGGTTTCTCCTTCGGCTCGACTTTCGATGCCGCCTTCGCCCTCTCCACGTCGTCGCGGGTGATGGCGCCTCCGGGCCCCGTTCCCGGCAGGGAGGCGAGATCGACGCCGCGTTCTTCGGCCAGCCGTCGCGCCACCGGGCTCGCCCGGATTCGCTCCGGCTTCGGAGCTTCCACCGGGCCCCCGTCGATTCGTGCCAGGACCTCTCCCACCGGAACCTGTCGACCGGCCTCGATGAGAATTTCCGTCACCACCCCGTCCTCGAAGACCTCGATCTCGATGTCGCCCTTGTCGGTCGCCACTTCCGCGATGATGTCGCCTCGCTTCACCCGGTCGCCGGGCTTCACCTTCCACTGGAGAAGGGTGCCCTCGCGCATGTCCGCCCCGAGGCTCGGCATTCGAAAATCACCCACGGCGAGCCATCTCCCGCGCTTTTGCCACGATGGTCTCTTTCTGGGGGAGCGCGGCATCCTCGAGGTGCCCGGCGTAGGGCATGGGCACCTCGGCGGAGCAGATCCGCTCCACGGGACCGTCGAGGTCGAAAAATGCCTTCTCCATGATGATGGAGCCCGAGCGCTTCCTGTCCTGGCGCTGGCATCCGGGAGCCGCGGAGCCCGGCGAGAGCTTCTCGCACGAGACGCCGACCCTCGTCGAGTTCGAGCTCCGGGAGGTTCCGGGCGGCACGCTCTTGACCGTCGTGGAAAGCGGATTCGACCAGCTCCCGATCGCCCGTCGCGAGAAGGCCTTCCGTGACAACAGCCAGGGCTGGGCGGCGCAGATGGAAGCGATCGAGAGGCACCTTGGGTAGCATGACCGCGGGCGGCAACGCACTCATGGCCGGGGCGCCCATCTTCGCGGCGCTCGGCGATGAAACGCGTCTGAGGATCCTGGCGCGCCTCTGCTCGGGCGGGCCGCAGTCCATCACACGCCTCACCGCCGGATCGGAAGTCACGCGGCAGGCCGTCACCAAGCACCTGCAGGTTCTTGCGGACGCCGGGCTGGTCCGGGGCGTCCGGCGGGGAAGGGAGAGCCGCTTCTCGCTCGAGTCCGCGCAGCTCGAAGTGGCGCGCCGCTACCTGGAGCGGATTTCGGAGCAGTGGACGCATAGCCTTCAGGCGCTCGAGCGGCACCTCGACTCCATGCCGCAGACGCCGCCGACGACGAAGAAGCGAAGGAGGAAAACCGCATGAGCGGGTTCATGGACGTTCGATTCGCGCTGCGCTCGCTCGCCCGCGTGAAGGGGCTCGCCGTCACCGTGGTGCTCACCCTAGCGCTCGGGATCGGCGCCAACGCGGCGATCTTCAGCGTGGTCCGGGGGGTCCTCCTCCGGCCGCTCATCAACCGCGGTGAAGATCGCCTGATCTACATCCGCCAGAGCACCCCCGGGATCGGCGTCGAGAACGCCGTCTTCTCCGTGCCGGAAATCCGGGACCTCCAGGCGGGCTCGAAGACCGTCGCCGCCTTCGGCGATTTCTCCACCATCGACTTCACCCTCGTCGGTCTCGGCG
>Ga0209321_10002781_pt1 | contig 11752 bp, 11 predicted proteins | sample Rifsed16ft4_FD_184012 | JGI IMG/M metagenome (GOLD analysis project Ga0209321, IMG submission 184012) | Soil microbial communities from Rifle, Colorado, USA - sediment 16ft 4 - CSP-I_5_4 (version 2) | ecosystem: Environmental > Terrestrial > Deep subsurface > Rock core/Sediment | place: Rifle... | reverse complement strand
ACAATCGCCTCGACGCGCACGCCGCAATGGATCTTTCCCCCGATCACGAGGTTGTCCCCGAAGCCGAGATGCGCCGCCCCAAGGGCCTTCTCCGCCTCGAGGTGCGGACCCGTGACGCGGGCGCGGGCGTTGAGTCCGAAGCCGAAACGCCCGAGGGCGCGACCGTCGCGGCCGCCGCGGTTCATCGCATGCACGGCCTTCGCGGCCCCGAGGATCCGCATCGCGTGACCGTCCTTCAGCGTGGCCGTGGCGGGCTCGAGGAGGGGCTCGTCGAAGTAGACATCGGCCACGAGGCGGCCGTCCGCGGTCCCCTCGACGGGCGCGATGAACAGCTCCCCGGCAGGGAGCGTCGTGAAGGCGCCCTTGCGGGAGCAAAGGCCCGTGTCCTCCGTGATCCAGTCGCGGCCCGCCACGCTGAACCCCAGGTCCGTCCCCGCGGCCGACGTAAGGCGCACCTCGTGGGCCCCACGCAGCCGTCGCGCGATCCGACGGACCACCTCGTGGATGTGCGTCCAGTCCGCCGCGAGCCCGCCATCCCGGAGCATGTCCTCCATCGGGCCGGGAATCGAGATGACCCGGGCGCCCGCGCGGTTCGCTGCGCGACGCGCGTGCGAATGCGTGAGGGACCGGCTCGTCGCGAGGATAATCAGGTCCGAGGCGGCCATCGCCGTGCCGACGGGTTCCGGCGGTTCCTCCCCGTCGGACTCTCGGGACCGCATCACCAGGAGGACGGCATCCGCGCCGATCGAGCGCGCGGCCGCCTGGAACGCGTCCCCGATCCCGCGGGTTCCCTCGTCCGCGACGATCAGGACCTTCTCCGTAGGTCGGAGGCCGGCGCTTGTCGTGAGCACGAGCCGGGCGCCCTCCTCCATCGACGGGCGGTAGCGGCCGTTTCGCGCATAATGGTTCCCATGGTTAGGAGAGGAGAACCCGCAATCAGGAGACAAGAGCTAAATAACGAAGGGGGCATCGCCGCCCGTCCCGGAGGGAGAATCGTGCCCGTCGCGGTGGACGCGCTGCGCAAACTGCTGAAGGATTTCAACGCCCGGTCGGGCGCGAAGATGTCCGCGATCGTGTCCCGGTCCGGGGTGCCCGTCGCCTGGTCCCTTCCGGACGATGCAAACGTCGACAACTTCGCCACGATGGCCGCGACCCTCCTCGGCGCCCTCGAGGTCATCTATTCGTCCATGCGGACCGGCGCGCCGAGCGCCGTCACGGTCGAAGCGGATGGCGGCGTCCTGACGGTGCGCGACCTCACCGGGAAGATGTTCTTCGTCGCGATGACGGAGAAAAAGACAGCGCCCTTCGGCAAGGCGGTCGACGCCACCCTCAGCGAGGTCCTCGGTCTCCTCGGCGAGACGTAGGTCGCATCCGGCGAATGAGGCGCGCGACGCTGTCAATGACCCGGGCGCGCAGCCGCACGTACGCGGGAATTCTCGCCACGACGAACGCCACGAGCAGGCCCATCCCCACCCCGAGAGCCGCCCCTCCGATCGCATCCGTGGGCCAGTGGACCCCGAGGTAGATCCGGCTCAGGCCCGCGAGGGCCGCGAATCCCATCGCCGCGCAGCCGAAGCGCCATCGGAAGTGGATTCCCGCGAAGAGCGCGACGGCGAAGGCCCGGGACGTGTGCCCGCTCGGGAACGCCGGGTCGAACTCCGCGTCGCATCCGAAGCCGCCGATCGTCTGCACGCCGGCGAGGACGTCGCAGGGTCGAGGCCGTCCGATCGCGAACTTGATCGCCTCTGTCGCCAGGAGCGTCAGGACGATGAGGACGAGGAGGTCGAACGCACGTTCGCGGTGCCCGCGCCACCCGAGGGGGACCGCGAGGGCGCCCAGCACATAGGCCGTGCTCGCGAGGGTCAGACCCACCATCAGGGCGTCCGTCGCCTGCGCCGAGCCGGCGAGGTTCAGCGTCCGGAACGCGGCCTCGTCCCAGCTGTAGGACCCGAAGGTCGCCATCGGGTGCACGCGCCCGCATGGATCGCACTCCCTTAAAGGCCACGCGGACGCGAGGCAAGGGCTCATCGCCCGGACGCGCGTTCGGAGCCTCGATGCATCGCGTGATCGGCGTGTACCGACGCCTCCTCGCCCACTACGGGCCCCAGGGGTGGTGGCCCGGCGAGAGCCGCTTCGAGGTGATCGTCGGCGCGCTCCTCATGCACCAGACCTCGTGGCGGAACGTCGCCACGGCGATCGGGAACCTCCGACGCGCGCATCTCCTCGACATGCGCCGCCTCGCGGGCGCGACGATCCGGCCGATCGAGCGCCATGTGCGGGTCGCCGGCCTCCACCGGTCGAAACCCGCAAGGCTTCGCGCGTTTTGCCGTCACCTGATCGACCGCGCGGACGGCGATCTCGACCGCTACTTCGGACGCCCGACGGGGGAGGTCCGCCGCGATCTGCTCCGCCAGTCCGGCGTGGGACCCGAGACCGCGGACTCGATCCTCCTCTATGCGGGCGGCCACCCGGTCTTCGTCGTCGACGCCTACACGGTCCGGATCGCTCGGCGGCTCGGGTGGCTCCGCACGGACCGCTACGACGACGTCCAGCGGTTCTTCGTCCGGAACCTCCCCGTGGATCCGTCGATGTACGGCGAATACCACGCGCTCCTCGTCGCCCATGCGAAGGCCTTCTGCCAGCCGAAACCGCGATGCGGGCCGTGCCCGCTGCGGCGGGTGTGCGCCTTCGGCCGGGACACGAAACGGATAAGTCCGAGCGGACGCTAGACCCCGCGGATGGTCCGCGCGATCACGTTCGATGCCTTCGGGACGATCCTCGACACGGGCCGGGACGTCCTGATCCACATCGCCCGGGACGTGTGCCGCGAGCACCGGACCGGGCTCGAGGCGGAGGCGTTCCTCGACACGTGGGATCGCCACTTCTTCGGTGCAGAGACGGAGCCGTTCCTCACCCTCGCGGAGCTCACGGAGGACAGCCTCGCGCGAGCCTTCCGGGAGTACGGGATCGAGGCGGACCCGAGGCCCTACATCGACCGCCTCGAGAGCCTCTGGCTCAAGTCGAAGGCGTATCCGGAGGTCCGCGGCGTCCTCGAGGACCTCGACGGTTTCCCGCGAGCCGTCGTCTCGAACGCGGACGACGCGTTCCTGAAGCAGATCCTGAAGAGGAACCGCTTGCGCTTCGATGCCGTCGTCACGTCGGAGGCCGCTCGCGCGTACAAGCCGCGGCCGCGGATCTTCGAGATCGCCCTCGAGGCCCTGCGCGTCCCTCCTGCGGACGTCGTGCACATCGGCGACTCCCTGGAGGCGGACATCGAGGGCGCGTCCCGCCTCGGGATGAGGACGGTCTGGGTGAACCGCGCCGCCGTCCATCGGGGCCCCGGGGACCCGGCGCCGGACGCAGAGGTGCGGGACCTCTCGGACCTGCCGAAGGTCGTGCGGGACCTGGGCCCGAACCGGCCCGCCCGCAAAACGTGACAGGGAGGCGCACGGTTAAGTAAGGACGTCCCGTTCTCGGCCCGGAGGGGGCGGAGGGATTGCCCGGGGTCACCGTAGGTGAGAGGATCCTCGTCCACCTCTCCGGGTTCCTCCGGCACGTCGACGCGTACGAGTGCCCGATCGAGATGACGCAGGACGGTATCGCCTCCGCCCTGTCGATCAGCCGGGCCCATGTTGCCCTCGAGCTGAAGCGTCTGCGCACGTCCGGGCGCATCCAGGAACGCATGGCTCACGTGGCGAACGGCCGCTCCCGACGAAAGGTCTACGACCTCACGCCCGCCGGACAGGAGATCGCCCGGCGGATGCGGGAGCATGCGAAGGCCCGGGCGGTGACCCTCGTCGACGGGACGAGCCGCCGGGACGCGAGCGGCCTCGAGGCGATCGAGGCCCTGCGGCGCGCGGGCCTTCGGGAATCGGAGGCCGTCCACCGGATCCTCGCCTCGGAGGTCGTCGTCCTGCCGACGGCGGACGCTCCCGGGCCGCGGGCCCCTGCCGGCCGTCCGTTCTTCGGCCGGTCGAGGGAGATCGCCCGGATGCGGGAATGGCTCTCGGCCGACGGCCCGCCCTTCGCGGTCGTGATCGGCGTCGCGGGGATCGGGAAGAGCGCGCTCCTGGGAAAGATCCTGGAAGGAGAGGGGAGGCCCGTCCTCGTCCGGCGGCTGTATCCCCATGACGACGCCCACGGGATCCTCTCGTCCCTGGCCGACTTCCTCCTCCGGCAGGACCGACGCCGGCTCAAGGCGATCCTCGTGAGGCCTGCGTACGATCCGACGGAAGCCGCCGCGATCCTCCGCGAAGACCTGCGGGGATGCGTCCTCGCGCTCGACGACCTCCACGCGTGCCCGGCCGCGGACGGGCTCCTAAGGGCCCTCCTCGATCCGCCTCCGGACGCGAAGATCCTCCTCGGGACGCGAACCCAGCCGGCCTTCTACGGGCCGACGGACCTCGATGCATGCGTGGTGCTCGAGATGCGCCTCGACGGCCTCGAGGAGGTCGCAGCCCTCCGTCTCCTGGAGGGACGCGGGGCGACCTTGCGCCGCGAGGACGCCTCGCGCGTGATCCGGGCCACGGGCGGACATCCGCTCTCCCTCGAGCTCTTCGCCGCGAGCGGCCTTGACGCGGGCGTCGTCGCCTCGGATCGATACGTGCTCGAGACGGTCCTCGACGGGGTCGACGGATCCTCCGAGGGACTCCTGAAGACGTTCGCGATCCTCCGGCGCCCCGCGCGATCCCCCGAGGCCCTCGGCGGAAGCCTCACGCAGCTCCGCCGCCTCGTGAGGCAGGCGATCCTCCACCACCGCGAAGACGGATACTTCGTCCACGATCTCGTGAGGGATTTCTTCGTTCGCCGGATGGAGGACTCCGACCGGCGCGGCGCCCACGGGCGCGCGGCCGAGTACTGGTCGGGCCGATCCGACGCGCTCGAGGAAGCGTACCACCGGATCGAGTCCGGGGACGTCGACCGCGCGACGGCCCTCTTGGCGGACGCAGGACCCGCGTTCGCGGAGAGCGCCCGCGCGGGGGACCTCGAAGCCTGCCTCCTTCGTCTCCCGCCGGACCGGAGGCCCGGCGCCCTCCTCGCGGAGACCCAGATGTTCCTCGGGAAGTTCGATGACGCCGGCCGCGTGCTCTCGGACCTCGCGGACCGCGGCCCTCCGGAGGAGCGGCTCCGGGCGCGCATCCAGCTCGGACGGATCGCGAACCGTCTCGGATCGTACTCGGAGGCGCGATCGATTCTGACGCAGGCCGTGGGCGAAGCGGACGCGCTCCACCGGGCCGACGTGAAGGCGGAGGCCCTGCGGGCCCTGGGGGCCACAGAGCGGAAGCTCGGGGACCTCTCGTCCGCCTTGGATCACCTCGCGCAGGCCGCCGCTCTCCTCGAGGACGGCTCCCGCGAGAAGGTGCGCGCCCTCACGGACCTCGGGGCGGCCCTCATCGCTCGCGGGGACCTGGAGGCCGCGAGACGATACCTCGTGGACGCGGCCTCGTCCGTGCGGCCCGGGAGCCGGGAGGAGGCCGCGATCCAGATCAACCTCGGGATCGTCCTGAGCCGCGGCGGCGAGGCGCGCGAGGCCGCGGAGACGTTCCGACGGTCCGCGGACATCGCCCTCCGCACGGGGGACGTGCGGTTCGCTTCCTACGCCCTCGCGAATGCGGTCGACAACTTCCTCCAGCTCGAGGAGACGGACGCGGCCGCGGCGAGCGCGGAGCGCGCCCTCGATCTCGCCCAGACGATCGGCGACCCCGTCGCCGTCTCGACGGCGCGGGCGAACCTCGGCCTCGTCTTCGCCCGGCGAGGGGAGTGGGCCCGCGTGGAGGAGCACCTCCTCCGGTCCGTCGATCTGATCGCCCGCCTCGAGAATCCGTACTCCCTCGCGACGCGGTACGACGAGATCGCGCGCCTGTACGAGTCCCAGGGTCGCGCGGAGGACGCGGCCGCGTGGCGCACCCGCGCGACGGACCTGTTCGCGCGGCTGCAGGGGGACGGCGGCTCCGGGGGGAAGGGCTGAACGCGATCCTGAATCACATCGAATGTGGCGGACACTTAGCCGACAAAACGATTAAGTAGGTCAGACACGATGCGTCGCCGTCCGCGGGATCCCTCCCGCGGACCAGGGATGGGACCCAATGGCACGCACCTCGAGTGGGCGGACCCGCACCGCGCGCGCCCTGGCTTGCACGCTCGTGATCGCCTTGCTCGCGACCGTCCTCGTCGTGAGCGCGCCGCCCGCACGGGCCGCCCTGACGGCGACCGTCGCGCTGGACAAGGCCTCCTACCTGAGCGGCGACACGGCCCTCGCACGGGCGATCGTGTACCGCACGCCAGGCCCGGGGAACTACACCTACAGCTGGGAGGTCTCCCGGCTCTTCGGCGGCGTCCTCGCGACGGAACCGAACGGGAACGCCACGTACAGGTACGCGATCCCGCTCGACGTCACGGGGACCTTGGTCTTCGAGGTCACGGTGCACGACGGCACGGACACCGCCGTGGCGACGCGGACCGCGAACGTGGCGATCGCCTACATGGCCATGATGCTCGACCGGGCGGACTTCAGCCCGGGCGACACGATCAACGCGTTCTACAGCCTCTCGTCGCGGGTCATCGCGAACCCGACGTTCGACTACGAAGTCGAGGATTCCGCAGGGACGATCGTCCTGTCGGGGAACACGACGACGGGCACCTCGTTCTCGTACCGGACGCCGAACCCCGCGAGCCCCTTCTACACGTTCCGCGTCACCGCCTCGGAGGACACGAACTCGACCGAGGCCAGCATCACGATCTCGCAGGCGAGTGGGGCCGTCCTCGGGATGACGTTCGACCGTCCCCTGTATGGCCCCGGCGAGACGATTCGGGTGCATCTCACGCTGACGGCCCGGGGCACGACAGCCCTCCCGAGCCAGTTCCGCTGGTTCGTGACCTTTGGCCTCGGTACCGCGTTGGCGTCCGCGACGACCACGAGGCCCGAGGTGGACCTCGTGATCAGCGTGCCCCAAGGCGCCGGGAACGGAGACGTCGTGCTCATCGCGCAGGAGTTCAACACGGGTGCGGTCACGATCCAGTCCGTACGGATCGGCCCGTCGAACCCCCTGTGGTCCACGGAGATCGGCGGCATGCCCGTGTTCGCGGTCCTCCTGGCGCTCCTCATCATCCTCGTCCTGCTCGCCCTCGCGGTCCTGTGGCGCCGGATGGCCGCCGGACGGGTCCCGACTCCCGCCCAGCCGGGCGGCATGACGCCGCCACCGCCGCCCGAACCGCGACATGCGCCCACGCCGATGTCCGTCGCCTGCAAGCACTGCGGGAAGATGATCGACATCACGACGAGCAAGAGGCCGATCGAGGTCATGTGCCCGTCGTGCGGGGAGACGCAGCTCGTCACGTGAGGCCGCGCGCGGGGTTCTGTCCCCCGATCGGCGGATGAAGGGCACACGTCAGGCGTGTCACTTTCCGGCGGACGCGGCGGGCGTGACGCCGTTCAACCGCGGAGTGGCATGCACCGTGAACGAACGATGTTGGTGGGCCATCCGTCAGGTCCGGCGAGGCCCGGGCGCATCTGCCAACCGGGCGTAGTCCGTTAGTTTGCCGAGCATTTCGCACTGGGACGCTGGCCGCAGGTCACCAAGCGTGCGAGGCTGCCGGTCGGGGAAGACGACATTGGCGTGATGACGGATGACGAGGCCGCTGGGGGCTCCTTTGGGCATGCTATCATCCGGTTCCCGTTCTCATTTATATACTTTTGATAACTTCTGGGTTGTGGAGACCTGCCCATGAAGAAGTTCCTGTACCTGTACATCGGCGGCCCGAGCCCCGACAACATGACCGAGGCCGAAGTCGCCAACGAAATGAAGGCCTGGGAGAGCTATATGAAGAACCTCGGTGCCAAGCTCGTCGATTTCGGAGCCCCGCTCGGCGAGCGCAAGGTCGTCGGCGACGGCGCCCCCAGCAAGGCCACCGGCTACTCCATCGTCAAGGCGGCCGATCTCAATGCGGCCATCGCCATGACCAAGGGCCACCCCCAGCTCGCCGCTGGGGGCGCCATCGAGGTCTTCGACGCTGAGCCCCCCGGGATGTAGGGTCGAAGATCCGCCACGGAGGAATAATCTCTGCCGACCCGATGCAGAACCCGCGCACGGGAAGGTTCATAGCCCGACGTCCGCATCGGATTCCGCCGGAGGAGAGACATGTCGGACGAGGAGGAGCTCCGGGCCGCGGTGAAGGCCGATGACGCCGGGAAGGTCCGCGGTGCCTTGGATCGGAGTCCCTTTCTCGTGCGCACGCCGACTCCGGAGGGCACGTTCGTGCTGACCGCCGTGTACCACGGAGCGGGCGAGGCGCTGAAGGTCCTGCTGGAGCGGACGCCGGAGGACGCCCTGAACCTGTACGAGGCCTCCGCCACGGGGAACCCTCGCCGGTTGAAGACGATCCTCGGACAATCCCGCGCCCGGGTGAACGACCCGAATCCGGAGGGCTTCAGCCCGCTCGGCCTCGCGTCGTTCTTCGGACACCCGGATGCCGTGAAGGTCCTCCTCGGGAACGGGGCGGACGTGAACCTGCGACCACCGAGCCGCTTCCAGAACACCGCCCTCGACGCGGCGGTCGCCGGGGACCACACAGAGGTCGTGCGGATCCTCCTGAACGCGGGAGGCGACCCGAACGTGAGGAGCGAGGCGAACTACACGTCTCTGCACAAGGCGGCTCTCCATGGGAACGTGGAAATCGTGCGGATGCTCCTGGAGCACGGCGCGGACCCGACCGCCGTGCGCGACGGGGGCCACACGCCCCTGGACGACGCCCGCGAGAAGGGCCATGACGCCGTGGTGGCCGTCCTGGCGGACCGCGGATCGCGGCCCCAGCCGCCCTAGGGGCCGGCGTCGGGATCTTCAGGCGGAAGTCCGCGAGGCCATGCGGGCATCCTCCAAGGCCCGAAGGGTCGCCCCGCATCACAAGCGCAGGAGGACCTCTCCGATCCGGCGCACGCCCTCGACGATCGTCTCGCGCGAGGCGGCGTACGAGATCCGAAGGTGGCCGTCCCCCGCGTCGCCAAAGGCGCTCCCGGGCGTCACGGCCGTGGACGCCTCCGTGAGAATCCGTTCGGCGAGCGACGCGCTGTTGATCGGGGCGTCGACGCGCGGAAAGACGTAGAAGGCGCCCCCCGGGCGAAACGTCGACACACGATCGATTTTCCCGAGTTCCGCGAGGACGAGCTCCCGTCGCGCGCGGAACTCCGCGACCATCGCCTCGACCGGGGCCATCGGACCCCGGAGGGCCGCGACGCCAGCCTTCTGCGCGAACGCGGTCGCGCACGTGATCGTGTGCTCTTGGACCTTTGAGATCTCCCGGAAGAGGGGCGACGGCGCGACGAGCCAGCCGAGACGCCATCCCGTCATCGAGTACGTCTTCGAGAAGCCGTTCACGGTCACGGTCCGCTCGAACATCCCATCGAGGGACGCGGGCGAAACGTGCATGCCATCGTACAGGATTTTCTCGTAGATCTCATCGCTCACGACGATCAGGTCGTGGTCCTTCGCGATGTCCGCGAGGGCCCGCGTTTGATCCCGGGAGTACACGGACCCCGCAGGATTCGAGGGAGAGTTCAGCATGAGCATGCGAGTGCGCGGCGTGATCGCCTCCGAGACCGCGTCGGCGCTGGGGACGAAGCCGTCCTCGTCCGCCGCACGTACGGGAATCGGCGTCGCACCGGCGAGGCGGACCATCGGACCGTAGGAGACCCACCCGGGATCCGGGATGATTGCCTCGTCCCCGGAGTCGAGGAGGGCCATGCACGTCATGAAGAGGGCGTGCTTCGTCGGCGCGACGAGCACGTTCGCCGCGCTGGCGGGGATCCGGTTCTCGCGCACGGACTTCTCCGCGATCGCCTCCCGCAGCTCCGGGATTCCCGGAGCGGGAGTGTACTTCGTGTAGCCTTCATCAAGGGCGCCCTTCGCCGCCGTGACGACGTGCGCGGGCGTCGGGAAGTCCGGCTCCCCGATCGCGAGGGAAAGGACCTCCGTCCCCTGGGCTTTCCTCTCCGCGATCAGACCCGCCAAGCGAACGGTCGGCGACGGTTCGATCGACGTCACGCGCTTCGCGAAACGGGCCATCACCGCTGGCAAGACGGCGGACTAGAAAAGCTTCACCGGCCAACCTCACCTATTTACCGGGGGGCCGCCGTAAAGGGACGGCATGGAATGCGACCATAGCCTCATCGCGGACGTCGCGATGATCGCGCGCGGGAAGGTCCTCCTCGTTCGATACAAGGACGCGAACAAGTACGACCATCAGGCGGGCTGGTTCCTCCCCGACGATTCGATCCGCCACCTCGAACACCCGGATCACGCGGTGAAGAGGATCCTCGAGGAGCAGCTCGGGATCACGGGCGTCGAACCGACCCTTCACCACCTCGAATCGTTCAAGGGCAACGACGGCTCCTGGCATCTCCCGTTCCACTTTCTCGCGGACCTCGCCGAGGCCCCGAAGGTGCGGCCGTCCGGCGACATCGCCCAGGCGGAGTGGTTCCCCCTCACGGAGCTGCCGCCAAAGGCGCAGGTCGCGCATCACGGATGGGCGCTCACGATCCTCTCCCGTATGCGCAAAGGGACATGACCTCCGAACGCTCATACGTTTCCTCGAGCAGGATCGTGCCGACGTCATTTTACTCAGTTGAGAAAAAAACGCGACTCCGACCGGGACCACCTTTTTTACTCAGTTGGGCAAAATCGGCCCCAGCGTCGCCTCGGAGACGACGTGATCCACTCCGTTGGAGCGGAGGAACGCCCGCAGAGCCTCGAGACGGTCTCGGGCCACGAAGAGCACGGACTGTCCGAGATATCTCACGCCATCGAGCTCGACGAATCCCGGATATCGATACACTTTGCCGTTCACGGAGACGGTCTGGCCAAAGACATACCGACGTACTCGGGTGCATTGGATCATGTCCGCGCTGTCGACATCCCAGGTTACGACGAAGCCTACGAGGCTCCGGCCTTTCTGGCGACGGGCGCGGCGGACCGATCGGTGGGGAGGCATTTTTACTCAGTTGAGTAAAGCGCGCTAGAAGACGTCAACGTTCCTTGGGGAGACGTCCGCGAAAGTGAAAATCCCCCCTTGGGCGACGGACGCTCACCGGTGGGCGAAGTACGCACGGACTTCGGCCTTGCTCACGTGATCGATCCGCGCGAAGCCCACCCGCTCGAACTGAACGACCTCGTCGGCCTTCAGGGACGCAACGAGGGGCTCCGACAGGCCGCGGGACTCCGAACCATCTGGGAGGACGAGATGGGTCGAGACCCCGTGGGTGACCCACTGGATCTTCGGGATGTCCCGGTTCTCCAGGGAGAGGAAGCGGGCCTTCTTCTCCAGGTGGACGTTGCAGAAGTCTTTGAGGCGGACCTCTCGCCCGCGGAACTCCTCGAAGTCCTCGCGGGCCAGGTGGACCTTCGGCCCGACAGGGATTTCGCGCTCCCCCCGCCCAGGGAAGTCGGGATGCAGGGGCGCCTTGACGGAGTTCACGGGCGGTAGCCCCTCGATTTCGATTGCCAGGGGCTCCGGGACGAAGAAGTAGCGGTTCGCGTCTTTGTCGATGATCTTGCGATTCTCCGCGTACAGGGTCTCCGCGGGGACCTCGATGTCCGTGAGGCTCAGCCCGAACGACAGGACGAAGTTCCGCAGGGCCGCCGGACGGATCCCGCGACGGCGGAGGGACTGCAGGGACCACGTGCGAGGATCGTCGATTCCGGCGAGACGGCCTGGGCGAAATTCGCTGCCGGCGCCGATCTCGTCGAGCTTTACACCGGCC
>Ga0209321_10002765_pt1 | contig 11799 bp, 8 predicted proteins | sample Rifsed16ft4_FD_184012 | JGI IMG/M metagenome (GOLD analysis project Ga0209321, IMG submission 184012) | Soil microbial communities from Rifle, Colorado, USA - sediment 16ft 4 - CSP-I_5_4 (version 2) | ecosystem: Environmental > Terrestrial > Deep subsurface > Rock core/Sediment | place: Rifle... | reverse complement strand
TTCGGCAGCACCGTGAGCGTCAGGCCGATGTCGCCCGCCTCGAAGCCGAGCACCTTGATGGTCGTCGCGTAGGTCTTTCCGACGACGAAGCCCTTCGTCAGCTCCACGGACGCGTGCACGATGGACTGCGACCGCGGTTGCAGGAGGAGCTTCGTGGGCTCGAACTTCACGCGCGCGCCCGGCGGCGGCGCGCCGTCCTGGCCCGCCAGCTCCGCCGCCTCGAATGACACGCGCAGTTCGCGGTCGTAGTGGTTTTCCACGAGGAAGGGCGTCGAGACGCGGTCGCCGGGGCGCCCCTCGAGCCGGATCTCCGCGCGCTTGCCTGAGGCGGGAAAGGCCGCGCCCCGCGTCCCCGAGGACGACACGAGCGTCCGTTCCGCGGCGGAGACGAGCCCGTCGAGCATCGCCACCGAGTGCTGGCTCAGGGCCTGGTAGGCCGCGAGGTTGAAGTCGAGCCAGCGGGAGAGCAGTTCGTTGGAGCTCAGCGGTTGTTGCCCCCGTGCGGCGCCCGCCCTCGCGGCTTCACGCACCAGGTCGCTGATGCGGCCGACGAGCTTCACGTTCGCGGCGACATTCGACGAGACCAGCGACCGGAACTCCTCGACGAAGGCCTCGGGCTGCTTGCGGCCCGGCGTCTGTGCATCGGACATCGGTGCTTTCCTCCCCTGTGAACGACTGGTTCAGCCCTTCGCGGAGATGCCGGCCGCGGGGTGTTTCTCCGGTGCGCACGACTCCACGCACTGGAAGTGGTCGTACCAACGGTGCGCCCGGATGCGAACGGGCGGGTCGCCCTGCGAGACGTTGACCTGGTACGCGTCGTCGCCCTGGACCCTCAGCGTGATGCAGATGCCCTGCTCGTACGCGCCCTGCACGCGAATCTCCCCCTCGTAACTCTGTCCCTCGAGGAAGTCCGGCGTCACCGTGAGCGTCGCGGTCGCGACCTGCGTCTGGCCGGCGCCGAGGGTGAACGAGCCGGGGTTGACGGTGGCGGTCGTGGCCGGATTCCCCTTTCCGGTGAACGCGGTCGGCGTGAGCGTGAACGGGCGCGCCGTCTTCGCGGTGTTGGTGACCCTGATGGTGCAGCGCACCGTTTCGCCCTGATTCGCCGTCCACGTCATCGCGGCGGCGCAGTGCGGCGGGCAGTCCTGCTCGGGGATCTCGCACATCGGGCGCGGGCGGAGCGACTGCATCCCCTGCGTGATCGCGGGCATCGCGGGCTGGAGGATCTGCGTGGCTTCGCGAGCCAGCGCGCGCGCGCTGGCCATGGACGCGGCGAGCAGGCGCGGGCCGACGTCGAGCATCGCCTCGAGGTTGGGCGCCTCGCCCTTCGCGACGGGCCTGATGGACACGTGACTCATGACGGCCTCCGCTTCGTGGATTTCGTGGACCCGTTGCACTCGATCTCGACCGTCAGGGTCGTGCCCATGAACGGCACGTCCCTCACGTAGGTCCTGCCCTTCACGAACTTGTCCGGGATGGTGAGCGTCAGCGCGGTCTCGACCGTCTGCCCCGGGGCCACCTCGGTCCCGCCGTCCCGTATCTCCACGCGCACCGGCGCGACGTCGGTCGCGCGGATTTCCTTGAGGACGCGGTCCAGGTACTTGACGTGGCCCTCGTCGGGCCCCGCCTCGCGCAGGGCGTACACCATCGAGCGGCCGAACCAGTCGCGCTCCTCCATGTGGGCGAGCGCGGCCTCCGGGAGCGTTTGCGCGACATTGCCCGCGTTGGTGATGACGAGCGCGTGCGTCAGTACGTCGCCCGGAGCGCCGCGCAGCTCGACCGGGTCCGGCGCGAGCACGACCTCGCGTTTCTCGAACACGTGCGCGACCACCGGCACGCGCCGGTCTCCAAGGTCGAGCTCCGTCGTGTACCGTCCGGGCGGCGTGGTTGGTGCGACGGCGAAATGGGCGGCCACCCGTTCGCGCGCGCCGGGCTCGAGCCGCGCGGCGAGCCGCAATTCACCGAATCCCTCGCGCGCGATGGCGCCCTCGCGGCCGCGCGCAGTGGGAATCGCGCGCACTTTCGCTTTCTCGGCGCTGTCGTTGATCAGCTCGACATTTCCGCTGATCACCGGCGGCTTGCCGCGAAAGACGAACGGCCCGTCGCCGAGCCGGAGAGGCGTGGGTTCCGGGGCCTTCATGCGCAACTCTCCGTCTCGTGTGGATGGTAGTCCTCGACGATGACCATGCTCTCGCCGCAGACGCTGAATGCCAGGAGCTCCATCCCCAGCGTCGAGACGCCGAAGCGCAGGTTGACCGGCATGTGCACGCGGGTCGGCTTCATGGACGTCTGGATGTCAATGCGCGGCAGTTCCTTCACCCGGATGTTGTCGAGTCCCGTGTCAATCTTGCTCTCGGTGCTGATCTTCGGGATCTCCTTGATCCTGATGTTGTCCAGGTCCATGTCGAGCCCGCCGCTCATCGTCGTGTTGAACGAGTAGCTGGACGGGATCTTCACGCTCGCACTCATCGCTGTCCTCCTCTGGAAACCACCTGGTGGTCCATCGCCTACAGGTCGCGGTTGATCACGTACTCGATCATCTCGTGCAGGAACTGCTTGTGCGGCGACGCGGGCAGGTCGCCCATCGAGCGGCCGAAGAGGCCCTTCGCGCGGTTGGCGAACTCGCGCGCCACGCGGCGGCCATGGTCGAGGGAGCCGTGCCGTCGCATCAACGCGAGCACCTCCTCCACTTCGCCCCCCGCCTTCTCCTCGCGGCTCTTCGACATCACCCTCACCACGCGCCGCCGCTCGCGCACGGTGGCGTGCTGGAGGAGGTGGATCAGCATCAGCGTGCGCTTGCCCTCCCAGATGTCGCCGGCGGTCTCCTTGCCGTACTTCCCTTCCTCACCGAGCAGGTTGAGGAGGTCGTCCTGGATCTGGAAGGCGATCCCCATGAGGGTGCCGAAGCGCACGAAGACCTCGAGATCCACATCGTGTCGGGCGCCGATGATCGCGCCCACGCGGAGGGGCGTGATGCACGTGTACCAGCAGGTCTTCTTGCAGGTCATCACGTGGTAGTGGCGGTCGGTGAGGTTCCAGTGCCGGTTGCGGACCCACTCCAGCTCGAGCGCCTGCCCCTCGACGGACTCGCACGCCATCCGCTCGATCTCCCGGAAGATGCGAAGCGACTTCTCGAGCCCCACGACCTCGAGGTTGTCGAGGAGAGGCGTCATCGAGAGCACGTTGAGCGCGTCACCCACGTTCACGGCGATGGCGACGCCGTGCTTGGAGTGCATCGTGGGCGCGCCGCGCCGGTTGATGGACTCGTCCTCGACGTCGTCGTGGACGAGGAAGGCGTTATGGAAGAACTCGAGCGAGGTGGCGGAAGGGAGCGCGTCCTCGGCCCGGCCGCCGAACGCCTGGCAGGTGGCGAGGCAGAGCGCGGGCCGCAGCCCCTTGCCCGAGCGGAGCGGATAGTCGGCGAGCCGCCGGGCGAGGGCGCGCTGGAACCGCTTGGCGGCGATGACACGCCGCATCTCCGTCATCACCACGTCGCGATAGCGATCGAGTGACCGGAGGAAGAGGCCGCCGTCCCCGGTCGTCGGCTCCGGTGAAACGGCCGGCGCTTCGGCGGGAATCAGGCGGAGCGCTTCACCGACGCGGAGCGAGGGGATGTGCGCGAGCCGTTCCGGAAGTGCCCGGAATCTCCTGGTCCGTCCATCGGCGGCTCTCAGTGGCGGCATCTGACCTCTCGGCGGCGTTGCGGGCCGCCTGGCACAATCAAGCCACAGCGCCCCGATCCTGTCTCCCGGGATCGGGGCGCTGAACCATTACGACCGTCTCGCGAACAGGCGCCGCGAGTCCCGAATGAACCGTATCGAGCATGAACATGGCGCTGCAGGGAGAATTGCGCAAACGCCGGCTCTCGCCCGGGGCGACGGCGGCGCGGCGATTCGCGCGGACGGCAAGTCACCGTTGCTGCGCTCGACGCCGTCAGAATCCGTCTTCGACGAGTCCGGTGCTCACGCCGATCTCACTCTCGCCGCCCGCCCAATCGGGATACGTGTACCAGCAGCGGTTGAGCGTGCGCAGACCTTCGACGACGGTTTCGTAGTCGCGATGGCCGGGCCGGCACGCCGATTCGACGAGCACCGACTGATGGCGGAACTGGGCCCACCACCACGCGACGAGGCGAAAGGTGAAACAGGGTGTCGTCACCGTCATCCACGTGTGCGATCCCCAGATCGAGCTCGAGGGCGCGATGCCGCTCGCCATCCGCGCCCCCGCGACCGAGATCGTGAGCTCCGTGATGAGGTTCTCCGAGGTCTTCACGCAGCCGGAGTACGGATCGTCAATGCGGATCTTGTACGTCACGTTCACGATCGCGAGCGCGGCGGCGTCCCGCTCGGCGGCGGTGCACTCCCGGCAGAGCGGTACGCGGCGCAGGCGGTCGTACAGCGCCTTCCAGAGCCCGCGCCCGACGAGGTCGCCCGGTTTGCCGAACTCGGGCACGGTCAGAGCGCCGGCGCGCGGTCGAGGTCCCTGATCACGCGCACCCCTTGCACGGCCGGCTCCCAATCCACGTGCACCGCGTACGGTCCGTTCGGCAGCGGCACGGTCGAGGTAACACCGGTCCCCGCGGGACGAAAATGCAGGGTGCGATTGCGCCGCGCGTAGCGTCCCGTCGCGCTCTCCGTGACGACGGTGACCGCACCGTAACGCGGCCGTGGATCGCCGAGCAGCGCGATCTCGATTCGCGGGCCGGTCGCGCGCACTTGCACGCGCGGCGTCGGCCGCGGCGCGCCGCCGCCGTGCGGGCCGAGCTGCTCCTCGATCGCCATGTTCACAACGACGAGATACGTGGTCTTGCGCGGGGTCGGCATGGAGTGGCCCCGAGATTATCGCGCCGGCGCACCGGCGGCAAGAGCGGCAAGCGCGGCCGTCGTCGAGGGATAAGCGCGCCGAAGGCGGCTTGGGCCAGACGGATCGCCCCTTCAGCATTCGCCGGTGGCGGGTGGATTCAGCGAGCCGGGCGAATCCCCGGCGGTGGCTCTGAGGTCGCCGTGCTCTCCCCATTCCAGCGCCCCGACGCCGGCTCCCGTACTATGGAGATCAGCCCTCCCAACCCCGGCCGGACATCCGACCATGACCCTCGTTCGCCGCGCGCGCGTCACCTTCCTCATGCTGGCCGCGCTCCTGCCGCTGGCCGCTCACGCCCAGAAGAAGCCCATCACCCAGGCCGACTGGGACCGCTGGCAGACGATCGCCGCGCCGACCCTCTCGCCCGACGGAAAGTGGGCCGCGTACACGCTGAACCCGCGCGTGGGCGACGGCGAGTTCGTCGTGCGCTCGACGAGTACCGCGTCTGAATACCGCGTGAGCGTGGGCTACACGAACCGCGAGAACAACACGCCGGGCGCGGAGCGCGGGCGTGGTGGCGCGGCCGGTGGCCCGCCTCCCGGCGCGGGCGGACGCGGCGGTCGTGGGGGCGGCGGCGGCGGACCAACCGGACTCGGCCCGTTCAGCGCGGACGGCCGGCACGCGTTCGTGCTGGTCACGCAACCTCCCAGGGCGGAGGTGGACAGCATCGAACGCGCACAGCGCGCGAGCGGGCGCGGTGGTCAGGCCGGTCGCGGCGCGCAGAATGCACAGAGCGCGGCGAGCCCGAGCGCGAACTCGCTCCGCGTCATTCGGCTCGCCGACGGGAACGTCGAGGCGATCAAGGGCGCGCGCAGCTTCCGTCTTCCCGATGCGAACGGCAGGTGGCTCGCGTACGCGCTCGCCGACTCGGCGGCACGTGCGGACACTGCGGGCGGTGCGGCCGGTGGTGCCGCCGGCGGTGGCCGCGGCGGACGTGGTGGCCAGGGCGGCCGCGGCGGAGGTCCGGGTGGCCAGGCGGGCGACGCGCAGGGCCCGGCGCGCCGCACGTACGGCACGCCCGTCGTGCTCAGGAACCTCGACACGGGCACCGAGGAGCGGCTCGCCGACGTGGCGTCGTACACGTTCGACGACAGCGCTAGGGTGCTCGCCTACACGATCACCTCGCGCGACTCGACGAAGGACGGCGTGTTCCTGCGCGACCTCGCGACCGGCACCACGCGTACCGTGATGAACGGACCCGGCAACTATCGCGCCTTCACCTTCGACCGCGCGCAGCAACAGTTCGTGTTCACGTCGGACAAGGACGAGTTCGGCACGCGCAACGCGCGATCCGCGGTCTACTACGGCACGGTCAGGACGGGCACGGCGCAGGCCCTTCTCACGACCGCCGCGGTGCCCGCCTACTACCGCTTCCCGGACACCTTCTCCGCGAGCTTCACGCGCGCCGGGAATGCCGTGACCGTGAGCATCGCGCCGCCGCGCGAAGAAGCGGTCCCCGCCGATTCGCTCGCCGGCAAGGCGAGGTTCGACCTCTGGCACTGGAAGGACGCGCAGATCCAGCCCACCCAGCTCCTGCAGGTGAACCAGGCGCTCAATCGCACCTACCAGGGACTCGTGAACCTCGCGACCGGGAAGTTCACGCGGCTGACCTCCGATTCATTCCCGAGCGTCGTGCTCTCCGACGACGCAAGGGTCGGGCTGCAGAATACCGGCGTGGCGTACGACCTCGAACGCACCTGGGGCGACGGCGGGACCGACGTCTGGCTCATTGACCCGGCCACCGGCGCGCGCAGGCCGCTCGCGAAAAAGATCACCGGCCAGGCACAGCTGTCGGTGGGCGGCAGGTACGTCATCTGGTTCCACGACCGGCAGTGGTACGCGCACAACATCGCGACGGGCAGGACAACGGACCTCACGAGCGCGATGAAGAGCGTGCACTTCGAGCAGGAGACCTGGAGCACGCCGAGTGATCCGGCGGCGTGGGGGATTGCGGGATGGACCAGGGACGATCGGTCGGTGCTCATCAACGACCGGTTCGACATCTGGGAGCTCGATCCCGCGGGCGCCAGGGCGCCCGTGATCCTCACCGACTCGCTGGGCCGTCGCGAGAACATCACCTTCCGCGCGATCGCGCTCGGCCGCGACGAGGATGAGCGGTTCATTGACACGGCGAAGCCGGCGTGGCTCTCCGCCTTCGACGAGGACACGAAGGAAAGCGGGTTCTATCGTGCCCGCCTCGACGCGCGCCGCGCGCCCGAGAAGGTGCTGATGGACCCGGTGCGATACGGCAATCCGTCGAAGGCGGAGAAGGCCGACGTGTACATGCTCACGAAGAGCACGTTCACGGAATTCCCGAACCTCTGGGTGGGGCCGGGCGTTGCATCGGCGAAGACGAGGATCACGGACGCGAACGCGTTCCAGAAGGAGTACCTCTGGGGCACCGCGGAACTCGTTGAGTGGAACAGCGCGGACGGCGTGCCGCGCCAGGGGATTCTCTACAAGCCGGAGAACTTCGATCCGAAGAAGCAGTACCCGATGATCACCTACTTCTACGAGGATCTCTCCGACGGGCTGCACGCGTACATCGCGCCCAACGGCGGCACGTCGGTGAACATCGCGCACTACGTGTCGAACGGGTACCTGATGTTCGAGCCCGACATCTTCTACGAGACCGGACACCCGGGGCAGAGCGCGCTCAAGTCCATCGTGCCCGGCGTGCAGAAGCTGGTGGAGCGCGGCTACGCGGACCCGAAGAAGCTGGGGTTGCAGGGCCACTCGTGGGGCGGGTATCAGATCGCGTACATGATCACGCAGACGAACATGTTCAGCGCCGCCGAGGCGGGCGCGCCGGTGTCGAACATGACGAGCGCGTACGGCGGGATCCGGTGGGAGAGCGGCGTCAACCGCGCGATGCAGTACGAGAGCGGGCAGAGCCGCATCGGGAAGTCGCTGCAGGAAGGGTTGCCGCTCTACCTCGAGAACTCGCCGCTCTTCGCGCTCGACCGGGTGAAGACGCCGCTCCTGATCCTGCACAACGACCAGGACGGCGCGGTGCCGTGGTACCAGGGGATCGAGCTGTACATCGGGATGCGCCGGCTGGGGAAGGAGGCGTACCTGTTCAACTACAACAACGAGCTGCACGGCATCCAGGGTCGCGCCAACCAGAAGGACTGGGCGATGCGGATGCAGACCTTCTTCGACGTGCGGCTCAAGGGCGCGCCGGAACCCGAGTGGATGACGAAGGGAATCGCGGCCAAGGACAAGGGCAAGGACCAGCTCGCGAAGCCGGTGATCAGGCCGTAGGGGCGATCCACACGGCCCCGCATTTCCAGACGGAGACTCCAATGCACCGCACTCCCCGCTTGTCTCTGGTCGCCACGCTCCTTGCGATCGCTGTCACCTTCCGCACCGCCGTCGCCCAGGTAACCCCGCCGCCCCCAACCCAGCCGCCCCTCCAGCAACCGCCCGAGGGTGCCGCCCAGGGCGCCGCCGCCCGCCGCGCCCCCCGCCCCTACGCGCAAGTCGTCCCGCCCCGCGCGCACACCGAGCGCGGCGGCATCACGAACCACCACGTGGACGACCGCTGGCTCCTCGAAGTCCCCGATTCGCTGATGGGCCGCGACTTCCTCCTCGTGAGCCGCATCGCCGGCGTCCCCGCGGGCACCGGCGGATTCCAGTCCGCCGGCAGCTCGCTCGCCGAACGCGTGGTGCGCTGGGAGCGCGTCACCGACCGCGTCCTGCTCCGCAGCATCAGCGTGGACGCCGTCGCCGACGATTCGCTTCCCATCTCGCGCTCAGTGCGGCAGAACAACTTCGCGCCGATCCTCGCGTCGTTCCCCATCCAGGCCTTCGCGAAGGACTCGAACGCCTATGTCGTGGACGTCACCGACTTCTTCGGCGGCGACACGCCGGCGCTCTCCGGTCTTTCCGCTGCGCAGCGGCGCACGTATCAGGTGCGCCGTTTCGACCAGGCGCGGAGCTACGTCAGCACCGTCCGCAGCTTCCCGATCAACCTCGAACTGCGCCACGTCCAGACCTTCGACGCCGCCGAGCCGCCGGGCGACCGGAGCGCCGGCACGGTGTCGCTCGAGATGCGGCAGTCCATGGTGCTCCTCCCGAAAGTGCCGATGCGCGTGCGCCACCACGATCCGCGCGTCGGCTTCTTCACCGTGGACCGCGTGAACTACGGCCTGGACGAGCAGAAGGCGGCGACGCAGACGTTCATCGCGCGCTGGCGTCTCGAGCCCGGGGACCCGGCGGCGTACGCCCGCGGCGAGATCGTCGAACCGGTGAAGCCGATCACCTACTTCATGGATCCCGCGACGCCCACGAAGTGGCGCCGCTACGTGAAGGAGGGCGTGGAGGCGTGGCAAAAAGTGTTCGAGAAGGCGGGCTTCAAGCGCGCGATCATCGCCAGGGACGCGCCCACGCCGGCGGAGGACCCCGACTGGGATCCCGACGACGCGCGCGTCTCGATGGTGCGGTGGGCCGCGAGCCTGGTCCGCAACGCCGTCGGCCCGCACACCTCCGATCCGCGCACAGGCGAGATCCTGAACAGCGAGATCACCTGGTACCACAACCACATGCGCTCGTACCGCAACCGGCTGATGATCGAGACCGGCGCGGCGAATCCGGGTGCGCGCACGCTCGACATCCCCGAGGAGCTGATGGGCGAGACGATGCGCCAGGTGATCACGCACGAGATCGGCCACGCGCTGGGGCTGCAGCACAACATGGTCGCGTCGAATTCCTTCCCGGTGGACTCCCTCCGGAGCCCGGCCTTCACCCGCGTCTACGGCGTGTCGGCGACCATCATGGACTACGCCCGGCAGAACTACGTCGCCCAGCCGGGCGACGGGCTCCAGCCCAGGGACTTCATTCGCCGTCTCGGGCCGTTCGACGACTTCGTGATCAACTGGGGATACCGCGCCATTCCGGCGGCGAAGAGCGCCGAGGAGGAGCGGCCGATCCTCCACAAGTGGATCACCGACCAGAAGGGGCCGATGCCGTATCGCTTCGTGCCGCAGGGGCTCGGCAGTCTCGACCCGCGCGCGCAGACGGAGGACGTGGGCGACGACGCGGTGAAGGCGTCCGGCTACGCGATCGCGAACCTGAAGCGCGTGGTGCCGAACCTCGTGGCGTGGACGTCGCGTGCCGGCGAGGACTACGACGACCTGAACGAGGTGTACGGCGAGACGCTACAGATGTGGTCGCTCTACATGGGGCACGTGGCGACCTGGATCGGCGGCGTGAACGTGGATCTGAAATCGGCCGACCAGGCGGGCGCGGTCTATCGCGTGGTGCCGCAGGCGAAGCAGAAGGGCGCGTTGGCGTTCCTGAGCGAGAATGTGTTCGTGACCCCGCAGTGGTTGCAGCCGCAGGAGGTCGTCTCGCGCATCGGACCGCCGGCGCTGGCAACGCGTCAGGCCGCGGTGCTGACGTCGCTGATGAGTGCCGCGCGGCTCGCGCGGCTCACCGACCTCGAGCGATTCGACGCCGCGAACGCGTGGCCGCTCGCGGAGTATCTCTCCGATATCAAGCGCGCGGTGTGGGGTGCGCCCGGCACGGGTGCGGCGCCCGACGCGAACCGCCGGACGCTGCAGCGCGTGTACGTCGAGCGGCTGGGAGCGATCATCCATCCGCCCGCGCCGCCGACCCCGATCCCCGGCGGCGGCGCCGCCGCTCCCACGCCGGCGCCGCCGCCGTTCCTCACTCCCCCCAACGTCGAGCGGAGCGACCTGCCGGCGCTGGCGCGCGCGCAGTTGCGTGAGATTCAGCGCGAGGCCCGGGCCGCGGCGATCGCCGCGCAGGGCGCGGTCGCACGCGCGCACTGGGCCGACATCGCGGATCGCGTGGATGCGGTGCTGGAGGTGAAGAAGTAGACGCGGAGCGTTGCGCCGCGATTCAGATCCCGACCGCGATTTGTCGCCGCGGCGCCGCGCTCACTGCACCCGCACCCGCTCTCCCGTCTGGCCGCTCGCGCCCTGCGCCGCCGCCGTGCGCACCGGCACGCCGAGCTTCAGCTCCTGCTCGACCAGTCCGCGGTAGCGCGCATCACCGCGCATCTTGTCGAAGCGCGAGTCCCACCCGAGATGCACGATGAACGTCGAGCGCTCCTCCGCCGCGCGGCGCAACCACTTGAAGGTCTCGTCGCCGTCCCCCAGCCCGGCGTAGACGGTGGCGATGTCGTAGGGGGAGACGTACTCGTTCTGCGCCCGCGCGAGCAGCCTGGCCAGCACCCGGCGAGACTCCGCCGTGTGCCCCGCGACCGCCAGCCCGTTCGCGTACGCCGCGGCGGCGAACGCGCCCGGGCTCAGGCGCGTGCCCTCGACGAACGCCAGCAGCGCCGAGTCCGGCTTCCCCGCGCCGAGGAGCGCCCAGCCGCGCACCACCTGCGCCCACTCGCCGGGCATCAAGGCGTTCGCCTCCGCGGCGTAGGCGAGCGCCTGCGTGTACTCGTGGTTGAAGAGACTGTGCCAGCCCATGCAGGACGTGAGCATCGGGTTGGCGGGATCCAGCGCGACCGCCTTCGCCGTCTCCTCCAGCGATTCGCGCTGCCGCCCCTGCGCGAGCAGGAAGTGCGCGTAGTCGTGATGGATCTGCGCGTGGCCGGGACTCAACTCGAGCGCGCGGCGGAACTCCCGCTCAGCGCCGGCCCAGTCCCATTCCTGGAGCATCTTCACCAACGCGATCTGGCCGTGCGCTTCGGCCAGAAGCGAGTCCTGCTCGAGCGCCGCCGTCGCCGCCCGGCGCATCTTGCCGAACGCGATCCCCGGCGGAATGTCGCCGAAGAACGCCAGGAAGTAGTTGGCGCGTGAGAGCCCCGCCTGCGCGGGGGCGTGAGTGGGATCAACCGCCACCGCGCGCTCGAAGGCCTCGATCGCCTGCGGGAGCTTCCAGTGCGCCTGGAAGTAGACGCCCTTGAGGTACGCCTCGTGCGCGGCGGGATCGGTCGCCCGCTCCGCGGCCGCCGTCACG
>Ga0209321_10002760_pt1 | contig 11809 bp, 9 predicted proteins | sample Rifsed16ft4_FD_184012 | JGI IMG/M metagenome (GOLD analysis project Ga0209321, IMG submission 184012) | Soil microbial communities from Rifle, Colorado, USA - sediment 16ft 4 - CSP-I_5_4 (version 2) | ecosystem: Environmental > Terrestrial > Deep subsurface > Rock core/Sediment | place: Rifle... | reverse complement strand
CGTAGATCCACTTGACCGTTCCATTGCGATCGACGACAAAGGTTACCGGCGCGGCAACGAAGCCGCTCCAGTGACCCTCTTGTCCAGCACCGACCGCGCGGATCAACTCCCCTTTCGGATCACTGAGGAGACGCAGGGGATAGGGATCGAGGGAGATGTGAGGACGGTCTTCCTGGCAGTCACGCGTCACCCGCTCTCTCAGCTTTCTTCCCTCTTCCGCAGGCTCGACGCCGACGCCGAGGATCTGGATCTTTTCGGGAACGTATCTTTCAGATTCATAAACGAAGGCCGTCACCTGGGCCCGGCACCAGGGTCACCAGCGGCCACGGTAGAAAAAGACCACGGTTGCAGGCGCCCGGGCGAAGATCTGTGGAAAATTCACGGCCTCGCCGTCGATGTCTTGAAGCTTCGCCGCAGGGAATTTTTCGCCGACCGCCAACTCAGCCATTTTTCTCCCTCAGCCCCTCCTCAATGACTCGAAGACCTTCTCGGCCGTGATGGGCAGATCCTTGATTCTCACGCCCACGGCATCTTCGACGGCATTGGCAATAGCCGCGGCTACGGGGATGTTGGAGGTCTCGCCGATAGCCATGCTGTTGTACGGCCCGGGTCCTTTGGGGGTCTCCGTCACAACGGTTTTCATAGGAGGTATGTCTTGGATGGTGGGGATCTTATAATCGCCGAAATGTGTCGTGGCCACTTTGCCGTCTTCGATTATCAGATGCTCCATCAAGGCGTAGCCGATTCCCATAACAGTCCCTCCGTCAATCTGACCCTGGTGCATGAGGGGATTGAGCACAGTGCCTGTGTTGTGGGCTTGGGTGTACTTCCTCAGTTTGATCTGCCCTGTCTCCGGATCGACCTCGACTTCGGCAATTTGAGCGCACATGGAGGCCTGATGGACTTTGGTGGCGTCGCTGTAACTGCCGATCACGCTGATGGGCGAGCCTTGCGACTTGACCAGCTCGGCGTACGTCATGCGCCGCTCCGCCCTCTTATGGAGAACCGCCCCATTGGAGAGCACGATCTCATCGGGCGGGCAGCCCATCTTTTCAGCCGCGACCCTCTTGATCTCGGCGACGGCTTTCATTGCGGCGTCGTAGCCCGCATTCCCATAGACCCGCGTGCCCCTGCTGCCCCCGATTCCGGTGTCCTTGATTCCGTGTTTGGTATCGAGGGTCTGCACTCGAATTTTCTCCAGCGGAACTTTAAGCTCCTCGGCGACGATCTCGCACAGAAGCGTGTAGGTCCCCCCGCCTTGATCCAGCATGGCGGAGGCGAGAGTGACAGCTCCCTGTTCATCGATTTCCAGTGCCACAGATCCTTGACCACTGTTTGTAACCCACTGCACAAGGGCCACCCCACGGCCTACGTTCTTGGGCTTTGGCTTGTAATAGCCGGCCTCTTCCAAAGCTCTCTTCAATGTCTCTTCGGCCTTGATATAATCGATCTTCTCACCTACAGGATCTACGTCACCGTCACGCATCAGGTTTTTCTTCCTGAACTCAGCCGGCTCCATACCCAGTTTTCGCGCCACCAAATCGAGCTGGCTTTCGTTGGCAAAAAAACCCTGCGGGTCACCGGGCGCGCGCATGTGACCGCAAGGGACCTTATTGGTGTAAACCATATGCTCTTCTATGAACACATGAGGCATCTTGTAGGGCCCGGCAGATAGGTGGGGACCGTTCAAGAAGCCATTCGGCTTAAAGGCGCCGTAGGCTCCGCTGTCGAAAGTAAATTCCATGTGGTGGGCAACGATCGTCCCGTCTTTCTTGACGCCGGTTTTGACCTTGATGATGGAGGCGTGCCTTGGATTCCCGGCCAAAAACTCCTCACCGTAGTCCATAACCATCTTCACCGGCCAGCCGCTTTTCTTGGAGAGGAAGTAGCAGACCGCGATATCCATGAAGTCTCCCTTGCCGCCAAAGTCTCCGCCGATGTAAACAGGATGGATCACCAGCTTTTCCGGGAGGATTCGAATGGCATTGGCGACCTGTTCCCGTATCGCGTAGGGCACTTTACTGCACGACCAGATCTCCGCCCCGCCGGACTCATTCGCTTGGACCACGCAAGAATGGGGTTCTAAATAGGCATGATGAACCGTCTTGGTTGCGAAGGTATTTTCCACGATCAGCTCTGCCTGCTTAAACCCTACGCTAATGTCTCCTTTCTTCCAGGTCTTATAGATAAAGTCATTACTCGGCGTCGCCAGTTTTTCGGGCAGCCCTTTATAGCTCATGACCTCCGGATGAATCAGCGGCGCAGAAGGCTCCATTGCCTTTACTGGATCCAGCACAGGCTCAAGGTCCTCATATTCGACCTCGATGAGATCCAGCGCCTGCTCGGCTATCTCCTCGCTTTCCGCCGCGACCGCCGCCACTTTTTCGCCTATGAACCTGACCACCCCATCAGCCAGAATGGGCATGTCATAGACCCGTCTGCCGATCTTCAGTCCCGTTACATCCTTACCCGTGACGACTGTCTTGACGCCCGGGAGATGCAGGGCCCGGCTCACATCTATGCGTTTGATGCGCCCGGAGGGGATTGGGCTTCTCAGGACTTTGCCCCAGAGCATTCCCGGCAAAGTCACATCCACCGCATACTTCGCCCTTCCGGTAACCTTATCTTTGCCCTCGACTCTCGGAGTGGGAATACCTACGACCTTTTTTATCGCCATCACTTCACCTCGAAGAATTATTTTTTGGGAACTCCGCCCTGACCGCCCAAAGATCTTGAGCCGACCAAGGCGGAGTCAACGTTTGGCTCCCCGGGAGGGATTCGAACCCCCGACCTAGTGATTAACAGTCACCCGCTCTACCAGCTGAGCCACCGGGGAAGTAATATATGAAAGAAATAACACAGCCCAAGCACAAAACCAAGCTGTTGAATGGTGTCGAGCGATAGGAGCTTACCGACTATTAAAAGGAGGGCAGCGCATGCTGACAAAGGATGTACAACCATGCTATACGACAGGCAACGAAACTGAAATTCAACAGGAGGAGGTTTATATGTTCAGACAGCGTTTCGCTTTATTGGCTGTATCGTTCGCACTTGCCTTTATGACAAATAGTCCGGCTCGGGCCCAGACCTTTTTTGAGGGCAAGACGATGCGCATCATCGTAGGTTTTGCTGCTGGAGGCGGCTATGACACGTACGCCCGGGCCATAGGACGGCACCTGGGCAAGCATATCCCCGGTAATCCTACCGTCCTTGTCGACAACATGACCGGAGCCGGAAGCCTTATTTCAGCCAACCACCTCTACAAAGTGGCCAAGCCTGATGGCCTCACCCTCGGGCATTTCTCCGGAGGTCTATTTATGGGCCAAGTCCTGGGGCAGCCGGGGGTCGAGTTTGATGCCCGAAAATTCGAGTTTATCGGGGCCGCTCTCGGCGAAGACGTAGTCTGCGGTCTGACCAAGGCCAGCGGCATCACGAGCGTCGAGAGGTGGATGGCTTCGAAGACACCGGTCAAGTTAGGAGGCAATTCTCCCGGGGTTACACCCGATAACGCGGCCAGGATTTTGAAGGCGGCCCTCGGGCTTCCGATCCAAGTCATTACCGGGCATAAAGGGACCTCCGCCATTCGTCTGGCTATAGACAGCGGCGAGTTAGCCGGGGCTTGCTGGTCCTGGGAGTCGATGAAGGTGACCTGGCGCAATGCCCTGCAAACGGGTGATGCGGTCGTGGTCATTCAGGTGGTTGCCAAGCCATTCCCTGATCTGCCCAATGTTCCACTGGCGATAAACCTGGCCAAGACCGACGAGGCGCGCCGGCTGATCAAGTTGGGTGTCCAAGATGCCGCCGCCTACGCCCGCCCCTTTGTTCTGTCTCCCGGCACTCCGAAGGAGCGGGTCGAACTCCTGCGCAAGGCCTTCCAGGATACGTTAAAGGACAAGGCCTTCCTCGCGGAAGCAGATAAGGCGGGGCTAATGCTCGATCCCTTGAGCGGCGAAGAGTTGACGAAGATGGTTGCGGACCTCGGCACACTGGACTCCGCTTTTCTAGCTAAGCTGAAGGGAATCCTTTACGACTAGTCGAGGGACTCAAAATTTTTCTTCGACGTGAAGCGTGCTCACTGGGGAAAAAAAGGGGGACAGGCTAGAAAACTCGGCCTATAAGAACTCGAAAACTAGCCTGTCCCTTTTCCGCTCCCCGTTTGGAAGAACTCCTTGAGACACTGATAGGCGCAGCGGCTGAGTTTTCCCAGAAGCCTTCTATCGAATCTGAAATAGGGCCTAAGCATCCTATTTGGAAAAGTTATGTCAAATGGACCACGCTATTCAACGGCTTCCAAACCCCATCGCCCTCAGCTCCTCCATCATCCTTTGCTGGTGCGTGGCCGGCCAATAAACGCGCCGGCAAGTCGGGCAGAGAGAAAACTTCTTCTGCGTGGAGAGGACGTACAGCGGAACTTTCTCCTTGACGGCCCCTCTCGCCATGGTTACGAGAAGCGTATTGCACTCCACGCAGCGGGAAAAGGCCTCTTTGAATGGCTCCAGACGGCAAGCTTGGACCACCTGCTTAAGCTGCTCCCTAAACTGGTCGCTTTGGATCAGGAGATAATCCGGCGGGTTCTTCCGCGTGAGGCCGCGATCCCGCGTAAGGATCAATCGGCCTTCCCGGCGCGCTTCACGAATCAACCCATAGCCCGATAGGTGCGGGCCGTAGGTCACGTCCTGACCGATCACCCTCAGCCACCTGGTAAGCCTCCCCAGCATCTTGTCAGCGGCGAATTTCATAGCTCACGTTTGTTTTAGGCCTCACTTAGTATATAATTTTTTAGCCCATGATTGTGAAGAGATCGTTCAGCATAGCCATCGTTCTTTTCTGGTGTCTCATGACCATCCTTCTTTTGAGACGCGAGCTTTGGGCCCCGCCCGCCCCGGTCCTGCTCCATACCGTAACCGCGATCACCGAGCCGATGGAAGAGTGGTGGGGAATTTACTATCGCGGAGAAAAGATCGGTTACGCGGCGCAGAAGATCACGCCGGAGACGGAGGGATACCTCGTGCGGGATTCTTCGCTCTTGCGACTCAACCTCCTGGGGACGGTTAAAACGGTAGAGACCCGGCTGCAAATGACGGCAGCCGCGAATTGGGCGCTGAGAGAATTTGATTTCGATCTCCGTTCCGAGGACGTCAGGTTCAAGGCCCGAGGAAAGGTTGCCGCGGGCAAGCTTCATCTGGAGGTGGAATCAGGCGGCCAGCGCACGGATAAAGAGCTTCCCATGAGCCAGCCTCCCTACCTGCTCGCCGCCCTCAAGCCCTATATCGTAACGCAAAACCTGGAGTTAGGTAAGGAACAACTCTTCTCCACTTTCGATCCTTCGACCCTATCGCAACAGATCACGACCGTCACCGTTGAGGGAAGGGAGCAGATCAAAATCGGGGGCAAAACAGAGCCGGCGCTGCGCATCCGCCAGCGCTTCAAAGGGATCTCCGTGGTCTCCTGGGTCGATGGCAGCGGGAGAACGCTTAAAGAAGAGACCCCCACGGGACTCTCGCTCGTCAGGCAGAAAGAAGAAGAGGCTAAAATCCTCGCTACGAGAGCCACCCCTCTGGACCTCATTTCACAAACCTCTGTCCCTTTAGAAACCCCTATCGCGGAGCCGACGAAAAAAAACCTTCTCAAGGTGAAGCTCTCAGGTTTCAATCTTGCCCACTTTTCTTTGAACGGCGGCCGCCAGCGGTTGACTGAAGATACGTTGGAGATCCGAAGGGAAGATTTGAACCAGCTCCGCTCCTACCGGCGCCCGATCCGGGACGCTTCCCTGGCTTCCTATCTGCAGTCCACTCCTTTCTTGCAAAGCGACCACCCGCAGATTCGCGCCCTGGCGGTGAGAGTCTTGGGAGGAGAAGCGGACGCCCTAAAGGCGGTCGAGAGAATCAGGAAATGGGTTTACGACGGGCTCGTCAAAGTGCCCACCGTAAGCATCCCCAACGCTCTGGAGGTGCTCCAAACCAGAAGAGGCGATTGCAACGAGCATACGGTTCTCTTTAACGCCATCGCCCGGGCCAGTGGGATCCCCGCCAGGACCGTCGTCGGCGTCGTGTACCTGCGCGGCGCTTTTTACTATCACGCCTGGTCCGAGGTCTGGCTCGGCCAGTGGATCTCCGTCGATTCGGTCCTGGATCAATTTCCGGCGGATGTCACCCACATCAAGTTCCTCGAAGGCGACATCGACCGGCAGATCGATATCCTCGAACTCATCGGCAAACTAAAGATCAAGGTTTTAGATGCCTCTTAATCCGTTCAACGGCTTGAACGATTTGAACTTTTTAAACTGTTTGAACTGTTCAATCCGTTCAAAACGTTCAAAGTACACTCAGTCTTCGTTGCTGTTTTTACAATGATAAGGCTGGAAAATTTAACCAAACACTACGGTCGTCTGGCGGCGGTAGATTCCCTGAATCTGGAGGTCCAGCGCGGTGAGATATTTGGCTTCCTGGGACCGAACGGCGCAGGGAAAACCACCACGATCCGGGTCATGATGGGAATCTTAAGGGCCACTTCGGGTCGGGTCACCCTCGGCGGCTATGACGTGGAGCAAGAACCCGAGAAGGCCAAGGCGATCACCGGTTTTATCCCTGACCGCCCCTTCATCTACGAAAAGCTCAGCGGGAGAGAGTTTCTCAAATTCGTCGGCAGCCTGCATCGGGTAGATGCCGCGCTGCTGCAGCGAAGAATCCCCGAGCTCCTGGAGCACTTCGAACTATCCGACTGGAAAGACGAGTTGGTCGAAAGCTATTCGCACGGCATGAAGCAGCGGCTGGTCCTCTGCGCCTCGCTCATCCACCAGCCCAAAATCCTCATCGTCGACGAACCGATGGTGGGAATCGACCCCCGAGGGACCAGGATGCTGAAGGACCTCTTTCTCTCCCTGGCAAAAAAGGGAACCACGCTCTTCCTCTCGACCCACAGCATCAGCATCGCCGAAGAGATCTGCCAGAGGATCGGGATCATTCACAAGGGGAAACTCATCGCCAGCGGGACCATGGCGGATCTCTACCGCCTCGCCAAAGTGAAGGAAGGAAGGCTGGAAAGCGTTTTTCTCGATCTGACCCGGGATGGTTCCTCGCCTGTCGATCAGGCGAGGAACGTTAATCGTTATTAGTTACTCGTCATTGGCTAAGAGTGACTCCGTTTCATGATCCAATCCATTATGCGAATAACGAATATACGAGTAACGAGTAACGTGCTTTTCACCCTGCTCTCTCCGAATCTCCTCTCCTGGAAAAACGACTTCCTCAGAAGGGGCGAGAAAAAATGGCTCCGGCGGGCCGTCCTCATCTCGCTGGCCCTGGGCTTTTGGGTCGGGACCTATTGGACCATAAAAAGAGTCCTGGTCTATTTCCAAACAGTGTACGATCTTGGCCCTGCCCTCGCCTACCAACTCCTGCTGATCATCCTGCTCACCTTCTTTTCCATGCTTCTTTTCAGCAATCTCATCACCGCCCTTTCGACTTTCTTTCTGGCGCATGACCTCGACCTCGTCCTTTCCGCCCCTACCTCTCCGGCAACATTTTTCTACTCGCGCCTGATCACTACCACCGCCAACTCTTCCTGGATGGTGCTTTTCTTTAGCCTCCCGGTATTCGCTGCTTATGGCTCGGTATTTCGCGGCGGCGCTCTTTTTTATCTCTGGGTGATCCTGGTCCTTCCCCTGTTTGTGATCATACCGGCGGCCATCGGGACTCTCGTCACCCATTTGCTGGTCTATTTCCTTCCCGCAAGGCGGATTCGGGACACTCTCTTCTTCATCGGCCTTTTCGCCTTCATCATTCTCTATTTCCTGTTTCGCTTCTCCCGACCCGAAAGGCTGGTCCAGCCCGAGGCCTTCGGCCATTTTCTGGAGTTCCTGAGCGCCATGGAAACCCCCTCCTCGCTCTTCTTGCCGAGCAGCTGGGCGGCGGAAATTTTTGCCTCGGTCTTGTTCCAAAAGCCGGTGGAGCTGTGGTTTTTTTACCCCCTGCTCGTGAGTTATGCGCTTTTCCTGCCCCTCATGGCGTCCTGGATCTCCGCCGCCGTTCACCTTTCGGGCTGGTCAAAGGCCCAGGAATCCCTGCAGGGACGGCGCCAGGGCCACCTGCTCGACGATATGCTCAACTGGATAACTCATCCTTTCCCGGAAATTTTGAAGGCGATCATGGTGAAAGACATTAAGACCTTTTTTCGCGACACGACCCAATGGTCCCAGCTCTTTCTTCTGTTGGCCCTTATGGTCGTGTATCTTTACAACTTCAAGGTCCTCCCTCTGGATCGTTCTCCTATCCCCACCGCCACGTTGCGTACGGTGATCTCCTTTACCAACTTAGGGCTGGCCGGATTTGTTCTCAGCGCGGTAGCGATCAGGTTCGCTTTTCCGGCGGTGAGCCTGGAGGGAAGGGCCTTCTGGATTCTTCAGACAACGCCCATCGCTCTTCGATCCTTGCTCTGGAGCAAGTTTTTGCTCAATCTCATCCCGCTGCTTTTTCTCGGCGAACTTCTGGTCTTCCTGAGCAACACTCTTCTGCGCGTCCCCGCATGGATGATGGCCCTCTCCCTGATCACCATTTTTCTGATGACCTTCGGGATCACGGCGATAGGCGTTGGGGTCGGCGCCCTTTACCCAAGATTCGACCACGGCAACGTGGCGGAGATCCCGACGAGTTTCGGCGGGGTCATTTGCATGATTTTCAGCATCGCCTTTATCGGGGCCACGGTCATGATCGAGGCCTGGCCGGTCTACCTGCTCGTCATGGAAGGACTGAACCCCGGCACTGCGAAGATAGGCGGCTGGGTCATCGTACCGTCGCTGGCGGTTGTCCTGGCTCTCACTACAGCTGCGGTGATCGTCCCGATAAAGCTGGGATTAAACAGTCTGGAAGGCTTGAAAGATTAGCCCTGAAGTGCGAAAAGTCCAGCATCGGCGCCGGCTGATACGGTTAATGAGCAGTACGAGCGGAAAGTCATCTCGAATTTCGGCCTAATCAACGGAGGAATACAATGCGTATCGGAGTCATTTTTCCGCAGACAGAAATAGGCGCAGACCCGCTTGGAGTGCGAGACTACGCCCAAGCGGCCGAGGCGTTGGGATATGATCACCTGTTGGCGTATGACCACGTCTTGGGCGCGAACCCGGCACGCCGCCCCGGATGGAAGCCCCCTTATACCCACAAGGATCAGTTTCACGAGATATTCGTTCTATTCGGTTACCTGGCAGGGATGACAAAAAAAATAGAATTGGTCACCGGGATCGTCATTCTTCCCCAGAGGCAGACGGTGCTGGTGGCTAAACAGGCGGCGGCCGTCGATATCCTGAGCTGTGGCCGGCTGCGTTTGGGTATCGGCATCGGCTGGAATGACGTCGAATACGAGGCCCTTGGCGAAAATTTTCACAATAGAGGACGCCGCTCAGAGGAACAAATTGAAGTCCTGCGTGCGCTCTGGACGAGGGAGCTTGTGACTTTTGCGGGTAAACGGCACAAGATCACCGACGCCGGCTTAAATCCTCTGCCGGTTCAAAAACCTATCCCCATCTGGTTCGGCGGGAGCGCAGAACCGGTGATCAGGCGCATTGCCCGACTCGGTGACGGCTGGATGCCATTATTTCCGCCCGATGAAAAGGGCCGCGCTTTGATCGAGAAGATGCAGTCGTACGCCCGTGAAGCGGGCCGTGATCCTGGTAGCATCGGCATCGAAGGAAGAGTTGCCATCGCCGATCGCTCTCCCGACGATTGGGTCAAAGACGTCTCGGCATGGAAGAGTCTGGGAGCCACCCACCTCTCCCTCAACACCATGAAGGCCGGGTTATCCTCTCCGTCCGCCCACATCGACGCCATACGGCGCTTTAAGGAAGCAATAACTGAATGAAGCAGCATGCGCTTACCATTCACGATCACCCGAGGGAGCTGGAGCAGAACCGCTACGTCTACGCGGTCTTAAGCCGGAGGTCCGGCGGAATCTCGATAGGGATTAATCTTAATCCCGACAAGGTTTGCAACTTCGATTGCATCTATTGTCAGGTGGATCGTACCACCCCTGGAAGATACCGCAGGGTCGATCTCGGAATTCTCGGGCGGGAGCTCAAGGAAATCCTTTTAAGAGCCAAGAACCGCAGTCTCTTTGAGCGGCCACCTTTTGCCGGCATCCCGGAGCCGCTGCGCGAGGTGAAGGATATCGCCTTTAGCGGCGATGGTGAGCCTACCACATGCCCCCAATTCAAGGAGGCGGTCGAGCTGGCCATACGCGCGAAAGAAGAAGCGGGCCTGGCCCAGCTAAAAATCGTGATTATCACGAACGCCTCTATGCTTCACCGGCCGAAGGTGAAGGAGGCGCTATCCCTATTGGACCGGCACAATGGCGAGATTTGGGCAAAACTCGACGCCGGGACCGAACAGTATTACAAGCTGGTGGACGTAACCAAGATCCCCTTTCGGAAGATTCTCGATAATATCCTCGATGCGGCCCGGCTCCGTCCCATCGCCATCCAGAGCCTGTTCATGAGGATTCGCGGAGTTCCGCCGGACGAGAAGGAAATCACCGCCTACTGCAATCGTCTTCGGGAAATCACGGCAAAAGGCGGAAGGATCCATCTAGTCCAGGTCTATACGGTAGCCCGGCGGCCCGCCCAGCCTTACATTACTCCCCTCTCCAATGAAGAAGTCGAAACAATCGCTCAACAGGTGCGGAAAATTTCTCTCCCGGTCGCTGTCTTCTACGGCAGCCCGGAAGTCTAGTCCAATAAAGGAGAGCCGGAGTGCATCTCATCCACGCTGTCTTTGAACCACAAGGCGAGGGCCCCCATCCCACGATTTTCGCATTGCACGGTTGGGGGGCCAATGCGCTGGATCTACAGGGGCTCGCGCCCCATCTCTGCAACGGCCGCTTTTTGGTGATCTGCCCTCAGGGTCCGGTGGAAATGGAGATCGGTCCCGGGGTCATGGGCTACGGCTGGTTTCCTCTCACTCTCGACGCGCCGCCCGATCTTCCAGCTATTCTGGCTGCCCGGGACCAACTCCGCACATTTTTCGATTCGTGTATGAGCCGCTATCCTGTTGATAGGAAGAAGCTCGTCGTTCTCGGCTTCAGTCAGGGCGGGGTCATGGCCTATAGCCTCGCCCTCGGGGAACCTGAGCGTTTCTCTGCTCTCATCGCCTTAAGTTCCTGGCTGCCCCAGGAGTTCGTGAGTGCTTTGCCCAATATCACAAACAGCCGGTATCCTCCGACTCTCATCCAGCACGGTTCACACGACGAGCTGATTGAAGTGGACCGGGCCAGGGAGTCCGTAGAGGCCCTGCGAACCCTGCACATTCCTGTAACCTACCGGGAATATGAGATAGGCCATCAGATCAGTCAGCGAAGTCTCGTCGATCTGTCGGCCTGGCTTGAGGAGAAGGTCCTGTCACCTATCGTAGTTGCGTGGTAAACCTCCGGAAAATAGAAGCTGACAGATGTTAGGTGGGTCAAAGAGCCTGGTCTATCGCTCCGAAAAAACTGGCGGCTTTGCCGATTAACTTACCTGGGCCGTTTCTAAATGTTTCAACCGCTCCTCAAAACGATTCATTTGCTCTTTCATGACCCGCACTTCGATGTCGAGTGTCTCGTGCAGTTTCATGAACCCGTCTACATGAGTGGCCAACCGATCAATACGATCCTCCACCGTCGTGAATCTCTCATTCATTTCTTTTCGGAGATCACGAAACTCAAGATGAACGCTACTGAATTTTGTATCTACCTGCTTAAATCTCGCATCTACCTGCTTAAATCTCGCATCTACCTGCTTAAATCTCGCATCTACCTGCTTAAATCTCGCATCTACCTGCTTAAA
>Ga0209321_10002758_pt1 | contig 11811 bp, 8 predicted proteins | sample Rifsed16ft4_FD_184012 | JGI IMG/M metagenome (GOLD analysis project Ga0209321, IMG submission 184012) | Soil microbial communities from Rifle, Colorado, USA - sediment 16ft 4 - CSP-I_5_4 (version 2) | ecosystem: Environmental > Terrestrial > Deep subsurface > Rock core/Sediment | place: Rifle... | reverse complement strand
CCCAGCCATTATCGGTCCCGCTATGGAAGAACAAGCTGCAGTGGATACCGGTTTTTCCGGCATGATTGGAGGGCATGGGCTTGGGCTGGTGGCACTTATGCTGACCTTCAACATGAGGATCATGCAGCAGGTAGCAGAAAAGATCGTTAGGTACGAAAAGAGCGACACGCCATATGTGATTGACTGTGCTATCACCGAACCCTCTGCAGGCACCGACGTAGAGGAACCGGATCTTTATCCAAAAGCCCGTCTCGTGGGCCAGGCCAAAAAGGTGGCTGACGGAGCTGTGCTCAACGGCCGCAAGGTGTTTATAAGCACTGGCCATATGGCCAGTGATCATGTGATCCTTATGCCCTTTGACCTGAAGGATCCCGTCAACAACTATGGCTGCTTCATCTTGCCCAAAGATGCCAATGGATTCTCTTTGGGCCGCAAGGAACGCAAGATGGGGCACCGCGTGTCCACTATCAGCGAGCTGATTTTTGAGGATTGTTTTGTGCCCGACGAGAATATAGTCATGAACACATTAGAATTTCCAGAACCAAAGTTCCGCAAACAGATCGAGCTGCTGCTTGAAATGGTCCTTGGCATTACCCGCACCGCAGTTGGAGCGATGGGCACCGGCAACGCCAGGGGTTCGTTTGAACGAGCGCTGGACATTGCAAAGAGGACAAAATTCAGGGGCAGGACTCTCCTCAACCAGCAATGGGCGCAGGCAATTCTCACTAATATGTTCACCAATGTAATGATGGCTCGTTCCCTTTATATGGAGTCAACCTTCGCTTTGATGTCAAATATGGAGGGAATGCTCTCAAAATCCATACCTGGATTTATGAATACTAATTTTATGAAAAAGGTATTTGATAACAGGTGGTTCAAGAAAATTTTCCACTCCACTTGGCTCAGAAAAAAGATGATAGAACAGATCCTTGACACCAAGCCACAAAACAGGGCGCGCATTCAGTTTATGTCCTCCATGGCAAAAGTGGCTGGATCGGATATGGCTATGGAGAACGGGCATCTGGCTGTAGAGTTTCTCTCTCGGGCCGGAATTCGTCACGACCACGGCATTGAAAAGGGATTCCGCGATGCAAAGCTTCTGCAAATTTTTGAAGGGACAAATCAGCTTAATCGTCTGAACATGTTCAAACATTACCTTGCCAGACAACTGCCTGGAGTGGAAGTATTCTAATAGTGGTATCAGAGGAGGAGGCAATCATGTCATCAAATATTACATCTGACATTCAATCGTTTAGGGATCTTGCCTTGCGATTCGCTAAGAAAGAACTGGAACCAAGAGTTATAGAACTCGACAACTATCCTTTCTGCGATTTTAACCAGAACGCGATTAAGGCTGCCATGGACGCTGGACTTCTCCAGGTTATGCTGCCAGAAACTCATGGCGGTGTTGGTCAGCGTATGGACGTGCTCTGCGAGATCCTTCTTTCTCTCGCCAGAAGCGATGCAAGTTTCGCTTCTGTAGTATTCGTAAACTCACTTGCGCAATCCGTGCTTATCACATGTGGATCACAGCCATTGGTTAAAACATACTTTAAATCACCCCTAATCGCCTTCCCCGTTTATGATCTACCCACTGACTTGTCCCGGGATCTGGTTGCGGAGAAAAAAAATAACGGGTATTCTTTAAAAGGAAAGGTTGAATTTCTGCCTTTGGCGCCTGTGGCTGATGTTGTGATTCTGCCGGCACAATTAAAAGAAACTGAAGATATCGCATTTTTTCTTGTAGATTCTAAAGCTCGCGGATTATCTGTCAGCGAACCGTTGTTGAGCCTTGGGCTCAGGAGCTGTCCGGTTGCAGACATACAGATAGACAATGTAACTGTACCCGCTGAAAATCTTTTATGCGCAGATGCAAAATCCGTCTACCCTGCCCTGGCTGAAAAATTCCGGTCGGCAGCTGCAGCTATGGCAGTAGGCATCCTAACTGGGTCCTTTGAAACAGCGCTGACATATGCAAAGGAACGCTACCAGGGCGGCCGGATGATAGTAGATTATGACCAAGTAAGAATGATGCTCTCTAATATGGCCGTGATTATGGAGACCGGAAGAACTCTTGTCCAGTCCATGGCACAAAACGCGGATAATGGACAACCCTGGCCGCTTTCGGATGCCGGATTCATCCTGTTAACCAAGCAGGTTAGCCGGGCCACAACCGACGGCGTCCAGATTTTGGGAGGTTATGGGTATATGCAGGACTACGGTCAGGAAAAACGGATGCGCGACGCCAAACAGGTTGAATCCATTTTCGGTGCACCCCCTGTGAAACATCTTGACCTGATAGAGGGTATAATTCGCAAGGGGAAATAATATGAAAACTTACCAAATCGTTTCCGGCGCAATCAGGGGGCTTGCCGGACTTATGTTTGACGAATACCGGCGCGGCACATTGCGCGAGACCATCCGGTTAACCAGGAGAAAAGGCCGGCTGACTTTCGCCCATGAATTCTCTCACTCCGATCTCCTGGAGGAGAAGGCCAGAAAGAACATTGACCGTCCATTCCTCTACTTTTACGGTCAAACATTCACTTATGCGCAGATGAACGCTAATGCCAACAGAGTCGCTAATTACCTCTACACCTTAGGGGCAAAACCTGGCAATGCCCTGGCTATTATGATGAAGAATTCCCCGCGCTGGCTGGATACATATTTCGGAGCCCAGCGTCTGGGCATGTGCGCAGTACCGGTGAATATTGCGCTCCGTGGCGACCAGCTTGCCCATATTTTTAATCATTCCGAAGTAAAGTTCATCTGCATAGACTACGATCTTATGCCCTATTTTGATAAGATCAGGGATACTTTGGTTTCCCAGCCCCGGGTGATAATAAATCTTCAGGGCGCGCATTCCGGTGCACAATTGTCCAGGGGACAGGAACCCTTGAATAGAGCCTATGAATCGGGCATCAGCATGAATAAGCCAGATATTGCCCCCCGTGAAGGCGATCCGTGTCTCCTGATGTACACCTCTGGCACTACCGGACTTCCAAAGGGGGTAGCAACACGTTACGGATCCACAGGGATTATGACTATTGGAATTATCAGCCGGGCATTGTTCAAATCCGATGATGTTTACTTTACCTGCCTGCCCCTCTTCCACGCCAATGCCCTTCTGATCACACTCACAAGCGCCCTTCATGCCAATGCCAGAATGGCATTATGCGAGCGGTTCAGCGCCAGCCATTTCTGGGAGGATATACGGACGAGCGGAGCCACTGTCTTCAATACACTGGGAGCTATGATCCCCATTCTGATGAAGCAGCCGGAAAAGCCTGCTGACCGAGAGCACAATGTAAGCCGTATTTTGTCCGCGGCATGTCCGGCAGAGATGTGGGCGCCATTTGAAAAAAGGTTCGGAGTGAAAATAATTGAGGCCTACGGCGCTGTGGACGGAGGAGGTTTTCTCACCTTAAATTATGGCCAGGCTCCTGCCGGAAGCATAGGCAAACCATTCGGGGCAAAGCACCGCATCGTTGATGACAACATGAACGATGTGCCTGTTGGCAAACATGGAGAACTAATATTCTATACCGGCAAAAACAAGGGAAAAACGGTTGAATACTACAAAGACGAAAAAGCAACCTCCAACAAGGTCAAAGACGGCTGGCTCCACACCGGTGACCTAACCTATATCGATAAGAAAGGATACCTTTACTTCATTGGCCGTAAAACTGAGTCACTCCGCCGGCGCGGCGAAAATATATCCGCTTATGAGGTAGAGCACGCCATCCTCCAGCATCCGGATGTGTTAGAGTGCGCGGTTTATGCCGTGCCATCGGAACTTGGTGAGGATGATGTTATGGCAGCCATCGTGCTGTTAGAGGGAAAGACGATTAATCCGAAAAACCTTGTCTCTTTTCTTAAGGATCGCCTGGCAAGGTTTGCCATTCCCCGTTACCTCCGTATACTTTCTGAACTCCCAAAAACCGAGACCCAGCGTGTGATCAAAAGCAATCTTCAGAAAGAGGGGATCACCAAGGATACCTTGGACATGGAACCTGGAGGAAGAAAAATCGATTTAAACTTATAGTGCATTTTTTTTTAAAGGCATGCATAATTTTATAAACCTATAAATAAATCTGCAGAAATATTTTGGCTTAAGGTATTCTGATACCAAAAGGGGTTAAAAATACCCTTTAAACAATTTAAAAATACCCATAATTAAGACATTCTCAAAAAGAACAAAAGTCCTCTTCTGAAACTATCCTTATATTTCATATGGTTTGATAAATATTTATACTGGCATGTCTTTTGCTGTTATATAGGAATGGTGAAAATATGAAAGCGAGGGGTGCCAAATATGACTATTAAGAAAAAAATGATTCTCTCAGCTATAACTTTTGTAATCTTCGCGGCGGCATTACAGATAGCGCTATCCGCTATTATCACAAGGATCAGATGGAGGTTGCAAAAAGAATGGGGTGCCAAATATGACTATTAAGAAAAAAATGATTCTCTCAGCTATAACTTTTATAATCTTTGCGGCGGCATTACAGATAGCGCTATCCGCTATTATCACGATGTATGGATTTAACCGCTATATCGCATATCAATGGCTTTTCTATTTTTACAATAATTCTTTCAATGTATACAACTCCAAGATTTTTCAAAGGCTTGAACGCGACGCTTATATATTATTGCAAAACCCTGAAATAACAGGCGCCCTGAAGCGCTCAGACTGGAACACCCTTGATGCCCTTGTCAATAAATATTTGCCGTCCTATAATGAGAAAAACTTCTGGATCGCTGTTTCTGCTGCGGGCAAGATTGAAAGTAATTTCCCGGAATGCGCTAAAAATGTTATAGGGCTGAGCGAAATGTTGGCTCTTGGCAAAACTCATCAATTTATTCTGTGTGACAAAATACCCATAATGACTGCAACAAGCACCGAGCATAATACTCATAATCATCCTGCACTGTTAATAGCAATGCAATTGGACGATCTCTATGTGCAAGATCTTAAAAATATTACAGCGATGGAAGTATCCCTGTGGGGGGAGGAGGGCAAGATTGTAAGCACCTACAGGGATATTAATGACAAACCTGTCTCATTTTCCCTTCCGGATGAAGTCAACGAGCACTTCAAAAAACAAAAAGAACCTTATTTTGGAATTCACTGGTTAACAATTCCATCCTACAAGGGACTTGAACTTCCCGTAGGAATGGGGCTGAAGAATAAAAAAATAGAGGAAGGTAAATCCGAGATAAAAAGTTATATTTTAACAGGATACCTGGATAAAGAAGACAGGGTAATTCCAGTACGAGTTGTCCTCTCTATCCCCTTCAAGGTAGTGTTTATAGTTGTACAATACAGCATTATCGCATTGACCTTATTAACCGCCGGATTGACAATCTGCCTTATATTTATTGTATGGTGGGTCGTCTCAAGATTTACACATACTCTTACATCTCTGGTGGAAGCAACCACAAGGGTTGCAAATGGGGACCTGACTATAGAGATACCCGCAAAAGGCGATCTGGAGATAGTAGAATTAATTACAGCATTTAACACTATGACAAAGAAACTCAAGGAATCCCGTGATTTTCTCATCCAATCAGAGAAGATGGTGGCTATTGGCAAACTTGCAGGGGGTATAGCTCACGAGATCAACAACCCTCTCGGCATCATTCTCGGATTCGCTCAGGGTATGGAACGCAGGGTAGCGGAAGGAGACCCGCTGCGCCTACCGGTAACATCCATTGTCCGGGAGGCGCTACGTTCCAAGACGCTCGTTCAGGAACTGCTCACATTTTCCCGGCCAATTAAAAAAATTACAGAAGATTTTGATTTGAACTCCGTCATTCGTGAAGCAGTGATCCTTATTGAAGCCCGCGCAAAAACTCAGAATGTGCAGGTGCGTCTGGACCTTGCAGAAGGTCTTCCGGTTATCAGAGGGAATAAATTACAAATACATCAAGTAGTTATAAATCTTGGCACAAATTCCATGGATGCCATGAAAGACGGCGGGAATCTGACACTCCGGACAATCCTCAAGAGCAGGAACGATGTATGCATAGAGGTTTCAGACACTGGTTGCGGTATATCCAAGGATATCCTTCCTAATATATTTGACCCATTTTTTACAACCAAGGAAATCGGTAAAGGCACTGGCCTTGGACTAAGCATTGTCTACGAAACCATTAACCAGCACGGAGGGAGGATCAGCGTTAAGAGCGAGGTCGGCAAGGGAACCACCATGTATCTCTGCCTGCCGGTTGGCTATACTCCTGAAGGAGGCAAGTGATGAATGTTTTTCCAAAAAGCATCTTAATAGCAGACGATGAAAAAGGCTTCAGGGATCTTTGCCGCTTTGTATTGGAGCCCCTGGGATTTAAGATTACCACTGCCGGCAATGGAGAAGAAGCTTTAAATATGGTCAAACAGCAGACATTTGACTTGCTTATCCTTGATGTGCATATGCCTTACATGGGCGGTCTTGATGTATGGGCTAAAATCAGGGGCATTCGCCCGAAACAGAAAGTTATTATGATCAGCAATGGTATTAAAAAAAACGATCCTCGGGCAAAAGCAATAAGGGAAGGCGTTTCAGCGTATTTATTTAAACCATTTGGAATGTATGAACTTATTGCATCCATTGAACGCTGTCTTGGAATAAACCTGGGAATAGGAGGCGTGTTATGAAGCAAAAAACATCGGTATTGATAATTGATGATGAAATCGGGATAAGGGAGATGCTCAGCTATGAGCTGTCCCAGTCAGGTTACGAAACTACCACTGCTGAGGACGGAATAACTGCATTGGAAATAATAAAGCAGCATAAATTTGACCTGGCAATTACTGATCTTAAGATGCCCGGAATGAGCGGCGAGGAGACAGTAGCGGCGCTAAAAAATGTTGATCCGGACTTAGAAATAATCGTGGCCACGGGATATGCGACTGTTGAGACAGCAGTGCAATGCATGAAGAACGGGGCTTACGATTATATTCAGAAACCGTTCAACCTCTCAGAACTTCAGATTTTGCTTGAGAAAGCAATGGAAAAAAGTCATCTCCACGGCGTTGTAGCATTGTACGAGGCAAGCCGGGCACTGCTGTCCACATTAAAATATCCGGACCTTATTCATCTTATTGCCAACACGGCCATCAGGATTATGCGGGCTACAGCAAGCGGTCTTATATTAAACCAAAAAGAGGGCGCTGATTATGGATTTTATAAACAGGCGGAACATCATACACCAAGCGATGCTTTACTGCGTAAACTTATTGAACAATCTGGCGACAAAAGGATCCCTCTGCTCGTCCCGTCACCGGAGAATCAGGATATAGGTAAAGATCTGCTGGCGGAGCACTTTATATCCGCAATTATATACCCGCTTGCAACGGGCGAGCGAACAATCGGCTCTTTAGTCCTGCTTCGCAATGAAGGGCAACCTTTGTTCACTGTCAGCGAGATGCAAAGAGGCACAGTGTTTGCCACTCAGATTACGCTTGCAATGGACAATGCAAACCTTTACGGAGAACTTGAAAAAAAGATGCAGGAATTAACCTCTGCTCAGGATCAACTCGTTCAGACCGAAAAAATGGCTCTCGCGGGACGGCTTGCAGAGGCAGTATCTCATGAAATCAACAACCCGCTGACCTATGTCAGGGCAAATCTCCATATGCTTAGAGATTATTCTACATCGGTGGGTTCCCTGTGGCTGTCCTCCAAGCAGGCAGCAGAATACCTGCTTGCGCAAAATGAAGCAACTGCACAGAAATTTGCCAGAGGCATCTTAGATTCGGGCGGCAGCGAAAAACAAACCGCTGCGTTAATTCAGGAAATAGCAGAGGTAATCAATGATACCCTGGATGGCGTCCAGAGAATAGCTGATCTTGTTCATGGTTTTTCCAGCATATCGCGACCCCAAACTGACACCAAAACGGAGATTGTGGACCTTGGCAACCTGGTGGTGGAATATGCTGAGGAATTTCAATCTTCTCCAATAGCGACCAACCGCAAGATTATTTATGATGTTGAAGACAATATCCGCGTAAATATCTCGCGGGACGATTTAAAAACCGCGCTGTCTAATGTGCTTTTTTTCCTATGTAAACACAGCCACAGGCACTCTCAGGATGAAATGCCATCAATAACCATCCGTGTCAGAAGCAACGGGAAAGGACCCTGTATTACTCTGGCTGATCCTACGCTTGAACTGTCCCAAGAGGAACAGATTCGGATATTTGATCCGCGTATTGATGTTGAATCCAAAGGCAGAACCATGCGCCTTGACATTGGACTCACGCTTGCTTATCAACTTTTTCAGCGCAACGGAGGAAATATCAGTATAGTGCCGAATACCATCGGCGGCATAATTTTCTCCGTAGTCTTCAAGTCCATGGCGACGCAGGGAGAATAAGAGAGGCCGGAAACATAAGATATGCCAAAGCATGCTAAGACGAAGGATTATCTTGCTATAAACCCTGCAGGGGTAACCTTTCCCGCAAGCAGTCTGGACATAAGGCTTAAATTCTTTGAATAGTCTGTCCCTGCGGGCTCGGTAAATTCTATCAAGTAGAGATAATACCTGCCCCTCTTTGTTATGCTTTCAGCCTTGATTGTAATTGATGAGACAAACGGATTGCCGAACATTTCAACCGCCTTTCTGCCTGCAGACGGACAAGTATCTTCAACAATCTCATGCTGGTACAGCAATCTGTGACAGTGAGATTGCCCCGCAAAATTCACAGCCATATTTACACCAGCGGGATGTTCTGACGGAAGGTCAACAGTGGTTACTGTCGTGGTTTCAGTAATTATTGAATCAACTGTATATTCCTCGCTATTGCATATAATATCCAGCGTTACAGCGCTTCCCGGCGGAATCATAATTCCGTCCTCTGTTTCATAAACACCGCTTGCATTTTTGTCCTCAATTCTGTAAACATTGTTGCCAGCCAGTATAAGGGTGGAATAACAGCCAATCAAGGGCTTGTAATCCGCATACAAGGGGTTGCCTTCGCCTATGCTTGCCGAGACTCTGTAAGAATTTTCTTCTGTTCCTGTATCCGGAAGAAAGGTTGCAATAAGCGTGATTCCGGAGCGCGCCCTACTCAGAGTGTCCTCGCTGCATGAGGCATTAAAAATCAAAATAACAATTGCAATAAAGCATCTAAACAAGCCCATAAATCCGCACGGGTCTAACTTCATAACAGATAATTATATCAGATATTTTGTCCTTTGTTAAGCAGAAAGTTCTGTTTTTTTACTTGACTTCTTTTAACTTTCTTGAAATAAGATATACTTTAAAATATTATAGCTTATGATAAAATCAATCTTAATTGCGAACAGGGGCGAAATTGCAAGAAGGATAATAAGAACCGCCGGGAAATTGCATATCAAAACTACGGCAGTCTATTCCGATATTGACGAGAACGCCCTGTTTATAAAAGAGGCTGATGAAAAAGAAAGGCTCGGCGGCAAGTCCCCTCAAGAGAGTTATCTGAACATTGATAAAATCATAAATATTGCGGTTAAAAAACAATGCGATGCAGTTCATCCAGGTTATGGGTTTGTGTCTGAAAATCCTGAATTTATTAAAGCATGTGAAAAAGCAAAGATTATTTTCATTGGTCCAAATGCTGAAGCAGTATCCGCCATGGGCGACAAAGCCGAAGCAAGAGAAGTTGCAAAAAGGCTGTCCATTCCGGTTGTCCCCGGGAGCAAAATTCTGAAGGATCTGGATGAAGCAAGAGAAATATGCAAAGAATTATCCTATCCTGTGCTATTGAAAGCATCAGCGGGCGGCGGCGGGATCGGAATGAAAAAAGTAGACAAAGAAGAGGCTCTTGAGAAGGCTTTTGCAGAGACATCAAACCGCGCCAGCGCCGCCTTCGGAGATGGCAGGATTTACATTGAAAAATATCTTGAAGAACCGCATCACATAGAAATTCAGGTGCTTAGAGACAAGAATGGGAATACGGTTGCATTTTATGAAAGGGAATGTTCTGTTCAACGAAGGCACCAGAAGGTGATAGAAGAGTCGCCATCTGCTTATGTTACGGAAGATCTCAGAAAAGATCTAAGAGATGCCGCAAAAAAACTGATAAACGGAATTGATTATATAAATGCGTGCACAATTGAATTTATGGTTGATAAACACAAAAATTTTTATTTTCTTGAGGCAAACACAAGGCTGCAGGTTGAACATCCCGTAACAGAAGAGATAAGCGGGGCAGACATTGTGGAATTGCAAATCAGGATTGCATCCGGCGAAGATATTCCAATCAAGGAAGAAACCTTAAATATTTCCGGATGGGCAATTGAATCAAGGATTTACGCTGAAGACCCGGAAAGGTTCTATCCATCGCCTGGCAGAATAATTGACTATGCGGAACCGCGTGGCGAAGGCATAAGGGTTGACAGCGGATATACAGCAGGTGATACAATCACGCAATTTTACGATCCACTGATTGCCAAACTGATAGCCCATGGTAAAACCAGAAAAGACGCCTTAGACAGAATGATTTCTGCGCTCGGCGATTATAAAATAAGCGGCATCAAAACAAATATTCCCTTTTTAATCAAAGCCTGTTCATCCGGCCTTTTTAAAGAAGGCGGGTACGATACGCATTTTATAGAAAAATTAAGTAAACAATAGGAGGATGCAATTTATGAGCGAGGAGAAAAAATTACCGGATATTGGATACCTTCAGAAATTAAGGGAAACAGCCAGGCAGGGCGGCGGAGAGGAAAAAACCAGAAGACAGCACGAAAGGGGCAAGCTGACAGTCAGAGAAAGGCTGGATCTGCTTTTTGATAAAGGCACTTTTATTGAGATGGGGATACTTGCTGCTGAAGGAAACAGGGAAGCCCCCGATGCGGACGGAGTGGTCGCAGGATACGGAAAGGTAAACGGCAGATACGCCGGCATAGTTGCATATGACTATACCGTAAAGGGCGGATCAATGGGTTTAACCAGTGAACAAAAGGCAACCAGGATAAGAGAAATAGTATTAAAATCAAAAATCCCGATGATATGGATACTTGACTCCGGAGGCGCAAGAATTGCGCCGTCTGGCTCCGGCGGATTCGGCGGCTCAGGCGAACAGATTGCAGTTTTTGCCAACAGTGGATACCTGTTTAAGGAAGAATCGCTTATGTCCGGCGTTATCCCCCTTGTTGCAGCTATGATGGGGCCGGGATTTGCCGGCACAGCATATATACCAGGGCTTGCCGATTTTGTTCCCATGGTTAAGAACAAAAGCTTTATGGGGCTCGGCGGACCGCCGCTTGTAAAGATGGTGATAGGCGAGGATGTTAACGAGAATGACCTCGGCGGTTCCAAGGTTCATTGTGAGACGAGCGGTGTGGGGGATCTGGAGGTTGAGAGTGACGAGGAATGCATAAAAGCATTGAAGGAATATCTTTCCTTTTTTCCGAATAACTGCGACGAAAAGCCCCCGCGCAAAGAGTTTTCAGGCAACATGGATGCATTACTTGACAACAAAATACTTGAAATAGTGCCTGATAATCCTCGGCAGGCATACAGCACGCACAGGATAATAAAATTAATACTGGATGATGGTTATTTCTTTGATATAAAACCCCAGTGGGCCAAAAATATTATAACCGGATTCGGGAGAATTGGCGGTTATCCTGTGGGCATAGTCGCAAACAATACAATGGTCTACGGCGGGGTTATTGATATAAATGCCTCGGATAAGGCTGCAAGGTTTGTATGGCTCTGTGACGCATTTAACATTCCGCTTTTGTTTTTAGCGGATGTTCCCGGGTTTATGGTGGGCTCAAAAGCAGAAAAAGACGGGATAATAAGACATGGAGCAAAATT
>Ga0209321_10002757_pt1 | contig 11818 bp, 14 predicted proteins | sample Rifsed16ft4_FD_184012 | JGI IMG/M metagenome (GOLD analysis project Ga0209321, IMG submission 184012) | Soil microbial communities from Rifle, Colorado, USA - sediment 16ft 4 - CSP-I_5_4 (version 2) | ecosystem: Environmental > Terrestrial > Deep subsurface > Rock core/Sediment | place: Rifle... | reverse complement strand
GACTTAAGCGCGTAGATGTTGGCGCGGTAGTTCACCCGGTGCGGCGGGATGCTGTGATTGACTCCGTGCCGCGCCAAAAACGCGACGCGACGACCGGCCAGCGTGCCCAATACCACCGGCGAACTGGGTTCGCCGAAAGGTGTGGTCACGTTCTTTACGCTGACGTTTTTAAGAATAGGGATCGAATAGAGGCCCGAGCCCCCGATAACGGCCAGTTCGGGTTTGGATTTCATTTGAGCGCGTCTACCAAGCCGTCATCTAACCTGACCGAGAAGTTCACTTGACCGCAGCGCACTTGATCCTGGTCAGCAAGCACTGCGGGGTCGCTCAAGGCGACCTCATTCAGGAAGGTTCCATTGCGCGAGCCAAGATCTTCCAGCCACCATTGATCATGATGGTATACCATGCGCGCGTGGCGAGAGGACACAGTATCGTTGGGGATCACCCATTCGCAACTGGGGTGACGTCCGATAACAACTTCCGGAGAAGTGAAACGCAACTCCTCAGATAACCCTCCCCCTAGGTACTTAACGTCAAGGGCGGGCACCTTTCGGTTGCCGATCGTTTGTGCTTGGTTTTTCAAATCCCGCCAAAGTACCAGAAGGCTCCACCCCAAAAACGCGTAAAGGGCCACGGCCATGAATAGGCGCAGGGCAAGCAGGATTGTCGCGCTAAGATCCGCCATCCGGATTCAGGATGGACTGCTGCCGTTTGGGCTTGGCCTAAATTCTTGGGTTTGGGAGCCCGACTGCGCCGCGTCTTGCCCATAGATCAAGGGAATGCCAGCCAGGCTGATCACATCCCCGGCCAGCAAGGCCGCAGTCTTCACTTCTTGGTTGTTGACCTTCGACCCTCCCGTCGATCCGAGGTCGAAGAAATGGTAATGCCCTGAAATGGCACGCAACTGGGCATGTCGGCGCGAGACCTGTGGGTTTTCGATGACCAGGTGGTTATCGCTTTTGCGGCCGATATTTACGATGGGTAGATTTAATGGAAAGATTTCGGTGCCAGCAACAATGAGAAAGGCGGCTGAGGGCACCTGGTGCTCTGCAGGCTTCGGCAACGTACGCAGTGATTGGGTTTGTCCAATATTGTTTCCGGCGCCAGAGCAGCGCACGCGGAATCCGCCTGCGGGAAGATCATCCTCTGGCACCAGGTGGAAGACCAGCTCGCCGGGGATTTGAATACCCGACCGCGCAGCGGCTTGCAGCAGCGCGTCTTTAATCTCGTCCATTACCAGGCGATTGGCCTTCAGTGAGGCGGCGTGGTCGGGGTTCGCGTGGATCGTGTAGATACTCGGAGCAATTAGATTGTCTCCCTCGGCAAATTGCACTTCGGCCTGCATGGCTTCGATCAGGCTGGCGGCTAGGTGGCTTTTGGTGTCCTGCGACGAGAAGAGTCTGGCCGTACCCTCTTCAATAATGCGCTGGATGCGGGCCTCAATGCGGCTGAGGGAGGAGTTCATCAAAAGTATTGTATCTTTTTCCGCCTCTGTGCGCCCATTGCTTATAACTTTTATCCGCAGTTAATTCGTTATACTGATTGAAGGATATTTGTCTGAACATGTCGGAAAACGCAGGTTACGCGGAACGCGAGCACACTGCGGATTGGTCTCTGCACGTCTGGGCGCCTGATCTGGCCGGATTGCTCGAGCAGGCGGCCAAAGGAATGGCGGATCTCTCGGGGATTACGGCAAAAGAAGGCGGCCGGGTTAAGCGCAGCATTAAAGTGGAATCAACCGACGCCGAAGGCTTGCTGGTGAATTTTCTTACCGAGTTGTTGCATTTTGTTGACCAAGAGGGTTTGGTTTTCGATACTTTCCATCTGACCGTATCCGAAACTGTGTTGCAGGCGTCGATGCAGGGGTCGCCGGTAGCGGAACGCAAGAAAGAGATCAAAGCAGTGACTTACCATAATCTCAAGGTCGAAAAGAAATCCAAGGGTTTGGAAGCGGAGATCGTCTTCGACGTATAAAAGGGAACCGTGGTCACACTATCTGACCTTAAAAAAATCAGCGACGTTGAATGGGAAATCCCCTCCACGTATCGCAGTGATATGCGCGTGCCTGTAGCCATCTTTGCCACCCGCGAACTGCTGGAAGCCATCGCCGGTGACAAATCTCTGGACCAGGCGGTGAACGCAACCACACTGCCGGGACTCGTAGGTCGCGTGGTGGTGATGCCCGATATGCACCAGGGGTACGGCTTCCCAATAGGCGGTGTAGCCGCCACCCAGTACCCCGATGGCGTGATTTCTCCTGGTGCCATTGGATACGACATCAACTGCGGCGTTCGACTGCTTGCGTCCCAGATCGAATTGGAAAAAGTTTCAGCTGAACTCGACGATTTGGCGATTTCATTGAACAAACACTGTCCCAGCGGAGTGGGAGTCGGTGGTCATTATCGCCTGAACGAAAGAGAGCTGGACCAGGTGATGCGCGAGGGTGCGCAGTGGGCACTAAAGAAAGGTTTCGCCAGCGAATCCGATCTCGGGCGCACCGAGGAATTCGGTCGCATCCCCGGCGCGGACCCGGCCAGGGTCAGCCAACGCGCCAAACAGCGTGGCTCCAACCAGATCGGCACGCTGGGTGCGGGGAACCACTTCATTGAAGTTGAAGTGGTCGACAAGGTATTTGATCAAGAGGCAGCCGACGTCATGGGCTTGCGCGAAGGTTGCCTGACTTTGATGATCCACTGCGGTTCACGCGGCTTCGGCCACCAGATCTGCACCGATTATGTACGCGATTTCCAAAGCACAATCCAGCGTTACAAGATTGAATTGCCGGACCGCGAGTTGGTTTGCGCGCCCATGGATTCCGCGGAGGGAAAAGCTTATCTAGGCGCAATGAACGCGGCTGCCAATTTCGCCTTTGCCAATCGGCAATTGCTCGCCTATCACGCGCGCCAGGCCTTCGAAGAATCGCTTGCCGGGCGCGTGAAGAATTGGCGCCTGCACCAGGTCTATGACATAGCCCACAACATGGGCAAGGTGGAAAACCACACAGTTGACGGCAAAACCGTCAAAGTTTGCGTGCACCGCAAAGGCGCTACTCGCGCCTTTGGCCCTGGAACGCCCGGCCTGGCCAGCGAATTTCAAAAGACCGGGCAGCCCGTCCTGGTGCCCGGCAGCATGGGCACTGCATCCTGGGTCCTGGTTGGCACGGAAGGCAGCATGGCCCGCTCCTTTGGCTCTACCTGCCATGGCGCCGGGCGAACCATGAGCCGTTCAAAGGCCAAGAAGACCGTGCGCGGCAGCGAACTGCGCGCCGAGCTCGAAGCGCGCGGCATTCATGTGCAAGCCGGGTCGCTGCCCGGCCTTGCCGAAGAGGCTCCCCAGGCTTACAAGGATGTGGATGAAGTCGTGGAGACCGTTTCCAGAGCTGGCATCGCTCGTAAAGTGGCGCGACTAAGGCCTGTTGCAGTAGTCAAAGGTTAGGGAACTGGGAGGCATGAAGCGTGCGTTAAACCATTGCGAGCCCGCGAAGCGGGCGTGGCATTCCCCCATTATGGAGCTACGGAATTGACACAATCGCTTTCTCCTCCCTTTTTTCGGAATGTTGACTGGTGGGGAACATAGGCGAGCCCCGCGGCGTTAAAAGGAATAATGTTGAAACGAATCGGATTTCTTATTGGAGCAATACTATTGCTTGCCGCTTGCGGGCCCATAACGCCTACACCGACCGGCGGCCCTGTGTACATCAACAGCTCAGACCTGCTGATTATGGAAAGCTACCCGGTGCAGGTCTCGCTGCACATCTCTGGCGAACTTCCAACGCCATGCCATGAATTCCGTTCGCAGGTGGCTGGACCCGATGAGCAGAATCGCATATTCGTTACCTCCTGGAGCGAGATCGACCCAAACACAGTTTGCATCCAGGTGTTGGAACCATTTGACTTAAGCATCCCAATCCCAATGGAAGGATCGGGAGAAGCTTCCTATACCGTTTATCTAAACGGCGAATTGGTTGGAGAATTTAGGTACCCGGCGTAAAAAATGAAAATACTCAATCCGATTTTCGCCTTATTACTTATTGTGACTATCGCGGCTTGCTCGCCGACTGGCACACAGGTGCGCGAGCCCGTCTACATCGGTGAGGTCGAAGTCTCCGCGATGCTGACTGATCCGCCGGCCATTTCTCTGCACATCACCGGAGATCTGCCCACCGCCTGCCATGAATTCCACTATGAATACGAAGGTCCGGCTATTGGGCGCATCGATGTTGAGGTTTACAGCACTATTAGCCCGGCAGCCACCTGCATTCAAGGCCTGCACTCCTTTGAGGAAACGATAGAGATACCCATGGCTGGGCAGCCTGATGGCAATTACCAGATCTATTTAAACGGCAATCTCGTTGGTGAGATCGCTTTGGCTAGCAGCTGATTGTTTAATGCGGATTGCTTGAAGCAGTACGCGCCAGCCAAACATAAGTAGCAAAAGTTAATCCCACCAGCAATAAAATGCTGAGCCCAATATTTTCCAGGGTGGTTGCCGACGCGAAGACGCCGATCAATCCGGTCAGCACTGCTCCCCCCAGACCGGCCGCCGCGATTTGGAAGCCGATGGCGTTCGACGAATGTGCGTGGCCGACGCGGTTCACCGTTGTGGCGATCAATATCGGAAAGATCGGCGCAAATGCCAATCCCATCACCACCAGGCCGCCAAAGCTGACCCAATTGGCGGGATTCCACCAAAGCAATGCAGCTCCAAGGGCTGCCAGCACAAGAGCAAGGCGAAGAATGGGGTCCAAACGAACCCTATTGGCGATCAATCCGAAAAAGATCCGTCCCAGGGTGAAAATCCCCCAATAGATTCCAATCCAGGTGCTGGCGGTTAGTTCCGGAACGCCACGCGCTAAAGTGAACAAGGTGAAACTCCACTGTGCTGTGCTGATCTCGGTACCGGTGTAGAGGAAGAAGACCAGGACGCTTAGCCAGACTACCGGGAGGCGCATCGTTGTTACTAATCCAGCTTTGCTGGTTATTTCCGATTCGTCTTTTACAGCCGCTGGATCGAGCTCCCAGACATTCGGGTTTAATCGAACCAGGATGGATTGGATACCAAACACCAGAGCGACAACCGCAAACGCCCATTTCCAGTCTCCACCCAGCAATTGCAGGCCGCTGACCAGGAATGGTCCCAGCGTTGCCCCGATGCCAAAGGATGCGTGCATCCAGTTGAGTTGCTTTGCGCTGCCGCGGCTGGAGAAAAAGCCGTTCATTCCGCTATCCAGTCCGCCACCGCCCATGCTGGCAACCATAAGGGAAATTACCAAAAGTACGAATGTTGAAGAAAGCGCGGCTCCCCCAAACCCGAGGAGTCGTAAAAGAACGCTGGCCAGCAGCAACCAATAAAGAGATTTCCTTTGGATAAGCCAGCCGCTGGTGAAACTGACTAGTACGAACCCGATCAAACTTATGACCAAGACGATGCCCAGCGATTCCAGGGGAATGTCTAGGTCACGACTGATTGAAGGCCAAACCACGCCTAAAATACCTTCATAAATACCGAAGGCGATGAATGCCAAATAAGCAATTAACGCCGTTTTTCTGGACATAGTGGCATAAAAAACACTTCGCAAGCTTTTTGTTTGATGCTTGCGAAGTGTTTTATTTAGTTGTTTGCTGCCATTTCTACTTGTGTAGCCGTTCTTTGAAAGCCTTGGTTAGCGCGGGGATGACTTCGTATAAATCACCCACTACTCCAAAGCGCGCCAGTTTGAAAATAGGGGCATCGGAGTCTTTGTTGATGGCCACCACTACTTTGGCAGTGCGCATGCCCGCCAAATGCTGGATGGCGCCCGAGATCCCGCAAGCAATGTAGAGATCAGGAGAAACGACTTTTCCGGTCTGTCCGACCTGGTGCGCGTAGGGAATGTAACCTGCGTCCACGGCGGCTCGGCTGGCACCCACCGCTGCACCCAAGACCTCGGCTAGTTCACCCAACATCTTGAACCCTTGCTGTGCGCGCCAGATCTCCTTCTGCTTCTCATCAGTGATATCGGCCGGTGGCCGCAGACTGGGATTATTTGAGAGCCCGCGCCCGCCGGAAACGATCACGGCGGCATCACCAAGACTCACCCGGCCTTCCGTGGGCGCATAATCCACAACTTTAGTCGCTATCTGGTCTTCATTCAAAGCTGGTGAAACTTTCGTGATGTCACCTGAACGGCCGATGTCCTTATCCGGCTTGCCAAAGGCACGGACGCGCAGTGTCAACAACGCGGGTTTGGCGGAACAGGTCACTTTGGCGAGTAGCTTGCCTGCGTAGATGGGACGGGTCGCAGTGAACTTTCCGCCTTCGTGTTCGATCTCGATCACATCTGGAATTACGCCAGTATCGAGATCTATGGCGGCCATCGCGGCCAGCTCCCGGCCGCGGGTGCTGGTGGGAAAAAATATCGCCTCGGGCTGGGAATCTTTCGCCAGCTTGGAGATCAGCGCGGCATACGGCTCCGGTCGATAATCGGCCAGGCTGGCATCATCCGCGAGCAACACCTCGCCTGCGCCATATTGGAACGCGGGCTGAGCAATTCGTTCGACGCCCTGACCCAAAACCAGCGCACTAACCGACATGCCGTTTTCGCCGGCGATCTTACGCGCCGCGCCCACCACTTCCCAAGATGCGGGGAGCGGCTTGCCCTTGAAATGGTCGACGTAAACGAAGATCTTGCCCCCCATCGAATGACGGGTAGCCATCAAAGCACTCCCTCGGCGATGATTTTGTCAGCAAGATTGGCTGCGATTTCATCCGCGCTGGCACCGGTGATCATTTCGTTGGTCACTTTACGCTTGGGCGGGCTGATCAGTTCCGGCCAGGTGATTTTGGCTTCAGGCGCCTGGGTGCCCAGCTCAGCCAGTGTCAAGCTAGGAATCTCCGCCTTCGAAGCTTTGCGTATGCCCATGAAAGACGGATAACGCGGCTCCCCGAAATCCTTTACGATACTGATCACCGCGGGCAACTTGCCTTCCACGATTTGCCGGCCTTCTTCGATCCCGCGCTGAACGCGGATCGTCTTGGCAGCGGGGTCCAGCTGCGCGATAGAAGCTACTAGAGTTAGCGCCGGCCAGCCGAGAATTCGGGCTGCCATGGCCGCAGTCAGTCCAGTATCCGAGTCGATAGCTTGCTTCCCGAAGACTGCAACGTCTATATCCGCTAATTTCTGCACGGCAGCGGCACATACGCGCGCCACGCCGGCAGAATCGATCCCCTTGAGCGCTGGATCGCTGATCAGGATTGCATGGCCGCAGCCCATGGCTAGGGCGTGCTTAAGCGCTTCCTTTGCACTTTCGTCGCCCAGGCTGATTGCGGTCACCTCGCCACCATGTTGCTCGGTCAGCGATAGCGCGGCTTCTACGGCATACTCATCCCAAGGGTTGATAACCAGCGGTGCATCACCCCAGGACACTACGCCATTTTCTAGCGCCACCTTGGCTGCCGAATCGGGCACTTGTTTTACAAAGACTGCGATCTTCAATCTCTCTCCTTTGCGGTTTCAAAGCAATAACAAATAACTTGTGTCAGTCTCAAGTCTCAAGTCTCTAGTCTCGATTCCCTATTTTTCTGCTTGCCAGTATTCCACGTCATACGCCGGCAGTTCACAACGCAGTTCCGCATCCTTGCGATACCCGAGTGCGTAGCCCGCTTGCATCAATTGATGGATCTCGCTGGTGCCCTCGTAGATGATGGCGCCCCGCGAATTACGCAGGTATCGTTCCACATCATACTCATCGCTATAACCATATGCACCGTGAACTTGGATAGCTTCGTTAGCCGCATCAAACGAGGCATCGGTGGCGTGCCATTTGGCCAGCGAGGTCTCGCGCGTATTGCGCTGCCCCATGTTCTTCATCCAACCTGCGCGCAGGTAAAGCAGCCTCGCAGCCTCATATTGCTGCACCATATATGCGATTTTTTGCTGCACTAATTGGAATTGCCCAATTTCACGATTAAAGGCTCGGCGATCATGGGCGTACTTCACGCTTGCATCCAGGCTTGCACGGATGAGTCCAGTGGCGCCGGCGGCTACTGTGTAACGGCCGTTATCCAGGCAGGACATGGCGATCTTGAATCCTTCGCCTTCCTGTCCTAGCAGATTAGCCGCAGGGATGCGCACATCTTGCATAGAAATCCAGCCAGTGGAGCCGGCGCGCATACCCAGCTTTCCGTGAATGTCGCCGGTCTTCACCCCTTTTCGGTCGAGCTCCAGGATGAAAGCGGAAAGCCCCTCATGCGAGTCTGCGACATCTGGATTCGTGCGCATCACCACCAAAGCATGATGGGCCTTGGTGGCCAGCGAGATCCACATCTTTTCTCCGTTCAACACGTATTCATCTCCGGCCTTTTTTGCGGTGCCCTTCATCCCGGCAACGTCAGAGCCGGCACCCGGTTCGGTCAGTCCAAAACAACCGATCTTCTCGCCCTTGGCCTGCGGCGTCAGGAATTTCTGTTTCTGCTCCTCGGTTGCCCATTGTAGCAATGCCATGCTGTTTAATCCCATGTGCACCGACATTACCACGCGTAGCGTGCTATCCGCAGCTTCCAACTCTTCGCACACCAATCCGAGCGCGAGGTAATCGAACCCTTGCCCACCGTAGCGCACCGGGATATTGATGCCCAGAATGCCAAGTTCCGCCATGCGCGGCAAAATGAACGGGGCCATTTCTTGTTTGCGGTCCCATTCTTTGATTACAGGAACCACCTCAGACTGGGCAAAGTCCCGCACCATTTTTTGCACCATGCGGTGCTCTTCACTTAATTGAAAATCCATTAAACCTCTTGGGGATCTTATCGGCTTGCAAAATGTAGGACAGCGGGGGCATTATACCGCGAGGGTTTTTAACCCTCCCACGTCCCTGTGCAACCGACTTGTCAAACATCATCAGGAAATGAACAACTTTGCAGCTTGTGCTTTAATCAAGCAGGCAAACGGAGTAAGTGAGAACATCCCCTATCAAGTGATGATGACCGCCTCCGCCAGAAAAGGTAACATTATCTTGTTTGCCCGACTCGTATAATCGCGATGGTGAAAATGCTAAAACGCCACGGGTGGATCGGCATCCTGATTGGAATGATCTTGATCCTTCTCCCCAATACCTTCCTGAGAACCTGGCTTCCGGTTCCCGGGCCCATTCCAACCCCAACATTGGTACCAACCGCAGATCCCTTGGACTTGAGTTACCAGCAAGGAGTGCAGCTTATGGCGACCGACCCTTTGGCAGCGTTGTCATTACTGGAAGAAGTAGCCTTCTCATCGCATCCCCTGGCCGAGTCTGCGCGTACTCTGACACAAGCCATCCGATCTGCCCGCCTGGCCGATGACCGCGCCTACCTCTTTACTGCCAGCGGTCAGGCGCTGGCCGCCTTCGGCGAATGGAAGCTTGCACAGAACGCCTTGCTAAAAGCGGTGCAACTTGATCCGGAATACGCAGAAGCGTGGGCTTATCTGGGAGAGGCTCAGCAACAAAATGGCGAGGATGGGTATCCTTCACTTCGAAGATCGCTGGACCTCAATCCCGAATCCCTATCGGCTCTGCTGTTTACCGCTTTGTACTGGCAGCGGCAGCAGGATTACCTGAGAGCAGGATTGCTCTACCACCGCGCCGCCTCCCATGAACCAGATAATGCTTCGATACAACTCCAATGGGGGCAGAATGCATTGCTTGCGGGCGACGTCAACGAAGCTCGGGAGCACTTCGATGCAGCCGCCCAACTTTCGCCGGACGATCTGGGCACTTGGACTTATGTAGCCCGATTTTCCATAGGGTCAGAGTTATTTGTGGAAGAGCTTGGCCTGTCAGCCGCCTTGCGAGTGCTGCGCGAGCAACCGGAAAATGCCGAGGCCATGGTGCTGGTAGGCCGAGCATATTCATCATTAGGCAACAAAATCGCAGGCAGGGTCTACCTGGAACAAGCGGTGAAGCTTTATCCAGAATTCGGACCCGCTCATTACTATTTCGGCCTGTTCCTGCTGGCCAATGAAGAAACCGACCAGGCTCTAGCCCACTTGAACAAAGTGATCGAGTTATCGCCTGGCAGTCAAGAAGCTAAACTGGCCAGTGAGCTGATCGTCCGATATTCGCGTTAGGGTGTCCCCTTTATCGTGCTAGAATGACTTTATTCTTTTCCAGATTGGAGAGAACATGCAAACGCGTAATGTAGCAGTAATCGCCTTTTTGGTTTTAGTTGTCTCCGCTTGTAGCGGGGCCACAGGACTTCCATTGCGCGACGATTTTTCTGACCCCAATAGTGGTTGGGATCGTGTAAACGAAGTGGAAGGTTCCACTGATTATCAAGATGGCGGCTATCGCATCTTTGTGGATGAAACCAACTACTCGATTTGGGCTAACCCCAACAAAGGATCTTATGCGGACGTGAGCATTGAGGTCGATGTTAGGAAAGTCGCCGGTCCCGATGACAACGAATTCGGCGTCATCTGCCGCCATGCCGACCCCGGCAGCTACTACGCCGCAGTAATCAGCAGCGACGGGTTCTTTGGGTTTTGGCGCCGTTCTGATGGCAACGATCTGCAGATGATCGGTTATGACCAGTTTCAAGCCAGTGAAGCCATCCACCTTGGTAGCGAAAGCAACCATATCCGCTTGGATTGCGTAGGTTCTACATTGACCTTGTATGCGAACGGTGAACTACTGGGCGAAGTAAGTGACAGTACGATCGCAAGCGGCGACGTGGGTTTATATGCCGGCACCTTTGATCTGGCCGGAACAGACGTGTTGTTCGACAATTTCGTCGCCTCTGCACCGTAGGCCGCTGCCAGGGGGTTGACTGTCTCCAAAATGAAAATCTAAGATGGAAGCTATGCACACTGCTTGCATACCTTCCTTTTTTGGAGACCTTTATGATTGACGAATGCATATTCTGCAAAATTGTCCGCGGTGAGGTGCCCTCCAATCAGGTGTACCGTGATGATTTGGTTACCGCCTTTCGAGACATTAACCCCTTGGCGCCCACACATATTCTCATCGTTCCGAACGAACATTTGGTGAACGCCAATGATCTCAATGCCGAGCACGCCGCGGTAGCTGCTCGAATGCTCACCGTAGTGCCCGGAATTGCCAGGGAAGAAGGCGTGGCTGACAGCGGATACCGGTTGATTATGAATTCCGGCTCGGATGGCAACCAGGTGGTGATGCATATGCATATGCATTTGCTGGGCGGTCACCGCATGAAACACCCTATGGGCTGACTCAAGGGCGATACCCGTCCGCAAGGTATAATTTCTTTCATGGCGGTAAAAAAAGACTTAGAAGCTGCCCTTAAAGACGCCATGCGCGCCAATGACGCGGTGCGCAAGAGCACTTTGCGCGTGGCGCTGACTGCGATCAAAGAAGCCGAAGTCCAAAAGATGGGTGAACTGGATGATCCCGCGATATTAGCAATCCTTCAGAAGGAAGTCAGAGCTCGGCAGGAGGCGCTGGCCGAAGCCGAGAAGGCAAACCGCCAGGACCTGGTGGAGAATGCCAAAGCAGAGATGAAGGTCCTTGAAGGATTCTTGCCAAAAGGTTTGAGTGAGCAAGAGCTTGAGGCCATCGTCCAGGCTGCCATCGCTGAAATAGGCGCCAGCACACCCGCGGATATGGGCAAAGTGATGAAGGCGGTACTGCCTAAGGTGCAGGGCCGCGCGGATGGGGGACAGGTCAGCCAACTCGTTCGAAGCAGGCTGCAAGGTTAATTCGTTTTCAAAGTATGGTTGATCAAACCAGTCTCCAGCGAGAACCCCGCTGGTCGAGCCGCCGCCGCACTTTCCTGATTGTGATGTGGCTGGCTTGTGTTGCGCTGTCGTTTGCAGTTCTGATCCTGC
>Ga0209321_10002756_pt1 | contig 11818 bp, 15 predicted proteins | sample Rifsed16ft4_FD_184012 | JGI IMG/M metagenome (GOLD analysis project Ga0209321, IMG submission 184012) | Soil microbial communities from Rifle, Colorado, USA - sediment 16ft 4 - CSP-I_5_4 (version 2) | ecosystem: Environmental > Terrestrial > Deep subsurface > Rock core/Sediment | place: Rifle... | reverse complement strand
AACGCAGATGTACGGGATCAATACATTCAAGGCGTCCAATTATTAAAAAATGAGGCGTCGGGCCGAAAAACCAATGAATTCGGCATTCCAGGCGCGGCGCGCTCAGTCAGCACTTACGTTCTTTTCGTCATCTGGCACGTCACCGCCATGATGCTCGAAACGCCGCCGGGCAATCCGGCGGGACGAAACTCGGCGCACCGCGGGCCGATTTTCGCGCCATGGCACCGTGTGATGCTGATGGTTTTCGAGCAAAACCTCCAGCGGGTCCTGGACGACGCGAATTTTGGTCTGCCCTATTGGGATTGGGCGGAAGACGGCGACCTGCCGCCACAGGAGCAGAGCGCTGCTGCGATCTGGGGCGCTGACTGCATGGGCGGCGAGGGAAATCCGGTCGCTACCGGCCCCTTCGCGTTTCGAGCAAACGATCCGTCCGCGTTCAGAGTGCGCATCTCCACGAATATTTCCGGAGAGTTGCGTTCGGTGAACCGCGGCCTCCGACGCGCCTTCGGCGTCAGCGCGGATGCGCTTCCGAGAACGGCGCATGTGACGAATGCGCTGGCGCTGTCGCCCTATGATTCGCCTGATTGGGACGCCGACGCGAACAGCTTCCGTAATCGCATCGAAGGGTGGATGAACGACGACGGCGATTCCGCGACCTCGATGCACAATCTCGTCCACGTCTGGGTCGGCGGAGAGATGCTGCTCGGATCCTCGCCCAACGATCCGGTTTTTTTTCTCAATCACTGCAACATCGATCGCCTCTGGGAGAGCTGGATGTCCCGAAATGGGCGCGTCTACGTTCCCGATATGGAGGCCGGCGCGGATCTCAAGGGTCACCGCATAGACGATCCGATCAGCTCGCCGCTCGGTCGCAGCGCGACTCCGCGCGAGACGCTCGACGTGAGCGAAATTTATGAATATGACGCGCTCGCCTGAGCGCCAAAGCTTATTGATTTTCTTTCGAATTCGGATCGGCGAATGGCGCTCAAGTCCACTCATATCATTTTCGTGCATGATTTCTTCGGCTGGGGGCCTCAAGAGTTCGGACTTCCCTATTGGGGCGACGCGCTCGATGAGGTCGGCGAACCCTTCGCGGTTCACGAAGCGAAGGTAGGTCCGGTCAGCTCCTTCCATGATCGCGCCTGCGAGCTTTTCGCTCAGATTGCCGGCGGACGCGTGGACTATGGCGCCCGGCATAGCGATGAGGCCCGCCACGCCCGCTATTCGCGGGAATATACAGAGCCTTTCGCGCCCGAGTGGTCGGCGGAAAACCCGGTGATCCTCGTCGGCCATGGCGCAGGCGCCCAGACCGCCATGCAGTTGCAGGCGCTGCTCGCCAGCGATTTCTGGGGGCAAGGGACCAACGCCGGCTGGGTGGAAGGGGTGATCAGCGTCGCCGGCGCCATCAACGGCTCATTGCTGCCCTACGGCTTCGGCTGCGACCGTGAAGACGGACGGCTCAAGCGCCGGCCGAGTCAGTTCATTGCGGAATCATTCAATTTTCTCGGAATGGCCGCCGGCGTGCCGAGCGCCATGCGCAAGCCCTTCGATCTCCATCTCGACCAATGGACCGACGGCGAAGCCGACGCGAAAGCGGCGATGGCGCGTCTGGACGCTGGCGCCTTCGTCGCCGGCGAGGACAATCTCGCCTTCGACATGACGCTGCAGGGCTGCCGCAAGGCCAACGCCCGGTTCAGATCGCATCCGGGCACCTATTATCTGTCGCTGGTGACCAACGCCACGCATGTTCGCGCATCTGGCTTTTTCAGCAAGACCTGGCGGCCCGACCCGACGATCCATCCCATTCTCTGGCAGCCGGCGCTCTACCAGGCGCGCGAGGCCAATTTCGCCAAGGCGCCGATCGTCGGTTGGGGCGGCGGCGACCTTTCGCTGCCGCAGTGGCGGCCCAATGATGGCGCGGTGAGCGTCATCTCGCAAAGATATCCCTTTACGGCGCGGGAAGAGCCGGTGGGAGGCGAAGGCGTCTTCAAACGCCAAAGACTCAAGCCGGGGCGCTGGTATTACGAATATCTCGACAAAGCCATCGGACAGCGGTTCGACCATTTCGACGCGGTCGTCGGAGCCCGGCTCAAGCCGTGGGTTCCCGGACTGCGCGACGCGCATCGGGAGATCTATCTGAGGCTCGGCGAGACCTTGCGCAGCCTCTAGCCTTGTCTGAAGAGCGGCTAATGCAAGCCGCCAAAGCCTGCCGACCGAAGCGCGTCCATGACGCCGTTGAAGATCAACGATACGCCCATCGCCGAGACGAAGAAGCCGACGATCCTGGTCGCCGCGTCAATCCCCAGCGGCCCCAGCATCGTGGTCAACCGCGTCGCGAAGGCGAGGCACGCGTAAGTGACGGCCACGGCGAGAAAGATCGCGCCGAGAATGACGCCGAACGCCAACGCCTCATGGGACGAGTGCTCCACGGTGGCCATCATCCCGAGCACGGTGGCGATCGGGCCGGGACCGATCATGAGCGGCATCGCAAGCGGCATGAAGGCGATATTGCCCGTCGATCGGGCAAACGCCGGCGTTCCGTCGCCGTCCGACGAGGGTAAAAAAAGTTCAAAGCCGATCTTCATCAGCACGATCCCGCCGGCGATGCGCACCATGCTGAGCGAGACGCCGAAGATTTTTAAGATCACCGCGCCAAAGAACAAGAAGAAGAGGATCAGCAGCAGCGCATAGAGACAGGCCATGAAGGCCACGCGACCGCGCTCCTGGTTGCTCTTATCGCGCAGGAGCAGAAGGAAGACCGGGAGCACCTCAAAAGGATTGATGACCGCCAGCAGCGTCGTGAACGTCGAGAAAAAGAGCGTCAGCTCGGTTCTGAAAACTCCGGCGCCGATGTCCGAGACGAGACTGCTGTTCATAAGGCCTTCTCATTGGCGTTGCGCTGCGCCAACATGCGTGGCGGCGCGACCTTATTGCGGCGGGCGCCGCCGCTCAAGCGCCGCACTGGAGGAACGCGCTGATTTTGTCAGCATTCGCTTGGACTTGTGTCTCACGATGGAATTGACCCATGACCGACGCGATTCAGCTCACCCATGCCTCTGGCGACGGCGCGGAGATCCTGGCTTTCGGCGCGGAGCTTTCGAGCTGGCGCGCGCGGGGAGTCGAGATGATCTGGGCGAAGAACCCTAAGGTCTGGGACCAGACCGCGCCCGTGCTGTTTCCCGTCGTCGGCTGGACGCGCGACGGCCGCGTGCGCATCGACGGCGAGACCTATCCGCTTGCACTTCATGGCTTCGCCTGGAAAAAGCGCTTCGACGTCGCCGAGCGGCGCGACGACTATTTGCGCCTCGCGCTCGTCGACGACGCCGAGACCCGCGCGCTCTATCCCTTCGCCTTCCGGTTCGAAGTGGAGTTCCAGCTTCGCGCCGGGGCGCTCGAAAATGCTCTCATCGTCATAAACGCCGACTCGCGGCCCCTGCCCTACGCCTGCGGCTTGCATCCCGCCTTTCGCTGGCCGCTCGCCGGCTCTTCCTCGCCGCATGCGATCATATTCGAGAAGGCCGAGCGCGCCGAAGTTCCCATCATCGGACCGGGCGGGCTTTTCTCGAAACCCATCCGCAAAACGCCGCTTGTCGGCCGGCGACTGCCGCTCGAACCGGAAATGTTCACGCGCGACGCGCTGTGCTTTCTCAATCTTGCGAGCCGCAGCCTGGTGTTTGACAATGGCGAAGGCGCGCGTCTTTCGGTCACGCTCGATGATTTCCCCCATGTCGGATTTTGGACGCTGCCGCCCGCCCCTTATCTGTGCATAGAGCCCTGGACAGGCCATGGCGATCCGGACGACTTTTACGGCGATCTCTACGAAAAGCCCTCGATGCGAATTCTGGCGCCGGGCGCGCAGGCGCGGCATGGCGCGATTTTCGCCTTTGAGCGGGAGCCGCCGGTCGGCTAGGAACGAACCGCCACTCGCCAGGAATCATAAATGACCGTCGCCTCCAGCGTCATCGAAGCCATCGGGCGCACGCCGCTCATTGAATTGCACGGCGCCTCGAAAGCGACCGGCTGCCGCATTCTCGGCAAGGCCGAATTCATGAACCCGGGCGGCTCGGTCAAGGACCGCGCGGCGCTGTCCATCGTCGAAGATGCGCGCGCGAAAGGATTGCTGAAGCCGGGAGGAACGATCGTCGAAGGCACCGCCGGCAACACCGGCATCGGGCTTGCGCTCGTCGCCAACGCGCTCGGCTTTCGCACGGTGATCGTCATCCCCGACACCCAGAGCCAGGAAAAAAAGGATATGCTGCGCCTGCAGGGCGCGCAGCTCGTCGAAGTGCCTGCGGTTCCCTACGCCAACCCCAATAATTATGTGAAGCTTTCCGGCCGCCTCGCCGAGCGCCTCGCCAGGGAAGAGCCGAACGGCGCCGTCTGGGCCAACCAGTTCGACAATGTCGCCAACCGCGTCGCCCATCTCACCACCACCGGCCCCGAGATCTACGAAGCGCTGGAGGGCGCGGTGGACGCCTTCATTTGCGCCTGCGGCACCGGCGGCACGCTCGCCGGCGTCGGCATGGCGCTCAAGGAGAGAAATCCGGACGTGAAGATCGGGCTGGCCGATCCTTTTGGTGCGGCGCTCTATTCCTATTACACGACCGGCGAGTTGAAGGCTGAGGGCTCATCCATCACGGAAGGGATTGGCCAGGGCCGGATCACCGCCAATCTCGAGGGCGCGCCGGTCGACGTCGCCTACCGCATCCCCGATGACGAGGCGCTGCGCATCGTCTTCGATCTCGCCGAGCAGGAGGGCCTGTTGCTGGGCGGCTCTTCGGGAATCAACGTCGCGGGCGCCATCAGACTGGCGCGCGATATGGGCCCCGGCAATACGATTGTGACCGTGCTGTGCGACGGCGGCGCAAGATACGCCTCGAAGCTCTTCAACGCCGACTTCCTGCGCAGCCAAAACCTGCCGACGCCGCCCTGGCTCGAAGGCGCCGTCGCGATGGATCCGGGCTTCGTTTAGCCCTCGATCGGTTCCACGGGCGCGCGCGACGCCGCAGGTTCGGCCTCGCGCTGCGGTACGAAATTCTCGCGACGCACGAAGAGCACCTTTCGCAGCTCCGCCTCCCCGACCAGCTTGGCGAATTCGCGGAAGCCAAAGAACGGGATGAGCGCGGCGAAGGTGACCAGTCCGACCGACAGTAGCGTGCGCAGATTGTCGAGATTCACGGGGTCATGGTCCGCATGGGCCGGCCAAAAATGCTCCAGCAGCGCCTGTTCGATGACGTCCATGCCGATGAGCAGCAGACCGAACAGCAGCGATTTGGCCAGAATCGGCACGATCAGCGGCTTTTTGTCGAAGACGCGCCAGATTCCAAACTTGTTGGCGACAAACAGCACCTTCGCGAACGCAAGCGCCTTGGCGGCGGCGAAGCCCTGATGCTGCACGATATGCGCTTGCGACAGGACAACCGATTTGTGCACGCCGAGCACGGCGAGCAGGAACCACACGTAGAGGAACACCGGGTAAAAGGCCCTGGCTTCCTCTTTCACCTTGCTCGTCAATCCCTTTTTTGTCCGCTCGCTCATGTCCCATCCTGCGCCGGTCTCTTCAGCCTTGGCTGCGCGTCAATTTAGCCGCGCGACTCGTCCTTGGCTATCGCATCGGCGCGCGCCAGATCCTCCGGTCGGTTGACGTTGAAGAAAGGGTCGTAGGGCTCGATCGGCCAATCGACGATCACATTCGCATACCGCCCGATGAAGGCCGACACTCTGCGCTCATCTTCCGCAACGAGCGCGCGCCGCAAATCGTCGCGCAGCGCGACCGGCCACAGCGCCACGGCGTGATGAGTTCGCCCATTCGATGCGGCGACGGCGATCGTCGCGCCTGTGCGACTTCGCGCGGCTTCAAGCCGCGAGAGGAGATCGTCAGGCAGGAATGGGGTGTCGCCCGGCGCGCTCAGCACATGCGCCGCGCCTTTCGCCGCGCCAAACTCCATGCCGGCGAGAACGCCGGCGAGCGGGCCCGCGAAACCTTCAACGCTGTCGGAGATGACGGGCAGTCCGAAAGCGGAAAAGCGTGCGGGGTCGCCGTTGGCGTTGATCGCGAGACGCCCGCACTGCGGCCTCAATCGATCGATCACATGTTGAAGGATCGGCTGGCCGGCGATCTCGGCGAGCGGCTTGTCGCCCCCGCCCATGCGCCGCGCCAACCCGCCGGCGAGGATGACGCCGATGCAGTCGTTCATGCGCTGTCCGGTTTGGTTTCAAAGAGGGGCGCCATTATGTTCGTTTCATAATCCTGAGCGCCGCTCGCGCAAGGGGCAGCCTTCCGAGGGAAGCACATGATCTCGCGCCGCCGACTCGCCGTTTCCGCCTTTCTGTTCGTTTCCACGATGCTTTATTCGGCCGCGCCCGCCCGCGCCGCAGAACAGAGTTTTACGCCGCAGGCCTTCGCCGCCGCGCAAACGGCCGGCAAGTCGATCATCGTGCAGGTCTATGCGCCGTGGTGTCCGACCTGCCGCGCGCAGGAGCCGGCGGTGCAGCGCGTCGAAGCCGACCCGAAATATGCAGACGTCGCCATGTTCCGCGTCGATTTCGACAGCCAGAAGAGCGCTCTCCGCACGCTAAAGGCCAACCGGCAAAGCACGATCATCGTCTTCAAGGGCGATAAGGAAGTCGGGCGCTCTGTCGGGGTGACCGATCCGGGCGAAATTTCGGCGCTTCTCTCAAAGGCTCTGTAAATCGATGGATGCGAGCGCGCTTGGCGCCTTCGGCGTCGCCTTTGTCGCCGGCCTGTTGTCGATCTTGTCGCCCTGCGTCCTGCCGCTTTTGCCTCTGGTGCTCGGCGCCGCGGCGGCGGAGCATCGCTATGCGCCGGCGCTTCTGGCGCTGGGCGTCGCCCTGTCCTTCGTGGCCATCGGCCTTTTCATGGCGACGATCGGCTTCGCCGTCGGACTCGACGGAGACTCGCTGCGGCTCGTCGCGGCGGCTTTGCTGATCGGGCTGGGCGTGATCCTGCTCGCGCCTGAGCTGCAGGCGCGCGTCGCCGCCGCCGGGGGCCCGATCAGCGACAGATTGAGCGCGGCCTTTGGCGAGGGGGCTCGCGGCGGAATGTTCGGTCAGTTTGGCGTCGGTCTGCTGCTCGGCGCCGTTTGGAGCCCGTGCGTGGGTCCGACGCTCGGCGCCGCATCGGTGCTCGCGTCGCGCGGCGAAGACCTGAGCGCCGTCGCGGCGACGATGGCCGCGTTCGGTCTCGGCGCGGCTGCGCCGCTGATGTTGCTTGGAGCCCTCTCGCGGCAAGCGATGGCGCGTTGGCGGGACCGGCTGCTGACCGTTGGAAAACAGGCGAAGCAAGCGCTCGGCGCGTCGCTCGTGCTGATCGGCGTGTTGATCGTGTCAGGCTACGACAAGACGTTGGAGACGGCGCTTGTCACGGCTTCGCCAGAATGGTTGACGCAGTTAACGACGCGTTTTTAGCGCTTCGCCAAATCAATACGGTCGATGCTCGAGATGCTAACCTTGCCGGGTTAGCGCAAGACGCTCGATGCAAGCAAACCCAGGCAAAAGCAGACGCCGCTCTGGTATTGGCGGTTGCGCGGTCGGCGCGCCAAGTCTCCGAACGCCGCATATTCCTAAAATTTAGTTTATTTTCCATTGCTTATAGAGGCTATCCGTTTAGGCAATTCTTAAAGCGGCGCCTCTATAAAGACGCTACAACGTGGCTGTTTGAGTAGCGAGTGAGTGAGATGACCGAGACGCACCGTCCCCGTGTCAAATATGTCATCGGTCCCGATGGCAGTCCGCTGACCATTGCGGATCTACCCCCCGCTTCGACCAAACGCTGGGTGATACGGCGTAAAGCGGAAGTGGTGGCGGCGGTGCGCGGCGGCCTGCTCTCGCTCGACGAAGCCTGCAGTCGCTACACGCTGACCGTGGACGAATTCCTGAGCTGGCAGATGTCGATCGACCAGCACGGCCTCGCCGGACTGCGGACCACGCGCCTTCAACAATATCGCATGTGAGCGCGGCGGCGACAGACGCCGAGACGTTCGAAACGCCGGTCCGCGATGGCCGGCGTTTTTTTATTTTTGAGGCTGTTCCTCTATCCGGCGCCAGCGCTCGACGAGTTTCCTGCGTTCGAAGAGCGCGACAACGACGAGCGCGATCAGCAGCGGGACGATGAGATAGAAGAGTCGCCACACGAGCAGCGCAGCCAAGACCTTGAGCCGCGGCACATCCGGCATGACATTGATGAACAGCAGCTCGAAGACGCCCAGCCCGCCCGGCGCATGGGACACCAAAGCCGCTGAAAAGGACAAGAGAAACGCGCCGAGCACGACGAGAAAGCCCGGATTGCCCTGCTCCGGCAGCGCGAAATAGATGATGCCGGCGGCGCCGATCAACTCCAAGGGAGCCGCGAAGAGCTGGCGCAGCATGATGCCGGGGCGCGGGTAGAGAATTTCGAAACGCCCGAACAGCCGGATCGCGCGGAAATGCATGAGCGATCCGAGAATGTATAGAACGACGAAGGCCAGGCAGGACAAACCGACGACGAGCGCTGTGCTCGGGTTTGTAAGTATGTCCGGAAGGAAGCCCGACAGTCTTTGCATGATCGCGGGGTCATAGGTCAGCAAAAGGCCGGCGAGCAGCACATTGCCGAAGCCGAACGTGTAGGAGCACAACACCACCAGCGTGGCGACCTGCGTCGCTGTCAGCCCCTTGGTGGAATAGGCGCGATATCGCACCATGGCGCCCGAGAAAACGCTTGCGCCGATGTTGTGCGACAAGGCGTAGGTCGTGAACGAACAGACCGAAATAAACAGCCAATTGATGTGTTTGACGCCTAAGTGCAGCAGCGCGATGCGATCGTACCAGGCGAGCGCCGCATAGGCGACAAGCGTCGACAGCCCAGCGAGCAGATAGCGGCTTGTCGGAATGGCCTGGAGATTGGCCCAAACCTCGGCGCCGACCGACTCTCCTTTGAATTCGTGATAGAGGAGGAAAAATGAGGCGACGACCGCGACGAGGCCGACGGCCGGCCAAAAATATTCCAGCAGTTTTCTCATGCGGCCCGTCGCGTTAGATTTCACCGTCGATCATCGAACCGGCCGCAGCTGGCCGCACTCTCCCTCGCATGGAGGACCCGGCGCCCGCAAGCCCCGCTCCATGACCGCCTCGGTAATGAGCGCTTGCGGCGAATCAATGGAGGGCGAAATGCAATTGCTATCGCGGATCAAGGGCTTAATCCTGGCGCCGCAGACCGAATGGGCAAAGATCTCGGAAGAGGAGACGTCCGTCTTCGATCTTTACCGCAATTATATTGCGATATTGGCGCTGCTTCCGCCGTTCGCGAGCTTCTTCGGCTCGTGGCTTTTCGGCTTTTCCTACGGCTCGCAAGGAATCATGCACCCGACGTTCGCGGGCGGGCTTTATCGCGCCTTCGTTCAGTATCTGCTGAGCCTGCCGGCGATTTTTATCGTCGCCTTCGTCATATCGGCCATTGCGCCGCATTTCGAAGGGAAGACCGACGACCGCCGCGCCCTGTTGCTGACCGCCTATTCCTACACGCCGGTCTGGCTCGCCTCGCTGTTCGGCCTGATTCCCGGTCTTCGATGGCTGGACGTGCTCGGCTTCTATGGAATTTATGTTTTCTCCGTCGGTCTGCCGCCCATGATGCGCGTGCCCAGGGAAAATCTCGACGTCTTCACCCTCGCGACGCTGTTTCTCGTCGTCGCGACCGTCGCGCTGCACGGCTGGCTGGTGCATCTCATCGCGCCGCAGCAGTTGATCTAGCGCCATCGCTCCGCGGCCGCATCGTCCTCGGATGTCGCGCTGACCCAGTCGCCGGGCGCGCCATCCGCGCGGCGCTCCTTTTTCCAGAAGGGCGCGCGGGTCTTAAGAAAATCCATCAGAAACGCCGCGGCGGCGAAAGCGTCAGCGCGGTGGCGCGCCGCCGCGAGCACCAGAACGATCTGTTCGCCTGGTCGGATGCGGCCGAAGCGGTGAATGACGGTCAATCCCTGCAAAGGCCATCGTTCGAGCGCTTCGTCGGCGACGCGACGGATCTCGGCCTCGGCCATTCCGGGATAATGTTCGAGCTCCAAAGCCTCGAGCGCGCCGTCCTCGTCCCTGCAGAGGCCTAGGAAGCTGACGAGCGCGCCGATGTCTCGCCGCCCGCGCGTCAGCAGCGCCTGTTCCCGCCCAAGATCGAAATCTTCCGCTTGCACGCGCACCGCCGGAGTCGGCTGCGGCGCCATCTCAGCCGCCCGTCATCGGCGGGAAGAAGGCGATCTCCCTTGCTGCGCCGATTGGCGCATCAGGCGCCGCATGCGTCTTGTCGAGGGCCGCGCGGATCGTCGCCGGGTTGGCGAAAGCGGCGGCATATCCCTCGTCCCGCGCGGACAGCCATTCGATCAGCTCACGGACCGTGACCACTTCACGCGGCGGCGCGATCTCCTCTTCCGCCAGACCGATGCGCTCGCGCACCCAAGCGAAATACAGCGCCTTCATGTCGCCTCGTCTTCTCCGAAATGGTTCCACGCCGACTGCAGGTAGTCGAACCCGGTATAAAGCGTCAGAATCGCCGCGGCCCACAAGAGCGCCGCGCCGATCTTGACCGTGCCGGAGAGAACGACTTCGCCGGCCGGTCCGGCGATCAGGAAGCCGAGCGCCACGAGCTGCGCCGCTGTTTTCCATTTGGCGATCGCGGAGACGGGCAAGCGCACCTTGAGCTCGGCCAAGTGTTCCCGCAACCCGGACACCAGGATTTCACGACACAGGATGATGATCGCCGCCCAAATCGTCCAGCCGGCGACCGTTCGATCGGCGACAAGCGCCATCAGGGTCGTCGCGACGAGCAACTTGTCCGCGATGGGGTCCAGCATCCGCCCGAGCGGCGACTGCTGCTGCCAGATTCTCGCGAAATAGCCGTCGAGAAAGTCCGTCACCCCGGCGGCGATGAAAATGCCGAGCGCGGCCCAGCGCGCCCAGTGCTCCGTAAAGCCCAGGAGCAGCCCCGCCACCACCGGGACGGCGGCCATGCGGCCATAGGTCAGCAGATTAGGCAGCGCCAAGGCTTGAGACCGACGCTTGGCGGTGAGGGCCGTCTGGGACATACCGCAAGGGAATATGTCCCCCGTCCCCAATGTCAATAGAAAGGGCGTCGCCGCCGGGAATCGCTTGCGAAATGCGAAGTCACTCGCGGTCGAGCGCGAAGGCGCCGGGCCCGGCCGCTGCAAAGAACAGAAATACAAAGCAGTAGAGCGCGGCGAGCTCGCCCTTGTTTTGGAGCGGCCACAGATCCTGGCCGGCGTGGAAAAAGAAATAGGCGACCGCCATCTGGCCGGAAAGGATAAAGGCGACGGGCCGCGTGAAGAGGCCGAGCAGCAGCAGCAGTCCGCCGAAAAGCTCAAGGACTCCAGCCGCGCCCAAGAGCGAGAACAGCTTCAAATTGTCGAACATCGCGACATGTGGGACGCTGAAAAGCTTGGCCGCGCCGTGCTGCATGAACAGCAAAGCGGCGGCGATGCGCAGCAGCCCCTGCGCGTGCGGGGCGAAGCGTTGGGGAATAATCCGCAGAGTCATGGAATTGGCCTCCTAAAGTATCGTCGCAATTTCTTCACAAGCGAGCCGCGGGCCGCGAGGATAGAGCTTTGCGGGATCACCGTATCCGATGTTGATCAGAAAATTCGACTTTATCCGCGTTCCTTGGAAGAATTCCGCGTCGACCTTCGCCCTGTCGAAACCGCTCATCGGTCCGCAATCGAGACCCACCGCGCGCAGCGCGAGAAGGAGATAGGCGCCCTGCAGCGAGCCGTTGCGAAAGGCCGTCTCTTCGATCAACGTCTTATTGCCGACGAACCAGGAG
>Ga0209321_10002754_pt1 | contig 11824 bp, 18 predicted proteins | sample Rifsed16ft4_FD_184012 | JGI IMG/M metagenome (GOLD analysis project Ga0209321, IMG submission 184012) | Soil microbial communities from Rifle, Colorado, USA - sediment 16ft 4 - CSP-I_5_4 (version 2) | ecosystem: Environmental > Terrestrial > Deep subsurface > Rock core/Sediment | place: Rifle... | reverse complement strand
GCTCGGCATTTGAGCCTCGCGAGGCAGATAGGTTGTTTGAGTCCGTGTTGATTGAGAGTTTTGGAGGATAAACGATGCCAAAGAAATCTGAGCCGCCGATTTTGAAAGCAATCGAAGAACTCTATGAGAGAGAGCGTAGGAAAATCGTTCCGCTTTACCCTTTCGATAAAAAGACAGGCAAAATAGAATTGCCCGAAGATGTTATCGCAGACTTGAAATTCTTTCTGCTGGTTGGGAACAAACCTGCCGCGGTTAAGCGTGTTGCAGAATTGACAGGCGCAGGTTTGCGAATGTCAAAAGATTATGTGGATGGTTTTCAATGACAACTTTCTTTGCGGGTGTGGTGGCGCGGGTGGTCACTGCGCCTGTCGAAGTGTCGAGGGTCTGCGGGGGAGGATGCCTGAGTCTGGGAGGCAGGCCTGCCCTGAGCTTTGTCGAAGGGTTGAGTGAGAGTTTTGGAAGATAGTATTTCTATTGTTTTTCGAACTTGATTTTAACAGTCGGCGTGCTATGATGGTATTGGAGGACGCCATGAATAAAACCCTCAAACAAACTTTGTTCTGGACGCCGCGCATTGCGGGCATCCTGTTCATATTATTTCTCAGCATGTTTGCATTGGACGTTTTCGACATGCAGCTTGGATTCTGGGGAACCATCGTCGGATTGTTCATGCACCTGATTCCCTCCATTCTGCTGACTATTGCCATCATCATCGCTTGGAAAAGGGAATGGGTCGGTGCTGTGTTGTTCATCGGATGGGCAATCTGGTACGTGTCGTTCATGCGGGGATTTGATTGGATTGCGTATTTGCTCGTCGCAGGCTTGCCCGCATTGATCGGTCTGTTTTTCCTTGCGGGCTGGGTTTGGAGAAGGCAGATGAACGCTGGCTGATGCACCAGTAGGCGATGGCACTGGCGGTCACTGAGCTGGCAGGTTGAGCTTGTCGAAACCCCGTCGAAGTGTCGAGGGTCTGTCCCCTGAAGGGGATGCTTCGCGACGTGGGAGGATGGGTTGTTGTCCGTACCTCTCTTTGAGTGCGTGGGTTATAAAAGGCAACGTCCAATCTTTTTTCAGAAAAGGAGAATCTCATGAACCTTCGCACATTTCTTACCATTGCCGCCGTTGTCGCCCTCGGCTATGCCCTTGGCTTGATCCTGATGCCAGCGTTTATGGCCACCACATATGGCTTCGGGACAAGCGCGTCCGAAATACTGCTTGCGCGGTACTTCGGCGTTGAACTGCTGGTGTTGGGAGTGATCAACTGGCTGGCAAAAGACTTCTCGGCTGCGAATGCACGCCCCATCATCACTGGAAGCCTGATCGGAAACGCCGTTGGTGCTTACTTTGCCCTCATGGGAACGCTCGGTGGTGTTATGAATTCAGTCGGCTGGTCGGCAGTCGCAGTCTATCTACTGCTCGGTCTTGGATTTGCCTACTTCCAATTCATGGCTCCAGCCAAATAACTAATACGATTCGTATTCCGCTCTTTCTTGAGCGGCACATAATTTGAAGAAGGTGTTGAGGGGTTGTTTGAGTCCGTGCTTGCCCTGAGCTTTGTCGAAGGGTTGAGTGAGGCGTTCGGGTAATAGCCCCATCCCGTCCTTCCCCAAATGCCGAACTGCACGGAATTTGGGGAAGGTGAACATGAAGTAGGAATGAATATGTTGATTAATGCCCAAGTTGAGGTTGTCCTTCCCCCGTTTTCGCCCCGCTGGTTTTTGCGGGGTGCAAACGGGGGAAGCTAGATGGGGGCAAGAATGCCGCGCCCATCTAGAAGCAACCCAAAAACCAAACACCGAGCCATCAAACTCCGTAAAGAGTCCACTCCCGCTGAGCGCAAACTTTGGTCACGAATCCGAAACGACCAGTTGGGAGTCACTTTCCGCCGCCAACACGCGGTTGGAAATTACATCCCTGATTTCTGCTCTCCAAGTGCAAAACTGATTATAGAAATGGATGGTAGTCAACACTTGGAACAGGAAGAGTATGATGAAGAAAGAACGAAATATTTGGAATCGCAAGGATATAAAGTAATCCGCTTTTGGAATAATGATGTAATGAAGGATATTGACAGCGTTATACTCGCCATTATGGATGCTTTGGAAGATGAAACTAGTGAAGATTGAATTGTACATTCGCTTTCCTGTGAGCCTGCAAGAAGAGTTTGCGGGCGTGGTGGCGCGGGTGGTCACTGAGCTGGCAGGTTGAGCTTGTCGAAACCCTGTCGAAGTGTCGAGGGTCTGCGGGGGAGGCAGGGATGTAAGCTGATCTGGCAGATTGAGCCTGCCTAGGCACGATCGTCTGCCCGTATGGTCGATTGTGCGAAGTGACAAGAGGTGGACCGCAATCATCGGTCGGATTATACGAGGTAACTCCTGCTTGACTTAGCGTTTGGCGCGATGTACACTAAGTTTGGCTGACTTTCTTCAAATACAAAAGGAGGACGCAATGCCTGAAAGTGACTTTCCTGTCAGCATACGGTTTGCGGGACCGCAGTTCAAGACAAAGGGAGTTTCAATTCAAGATCTGGGCGAAACTTTCATTGCCATGCAACGAATGGTCTACAAAGCCTATTTCGTTCAACAAAAACATAGTTTTAGAAAGGCAGTTCCCTCCATTGCTGAACGGAAATTGCTAGCGTTGGGAATCGGTGATCACAAACGCGGCTCAGACATCTATCAATTTATCTGGCAAGCCATGCAGGGTGCCCAGGCTATACCCATTGACATGAAAGAACTCACCACGCAAATCGCTGCATCGATGGTGCTGATTGGGGGCGGGAAGATCTGGAACATTGTGACAAAACCGAAAAAAGAATCTGTGGATTTGCTGGCGATAGCTCTTTACAACGAATTGGAGGAGTTGGCCGATCGGATTGGGAAAGCGGGCGGGATTACAAAGATTGAGATACACCTGGAGGGACGGCGCGCCCCAATCGTGATCAATGCCAAACTGCGCAATGAGATCAAAAACACGAGGAAGAATGCCAAACTCAGCAGAAAGCAGGCATTGGAAGGCGATGTAATCGCGCCGCACACTATCGGGGAGGATTATGCCATCGTACGTGTCGGAACAGAGCGCATCAAGGTACACTTTAAGAGCAAAGGATTGTTCCGCGAAATGATGCGCGAACTGGGCCCGAGGCCAACCGCGCGCTTCCGCTTTACAGGACGCCCGCGCTTAATGATTGATTTCGACCCCGAGCGCTTTGTGGAGTTTTTTGCCGAGACGGTCAAAGCGATTAAAGATCTGACCACCGAATAAACTACCGCTACCTTTGGCGGCGGTAGTTTACTTGCTGTCTACCTGCGGGCGCGTGTACTCGCCGTTTGAGGCTCGCGAGTCTGCTCGGCAGGGCGAGGGGTTGTTAAGTCAATCGTTCCAGACCTGACAGGTTTTACTATGGCGCGAGTCAATCAGACTTCCATGAATGGCTCGATACTCGATCAATCAAGGCTCTGTGGAAACCTGTCAGGTCTTTGGTTGAAATAAAAAAGGAGAAATAGTATGGCACGAAAACCACAATCACGCGGAAAATGTCAATACTGTGGCGAGGAAACTGCCAAAGGCGGCATGACCAAACATCTTGTAAAGTGTGAGAAACGCGCACAAGCCATTCAAACTGCCGACGCGGGTAAAAAACCCGAAGAAACCATCTGGCATGTGCGCGTGCAGGATGCCTATGGAAAAGATTTCTGGCTGGATATTGAAATGCGCGGTTCCGCCACGCTTGAAAAACTGGACGCTTATCTGCGCGCCATCTGGCTGGAATGCTGCGGTCACTTGAGCAAATTCACGGTCGGCGGCTGGAGTGGATATGATGTTGGCAAATCGCGCAGGGCGGACGATGTGTTTGCGGAAGAAATCGCTCTGCTCCACCTCTACGATTTTGGGACAACGTCGGAAACCGAGATTCAAGTGGTCGGCTCACGTCAAGGCAAAGCCACAACCAAACATCCCATTGCGTTAATGGCGCGTAACAACATGCCCGAAAAAGCCTGCCAGGAATGTGGCAAACCTGCGGCGTATCTTTGCATGGAGTGCCTCATTGAAGGAGATGAGGAAGGAGACTGGTTCCTGTGCGAAGAACACGCCGAAGACCATCCGCACACGGAATACGGCGAGCCTGTCGCGCTGGTCAACTCACCAAGATTGGGGATGTGTGGATATGAAGGTCCCGCCGAACCGCCTTATTGAGGCGTTTGGTTGAAAAGACCTGACATGCCTCCGCGCAAGTCTTGCGTTCCGAGTCTCGTGTCCACGCAGGGGTCACGATTGACTCGCGCCACGATGAGACATGTCAGGTCTGCGACACAATTCGCGGCGGTCGTGCGTCGGATCGGGATTATGCTTCAAACCATGTTGAATGTGAGTTTCAGGAGATGAAATGATCGATCTAAAAATACCTCGTCAAGCCGTGTATAGTTCATTCAAGGAAAAACCAGGCGCATGTCCGCGTTGCAGCGGCGAGTTGGTCAATAAATATCAATCCTATGCAGTCACCACACGTCGGGGAAAACGGGTGAGCGACTCATTTATCATCGGCGGCAAATTTGGGTGGTTTTGTAAGTCGTGTCCTACCGTTGTGCTCAACAGGGATGAGATTGCGAAAATGTTCAGCTTTCAAAAAAGCGGATGGGATGTCGGCTCGGAATATATTGTGCTGGGAATTGTCGACCTGGATGCAATTCCAGTCAGCAAGCGTAACCTACCCATTGGAGATCCAAATAATCCCCTGCGATTAATTGAATTTAGGGAAATTGCCAGGCCTGCAAAATCAGCCAAACATCCAAAGTGATAAAATTGATGGAGAACTGAAAATGCCAATCACCTACACCAACCGCAAAGGCTTCACCTATTTTCTCAACAAAGGCGTAACAAAAACAGGCAAGCCGCGCTACTACTTTGCTCGCGAACGGAAGGGCGAGCCTGTTGAAGAAATCCCGCAGGGATACCAGATCGAAGAAAGCGTCAATGGGATCGTTTCGCTGGTCAAAGCCCGCCGACAGTTGATTCTGCCCGAAGAGTCCGCCAGCGTGGAAGCCGCGTTGCAGCGTCATCCCAAAGCGCGGAATTACCGCGTTGCCGTCAAGGATAAGCAGGTCGTAATATATGAAAGAATTGGTTTGGATGCGGATGAAATGATTAAGATTTTCGAGGAAAGTTTTCCTGTATTGCTGGGGACAAGAAAAAAACTTGAAGAGGAAAGCAACCGCTCCGCTCAATTCACGCCGGTCATGCGTTTCATTCTGGACGACCCGGAGACGCGCAAATATCACGCCGAGCGCTGGTGTTATAGCGGCAGCATCGACGATTGGATCTATGCGGGCCATTCAGGGAAAATTGAGCAACTCGCAAAAAAACTCACACCAAAACTTGGCACAGACGCATTTTTTGAGCTTTACTAACAGGATAAATTGCCATGACCCCAAAACAATGGATGTTCGACCCCAATTCAGGCGGTGTCAAAATCCCGCCAGCAGTGCAAGTGGATGCGGAGAAACGTATCCGTGCAATAGCAGAAAAAGAATTCAAGGGAAAATATACACGCCTTGAAATTCGTTTCAAGAACCAATTTTGTTACATAGACGCATACACCGAGCCTGTTCTAACCGAAGGCTGGCCTCCTGCAGATTGGTCTGAAACCCGCGAAGAATATGCTGAGCGTTTACGCAATACTCCCACCCACCTTTGCCGCCTGCGTTATTTTGGCAACGATGAATGGGGTTTTGCATTCTATACGTACAGCCACGATAAATATGAATTGTCCATGTATGACGATGGTCAATTCACAGGCAAACCAGAACGCGCCTTTCTGATTTCAGGAAACGCCTATTTGAACGAGTGAGCCTGCTTTGCCCAAAGTGTCCATTCCACCCGAAATCCATGCCGAAGTGCAGAAATTGATTGATGAATTCAACCAGGAAAACTTCAGCGATGATGATTTCAAGGAATTAGGCGTCGTCGGCCGCTCAGCGCGCTTCAGTCGTATTTGGGGGACATCGTACCCGAAGCGAAGCGGAGCGGTAGGCCGGGAGGGGGACGGAAATAGTGACGAAATTAATATTACCAGAGCGGCAAGGAGGGATTAGAATGAGAGCATGAATACAGGAACAGGTTATCTGCTGATTGTAGAGGATGATCCCGATATCCTAAAGCTATTGGATACAACGCTGACATTCAGGGGTTATCGTGTGATCACGGCTCATAATGGCAAGGAAGGGTTGGAAGTCATTCAGGGGGAACGCCCGGCGATCGTAATCGCCGATATCATGATGCCTAAATTGGATGGTTTCGGTCTTGTTCATAGATTACGCATAAATCCTGAGACCCGTGATATTCCGGTGGTCTTTATCACGGCTACATACGTCGCAGCTGAAGATAGGGAATTCGCATTGAATATCGGTGCAACTCGTTTCATCCAAAAGCCGGTTGACCTCGAGGACTTCCTGAGGATGATTACAGAGCTTTTGGAACAGAGCACACCCGTCAGGATCGAACCGCTCAAAGAATTCGATTTCTATGATGAGTATCGAAAACGACTTGAAGCAAAACTGGCTGAGAAAAATACACAAATTGCACGCGACGAGTATCTGCTGGGAACCCCTTCAGCCAAAGAGGATCAATTTCTCCGGGCATCTCTGCGGCGCGCTATCGGTGAACGGGAAGAATTAAAACTTCTGCTCGACCAAATCCATGAGCAACTTAAAAAATACACCGGACCAGAATAAGAGGGCATGATATCCGCGCGGCAAACAGAACAGTTGTTTCGAAGTCCGCTGGAAAAGCCGTTCGCTTATGAAATCTCATCCATATGAATTATCCATCTAAGGCGACGGCCAATTCACCGGCAAGCGGGAAACCGCGTTTCTGATTTCTGCAAATGCATATCTAAATGAATGAGGTGACGCAGCATGTCAAAGAAAAAAAAGAAAGACAGGAAGCCCCGTCTTCCAAAATTCAATTACCAGATCCCGATCTCCCGCGTCCGCCCGATAAGGATACTTGGCCCGCGATATTACCTTGGTCACGCGCGCGAATATCCTATTTTGGGTTGCTGGGTAATGGCAGGATGGCAAGCTGAAGGCATCACGCCTGTAGTCGTTGCCCGCCAGCAGGCGCCCGATAAAGTCATCTTTGTTGTTTGCCTGGTGGATATCTATTGTCTGGGAATCAAAGACGCGTATGCTAATGCGGATGTATCCCTGGGGAAATTTCAGCGCGGATTGCCGAAAATGTGTAGCGGCGCGCCGCAGGAATGTACGGTCGAACTCGCCCACGAGATTATTTATGGGGGCCTGGAATTCGCGGCCCGCTTCGGCTTTCAACCACACCGCGATTTCACCGCGCAAATGTGTGATCAGGTGCTCGACCCGCCGGAAGCTCACTCCCGCACAAACAAAGTGGAATTTGGCAAAGATGGCAAGCCGTTCTATGTATCCGGCCCGTACGATGATGAGCGTAAAATCAAATCCGTTATCAACACGCTGACGCGCACCGCCGGGGAGGGGAATTTTCATTACCTGGCCGGACTTGGTCCTCCAGATCTACTTGATGAGTAAGGAGCGTGACCTTCATGATCTATCTTGCTACCGATAACGGCCTCGCCATATGCAAACGAGAGCACGAGTGGCGCCTCGTCCACCGCCGGCTGGAAGGCCAGCGCGTCACGAGCGTCATTGCGCGTGAGGGCGTCATCTTGGCTGGCACAACGCAGGGCATCGTCCGCTCCGATGATGACGGGCGTCACTGGCGCGAAGCCAGCGCGGGCTTGAGCCACCCGCACATCCGCTGGCTGGCGTATCATCCTGATATCTTCGAGCTTGCGTTCGCCGGCACTGAGCCTGCAGCCATATTCACCTCGCGGGATGGCGGCGACTCCTGGCACGAGTGCGGCGAGGTTGCCAGTCTGCGCCGCGAGCATGGCTGGTCACTGCCCTATTCGCCCGAAGCGGGCTGTGTGCGCGGTTTTGCCTTCCACGGTGAGCGGGGGTACGCGGCTGTGGAGGTTGGCGGCGTTATGCGCTCGGACGATCATGGCGCGAGCTGGCGGCTGGCGGAAGGCAGTGATGGCAACCCCAGCTTTGAAGGTCCGCCTCCGCCGCTTATCTACCCCGATGTGCACTCCATCTATGTGCATCCATCCTCGCCCGATCTGGTGGATGCGCCAACGGGCGGCGGATTCTATCGTTCGTCCGATGGCGGCAGAACGTGGGAACTCCTCTACGAATGTTACTGCCGTTCTGTCTGGACCGATCCGGTGGATCCCGCGCACCTCATCCTTGGCCCCGCCGATTACGTTGACTCGAATGGGCGCATCGAAGAGAGTCGCGATGGCGGCCATACATGGAGCTTGGCCTCGAAGGGGCTTAAAATTCCGTGGCGCAGACACATGGTCGAACGTTTCATGCAGATTGGCTCTGAGTTGTTCGCGGTCCTTTCGAACGGAGAATTGCTGTGCGCGCAACTATCCGCGCTCGAGTGGCAACGGATCCTCCCGGATGTAAAAGGTGTGAACGCGGTGACAGCGATGTCATAGGCAGGCTACAGATCCTTTCCCGAGGAATCTCATGAACGAATATTCCAGAACGTATCAAATCAGGTGGTCGGACCTCGATGCCAACGGCCATGTGAATTACTCTGCCTACATCAATGCTGCAGGTGATCTGCGCTATGGCTTCTTTTCCGAACACGGTTTTCCGCCTGAAAAATTCCAGGAGCTTGGGATTGGGCCGATTTATACCGCGATCCATGCCCGGTTCTTTCGGGAAGTCCGCATGGGCGAAACAGTGACTATCACTTATGCCATGTCGGGCCTTTCGCCGCAGGGTGGTCGCTGGAAAGTCCATCATGAGATCCTCAATTCCAACGGGAAGAAAGCTGTCAGTTTGGACCTTGAAGGAGCCATCCTGGATCTGGCCAGTCGCAAGCCGGCCCTTCCAACAGCCGAATTGCTGCAAACCTTCAACCTGATCCCGCGCGCAAAAGATTTCGAAGTGCTGTCAGAGACCCGTTGGGTTAAGTGATCTCTGCAAAGGATGGCGGCTTTGCCAACCCTTCGGTCCTGGTACAGCTCATTCAATGGGCCGACAGGTTATTGACTGAGTGAAACCTGCTGTATTAGAATTAGGGAATGGGCAAAAAGGGTAAGGCCCTCTACCATACACTGTCATTCGAACGTTCGCGACGATTGAAAAAACCCTTCAAAGAAAAGTTACGAACAAGAAAGGAGAAACAGCTATGAGTGGTAATGGCAAGAAAGATAAAGGCAACAAGGAACAAAAGAAAAAACCCAAACTGAACATAAAGGAAAAACGAAAACTCAAAAACGAAAAGAAGAAGAATAAGTAGGCGATGAAACATCCGAAGAGAGTTTATCTTCGGATGTTTCATTCAGGGCAGTGGGAATGTGTTCTGCTTCCGCGATCTGTTTTTTTCGAAAGATCTCTATTCAAGTTTCAAAAACGTTGACCCGTCGAACGCCAGCGCGCACCATTTGCCTGGTTCGAATTCGACCCACACACCCTTTGAATGAAGCCTCTTGCCCGTGATCTTCGCGCCTTTGGTCAATTGCCCAACGATCGAGTATTCAACGCCGGGGCCGTTGCGCACATTCAGGGTTTCGAATGTCACTTCGAATTGCAGGTTGGGTAGTGCGACCGCATCTGGAAAAGCATCGGTTGAGCTTGTTCCAGTTGAATCGATGCCACCTGCTGTGAAGAAGGGCATGGGGTCCACATATCCTTTATACGCCGGGTTTTCCCCATCGATCCTCAAGCCAAAATGCAAATGCGGACCGGTGCTCGCGCCGGTATTGTTGCTGAATCCAATGATTGTCCCCGCCTTCAGCTTTTGTCCCGCGGAAACTGCCGCGCTCGCGAGATGGGCGTAATATGTGATATATTTTCTTGAGCCATCCGCGTGACTGAGTTTTACATAATTGCCATAGCCGCCGTTCTCAAACGAGATGGCTGCAACTGTCCCTGCCGCGGCCGCAGCGACCGACGTTCCGTTTGGGATGCCATAGTCAATCCCGTTATGGCCGGGGAATCCAAATTTCTTGTAAAACTGCGGGTCCTCACCGAACAACTGTGTAATCGGACCATTGACCGGAGCGATTAATTTAATAGCCATTGTTCTCTCCTCTGGGTTGGTGCCGTATGTTCCAAAACATGATAACACACGCTGCAGCTGATGGAAACGCTGTTGCTCACGCTGCCGGAAGCATAGTTTGACGTAACCGTCACCTCAGCGCATACGCCGCGATCCCAAACGCGATGGCCACATTGAACGAACGCTTCTGCCCGCGCATGGGGATGCAATGGATCGTGTCGCACAGGTCGAGCAGTTCAGGGTCCACGCCTGTCACTTCATTGCCGACGATCAATATTTGGAGTCCGGGAGCTTGCTCCCGCATTCTTGACGGCAAGCCGTCGGACTCCAAAGGGACCGCGCGTTCATCATCCTCCAGCGCGAGAATCCTCCAGCCTTTCTGCTTCAAACTCTTGACAAGCGTTACCGCATCCTTATGATAAGACCATGCCACGGCATCCTGCGCGCCGAGCGCGGTCTTTTTCACCGCTTCACGGCCAGGGCCGTCCGGTGTGGGCGTGATGCCGCATAGATAGGCTTGCGCGAATCCGAAGCCGTCCGCGCTGCGCAGGATCGATCCCACATTCCACGCCGAGCGGATGTTATCGAGTAACACGGCCAGGCTCTTTCCTCTTTCTTCTTTCCACGAATTCCTGGCGCCCGTTGTGTCTTCGCGGTGAAACGAATCGGGGTGGTCACGCGTAGCTTCGACGACCAGCATTCGGCTGAGCGCGACGCGGGTCTCTCCCATACAGGCCGGGCAGCGTATCCCAAAGCGATGAGCGTCTGTGCCCACAAGCGGGTAACGAAGCCCGCACGAGTTGCATACTCTGATCTCGTGAGAATCGGTTGGCATGTGGTTATTATACATGCTACAATTTGCTAAATGCATCGTGTAGTTCCTGAACTCATCGTTGAAAATTATCGGGCAGGTCGTTTTAGCGGGCAATTTCCAGCGCTGGGAATGTTCCTGGATCTATCGGGCTTTTCCACCATGACCGATGCGCTCATGCAGCACGGACAGCACGGGGCGGAGGTGCTGGCGGCTTTGATGCATGGCGTTTTCGACCCTCTCGTGGAAAGCATTTTCGATTACGGCGGGAAGATCGTTGGGTTCGCGGGCGACGGCATCATGGCTCTGTACCCCATTGAAGCGGATGCAAAGTCAACAGCCCTGCGCGCGCTTGCCTCTGCCTGCGTGGTTCAGCAGCGACTCCAACAAAATCCGACGCGCGAGACGGTCTATGGGACATTCCCAATCTCGGCCAAGATCGGCCTGACCAATGGCTTTGTTTCCTGGGGGATTTTACGTTCCACAGATGGCGAGGATGCTACGTATTATTTCCGTGGGACGGCGGTGGATGAATCTGCCCTCGCGGAACATTATGCAGGCGCCGGGGATATCCTGCTCACAGAGGCTATGGCCGAATTATTACAGGGGCAGATCGTGACCACGCCCCACGCTTCCTTCCACCGCCTGGGCGGGTTCCGCGTCGAAATGCCGGACACCACCCGTATCGTCTTCCCGCCGGTTGACTTGAACATTTCGCGCCGCTTTATGCCGGAGGAAGTGATCGTACATGATGTGCGGGGTGAATTCCGCCAGATCGTCAATTTGTTCATGCGCTTCCCCGACCTTTCCAATGACGCGCTGCAGGATTTGGCGACCATCGTATTCAAATTGCGGAAGAAGTATGGCGGCTTGATCACGCGGCTCGATTTCGGTGACAAG
>Ga0209321_10002752_pt1 | contig 11834 bp, 12 predicted proteins | sample Rifsed16ft4_FD_184012 | JGI IMG/M metagenome (GOLD analysis project Ga0209321, IMG submission 184012) | Soil microbial communities from Rifle, Colorado, USA - sediment 16ft 4 - CSP-I_5_4 (version 2) | ecosystem: Environmental > Terrestrial > Deep subsurface > Rock core/Sediment | place: Rifle... | reverse complement strand
ATCGAAATAGAGCTCCTCTAATCGTTAGAACGTGTCTATTGAAATACGAAGTTCGAAGGATCCTTCGCTAGCCTAGAATTCTGCTGGGACGCCCGGTCCGTATGTTATCACGATGTTTGCGGCAGCCGTATTCCCCAATCCCGGTAAGGGGTAGTCTTGCATGCGGGCTTCTGGGTTCCCGTTGACAGTCATTACAATGCTACTAGGTGCGTCTCGTTTGAATACGATTTTCAATGTGGGATGATTGTGGTAATAGGTCCCGCTGCCTGAGACGCAGATGTCGAGGTAGGAGGGTAGGGGCTGGCTGGAGCGGAATATTCCGCTACTGTTGAACTCCTTTCCCCATATTCGGAAGAAGTCTCCGATGGTATAGATGGGGTGTGAGCTGTCGTCGGGCTCCACGTGAATCATCCCGCTCCCATCATGGGTGTGGAGAGGCCGAAGGCAGGGTGGAGTGCCGGGTGAAATGCCAACGTTCGACGGTATCACCTGGTTCTGTTTGTTGCCCGTCGTAAGGGAGTAAACGCTCACGGTGATTACCGCGATTAACACGGCAGCAATCGCAATGCTGGCTATCGCCCTGCGACGGCGTTGCTTCCGGACACCCTCCATTATGAGCTTCTTTCTAGACTGTGACAGGGCCGGCGTACCCCTACGACAATGAGTAATGCTGGAACCGGCCACTAATACCTTTCTGGGTCAAGACATATTTGTGGTCGAATGGCCCCGGCGTATTGGGCGGGGGTACCAGAGTCAGGTCAAAGAATCCGGACCATATGGGCGGGTCGCGCTTTGGCTCTAGCATGCGCGCGCCACACTCAAGACCCATCATTGCAAGAGACGTGAAGGGCACGTTTCTGGCAGGCGCGGGTGTGTTATCCCGTGGCGTAGGCCTTCGTGGGTTCGAATCCCACCCCCCGCACCAGGAGCGTTATCCAGTAAGTCCCAATCTTAGCATTGAAAAGGGCCGTGAAATCCCGAACCGGTGAGGGACCCTAGAGTAGTCACTCAGAAATTCCTTCATTTGAGAGGGCCCTGTTCCTGTCCTCGGCCCTTGCTGGAGTCGGAGACGGAATCCAAATCATTACGTAACGATTCTTCGCGTCTCTGCGAAAGAACTTGTTTCGAGAGTGGATTGCGCTAGTCATAGGTTTGGCATGGATTGGTGGAACTTGGTACATGGTTTTCTCAGGAGGACCGAATTATGGGTCCTATTCTCTGTTTGTTGCACCCCTTGTAACTGGAGCAATTGCCGGACGTACAGGCTCAGGAGTTGTGGTTGGTGCTCTGCCAAATGTTCTTCTCGGCGTTGCGATAGGCGTAATAGTTCTTCGTGACATGTCGCGTGTTACTCCTGGCTCACTTGAGTCTGTTTTCGGACTCTTCGGACTTCTTGGCGCTGCACTGCTTGGAATAGTTGGAGGGGTTGTTGGCGCAATATGCGGTGCCTTTGGCGGTTTCGTAGGTGGACACCTGTTCCGGCGGTCAAAACCAACGGAGCCACCTGTAGCTCTCGCGGTTCCTGTGGGCAACGATGTAAGTTCTGCCGCTCCCAATCGATGTGCAACTTGTGGTCAAAGCGTTCCTTCAGGAGGCAGTGCCTATTGTCAGAACTGTGGCTCTCCACTGAGAAACCTCACGGTGCAATCCACGATCCCGCCCTCGCCAATGTCGGGCCCAATCGGTCCCTTTGAAGGCAACCAGTACGTAGTCGATCAGAAGATACTCACGGTCAGAGACACCTTTGGAATCAAAGATGTAAGTGGAAATCTCCTAGCTTACGTGAAGAAACAGCTTGTAAGTTTCGGCCCCAAGTTCTGGTTCGAAGCGTCTAACGGAGAACGGTTGGGTGAGATTCATGGAAAGATTCTTACTGTCCGGCCGACCTTCGAGGTGTACGATAAACAGGGCAATTTGCTGGCATTGATCAAGAAGAAGCTCCTGAAACTTCTCGGGTCAGAATGGTGGATGGAGACCACTGATGGAAGGCGGATTGCGCGAATCAAAGGAAACATTGTGGAACACGATTACCGGATCGAGACACCTTCGGGCAATAAGATCGCCCAGATTCACAAGAAATGGGTTGCCATACGTGACTCGTACGGTGTTGATATTCTCGACAGATCAATCTCCCCGTACTTAACCCTCTCCTATGTGATTGCGATGGACAACGCGGAACACAAGCGGTCGAAATCCATGCTCGGAACACGCTTCCTCCGATAAGCCGACGGACACGTTTGTTCATCGTCCGCAGATAATCGGACCTACTTCCTTTCAACCGTGTGTTGCTTGCAGACGTCTTGGTCGAAGTCAAGAGACGGTATGGCCAAGACCCTGCGCAATAGAATCTGACCCGTTGTTACCTTTATTATTTTGCGACTTGTATCTGCCCAGACCTACTCGTACTTCTTACAACATATCGGTGGCCCATGGCAGAATCAGAGGAAGCACGTAAGCCCGAAATAGGAAAGTCGCAGGTGTCTTCCTTCTGTGGGCGTAGGCCTTCGTGGGTTCGAATCTCACCTCCCGCGTCATGGGTCTAATATCCGTGACGCAAGTCTCTTCTCTCGCCTTGATGTGTAACGGCGGTCAACACTATCGCTACGCCGATAGCGAAAGCAAGGAAACCCGGTATGAATAGACGAATGTTCTCACTGAAAATCATCATCCAGAAGCCAAAGCCTGCCAGAAACGCGCCACCGGAACACATGCTAAGCCTAGTCAAGAGACTAATGGGAGTAAATCGCCTGTATACTTCTCGTGATCTTCTCAACCCTACCGCTACATGCTCTGAAATCAGAGCGTTCAGAGAACGCGCAAGCTCTGCCGATTCGGCCACGGTTGTCGGCAGAGTCACATCCTTCCCAGAGCCAACATCTATCTTCGTGTAACCGTTCTCGAGTATCGTCACTGCTCTGATCTTGGAAGATTTGACCGTAATCGTTCTGGCCTCGAGAGCATTCCAGAATCTTACCTCCCCCCATCCGACTTCGGCCTTGAAGGCACTACCGACTATGGTTCTGTCATTTGGCATTCGAGGAATTCCCGTTGCGGATTATCTCAATCGAGTTGCTGCCAAAGAGAAAAATGTTCCGAAAACCAACGGTCGCCGTAGAACCTACCCCGCTAGGGGCAAACAGACCCTAGCTCCCTTAGTAAAGCCTAAACCAGACCTCCCCAACCACTCGCGCGTGAGCGACACCAAGGGTATAGGAGAAGAACTGGCCAAGCTATCGCTAGGCATAGCTGCCAAGGAAAACGCTACCTACTCCGACTTCAGACTCGTCCACACCAGGAACGAGCACGTGAGCATTGTAAACGACAATCCCAGCAGTGAAGAGTCCGATAACCTCGGCGTCGGAGTACGGGTCCTTTACGGTGGAACAGGCTGGGGCTTCGCCGACACAGACGAGACCGACCACGACAGCATCAGAGAGGCCACATTGAAGGCCCTCTCCCTAGCGAAAGGAGCCTCAAAGGCCGGGTCGAAGGTTTCCCTTGCCAGGGAACCAGCTCATGTCGAAAACTGGGATTCACCCGTAGAGAAAGACCCGTTCTCTGCTTCAACAGAGGACAAGTACGACGTTCTCAGAGAAGCAACTGTCCGAATGAAAGAGAAGGACGTGGTCGCGAGGAGGGGAGAACTGTTCTTTTCGACCATCGGCAAGTATTTTGCGAACTCTGAAGGGTCGAGAATCTATCAGAACCTTACCCATTCTGGCACCTTGATCATAGTAGCGGCAAAGGGTCCGAACGGTATGCAGCGGCGCTCGGCCCAACAGTACATGCTGAGCGGCTACGAGTTAGTCGACCAGATGCGACTGCCGGAAGAGGCTGTAGAACTAACAAAAGATGCCCTTGCGCTGACGAGCGCGGGAAAGTGCCCTGAGGGAAAATCCGACATCATTCTCAGCGGCGACCAGGTAGCCCTCCAGGTTCACGAGTCCTGTGGCCACCCGATAGAGCTCGACAGGGTCCTGGGCTACGAGGCTAACTTCGCTGGTCGAAGCTTCCTCACGCCCGACAAGCTTGGAAACCTACAGTACGGGTCCGAACACGTTAACATCGTGATGGACTCGACCCTGCAGCACGGACAGGGCCTTGGAACCTTCCGCTATGACGATGAAGGGGTCATGGCCCAGAGGAAATACGCAGTCAGAAATGGCAAGTTCTCCGGCTACCTGATGTCGCGAGAGACTGCTCCCAGGGTGGGGGAGACTAGGAGCAATGGCTGCATGCGGGCCGACGGCTACAAGCTACCGATAATCAGGATGACGAACGTCAGCCTTGAGCCCGGCGACTGGGACTATGACGAGCTGATCGAGGATACGAAAGACGGAATCCTCATGGTCACAAACTATGGCTGGAGCATAGACCAGAAACGGTACAATTTCCAGTTCAACTGCGAGAAAGGATACGTCATACACAACGGCAGCCTAGGCGAAATGGTCCGGGGACCCGCGTACTCAGGCATAACGCCCGAGTTCTGGAACTCGTGCGACGCAGTATGCAACAGAGACAGCTGGGTCCTGTGGGGGACTCCCAACTGTGGAAAGGGACAGCCCATGCAGGTCATGGGCACAGGCCATGGAGCCTCGCCTACAAGGTTCAGGAACGTCAAAGTCTTCGGAGCATCATGAGACGATGACCCAGAGCACTTTGGACGAACAAGAGACGATGCGACAGAAGGCGCACCAGATTTTCGACATGGTGAAAGGGTTCGCCCGTGGAGCAGACGAAGTCGAGATAACACTAGCCACCAACATCGGGGAATACCTGAGGTTCGGCCACAACGAGCTCGGACAGTCACAGCACAGCAAGAGCCGAGACTTGTCAGTCCGCGTTACGACAGATAGGAGACAGGGCAGAGCAAGCACGGGAAGGCTCGAGAAAAGTCTCATCGAGAAGACGGTCCAGAAAGCACTGGCCCAGGCCAAGGCAGCACCTGAAGACCCTGACTATCTACCGATGCTGGGACCCCAGCAATACAGGAGCGTGGAAAGGTACCACGAGGCCACCGTGGACGCACCGGCAGACGTGAAAGCAGGCCACGTAATATTCGCAATCGACCTAGCTAAGAAAAACAGCCTACTTGCATCAGGGGTCCTAGGCACTAGTGCCGACCACGGGTCAATACTCAATAGTTCAGGGCTGGAGGCGCACCACCGGGCGACCACAGGCCACTTCTCACTGACGATGGACGCTGACAACGGGAACCAGACCGGGTTCGCGCTTTCAACCTTCGCGGACATTCGCGACCTCGACGCTGAGAAGCTCGCGGAGACCGCTCTTGAAAGGGCTCGGCTGAACAAGTCCCAGGCAGACATTTCGCCGGGAAAGTATGATGTTGTGATAGACCCGGCCGCGTGGAGCGAGACCCTGCTATTCCTCACAGTCTCCGCTACAGCGGGATACTCTCCGGACTTTGGGATGAGACAGTACAAGGAGGGGCGAAGCTACCTGTCCGGGAGGATTGGCGAGCGAATAATGGGAGAGAACATCACGCTTGAAGATGACGCTTACCACCCGTTACAGACAGGGCCACCGTTCGACGGCGAAGGCTACCCGAAAAGCAAGCTTACTTTGGTCGAGAACGGAACACTGCGAAACCTAGCCTCCTCCCGAATATCAGCCAAGAGATACGGCGACGCCAAGCCGACAGGCCACGAACTACCACTACCGAATCCCCTAGGCGAACTACCAACTAACGTAGTCATCCGAGGTAGTGGGCCAACCAAAACCCCTGACGAGCTGGTCGAGGAACTGGACAGCGGGCTACTCCTGACGCGGCTGTGGTATGTGAGAGAGGTAGAGGCTCGGACCAAGACCGTCACAGGCATGACGCGGGACGGCACCTTTCTCGTGGAGAACGGCGAGGTCAAGCAGCCGGTCCGGAACCTACGGTTCAACCAGAGCCTGCTCGAACTCTTCACCAACATCGAGAAACTGTCCGAACCGGTGAGAAACACTTCATTCGGCGGGCCAACGATGATACAACCAGGAGTTCTGGCGAGAGACTTCAACATCACTAGCGTCTCAGTCTTCTAGGACAACAGCGTCCGAGTCTCTCGGTACGTTTCATGGGGTGGCCGATTGAAGTTTGGGGTCCAGATTGAGAACCACGTTGGTTTCGCCTATGAAACAGTACTCGGCGTCGCAAGTGAAGCTGAGAAACTGGGGTTCGACGGACTCTTCATCTGCGACCATCTCCAAGGAAGAACAGAAGAGCTCGCCAAGCAGCCCTGCCTGGACGCTTGGGTGACCCTTGGAGCATTAGCATCAGCCACCAGGCGGATCGACCTAGGCACACTCGTCAGCGCGGTGGGATTCCGCTACCCCTCACTGCTCGCCAAGATGGCTGCTACTCTCGACCATATCAGCCGTGGAAGGCTGAGGCTGGCCGTGGGGGCCGGATGGTACGAGCCCGAGTACGAAGCATATGGAATACCCTTCCCGCCGGTTAAGCAACGCATGAGTGAGCTGCGTGAAGGAATCCAGATTATCCGAAGCATGTGGACCCAGGAGAAGCCCAACTTCAACGGACAAACACACAAGCTCAAAGAAGCATGGTGCTATCCCAGGCCCTCACATTCGAAAATCTGGGTCGGCGGAACAGGCGAGAAGACCCTGCTACGGATAGTTGCTGAGCTGGCTGACGGATGGAACGCGACCGGAACCGCACCCGAAGAATACGAGAAGAAGCTGAAGGTTCTAGAGTCTCACTGCGGCGCGGCGGGCAGAAACGTCAGAGAAATAGAACGGTCCTACTATGCCCCGGGTCTCACAGCAGGAAACGAGAAGGATTTCCTAGAGGTTTTCCGAAAGCACTATGGTCAGTACAGAAGACCGGAGGAATCGTTCGAAGCCCTGGTCAATCGGGTTCGTGGTAGCAATCGTTCCTTTGTCGGAACTGAGGACGAGGTTACTGAGAAGGTCGCCGAGTTCTCAAAGCTGGGCGTAAGCTACCTCATGTTCTATTTCCCCGACAAGGATCCTCAGGGACAGCTGAAACGTTTCGCTGAACGAATTATTCCAGCCTTCCGAGATGTATGAAGCAGCATCCTAAGCGGTACGGCGAGAGCGCACTTTTCGGAAGTGACACCCCAGAGAGTCAGCGGCCGGGTCAGGTTAACCAGGAAAGTAGAGAGCCCTCGGACCGGGTCCCGAGAGGTCTCTTATCCTCAGACCGCCTCGACGACTTCCGTCCGCGACCTTTCGACGATCCTGACGAATCCGTCATAGATTCGTAGCTTCTCAAGGCCGCCCTCAACTCCCTTCTCGGCTCCCGGAGCCTCGGTCTTAGCGAAGAACATCTCAACCTCAGACGCTCGTCCAATTCCTGCGTAAGGGATTATGTCTCGAAGGAGCCGCGATACAATCCCGGTTCCCTCGTAGAGCTTGCTCAGCCAGTCGAGGTTGGTGCGGAGCCAGTTCCAAACAGCGTCCCGAGCGTGAGGGTTACGCCCGGAAGCCAACAGGATCCCTCCCACGTCCTGGCGTTTCACTTCACTGGACTTGGCAAAGGCGAAAGTCCTATCGATTAGAGCTGTTTCCTTGAAGCTCATCAGCGCGGCCAAAAACCTAACCTTCTCCTCGTCCGAAGTAGTCTTCCTGTACTTTTCCACAATTCCGTCAAAGTCGCCGGTCGTCCGAGCATAGCCCGCTGCCAACGCCTGCCTCATGTCAGGCTCCGCGCTCTCATAGCCTGAGAATTTTCCAGAAAGGTCCCTTGCAAACTCCGCATCGACAAGGCCCAGCCGGTACGAGGCTACGCCCCGCAGAATGGTGCTGTTCTCGTCAGACCTTCCTGCTAGGGTCTTGAGGAGTGACCGGTGGTACTTGGCTGAGAGCTCGCCGACTCGGGGAGTAAGGCTGTATAGGGAAGCAAGCTGGTCCGAGACCTCGTAGGCCGGAAGGTATTCTTCCTCGCCGATGAACCGGGAGACCAGGCTCTCGTACTGCTGGAACGGCATCCTGCCTGATATGGTGAAAGCGTACGCGTCGGAGATTATTCCGAACTTGTCCACAGCTGAGGGCTGGCCGTTCCAGACCTGGCTGTAGAGGTCTTCGTAGTAGACCCTGTAGAAGCCAGTCTGGTCAAAGTTCAGCTTGAGAGACGTCAGCCCCTCTGGGACCCTGAACCGGTCCTCCTCCTTATCCAAGAGCAGCCTTTCCAGGTTCCCGTTCACCTTCATCGTAACAGGAACTGGCCAGACGCTTTTCTCCCGGGCGCCGGAGAGCAGGAACCGCTCCTGCTTCAGCACAAGCGCGCCATCCCTGTAAGAGGCGGTGATGACAGGGTAGCCTGGCTTTCGAACCCACTCGTTCATAATCCGCTTGACCTGCGCACCAGAAAACGCTTCGAGGCTAGTCCAGAGGTCGTTTCCGGTCGCGTTAGAGAACCGGTGGTTCTCAAGGTAGGTCCTGACCCCGTTTCGAAAGTTCTCAAGCCCCGTATACGCTTCAATCATGCGCAGCACGCTCCCTCCTTTACTGTAGCTTATCTCGTCAAAGATCTGCTCGATCTCGCTAGGATGGTTGATAGTCACCTCTATCGGATGGGTGCTCATCAGCGAGTCGCGAGACATGCCGGTCGACGTGTCAACGCGGACAAAGTCATGCCAGACCTTCCACTGGGGAAACGCGGCGTCAACGACCTTGTAGGCCATGAAGGTGGCGAAGCTCTCGTTAAGCCACAAGTCATCCCACCATTTCATAGTGACAAGGTTTCCGAACCACATGTGGGCAACCTCGTGCGCTATCACCTCAGCCACTAGCTTCTTGACCCGCAGGCTCGTGTTCTCATCGACGAGCAGGAGGACTTCCCGGAAGGTTATCGCCCCCCAGTTCTCCATCGCTCCCTGCGCGAACTCTGGGACTCCTATCAGGTGGAGTTTGGGTAGCTGGTAGGCTGAGCCGAAATACGTCTCATACCACTTGACAGACTCCTTGGCCACGTCCATTGCGAACTTGGTCTTCTGCGTCTTTCCAGGAGTCGTGGCGATTCTCATATCGACAGAGCCAAGCTTGTCGGCTGCCTCGTCAAACTTCCCGACCCCCAAGTACAGGAGGTAGGTGGACATTCTCGGAGTCTTCGGAAACACAACCGTCTTCCTGTCCCCGTCCGTCTTGGCAGATTCAGGGGGCATGTTGGATATGACGGACAGGTCAGGGTCTAGGCTGACTGTCAGCAGGAACTCGGCCTTGTAAGCCGGATGGTCTACACACGGGAGCAGGCGTCTGGCAGCGGCGGCCTCAAACTGTGTAGAGAGAACATACGTATCGCCAACAGGCGCCTTGTAAAGGCCAACTAGGGCATCTGAGACTTTTCCTTGATACTCAATCTCCAACTTTCCCGAGAAGGGTCCGGTCTTAACCACCAGGTCCTCGCCATTCTGGACATGCTGGAACTGCCTACCGTTGCTCTGGATCCCGAGAATTTCGAGCCCTAGACTGTTTAGCCCGACATCGCCCGTAGAATCTAGGTCGATAACCAATCTACCATCGAACTTGAGGGCTTTGAAATCCAGGTCGAGGGATAGGTCGTATGATCTGACGTGCAAGACAGGGCCCGGGCTGTCCCTTGCTCGTTAAAGAGTTTGCTCGTATGGTGTAAATTTCTTGGCTAAATCTCACTCTCGCAAGGGGGCCCAGAGAATCGTGATCTTCTTCTCCTCAGCTGGGCCCTGATGGTCCATTGGGTCGCAGACGTAAACATCCCACCGGCGGCCCGGTGAACTTCTCCGTTTTGAGGGCTTGTAGCATTCTGCCAAACTTTGCCCAAGCCTCCGGCAATCCCCGGTAGGACCCCTGGTACACATACCACGCCGTTTTCCCGTTTACATGCATCCAGTCTGGAAGAGGGCCGAGCTGCAGCAGTCCGTTTGCATGACGGTCGTATTCTCGATGGACCTCACTACAGCCTGTCAATGTCATCGCCGCTCGTAGCAGCAGGGCTTGTCAAAAATGTTCTTGGGATTGCCAGGCCGGGATTTGGGTTAGCCCTTCGCGCCTCCTCCACCGGACCGTCCTCCTCCAAAGCCCTTCCGTCTGAGAACGCTCCCAATCAAGACGATGCTGCGCCCGCCTGTGAGGACAGCGATGGCGATGAAGATGATGACAGCCACGGCCACGACTCGCCAGTCGATCTCGAAAAGGGACGGTATTCCGAGCGGGCTTCCCCCCGGCGGCGCGTAATTGTCCACGATCTCCTGCCCGATGGCAAGAGTCGCGTCGTAGATTCCGCCGTAGAGGTCGCCGGTCTCGAATCCCACCGACAATGTGGCCCTGCCGATGCTTCCGACCTTCGCATCATTCAGAACACCCTCCAGGCCATAACCCACCTCAACCCGCCACTGCCTCTCGTCCGTCGAGACAAGCACCAGGACCCCGTTATCCAGTTCTCGTTTTCCAAGCCCGTTCTCCTCAAAGGTCCTTACGGCGAACAGGTCGATTCCGAGAGGCTGGGTCGTGTTAACTACCAAGACAGCGACTTCCGCGGAGGTCTCTTGGTCCACCTCTAAACACAGTTCCTCAATCAAATCCCTTTCACCGGATAACAGGGAAGGAGGGTCTGTGAGGTCGTTGACGTACAGGAATATTGACGGGACTTCCTGGCCGTGCACTGGGGCTAGAAGGGGCGTGAAGAGGAGGAGAACAAACAGCAGGTTTCTAGCTTTCAAAGCCCAGCTTCCAACTGCAATGGACCGGGACCCTAGGGGCCGCCGGGAATCGGGTCGTAATATCCCAGCTCTCTGAATCCGAACGAGCCGGCTATGATGTTGGACGGGAAAGAACGAACTCGTATGTTGTAGGCTCTCACTTGGTCGTTGAACCTCATCCGTTCTACAGTGATCCTGTTCTCTGAGCCCGCGAGTTCGTACATCAGGCTTGAGATGGCCTCGATTGACCGAAGCTCGGGGTAGTTTTCATAAACAGCGTTTATCTGGATGTCAAGCGCGTTTGTAATGTTAACCTTCGCCTGAAGACCAGTTGTGTTGATCCACTGGGATCTTAGCCGAGTAATGCTCTCGTAGGTTGTTCTCTCGAAAGTTGTGTAGTTAAGGGCCGCATTGAGAAGTTGTGGAATGAGGTCGATTTTTCGTTGGTACACGTTTTCTACCTGTGCCCACTGGGCCTCAGCATTTGTCTGTCCTGCAACAAGCGAGTTGAAAGCGAACCCTATCCAGCCCAAAAAAATCACAGCCGAGAGAAGAACAGCAAACAGGACAATCCTTCCACGGCCTAATGGCCTCATGACCGCGCGAGAGACGCGTCGCGTGGTCAAAATACCTTTCGCGTCCCATATGTCAGAAGATAGCCCGAGTCCACGCAGAGCTTTCTCCGGATGCAACTTCCCAGTTTTGGCAAGGGTTACGGCATTCTATTGGGACGGTTCGGACTTTGCCGTGGCTTAGCTGAAGTCCATTGCGGACCGGCACAGTGCCAGCGGAGCGAGGCGGTAGGCCGGGGCGCTGCCCTGCAGAAGACGCCTCCACGCATACCGAGAACAAAGGTGTCTGCTAGTGCCCTGGACGATAGACTTTCTCGCGCTCGGGACAGCCTCTCTCGCGCTTTACTTCAACCTCCGTCTAAAGAGGAACTACTTCCTCGACTCCAAGTACTTTCTAGCTTTCGCCAACACCGGTTTCATTCTCATCATGCTAGAACACATGGTCTCGACTCTATCGAACACCCCTAGTTCGATTGCCTTCTTCGTAGTGTTGAACGGAGCCATCGCAGCATTCGTCGGGTTTACAAGTTTCATGCTAGAGAGAAGAACCTTAGGAACAGTCTTCCGCGAACTCGCCGAGTTCCTCCGCAACCCTCCCAGA
>Ga0209321_10002750_pt1 | contig 11840 bp, 11 predicted proteins | sample Rifsed16ft4_FD_184012 | JGI IMG/M metagenome (GOLD analysis project Ga0209321, IMG submission 184012) | Soil microbial communities from Rifle, Colorado, USA - sediment 16ft 4 - CSP-I_5_4 (version 2) | ecosystem: Environmental > Terrestrial > Deep subsurface > Rock core/Sediment | place: Rifle... | reverse complement strand
TCAAGACAGTGGCAATGCAAGCGTTCCATAATCTGGCTCCATCTAGATGCATCTTGATTTTATGGCGGTCAGCCAGCCTGTGAATTTTTTTAATTTCTTCAATCGGGAAGACCGTTCCCCCGGCGGTGGTATGGGTATTTTCGATGGTGATGACAGTCATGGTAGGGTGGTGCACATCCGGAGAGGGGATTTCTTTTTCAATCTGTTCTGCCGTGAAGACCCCCTTGTTGCCCTGAATGATATGAAGCTGAATTCCGGAAAGGGCAGAGGGAGCGCCGACTTCATTCCTATAGATGTGGGACCCGGCCTCTGTCAAAACTTCGTCTCCCGGCCTGGTCAAGACTTTCAAGCAGACCTCATTTCCCATAGTTCCGGAAGGGACATACAGACCTTTTTCCTTTTCCAACATTCTGGCGACCAGAGCCTCCAGCTTCTTGACCGTGGGATCGTCATCAAAGACATCATCTCCTACCACTGCTCTGGCCATGGCTTGACGCATATAGAGGGAGGGTTTGGTAACTGTATCGCTTCTTAAGTCAATGATTTTCATCTTAACTCCGAGTTAATATCAGCACTCAGGTCTAGATCTGAATTCTCTACGAAGATAATGTCAGTCCCTAAAGATTACAAACAAAAAGGCAACTTAGCTAAGCTCTAATTAAGCGATAAATCAGCGAATTGCCAGTGGACTGATTCAGGAATTTTAAGCTAGTCACAAAAAAAACCCTGCTGGGGAAGGCAGGGTTCTCTGAGCCATGGATATTCTCTCACACTCTCATAACATTGGCAGCCTGTAGACCCTTTCCAGTGGTCATCAATTCAAACTGCACCTCTTCACCCTCCCTTAAGGTTTTGAAACCGTCCATTTGAATGGAAGAGAAATGAACAAAAATATCCGGCCCGCCTTCCGGCGCGGTGATGAAGCCGTAGCCTTTGTTCTCACTAAACCATTTAACCTTTCCCTTGGTCATCTGCAAGCCTCCTTTAAAAAAGTTTACAATAAAATATTTCTAGCCCCAAAACTTGTCAAGAGATTTTAGTAAGAAGTTGCATTACCACCCCGGAAATTACAGGGACCAGCAAATTATCGTCGACTGCCAGGTCTAAAGCCTCCACAAATGTCGCTATCAGCGCCCCAGCCACGCCAATCAACAGAGGAAAATCAGGAATAACCACAATCACCACCAGACAAGCCACAAAAAAGCCCAAGCTCCCTTCCAGGGTCTTGTCTCCGAAGGTAACTTTACCGTACTTCCTTCCGATTAAGGCCGAGGAGATGTCCCCTAGGATTATGAAACCAATTGCGGCTAAGGCAATCGGCTTGCTGAAAAGAAAGATGGACAGAGTTGAAGCAAACAGGATATAAGAGCCGCCGGTCAAATCGGCTTCCTCATGCTCTCTGAGCATGGGTCCGAACAAATAGTCCAGGATTCTGTGGCCGGGGAGGTCCAAAACCCGGATAAAATCGAAGCCGATTGAAATTAGAGTAATGGGAATGAGAACTAAGAGCGCTATGCTTTCGGGAACCAGCCAATATCCAACCGGAATGGACAGAGCGAAAAGATGAATACCTTTTCTTTTGTACTCATTCTGGATTAGGATCTCCAAAATTGACCGAGGAAAGAATTATTGGATGCCTGGTTCTGGAGAAGTCGTGTCACTCCCCAGCTTTGAGAGGTCAACTTTGTCTAAGGCCTCCTGGTAAATCCGAATCTTGGCCCCTTTTTTGAGATTGGCTTCCCATTCAGCCTCAGATTTCTTCTTATATTCTTCCTTAAGTATCCCGGTTATTGGGGGGGTTACTTCCTGGAGAGTTTTGTCTTTTTTGCGGTCTATCAACTTTATCAGATGATAACCCAAAAAAGTCTTAAATGGCTGGCTGACCTCTCCAACCTGCAACTGGTTGGCCTCTTCGTGAAAGCCCTCCGTCATTTCGTAGTTAGAAATATAGCCCAGGTCATAGGCTACTTCCTGAAATTCGGTTTCACCCGGGTAATGCTTTCTGGCCATTTCCACAAAATCTGCCCCAGCCAAGATAGAGTCTCTGACCGCAATGGCAGTGGAGGAGTCGTCGAATATAATATGATAGACATGCAGCGGAAACTCCATAGTGTAAAGTTCAGGATGGCTCTCAAAATAGTCTTGGATCTCCTCTGGGGAAGGATTATAGTTAGGCACAGCCTGCGCCCGGATAGTACTATCTGCCTGCTCTAATGTAAATCTTTTCTCCTCTTGGTGGGTTTCTGGACTATCAAAATAGCCCAGCGTTTTTGCCACCTGCTGTAGAATCTTCAGCTGAGTCCAGATTGATTTGGTTCGGAAGAAGTCTTTTTTCTGCTCTAAGGTTAATTGCCCGGTTCTGTTGTAGAGAGTGTAGTTATACAGCTCTTCGCGCGCATCCTTGGCTCGGACTGTGTCGGTTTTATTGACCACCAGGCACCAAATCGTATCTTCCACTTTAGTAGTCTCGGGCGGAGTCAGAATCTGGTCGTTAAAGTCGTAGCTGGCCAGGCTGGCCAGGCTGTCCAAAAAAACCTGATTGCGCTTCATTTCTCGTTCGCCCCTGAGCTTCTTTTCGATTTCCTTTTGAAGCTTCTCATCAAAAGTCTTATAGCCTTCGGCTACCTTATCAAAAACTTTGATGATATGGAAGCCATGCTGGCTCTGGTAGGGTCCTATCACATCTCCAGGCTGGGCCGCAAAGGCAGCCGAATCGAATTGAGGCAGCAGCTGTCCTCGCTTTTGATAGCCCAAGTTTCCACCCCGGGGAACAGTGGAGTAATCTCTGGAGAAAATCTTGGCCAAGAGGGCGAAATCTTCGGTCTTGGCTCGTCTCTTGATTTCCTCAGCTTTTTTCAAAACTGCCTGTATGGCTTCCTTAGATCTTTTGTCAGGATCTTTAATTTCGGGGTTTTCTTCCAGTTCCAACAGAATGTGGCTTACTTTCACCTGTTCCGGGGTTTTATAGGTGGTCTCCTTATTTTCATAGTAATACTTTTCAATCTCCTCCGGAGTGAGAGTTATCAAACTGGAGACATACTTTCGATACATTTGTAGGAAAACATAGTTTAGCATATGGTCCTGTTTCAGCCGCTGGAAAGTGGTATCTGATTTTAAGTCCATAGCAGCTGCTTTTTGGGCTACCAGCTTGTCAACAATCAAGCTGCTTAAGGCTTGGGACTTAAGCAGTTCCGGCTCTTGGCTGGCTCCTGATTGGCCAGTCGTTTGCTTTAATCTGGCTTCCAGTTCCTCCAGAGTTATTGCATCTTGATTGACCTTGGCTACAATGACCGGCGAAGTTTCCCCAGAGGAAAACCAGTTCAATGACAAGATCATAGTCAGTTGCAGCAATAAACTGTACTTTCTCATTTGCTCTTTTCCGGTTGAGTTGAACCCAGGTTGCTCTTTGGTTCGGTTTCAGATGTGGAATACTCTTCCAATAGCTTCTCATTCACCCAAATCTTTGTCCCCTTTCTCAACTTAGCTTCCCAGTCCTGGAGGGCAGTTCTACTCTTTTCCTCCACTAGCATTCCCTTGATTTCGTTCTCAGCTTCCTCCAGACTCTTATATTCTTTTCTATCTACGAGCTTAATCAGGTGCCAGCCAAAGTCGGTCTTGACCGCCTGGCTGACTTGGTCTACCTGGAGTTCTTCGGCTGCCCGGTAGAATACAATTGGCATTTCTTGGGGAGAGATGAACCCTAGATCATAAGCCACTTCTCTAATTTCTACTTCCCCTGGATAGTACTTCAGGGCCGCCTCACGGAAGTCTAGACCCCCTACTATTTTCTCTCTAACCTGGGCAGCCCGGGAAGAATCAGAAAAAATAATGTGTTGAACACAAAGCGGTCTTTCCTCTTTCCAGGTGCTTTTGTTCTTCTGGTAGTAGGCCTTGATTTCATCAGGAGTAGGATTTATCAGGGCAACTGATTTCTGCCGCAAGATCTCCTGTTTGGCTAAATCGATTCTGAATTTCTGCACTTGCTCCTTTACCTCGGCACTCTGATGGAGTTTCATCTGTCTGGCTGCTGCCAAGAGAAGCAAGGTATCGGCAAATCTCTCCAAGTACTGTCTAGCCACCGTGGTATCCGGGTTAATTTTCCTTTGGCGGGTATATTCTTGGAAACCGGGTAAAAATTGGGTGTAATAAAGCGTGTCAGAGCCGGCTATCATAAGCCAGTTCTCAAATCCCAAAGGGGTGGAGAGCTTGGCAATGGCCTTCTGGTTGTACTTTACGGTGACTTTTTGTCTCAGACTATCTAGCACAAGCTTCTTGCGGGTATACTCTTTCTGGTTTCGCAGAGTTTGAGCGATACCTTCCTGTAAGGTCGGAGTTAACTCCTGATAATGTTCCCTCTGATACTCCTGTATTTCAATTATATGATAGCCATAAGCACTCTTCAAGGGTTTATCGATCAGGCCGGGCTGAGCCGAGAAGACAATCTCTTCAATTTCTGCTGGAAATTCCCCGCGTGGGATATATCCCATCTCACCCCCGTCAAGCAAACTGCGGTGATTAGAAAATGTCCGGGCTAACTGGCCAAAGTCAGCTCCAGCCTTCAAACGCCGAAAAAGCTCCTGGCATTTCTGGCGGCTTTCCTTTTCTACTTTTTTTGAAGCTGAAAAACCACTGTGACTGTCACTTTTTTCGAAGCTAATAAAAATTTGGCGGAGCTTGACCGCTTCTGGAGATTTGTAGCCTAATTCTCGATTGGCCTGATAGTGAGCCTGGATTTCCTCCTCGGAGACGGAGACTAAATCAGAAATCAGACGCTGGTGGACTTGTTCTAAAACCACCGAGCGCCGCTGCTCAGCAATACGGTCTTGAAGAGTAGGGTCATCCTTAAAACCGTAGCTGGCTGCTTTTTTCTCGACCAAGATTTCATCTATCAGCTCATTCAGGATGTTTTTCTTGGTAGCAAGATCAAGCGGCTGGTCGGCCTTAGCCAGATTTCTGGCCTGTAGCCTTTCCTGGAATTGGCGGAGATAAATTTTCTTTTGTCCGACCCGGGCCAAAACTGAATCGGCTGGGGTCTGGCTGAAACCGGGACCGGCTGGGAGAATTGCCTGTATCAAAAACAAAAACGACAGGTATATTACTTTACTTCTCATCACCACTCCATAGTCAATGATAAACGATACGAATTGTCAAGTTCATTTTCACTGAGATAGGCGAAGTCTATCCCGAACTTTCGCACTTTTAAGCCGGCTCCGGCAGTGAAATCACCCTGGTCAAAACCCAGGCGTCCGGCCAATCTATTCTGGTAAACAATCTCGAGACCGTAGCGGTTGTCAAAAGAGAGGTCTCCCAGCCAATACTGAGCCGAAAACTTTCTCCCTTCAAAGCGCAAATCAGTATCGGCTGCTAATCTTGCCACAAAGTCTTTCCAAACTTTCCTGGCTCCCACTCCCAACTTCAGAGTCGGAGAAATTGTCTCTTTAGAACCAGTCGAATAAGATAGAAAAGTAAAGGTGGCGTCCTGTAGGTTGGCTGCCAAGGACAGATATGGTTTGAGACTGTACAGCACTCCTAGATCAAGGCCCATTCCAAAAGCCGAGGTCAGGGGTATATCCCGGTAGATAATCTTGGCGTTTAAGCCCCAACTCAGAGAGGGGGAGAATCTTCTGGCGTACGAAAAATTGAAGTTGTAATCAGCATGTCCTTCTTCCCTCAATAAGAGTACTCGATTCTTCTCAGAGATAGGCTGGTCAGGGTCCTCCAGGCTAGTCAACTTGATTCCTCCACCTCCCAGTCTCATTAAGCTGAACCCCACCACTCCTGACTGATAAGGCAAGGCTATTGACAAATAATCAAGATTCAGAAGCTGCCCGAAGGTCTCCGCGTGCATAAGGGAAGCCTGGCGCTGAGTCAAGTTGGTCAAGCCGGCCGGATTCCAGTAGCTGGCCGTAGCATCATCACAGACTGCTGCAAAGGCGCCCCCCATTCCCAAGGCTCTGGCTCCAACTCCTATGTAAAGAAATTCTCCAGCATATTTTGTGGCCCAGACGGTAGAATAGAATAAGAGTAGGGTACAGAGGGTGGACTTTTTCAGTTGCTTGCTCATTGCAGAATTATACAATTATACCTACTCTGAAGGAGCAGTCAAGAGATAGGTTTTATACCTAGGCAACTGGGCAATCCTAAAGTTGCACTTTCTTCTGCGATTCAAAATTTACAACTTGCCATTTTCAGGAGGCTTGTGGGATTTTCCTCTTGACTGAATCAGTCGTATCTGAGTATATTTCAATTAGTATTTAATTTATTAGAATTCAAAAGGTTAACGAATTAAACTGAGACAATATACGCACTGCGACTGTATAATATTAGAAACAAGAATCCATACAAGGAGTTAATTTGCTGAACTTCATAGTCGTTCTGCAGAGTGGAGCAACAGGTGGAAAGCTGGGAGAGATTGTTCTTTCTGCGGATTGGTTTGCTAAGATCATATTTCTGCTACTTTTGTTCTTTTCTGTAGTCTCTTGGGGTATCATCACTTACAAGCTGAAAAACTTTAAGAAAGTACAAAAGGAGTCCAAGAGTTTCCTATCTGTGTACACATCCAAAAGGGGTTTATCCCAAGTCTATCCCAACGTCTCTGCCTATCACACTACTCCTTTGTGCAGGCTCTTCTTGGAAGGATATAAGAAAATGACTGACTTTTCAGAGTTGGATTCTGCCTTGGTCAGGACCGGAAATCCTCAAGTGGCTCTGACCACCGAAGCAATTGAGGATATAAAGTCTACTCTGCTTAGGGTGACTAATGAGGAAACCGAAAAGCTGGAAAAGGGGGTAGCTTTCTTAGCCACAACTGCCAATGTCTCTCCCTTCCTAGGTCTTTTGGGTACGGTGTGGGGGGTAATGATTTCATTCCAAGACATTGGAATCAGAGGTTCTGCTTCCCTGGCAGTAGTGGCCCCAGGCATAGCTACTGCTCTAATTGCTACAATCTTTGGTCTGGCAGCCGCCATCCCGGCAGTAGTATCTTATAACTATTGTAACCGCCGAATTAGAAATTTCGTCGTGATGCAGGAGAATTTTGCTTCACAGCTGATATCAGACGTCCGCAGGGAGTTTCTGCTCTAATGTTGCGAACCAGTCCAGGCTTTATGGCAGATATCAACGTCACCAACCTGGTGGACGTGGTCTTGGTGCTTTTGATAATCTTCATGATAACAGCCCCCATGCTCCATTCTGGAATTGAAGTAAATCTTCCCAAGACCAAAGCAGCCACCAAGGACTTAGGAGAGGGAATCGTGGTGGTTATTAACAAAGGAGGAAAAATCTATCTGGATGACAGACCGGTCAGTTTGGCTAAATTCGGCTCCCGGCTATCAAGTTTGAAAAAGGCTAAAGGGACTGGGACGGTTTATCTGAAAGCGGACCGGGAAGTACAGTATGGCTTGGTTGTGGACGTCATCGGTCGCATCAAGAGTTTAGGAATCACTGACCTGGGTCTGGTCAGCGAGCCGGGCAAATGAAAAAGGAAATCCTGATATCACTGGCCGCGCACCTGACGATTATCTCTGCGCTGGTGTTGCTCTCCTCACCTTTCGGTAAGGCAAAAGTGTACCCCACTATTTATCAGGTCAGTCTGGTCTCCTTGCCAAAAATTGAGGCAAAAGTAGTAGAGGCAAAGGCAGAAGCAACAGCCTCCAAATTGGAGTTCAAAGAGGAAAAGGCTCTGCCCAAACAAAAGAACATTTCGAAAAGATATGCCAAGAAAGACCAAGTCGACTCAACTAAAGAAGAAAAGCCCAAGACTCAAGAACAGGCTCCCAGTCAACAAATAGAGGGCTTAGGCCAGGCAACCTTCGAAGGGGGGAGACTAGAATCTCCTTATTATGCCGGGATAGTTTTTGCCAGGATAAAATCGATGTGGAGAAATCCGGTTCGAACTGCCAGCTTGCAGGCCACTATTCTATTCAGAATTCAAAAAGATGGTCAGGTAACAGACGCAGCCGTTGAAGTACCCTCTGGCAACGTCTTGTATGACCAGGCGGCTTTAAGGGCGGTTTTAGCAGCCGATCCTCTGCCACCACTTCCGAACCATTACGTGGGGAATGATTTGGCCGTCCATCTTAATTTCGTAGGAGTGCCATGAAAAAGGCTTTCAGCGCAGTCGGGTTGTTAATTCTGTTTGCGATTGGTGTCCACGAAATCTTCGCCCAGGGGGAGATCAGGGGAACGATTTACAGCCAGGGTGAATTTAAGCCTCTGGAGCTATCCGTAGTGAAGTTTCAAACCAGAAATAAATCCTCCCAAGAGGAAAGCTTAGCACTTCAAGTCGCCCAAGTGGTTCAGAAAGACTTGACCTTCTCGATGTTCTTCACCTTTCTGGAAGAGAATCTCTACAGTTTTACTGAAGCCGGAGATTTGAACCCTATGGACCAAGACATCTGGCTCAGGACCCAAGCTCAGTTCTTGATTGCCGGAAAAGTGGAACTGCAGTCTCGGATGGCTAAAGCGGACATCTATCTTTACGATGCCTTTGCCCGCCAGAAGACTTTTTCCCAGACCTATCGGGCGCTCCAGTCCAGTTGGAGGAGATTGGCCCACGAGATTTCCAATGACATTCTTCAGAATCTAACCGGAGAAAAGGGGGTGTTCACCTCCAGAATTTCTTACATCAAGGAAACTTCAGCGGGTAAGGAGCTGTACCTTTGCGATTATGACGGCCACAATCCTCAGCAGGTAACTTTTGACAAGAGCATTAACCTATCGCCCAACTGGTCTCCGGACGGCAAGAGAATGATTTTCACCTCGTTTAAGTCAGGCAATCCCGACCTGTGGGAACTTGACCTGGAGTCAGGTAAGTCTAAGAAGTTAGCCAGCTTTAAGGGGTTAAACACCGCGGCCCGCTACAATCCCAAGGGCAACCTGATTGCCTTGACTCTTTCGGTTGATAAAGATCCAGAGATTTATGTCATAAATTCGAGTGGCGGAAATCCCAGAAGATTGACCTACAGCTATGGCATAGAGTCTTCCCCCAGCTGGTCACCCAACGGCAAGCAGATCGCTTTCACCTCTGACAGGACCGGTTCCCCCCAGATCTATGTGATGGACTCCGATGGTTCCAACCTCCGCAGACTCACTTATGGTCTTTCCTACTGCGACTCTCCGGCCTGGTCTCCTAACGGGGATAAGATTGCTTTCGTTTCCCGGGAAAGCAATGGCTTTCAAGTCTGCACCCTAGAGATTACTGGTGAAAACCTAAGCCGCTTAACCGATTCTGGAAGTAACGAAAACCCCAGTTGGTCGTCGGATGGGTATCACTTGGCTTTTGCCTCTAATCGCACCGGCCGGTTTGAAATCTACACTATGGGATGGGATGGAACTAGTCAAACCAAGCTGACTAGTGGTGGCGGGAATTTTTCTCCGGCCTGGTCCCTCAGATTTTAGCAAAGATTTTTGAGAAAAAGCTTGCTAAGTAAAGTAAAATTTCTAAATTGAAAGAAAACTTTAAAAAACAATAGAGGAGGGAGTTATGTATAAAATGAAGTACCTATTATTGTTGATCTTAGGCCTAGCTCTGTTAGGGAGTGGGTGTAAAAAGGGCACCAAATTGGAGCCTGCCGCGGAAAAACCGCCTCAGAAAGTAGAAGAACAGCCCCCCAAAGAAGAAGAGACCCCAAAACCAGTTCAGGAGCCAGAAGTTACTAGGAAAGAAGTCACGTTCCAGATGATTCATTTTGACTTTGACAAATACAACTTGCGTTCGGATGCTATTGAGGCTCTAAACGAAAACGCTAAGGTGTTGATGGAGAGCCCGGAGGTAAAAATCAGAATAGAGGGGCATTGTGATGAGCGTGGCACGGTTGAATATAACCTAGCCTTAGGAGAGAGACGGGCTAGCGCTGCCAAAGATTATTTGGTTAAGTTAGGGATCAGCCCCACTAGGATTGAACTGATCTCCTATGGCAAAGAAAGACCACTGGACCCGAACTCCAACGAAGAAGCCTGGGCCAAAAATAGAAGAGACGATTTCAAGATCATATCCCAGTGAGAGTATTCTAAGAAATCAATACTCGTAACTGTAAGAAGCGGTGAGAATTCTTAATAAACTGTTATGGTTGCTCTTGGCTACCTCTCTTTTGAATGGTTGTGTCTCCCGCCGGGAGATCATCCAGTTCAAACAGGACTTAGCCACTGTCCAGGAGCAAAATAGAAGGTTAGAGGAACGCTCCTCCCGTTTAGACAGCCTCCTGACCGCATACAGTCAGCTGCTGCAGACTATGAAGGCAGAGATGTCTCTTTATTCTGAGGAAATCCAACAGAGACTAAATAATTTAGACGCTGGTTTGGAAGACTTAAGCTCACTCTATTCCCAATCTTATCAGAGGAGAAGCTCCCCAATAGATAGGCCGGTCTCTTCCGATACAACGCCAGAAACCGCCCATCTGAGCCAGGTTGACCCCAAGAAGCTATATGATGCTGCTTATTTGGACTTGACCAAGGGAAATTATCAGCTGGCCATCTCCGGATTCTCTCAGTATTTGCAGCATTTCCCAGACACCCCCCTCTCAGATAACGCCCTCTACTGGATAGGGGAGTCCTATTATGCCCAGGCTCAGTACGATAAAGCGGTGATTGAATTCCAAAAGCTTTTGAAAGACTATCCCACCGGGGATAAAGTGCCGGCCGCCCTGTACAAAATAGGACTCTCCTATTTGGAGTTGAGGGACCGAAAACTGGGGAATCAGTTTCTCAAAAGAGTGGTAGATGAATTCCCGCGTTCCCCGGAAGCTAAATTGGCTAAGGAGAAACTCAAAGGCTAAAAGATTAGATGCTTTGGTTTTGGTTTAAACTGGCCCGCAATTGACGGGCCAGTTGATTTAATTCAGAAGCCAGAGAGTCAAAGCCAAAAACTTCTTCGTATTTAGCCCGTTCCTCCAGTCTAATCGGGTAGAAGCTGAGATGAAATCTGGTTCTCCCGTCCTTGAAGATCTTGGGGTCATCTAACCCCCTCAATTCGAATCGGGGAGGCGGGTAAGGAAGATATTGCGAATCTGAATTTACTCGATAAGTCATCCCCTGTGGAATCTGGTAGTAGTTCCGCCGGAATGCTTCCGCCTTAGCCAGCATCAGATGGACACTCCGATCGGATAGGTTTTTTTGGACTAAGCTGGAGAGCAGATTCTGGTATTTGGCTTCAATGAAGTTGGGATCGAACTCCTCTTGGTGCTCAAAGGGATAAACCGCCTCCACGAATTCTTTGATTTCCCTTTCTGATTTGCGGTAGATTTCTGGATGAGCCTGCCTAACAAAGTTGTAATACCAGGAGCGGCGCAAAAGCTCTAGGTCTAGCATTATCTTCCCTTGATCTTTTCCCTCGACAAAGTGGATATAAAGGTAAGGGGCGTAATAATCCCAGATGTCGGTTAAAATAAGGGCAGGAGGATCAGCTGACCTCAAAATGTTCGCGGTATAATCATAGGCAAAATAATTTCTACTTTTATCCTGCTTTTGGTAGTTCTTAAAGAAGGCCAAGCTGGCCAGCAAGACCGAAATCAAAAGTAAAACTGTTGGAACCAGTCTCTTTGGGAGTTTGGCAACTCTGGTCAGAATCAAATTCGACAGAAACCAGGCACCGCCGGCCACCAGAAAGGTAAAAGACAAATACGAGGGAAGAAAATAATTTTCTATCTCTCCTATGCTAAAATTCACCCCGTGGATTATAGTCAAAATAGCTAAGAGAAGCAAAAAAACCGCTAGTCTGACTCGTTCCTGAAGCAAAAACCACGAACCTAACAGGCCCAGGCTTAGAACCAGAGGTGGGAACTGTTCGAGCAAGAGCCCTCCATAGTTTTTCAGATTTTGCCATAACTCCTCTGGCGATCCGG
>Ga0209321_10002747_pt1 | contig 11852 bp, 8 predicted proteins | sample Rifsed16ft4_FD_184012 | JGI IMG/M metagenome (GOLD analysis project Ga0209321, IMG submission 184012) | Soil microbial communities from Rifle, Colorado, USA - sediment 16ft 4 - CSP-I_5_4 (version 2) | ecosystem: Environmental > Terrestrial > Deep subsurface > Rock core/Sediment | place: Rifle... | reverse complement strand
CGGCGGCCGCGCTTCCGGACCTCGAGGACTCCGAGTTCTCGCTGGGACCCGAATTCGACTGAACCAAATCAAGGGGAAAGAACGCAAAGACGCAAGGAGACGCAAAGTCGCAAGGGAGATCCGGAAGAACAGAATCGGATATTACTTTGCGCCTTTGCACCCTGGCGCCTTTGCGTTCTTCTTCAGTTCGTTAAGGCACGATCCTCATCGGGCCGAAGGCCTCGAGCTTCGAGTTGAGCTCTTCGAGGGAGGTCCGCATCGCGTCTTCCATTCCGCGCAGAGCTTCTTCCGATCGCGCTTCGAGGAGTCGAAGCCGTTCGCGTTGGACGGGCGTTGGGCCATGGAGAGTTCCCTGCTGGACGTCGCTGCCCTCGAGCTCGGCAAAGAGGCTTCCCGCCTGGACGGCGAGACTCGGGTCCCTGAAGCTCGACCCTTCGACGGAGAGGGGCTTTCGCATTTCCTCGATCGTCGTCCGGGTCGATTCCAGAAGCTCGGCCAGAGCCCCTTTCTCCCCGGATGCGAGGTACTGCTTTACAGGGTCGAGCTTCGATAGAACCGCGTTCCCGCGCGATGCCCCCTCCTGGAGGCGGGCGCGCAGCTCGTTCACCTCCTGTAGGAAACGGTAGCGCTCCTCGAATTCGACGGGCTGAATCGGAAGCCGCGGATCGAGCACGACTTCGACGAAACTCTCCCGCCGCTCGGAGCCAGCGACGAGGGCGATTCCGTAGCGGCCCGCAGGCACGAGAGGACCTCTTCCCCGCGGAACGTCTTTCGGTCCCTCCGCCCTCAGGTCCCAGGCCACTCGCTGGAACCCCGAGCTCGTCGGTCCCGCAAGCTTTCGCACGAGCTTCCCCTCGGCGTCCGCAATCTGAACCTCGACGCTCTCCGAGGCTCGAGCGAGGCGATAGGTGATGAGCGCGCCGAACTCCGGGTTCTCGCCGACGAACGGCCTCTGGGCTCCATAGCTCTCGTGCTTCCACGGAAGAAAACCCGTGGCCTTCCGCGGGTCGAAGAGCTCGATCGCATCCCCCCCGGCGCCGTGACGCTCGAGAGCGGTGACGTCGTCGAGGATGTAGATCGAGCGGCCGTGGGTCCCGACCACGAGGTCGTTGTCGCGCGGGTGGATCACCAGGTCGTCCACGGGAACCGTGGGGAAGTTTCCGCTCATGCGAAGCCATTTTCCGCCTCGGTCGAAGCTCATGAAGAGACCGGTCTCGGTGCCGACGAACAGGAGGTCGGTGTTCCGCGGATGCTCGACAACGACGTTCACCCAGCCGAGCCCCGGAAGCCCGGCGTCGAGCGCGCGAAAGCTCCGTCCGAAGTCCTCGGTCACGAAAAGGTACGGAGCGAAGTCGCCGAGCTGATGTCGATCGAAGCTCACGTAGGCCCGGCCCCTGGACGCATGGGAGGCGACGATGCGGCTCACGGTCGCGCGCTTGGGGTCGAATCCTTTGACGTTTCCCTCGAGGGCCCCGAACGTATCGCCCCCATCACGGCTGAGCTGGACGCGCCCGTCATCGGTTCCGGCGTAGAGGACACCGGGGTCGAGAGGAGATTCGGCGATCGTGGTGAGCGTTCCCCAGTCGTCGACGCCGTCGTCTCGAGAGAGCGTCGCCTCGTCGGGGAAGGAGCCCATGATCGGAAGCTCGTCCCGGTCCTCGTTCCACGTCAAGTCCGGGCTCGCGAGCCAGGTGTCGCCCCGGTCGTTCGAGGTGAAGAGCCGGTTGCCCCCGAGGTAGAGAACTCCCGGCTTCTGCCGCGACACCAGGATCGGTGAGGTCCAGTGGAAACGGTAGTCGTCGTCATCCGTCCCCGCGTGCGGGCGGATCGATTTTCTATCGCCGGTTTTGCGATCGAGGCGGACGATGTTCCCTCCCTGGGACGAGGTGAAGATCGTCGCTCCGTCCGTGGGATCAGCCTGCTGGTACATTCCATCGCCGAAATTGATCTGACGCCAGTCCTCGTTGAGGATTCCGATGTAGTTCCGGGTGGCGCTCGGCCCGAACCACGAGTGGTTGTCCTGCGCCCCCGCATAGATGTTGTAAGGATCCTCCATGTCCACCGCGACCGAGTAGAACTGAGCGAGCGGTATGTTGTTTACCTTGTCCCAGCGCCGGCCGCGATCCCAGGAGACGTAGAGACCCCCGTCGCCGCCGAGCACGAGGTGATGGGAGTTCTTCAGATCGATCCAGAGGGTGTGATGGTCTCCGTGGACACCCACGTCGTACGTTGGCGTCATCTCCTCGTTCTCGACGAAAGTGATCCCCCCGTCGTCGGAATAGAAAAACTCGGATCCGAGGACATAGATCCGCTCGGCGTCGGTCGGATCGACGAAGATGTGGCTGTAGTACATCGGCCGCGGGTTCAAGCTCGCGACCTTCGCCCAGCTCTCGCCGCGATCGGTCGAGCGGTAGACGCCTCCCTCGGTCTTGTGCTCGAGGATGGCGTAAACGATTCGCGGGTCGCCGCGGAACAAGTCGACCCCTATGCGTCCCAGGGGTCCTTTCGGAAGGCCGTTCTCGAGCCTCTTCCAGACTTCGCCGCCGTCCGTCGTCTTGTAGAGTCCGCCGCCCATACCGCCGCCCGAGAAACCCCAGGGCGCTCGCCTCCGCTGATAGAGCGCGGCGTAGAGTACGTTGGGGTTCTTTGGGTCCATGATCAGATCGACGGCGCCGGTGTCTTCGTTCACGAAGAGCACCTTCTCCCAGGTCTTTCCCGAATCCCGGGTCCGGAAGACGCCTCGCTCGTCGCCCGCGGCCCAGAGCGGTCCGAGCGCGGCGACGTAGACGAGGCCGGGGTCGCGTGGATGCACCACGACCTGGCCGATGTGACCGGTGCGCTCGAGACCCACGTGCTGGAACGTGGCGCCGCCGTCCTCCGACTTGTAGACGCCATAGCCGAAGCTCGAGCTCTGACGGTTGTTCGGCTCGCCGGTCCCGACCCAGATGATCTCGGGATCCGAGGGTGCGACGGCGACGTCGCCGATCGACGAGGTTTCGTGTCCGTCGAAGATCGACTGCCAGGTCGTCCCCATGTTGACGCTCTTCCAGACGCCGCCGGAGGCCGCTCCGATGTAGAGGACCCAGGGCCGGTCTTCGTGGGCAACGACCACGTCGATCCGTCCGCCCATCACCGCGGGCCCGATCGAACGGAGACGGAGATCGTCGAATTTCTCGATCGAGCGCCAATCCTCCGTGGCTCCCGGCATCGGAGCGGCGTGAAGGAAAGCGACGGCGACGGCGATTCTCAGAAGAGGATTCATGAAAAAAGATCCTTGACCTCGCCCGGTAAGTTGTCTTATGTTCGCGGGACAGCCAAAAGGCGATCGTAGTTTGGCCACGGCTGAAAGCGGTGCCGCTCACTGTGTGGTGAGGACGGCATTGGGGGGGAGCCGTGCGCCAGGGTCCCTTCTATGTGTTGGGAAACGGCCGTCCTCACCGCATCACCTTAGATCGGATTCGCACTCCGTTGCCAGCTGAGTTCGATGCTTACACTCCCCCTTAATCCGCGCAAGCTGCGGCAGTCATTCCGTGCCGCTTGAGCTTGCGATAAAGGCCCTGCCGTGAAATGCCCAGAGCGCGCGCGGCGTGGGTCCGATTCCCCCCGGAGCGCGCGAGAGCGTCGGCGAGGAGCCCCTTTTCGAAGGCTTCGGAGACGGACCGCAGGCAGCCCAGTCCCGGGCGGCGCGTTCCGAAGGACAGGTGCTCGGTGTCGATCGATGCCGAGCCGAGGGCGCGGACGAGGGCCTGGGTGAGCTCGTTCTCGAGCTGCCGGACGTTCCCCGGCCAGTGATGCGAGGCGAGCGCCCTCTCGGCTTCGTGAGTCAGGCGCTTCGACTCGACGCCGAGTCGACGCGAACGAGCTTCGAGGAAGTAACGCGCCAGGGGAAGGATGTCCTCGGGTCGCTCCCGGAGGGCCGGCAGATGAATTCGGGCGACGCTCAGGCGGAAGAGAAGGTCGTGGCGGAATCGACCAGCAGCCACTTCCGCCTCGAGCTCCTTGTGCGTCGCCGTGACGAGCCGGAAATCCGACCGCCTGGAAGAGACCTCCCCCACCCGCCGGTACTCGCGCTCCTGGAGGGCGCGCAAAAGGACGCTTTGCGCCCTCGGACTCAGGTCTCCGACCTCGTCGAGGAAGAGCGTGCCCGCGTCGGCCTCCTCCAGAAGGCCTTTGCGGGGGAACTGAGCCCCGGTGAAGGCCCCGCGGGCGTGCCCGAAGAGCTCGGATTCCAGGAGCGTATCGGGGATCGCTGCCGCGTTGACCGCGACGAACGGCCGGCTCGCGCGCGGGCTCTTCCGGTGGATCCAACGGGCCACCAGCTCCTTCCCCGTCCCGCTCTCTCCGCCGATCAAGACAGGAACATCGCCGTACGGAGCCAGAGATTCGGCCTGATCGAGCACCTGGCGCATCTTGCCGCTCTCAACCACGATTCTTTCGGATTGCATCTTCGTCCCCCTTCCCTACCCAGAGGTCTAAGACGACGTTCGGAGGAGGAAACCTCCCGGCCGGCTCGATGCTCAGAGGAACAGGATTTCGGCAGGCGATTCGAGGAGGAAGTCGGCCGAGGCGCGGGTGAGCTCCTCGCGGGCGAAGGGCCCCCAGAGGACTCCGGCGGTGGTGACGCCCGCTTCCCTTCCGGCAGCGATGTCGTGGGGAGAATCGCCGATGAAGACGGCGTCTCCCGCATCGACACCGAGCCTCTCGAGAGCGGCGAAGACCGGCTCGGGATGGGGTTTGGGGCGGCTCACCTCGTCGGCGGAGACGATCGTGTGGAAGAACTCCATGAGGCCGGTTGCGACCAGCCCTCTCTCGGCCCCGGTGCGGAGCTTGCTGGTAACGACCCCGAGCCTAGCGCCCCTGCCCGCGAGCGCTTCGACCACGTCGACCACTTCGGGGTAGGCCTTCACGCCCTCCTCGTGATGCGCGAAATGGTACTCGCGATAGGTCGCGACCATAGCCTCGATGAGGTCGGGATCCGCGCAGACCGCCGAGAGCTGCTGACGCAGGGGCGTTCCCAACCCCTCGCGCCACACCGAGTCCGGCGGCGATATCGAGAGGTGGCGCTCGGCCGTATGGCGATAAGCACTGAAGATGAGATCGATGGAGTCGATGAGCGTTCCGTCGAGGTCGAAGAGATAGGTCCCGAATTTCGGCATTTTTCAGTGCTCCGCGCGCGTAGGGTGCGGATGTGTGGAGTGCGGATGCGTTTTGAGCACCCTACTGGCGCCGCTCCGCGCCGAACTTTGCGGTCAACCGAGCCACGATCTTCTCCCGCGCTTTCTTCACGTCGGCGTCGGTCAACGTGCGGTCGGGCGCCAGATAGGCGATCGAGAGCGCGAGCGACTTCTTACCCGCGGGGATGGGCTCACCCTGATACTCGTCGAAGACCGAAGCGGAGCTCGCGAGCGGATGGGCCAGGATCTCCTCGACCAGCGACGACGCGGCCGTCTCGCGGGATACGATGACCGCGAGGTCCTCGACCACCGCGGGGAACTTCGCGAGAGCGCGGTAGTGCGGCACCGGCTTCACGTGCGGAAGGAGGTCCTCGAGACGGATCTCGAAGAGATAGACGTCATCCGCGAGTCCGAACGTCTGCGCGGTCCTGGGGTGGACCTGCCCGAGGACGCCCACCGCGCCCTCTCCGACGCGGAGCTCCGCGGATCGCCCGCCGAGAAGCCCGTACTCTTCCGTAGCCGCATAGGAAACCTCGACGCCGGAGCGATCGAAGATCTGCTGCACGTACGCCTTGGCGTCGAAGAAATCCGCGCTCTCCGCCGTCGGGCTCCCCCAGCGGTCGAGACGCGGCCCACTGACGGCGCCGACGATTCGCTCCGGTTCGTCGGGAAGGGCGCTCCCCGTAGGAAGGTAGACACGCGCCGCTTCGAAGATTGCGACCCTGGTCCTTCCGAGGCGGAGATTTCTCGCGACCACGTCGAGGACCGAGGCCCGAAGCGACGTCCGGAGTCTTTCCTGTCCCACGTTCAGCGGGTTCACCACCGCGAGCGGGGGGGAGCGCTCGAGAGACTCGCGGGCTACGACTCTCGAAAGAACGTCGAGGCTCGTCAGCGGATAGGTAATGACTTCCTGCATGCCGGCATCGACCAGCCAGTCTTTCAGCCGCTCGCGAAGCTCGCGGAGCGGCTGTACGACCCGCGGGGGGACGCGCCCGGCGAGAGGCTCGACCGGGATCCGGTCGTAACCGATCATCCGCGCGACTTCCTCGACGACGTCGTCGGGGATCTGGACGTCTCGTCTCCAGTAGGGAACGCGGACGAGAAAGCGGTCGGGCTCCGCCTTCACCTCGAAACCCAGGGCCACGAGCGATTCGACGATCGTCGTTTCTGGAGGGTCGATGCCCAGGACCTGGGGCAAACGCTTTCGCGGAAGCGACACCGTCGCGGGAGAGGACTTCGCGGGATGGACGTCCACCAACCCCTCGGCGGCGACTCCTCCCGCGTGCTCCACCAGGAGCTTGGTCGCCCTTCGCGACGCGATAGGAGCGAGCTCGGGACTCACACCCCAGGCGAAGCGCCTCGAGGCTTCGCTCTGAAGCTTCAACGCGGCCGCAGTCCTCCGGATGCTCACCGGGTTGAAGTTCGCGACCTCGAGAAGCACGTTCCGCGTCTTCTCGGTGACTTCCGTCGCGAGACCACCCATCACTCCCGCGACCGCGATTGACCCCGACGGATCGGTGATCAGGAGCTCCCCTCTCTCGAAGCACTGCTGCCTCCCATCGAGGGTCACCAGGGTCTCGTGGGGCCGGGCGCGGCGGACGATGATGCGATGGTCTTCAATCGTGTCGTAGTCGAACGCGTGGATGGGCTGGCCGAGCTCCAGCATCACGTAGTTCGTGATGTCGACGACGTTATTGATCGGGCGCATGCCCGCCGCGAGGAGCCGCTCCTGCATCCACGAGGGTGAGGGTACGATCTCGATTCCTTCGACGAGCGCGAGCGTGAACCGCGGGCAGAGGTCGGGGTCCGCGATCTCCGCTCCCGCTCTCGCTTCGATCGGGGCGCCCCTCGCGTCCACCGTCGAATCGGGCTCGCGCACCGACGTCCCCGTCAGCGCCGCGATGTCCCGGGCCACGCCCAGGATCGAGAGCCCATCCGCCCGGTTGGGCTTCATGTCGATCACCAGCACCGTGTCGCCGAGGATCTCCGCCAGGGGCCGTCCGATGGGAGCGTCCGCCGCGAGAACCAGGATGCCCTCGTGCTCGCCTCCGAGGCCGAGCTCGCGCTCGGAGCAGACCATTCCTTCCGAAGCCACTCCGCGGATTTTCGCCTTCTTCAGCTTTCGCGGCTCACCCGTCGAGGCGTCGATGAGGCTCGCGCCGAGACTGGCGTAGGCGATCTTCTGTCCCTTGGCCACGTTCGGGGCTCCGCACACCACCTCGTAGCGGGAGGCCCCGTCTCCCACCGTGACCAACCGAAGCCGATCGGCGTCGGGATGAGGCCGGACCTCGAGCACTTCCCCAACCACCACGTTCTCCCAGTCGGAGCCGGTGCGCTCGATGCCGGTGACCTCGAGCCCCGCCATCGTCAGCCGGTGGGCGACTTCCTTCAGCGGGATCGAGACGTCCACATACTCCCGGAGCCATTTCAGAGGTACGCGCATTTCAGAACTGTTTCAGAAACCGAAGATCGTTCTCGTAGTAGTGGCGGATATCGTCGACCCCGCGGCGCAGCATGTCGGCGCGCTCGATCCCGAGCCCGGCGGCGAAGCCGGTGTATATCTCCGGGTCGTAACCCATGTTCGCCAGGATCTCGGGATGGACCATCCCCGCTCCCAGGATTTCGATCCATCCCTCTTTCTTGCAGGTGCGGCAGCCCGAACCTCCGCAGAGGAAGCAGTCGATCGCCATGTCGACCCCAGGCTCGACGAACCGGAAGAAGTCGCATCGAAAACGAATCTTCCGGTCCTGACCGAAAATCCGCTTCGCGAATTCGAAGAGCGTGCCCTTGAGGTGTGCGAGGGTGAGCCCTTCGTCCACTGCCAGCACCTCCACTTGGGAGCTCATCCACTCGTGGGTCGGATCCGTCGCCTCGTTGCGATAGATCCGACCGGGGCAGACGATCCGGATCGGAGGGCGGTTTTTCTCCATAAAGCGAATCTGGTTCGGGGACGTGTGGGTGCGAAGGACGAGGCGCCGGTGGCCTTCGCCTGGATGATCGACGTAGAACGTATCCATGAGCTCCCGGGCCGGGTGGTCGTCGGGGATCCGTAGAGCCTCGAAATTGTAGTAGTCGAGCTCCACCTCAGGTCCCTCGATGACCGAGAACCCCTGGGCGACGAAGGCGTCGACGATATCGCGCTCGGTCTGAGTGATCGGATGGAGCCTTCCGGAGGAGAGCGGGCGCGACGGAAGGGTGACGTCGATCCGGCCGAGGGTCTGCGCCTTCCGGATCTTCGCCTCGGCGAGCTCCTCCTGTTTCGAGCGATAGGCCTCCTCGAGCTCCGACTTTAGGGCGTTCGCGGCCTGCCCCGCCTTCCGGCGCAGGTCGGAGTCGAGCTCGCCGAGAGACCGCAGGACGGAGACGGTCTCGCTCTTCCGACCCAGGAAGTCGATCCTCCAGTCCTCGAGCGCGCGCTCGTCCTCAACGCGAGCGAGAGAGTCCCGGGCACGCATGCGGGTCGCGTCGATCTTTTGCAGAACGTCCATGAAACCCGTGAGTTTATCTCGAAACCTTCGCGATCCGCACTTGCATTCTCGCAATCGAGCGGTTACAAGACGCTCCCATGAGGTTTCTAGTTTCAGCGTTATTTCTAAGCTTCACCACGAGCTCCGCTTTCGCGCAAGCCAAGGTCTACATCTCCGTCGACATGGAAGGGATCGGAGGTGTGGTCAGCGGAGAGCAGCTCGGAACGTCCGGCTTCGAGTACCAGAGGTTCCGGGAGTTCATGACCGAGGAAGTCCTCGCCGCCATCCGCGGAGCCCGTTCGGGAGGGGCGATGGAGATCCTGGTCAGCGACTCACACGGAAACGGCCAGAACCTCCTCATCGAGAAGCTCCCCGACGACGTCCAGGTCGTCCGCTCCTGGCCTCGCCCCTTGGGAATGATGGAGGGAATCGACGAGACTTTCGACTGCGCCCTCTTCATCGGCTACCACGCCTCGACTTCCAACCCCGCGGGAGTGCGCGCCCATACGTTCTCGAGCGCCACCTTGACCGACGTCCGACTCAACTCGGTGTCGGTTGCGGAAGCGGGCTTCAACGCCGCCGTCGCCGGCCATTTCGGGGTGCCGATCGCGATGATCTCCGGAGACGACGCGATCGTGGCCGAAGCAAAGCGCTACATCGGAGATCTAGAAGGCGCGGTGGTGAAGCACGCCCTGAGCTTCCACTCCGCGCGAACCCTCACCCCTCGAGCTTCTCAACGGCTCATCGAGGAGACGGCGCGACGGGCCGTCGAGCGGCGGGCGTCGTTTCGTCCGTTCCGGCTCGAGGGCGACGTCACTCTGGACGTGAGCTTCAAGAACTACCGCCAGGCGGAGATGCTCGCCTATCTCCCGATCGTCGAAAGGACCGACTCCCACAGCATTCGTTTCGTGGGGAAGGACATGGTCGCCGTCTCCAAATTTGTCCAGTTCATGGACGGATACGAGACGGGGCTCACGCCCTGAGCGCCCATGCCCACCGCCGGCTACTCCGGAACGCCGCTTCCTCCCCCAAAAAAGAAAGAAAGCGAGTAAGAAGAAATGAGATTCCCGTTCGCGCTTCCTGCCCTTCTCCTCGGGTTTTTCGCCCCATCGGCTCTCGCGCAGGAGCCCCCGGAGGTGCCGTCGTGGAAATGGACGGAAGACCAGTGGCGGGGCGCCGTCGAGCGCGTCCGCGCGGGAAAGAGCCTTCAACCCCGGGAGTGGCCCGGTGGGGCTCGGGTCGCGGTCGCGCTCTCCTTCGACTTCGACAACGAGACCCCGTCCCTCCGGGACAACCAGACCTCCCCATCCCTGATGTCGAACGGCCAGTACGGCGCGCGAGCCGGTCTTCCGCGGGTGCTCTCGCTTCTCGACGCCTACGACGTCCCGGCGAGCTTCTTCATTCCCGCGGTGAGCGCCCTCCTGTACCCGGAGGAGGTGAAGAGGATCGTCGCCGCCGGGCACGAAATCGGAGTCCACGGATGGATCCACGAGCGCAACTCCGGGCTCGAAAAGCGCGACGAGAAGGAGCTCCTGGAACGAGCGATCGAAACGCTAACGAAGCTCACGGGGAAGAAGCCGTCGGGGATCCGCACTCCCTCGTGGGACTACAGTCCCCATACGCTCGAGATCATCCAGGAGCTGGGACTGTTCTACGACAGCAGCCTCATGGCCGACGACAGCCCGTACGAGCTCGTCGCGTCCGGGAGACCCACCGGGATCGTCGAGCTTCCCGTCGAGTGGATCCTGGACGACGCCCCCTACTTCAACATGAGTCGCTTCGGGAACTTGCGCCCTCACACCACCCCGGACGAGGTCGAAACCATCTGGAGGGCCGAGTTCGACCGGGCCTACGAGGAAGGGGGACTGTTCCTCCTCACGAACCATCCCCACATCATCGGGCATCGCTCGCGCATCGCGATGCTCGAGCGGCTCCTGCAGCACATCCGCAGACATCCCGGCGTCTGGTTCGCGACCCATGAACAGGTCGCGAGGTATGTGAAGGACGCGAGCTAGCCGGAGCAAAGAAGAACGCAAAGACGCAAAGGTGCAAGGGCGCAAAGAAATTCCCGGCTCACTCCCCTCTCCCTTTGCGCCTTGCGCAACTTGGCGCCCTTGCGTTCTTCTTCTGGTGAAGGACGGGGGCTAGCCCAGCTCTTTCAGCCGGTCTTCGAGCTCGTCGGCCATCCCGTCGTGGTGGTGGGTACGGGCGGCCTGGATTCCCTGCCGGAGGGCCCAGCGGGCTTCGCTCGACTTTCCGAGGCGCACGTAGGCGTCGGCGAGAATCCGGTACGCCGCCCCCTCGTCCTGCTTGTCCTTGAGGTAGGACTCCATCTGATCCACGGCCTCGTCGTATTCACCCTTTTTGTACAGCTCGGTCGCGAGCATGTAGCGGGTCATCGACTCCCTCGGGTCCTTCGCGAGAAGGTCTCGAAGCGCCTGGATCCGATCGGTCATCGTGTCAACTCTCCGTAGGCTTCATGAAGGCTAGCACGGTTCGGGCCACGTCGTCCTCGATTTCTCGCGCCGTCTTCCCGCTCGACTTCGGAGCCTTGAAACCGTGGTCGGCTTTCTCGAGGAGATGGAGCGAAGCTCCGAGGTCGCGAACCAAAGGCTCCAGGAGATCGAGCTCGGCGAAGGCGTCCGCGGTGCCGCTCACGAAGAGCATCGGCACGCGGATGTTCGGAAGGTGGTCCTTCCTCAGCTGATCGCGCTTGCCCGGTGGGTGAAGCGGGTAGGCGAGGAAGAAGATTCCGTCGCAAGGGTAGCCTTCGGCGACGAGGTAGGAAGCCATGCGGCCGCCCATCGACCTTCCTCCGAGAAAGAGCCTCGAAGGCGAAAGCTCGCGCTTCACCCAGTCGGCGACGGACCGCCAGCAAGCGATGAGCTGCGGCTTTCGATCGGGGCTCTTCTTGCCTTTTTCGGAGTAGAGGAAGTTGAAGCGCACGGCGGCGACGCCCGAGGAGGCGAATCGTTCCTGAAGGCCCTTGAGGGACGGCGTGTCCATGTTGCCCCCGGCGCCGTGGGCGATGACCGCGGCGGGCGTAGCTTCCCGGAGGCGGCCGGAGGCTACGGAAACCGAGACCTCCCCGAGGCTCTTTCCATCTTCGGCGGTGACGGGGACCTTACTCAATGCTCGCTCGCCTCTTCGGCTCGCTCGCTCCCCTCGCTCTTCGCTCGGGGAGGACGGCCGGATTCCCGCGATTCGCACC
>Ga0209321_10002746_pt1 | contig 11853 bp, 13 predicted proteins | sample Rifsed16ft4_FD_184012 | JGI IMG/M metagenome (GOLD analysis project Ga0209321, IMG submission 184012) | Soil microbial communities from Rifle, Colorado, USA - sediment 16ft 4 - CSP-I_5_4 (version 2) | ecosystem: Environmental > Terrestrial > Deep subsurface > Rock core/Sediment | place: Rifle... | reverse complement strand
CGCCCAACGACTCACCAGCCGCTTCGATCCCGAGAGCGGCGAGCTGCGCTCCGCCAGATGTTCGGAGACGGTCACCTTTACCCATGGAGACCTGCGCGCCGAAGCGGAGCAAGGCGTCTACAATGCGCGCAACGAGCTCTTGACACTTACCGAGTCTCCGCGCCTTCGGGACTCGAGCGCCGAGTTGACGGCCGACCGGGTGGACATTCAAGTGGTGAGCGGCGCTCTCGAAGCATCGGGCAACGTGCGCTCCACCATGACCTCTGCCCGTTCTTCTGAAGGCATGGGTTTTCTGCCAGGGACGGATGAGGACGCCGTCTACTTCCTGGCCGATCACTTGAGTTACGATCGAGAAAAAGATACCGCCGTCTACACCGGGTCGGCGCGTGGATTCCGAGGCACGAACCGCTTGGAGGCGGAGCGGATCGAGTTGGCGCAGAGTAAAGGAGAGCTCCGGGCCACCGATTCGGTACGCACCACGCTTCCCCAGAAAGTCTCGGCAACGGAGAGCGGAACGCCTCAGGTAACCCTCACCAGCGCGCAGCATCTTTTCTACCGGTCGGAAGACGAAGTGCTGACCTACCGCCAAGGAGTGGAAATGAAGTCCGGGAACTTCGTGCTCCGAGGGGAGACGGTCGCCGTGAACCTGGAGAAGGGAGGGGAGGCCGTCCGTCAGATCGACGCCCAGGGGAACGTGGAGATCCAATCGTCGACCGGGCGGGCCCGGGGGGACAAAGCAACATATGTGCCAGACCGGGAAGAAGTGCACGTCAGCGGGAAGAGAGCGACCCTGGAAGATGGCGATAAACTCACGGAGGGCAAGGAGTTGACTTTCTTCCTATCGAATGATAGGATTTTTATTGACGGCAGGGAAGAGCGCCGGACCAAGACCACATATCCGAGATCGCGCCCCTTTTGATGCAGGTACTCAGGGCACGATCGCTTGTTAAGTCGTTCCGCCGGCGAAAAGTCGTCGACGACGTAAACCTAGAGGTTCACGAAGGTGAGGTCGTAGGACTGCTGGGCCCCAACGGGGCCGGCAAGACCACGACCTTCCACATGGTGGTGGGACTGACTCGACCCGATGAAGGAAGCGTTTATCTCAACAATCAGGAGATCACCTCACTCCCGATGTACCTGCGGGCCCGCAGTGGCATCAACTATCTCCCCCAAGAGCCGTCCATCTTTCGGAAGCTCACCGTGGCCGAGAACGTGCTCGCCATTCTGGAGACTCTTCCCCTTCCAGCAGGCGAAAAACAGCGGCGGCTGCGGTCACTTCTCGGCGAGCTCGGTCTCACCAGCAAGGCGAAGGCAAAAGCCTACACGCTGTCGGGGGGGGAGCGCCGCCGCGCCGAGATCACGCGCGCTCTCGTTACTTCGCCTTCCTTCATGCTTCTCGACGAGCCGTTCGCCGGGATCGATCCGATTGCAGTAGGAGATATCCAGAGGATCATCCATCATCTCAAGAAACGGGGGATTGGTATTTTGGTAACGGACCATAACGTGAGAGAAACGCTCAAAATCACCGACCGTGCGTATATCATGAATGAAGGGCGTATCTTCCGTGCCGGATCACCGGACGAGCTGGCATCCGACGAGGATGTTCGCCGGGTGTACCTGGGCGAAGAATTCCGGCTCGACTAGCGAGGCACCTCGGAGCGAGCCCGCGTTAGACGCGTTCGGGTCAAGTAGAGCGAAAGCGAGCCAAGGGAAGCGTGAGACCATGGCGATGCATCAAAAGCTAGCGCTGCAAGTCAAGCTCTCCCAGAAGCTCATCCTCACCCCCTCCTTGCAGCAGGCGATCAAACTCTTGCCCATGTCGACCCTCGAGCTCGCCGAGATGCTCAATCAAGAGCTGACCGAGAATCCGCTTCTCGAGGAAGACGCCGAAACTCAAGCCATCGAAGAGGCGGCCGCCGCCGAGACGGAAGAAAAGGCGGAGGTGGAAGAGAAAAGGGAAGACAAAGAGGAGAAACAAGACGATTCCTTCTCGGAGATCGACTACGAATCCTTCTTCAGCGATTATCTCGACGAGGGCGGCTACCGTCCGCGCACCAGTTACGAGGTTCCCGAGCTGCCTCCCATCGAGAACACCCTCGCCAATACTTCGTCTTTGTCCGACCACCTGGATTGGCAGCTGCGCCTCTCCGCCACTACCGACCTGGTGCGTGAGATCGGGCAAGCCATCATCGGCAACATCGACGACGACGGACACCTGCAAGCCTCGGTCGACGAGATCTGCGCCATGGGGAACTATCGACGTCAGGACGTGGAGGAAGCGCTGGCGGTTGTGCAAGGCTTCGACCCGGTGGGGGTGGCGGCCCGCGATCTGAGAGAGTGTTTGTTGGTGCAGATACGGCACCTGGAACTAGACGACACGCCTGTCAAGGCCATGGTGTCCGATCACCTGGACCTGTTGCAGGCTCACCGCTTCAGCGAGATCGCCAAGGCCATGGCGCTTCCCTTGGAGGAGGTCCTGCACCACTGCGAGATCATCCGGCGGCTCGATCCGAAGCCGGGCTCCAAGTACAACCAGAAGAAGAGCCAGTACGTTACGCCGGATGTCTACGTGGTGAAGGTAGACGACAAGTATGAAATCATTTTGAACGAGGATCGTTTGCCCCAGCTTCGCATCAGCTCCGTTTATCGGCGCATGCTGGAGAACAAGTCCGCCGACAACGAGGCGACGCGCTCCTACGTCAAGGAAAAGCTGCGAAACGCCTTGTGGCTGATCAAGTCGGTGGATCAACGACAGAAGACAATCTATAAGGTGTCGGAGAGCATCGTTCATCAACAGAAGGAGTTCCTGGACAAGGGACTGGAGCATCTCCGACCCCTGGTGCTCCGCGACGTGGCGACCGACATCGGCATGCACGAATCCACCGTGTCTCGCGTGGTCAGCAACAAGTACATGCACACGCCGCAGGGTGTCGTCGAAATGAAATACTTCTTCCACAGCGGTATCGCCAGCACCTACGGAGAGAGCGTCTCCTCGGTTACTATCAAGCAGAGGATCAGGAAAATCGTGGAAGAAGAGAACACCAAGAGGCCGCTTTCCGACTCCAAGATCGTCAAGATCCTCGAGCGGGAAGGGCTGATGCTGGCTCGCCGCACCATTGCCAAGTATCGTGAAGAGCTGCGCATCCCTCCCTCCAATCAAAGAAAGAATCTCTACAGCAGTCCCTTCGCTGACTAGCAGGGTGCTGAAAAACGGGACCCTGCATCTTGCCGGGGTAGGAAAGAAAAGCTCGTGTTGGGACTGCTAACCCTGCCGGCCAGCAAGCCGCCCGAACGGAAGGGTGAATGAAGATCCACATCACCGGACGTCAAATCGAAGTCACCGATGCGCTCAAGATGCTCATCGAGTCGAAGTTGGGGAAGTTGGGGCGATTCATCGACGGCATCACTGACATCCATGTGACCCTGTCGGTGGAAAAGTACCGGCAACGTGCCGAGGTACAGGTCCACAGCCGCGGCAACACCTATCTCACCGCCGTCGAGGAGTCCGACGATCTCTACGCTTCCATCCAGCAGGTCATCGAAAAGATCCACGCTCAAGCCAGAAAGCAGCACGCCAAACGGATCGGCAAGAGACGGCGCACCGCCCGCCGGGAGAGCACCGCCACATTCAATGTGCTGGCTCGGACGCCCGTCGGGGAGCTCTCCGAAGCAGGCGCCGGACCGCAGGTAGTGGAAAGCCAGAGTTTCGTCGTCAAGCCGCTCTCCGTCGAGGAAGCGGTCCAGGAGATTGACGGCGGGCATGCGGAGTTCCTGGTATTCCGCAACGCCCTGAACGAACGGGTGAACGTGATCTACCGTCGAAAGGACGGCAACTACGGTCTCATCGATCCCGGGGGCCAGTAGTAAGGAACGAGGCGGATCTCTTGGCCAAGCGAGAAGCGAAGGGACGAGGCAGCAAGAAGCGGCTGGCCCGTCGCGAGGTCCTGCACGGCGTTTTGATGGACGTCCAGGGATTGGGCGTCCTGATTCTCGGCGAGAGCGGGATCGGCAAGAGCGAGTCGGCCATCGAGCTCATCGCCCGGGGCCATCGATTGGTCGCCGACGACGTGGTGGAAATCGAGCGCCAGCACGGCGCTCTGGTGGGTCGCAGCCCTGAGGTCATCCGCTACTATATGGAGATCCGTGGGCTTGGGGTCATCGACATCAAAGAGCTCTTCGGGGCGAGCGCCATTCAGATGTCCATGCCTCTGGAATTGGTCATTCATCTCGAGCGTTGGGACAAGGCGACCGAGGTGGAACGCCTTGGTCTCACGGACCACACTCACCAAGTTCTCGGCGTCGACCTTCCTTTGGTTCGGATTCCGGTCGGACCAGGACGAAACCTGGCCACGCTGATCGAAGTAGCGGCGCGGACTCACCAGATGCACGCCGGCGGCCGCCACGCTGCGCGCCTTCTGGCGCGTCGGGTGTCCCGGGCGGCGCGGCGACGCTCGATCAAAGGCGGATGAGAACCCGGTGAAAAAGAAGAAGGCTCAGGCCCGTTTCGTCTTCATCACCGGACTCTCCGGCTCGGGAAAGACCCTGGCCATGAAGGCCCTGGAGGATGCGGGTTTTTTTTGCGTGGACAACCTGCCTCCCTCGCTCCTCGGTCCTTTCGCCGAGCTCACCGCCAAGGGAGGCGGGGGGCTCGATCGGGTGGCGGTGGTCGCCGACATCAGGGAAAGAGGTTTTCTGAAGGATTTCCCCGATGTCTTCCAGAGGCTTCGCCACCGCGGCTTCAAGACCTCTCTCATTTTCCTGGAGGCCCGAGAGGAAATCTTGGTGCGGCGCTTCAGCGAGAGCCGCCGTCCTCACCCTCTGGCGGTGGGCAAGGGATCGGTACGAGACGCGGTTCGGAAGGAGCGGCGCAAGCTCGCCGCCATCCGGCGACTCGCCGATCAGGTCCTGGATACGTCCGAGATGACGGTACATGAGCTTCGGCGCTACCTGCTGGAGCACTTCCAGGACCTCGGCGCCCCTCGCGGCCCGGCCATCAACGTGCTCTCCTTCAGCTACAAGTACGGAGTACCTCATGATGCGGATCTCGTATTCGACGTGCGGTTCCTGGTGAATCCTTTCTTCGAGAAGAGCCTGCGGAACAAAGACGGTAACGACCCGGCGGTGGAGCGGTTCTTGTTGTCCTTTCCCGCCACCAACGAGTTCATCCAGAAGCTGGACTCATTTGTCAATTACTTGATTCCACAGTATATGTCGGAGGGGAAGAGCTATCTCACCATCGCCATCGGGTGCACCGGGGGGCGGCACCGATCGGTCATGGTGGCCAATGAGATGGCCCGCCGACTGGAGAAACGAGGGCTCTCGGTGACCTTGGCCCACCGGGACGTGGAGGGCCAGTAGTTTGATTGGGATTCTGGTGGTGACGCACGGACAACTGGCCAGCGAGCTGGTCACCGCTGCGGAGATGATCGTCGGCGACATACCTAATGTCACTCCTGTTTCCATCGGATGGCACGACGACCCGGACGACGCGCAGCAAGAGATACGGGAAGCCATCGAGCGGGTGGAATCGGGCCAAGGCACGGTGGTACTGACCGATATGTTCGGCGGGACTCCCTCCAATCTCAGTCTGGCGTTTCTGGAAAAGAGCCGTGTCGAGGTCGTTACCGGTGTGAACCTGCCCATGCTCATCAAGCTTGTTAGTCTGCGCGAAGAGGAAGGTCTGGATCTGGAGACCGCCGCTCGCCAAGTAAGCACCCAGGGCAAGGAGAGCATTTGTCTGGCCAGTGACCTCTTGGCGGCCAAAGGGGAACAGAAGCAGAAGCACCAAGAAGAAGAGCAAGGGGAATCAGGTGGTTGAACGCACAGTGGGCATCATGAATCCGCTGGGCCTCCATGCTCGCGCCGCCGCCCAATTCGTGAGAACGGCGACCCAGTTCAGCTCCCGGGTCACGGTCAGCAAGGACGGCACGACCATCGACGGGAAGAGCATCTTGGGGATTCTCTTCCTCGGCGCCACCGCGGGGAGCGAGCTGACCATCGCCGCCTCCGGCGAGGACGAGCAGGAGGCGGTGGAAGCTCTGGTGACACTGGTCACCAGCGGTTTCGGTGACGGGGCGAAGACGACATGAGCGTGGTCCGCCCCAGCCCCAGCGCTTCCGGCCGCGCCAATCGGCAGCGTCCCATCGTTCTGAGCGGGGTGGGGGGCGCTCCCGGCGTGGCGGTGGCTCGTGCCTTGGTGCTGCAGCACCAGGAAGAACCGATCTTCCGCATACCGATCGATCGACACGAGGTGGAGGCGGAATGCGACCGGGTGGAAGCGGCACGGCGCCTGACGCGGCGCCAGCTGGAAGACATGAGGGCGCGCACCGTGGACCGATTGGGTGGGGAGCACGGGTACATCTTCGACGCTCAAATCCTCATGTTGGACGATCCGCTGTTGATCGACAGGGTTCTGGACGTCGTCCGCGAGGAACGCGTCAATGCCGAGTGGGCCTTGAAGGAAACACTGGGAGAGCTGGCGGCGATTTTCGACTCTCTGAAAGACGACTACCTTCGTGAACGCAAGGGAGACATATTCGACGTTGCGGGAAGACTGCTCCGGAACCTGGCGGGCGGGCATCAACGACATCACGGCAAGCTGGAGCGGGACTACATTCTGGTGTCGGATATCGTGCGGCCTTCCGATCCCGGACAGCTCGACTGGGAGCACGTGGCTGGTCTCGCCATGGAGGGCGGCAGCCGCACTTACCACACCGCCATCATTGCTCGTTCGGTAGGGGTGCCGTGCGTGGTGGGCGTTCACAATCTCATGGTCTACGCCGATCCCGGGGCCCCGCTGATTGTGGATGGCAGTGGAGGGCTGGTGATCGTCAACCCCGATCGGCAAACGCTCCGCGAATACCGGTCCAAACAACGGAAGTATCGAACTCTGGAAAGGAATTGGACCCGACTGAGAAACCTGCCGGCGGAGACTCTGGACGGGCACCGGGTGAGCATCCAGGCCAACGTCGACTCCCCGGAAGAGTGTGCGGAGGTGGTAGGCCAATCGGCGGACGGCATCGGCCTCTTTCGCTCCGAGTGGCTCTTGAACCACTCCGGAGGGGAGTTCCCCGCCGAAGGAGACCAGTTCGAGGTTTATCGGGGGCTGGCCGAGCAAATGAAACCGCTACCGGTGATCGTGAGAACATTCGATCTCACCCGGGGACAACGAATGCCGAGAGGAGAAGGCACCGAGCTCAACCCGGCGCTGGGGCTGAGGGCAACCCGACTGCTGCTTCGCAACCCGCGCTATCGCGAGCTTTTCAAGACCCAGCTGCGGGCCCTCCTGCGGGCGCGCGCCCATGGCAACGTCAAGGTCATGTTCCCCATGATCAGCGGCGTGGAAGAGCTTCGGGAGGCGCGTGAGGTTCTCGAGGAGACCAAGGAGGAGCTGAAGGCTTCCGGGCAGGAGTTCTCGCCCGATCTACCGGCGGGCGTGACCTTGGAGGTACCTTCCGCCGCCATCACCGCGGATCTGCTGGCTCCCCATGCCGACTTTTTCAGTATCGGCAGCAACGACCTCATCCAATACTTTCTGGCGGTGGATCGGGGAAACGAAACGGTCTCTTATCTGTACGAGCCGCTCCATCCGGCGATGCTACGCACCATCCGCTTCGTGGTCGACTCCGCGCACCAGGCGGGGATCCCGGTCGGCGTCTGTGGCGAGATGGCGGCCGACCCCATGCTGGTGGTGGTCTTGGTCGGTTTAGGGCTCGACGAGCTTTCCATGAACGCTCCCTTCATCGCTTCGGTGAAGGACATCATCAGGAAGCTCTCTCTGCAGGAGGCGAGAGAGATTGCCGACCAGGCTCTCCGGCTTCCCACCGCTCAGGAGATCTCGGACTATGTACGAGACCGAATGGCGGATCGCATTCCCAGGGGACTCTACTGGTAAGGAAGGAAGTGGGACACCGGACGTGACGGAGCGTGTGGACAAGCCATGGGGATACGAGATCATTTGGGCGAAGACCGAGCGCTACGTCGGGAAGGTGCTGCACATCGAGGCCGGTGAGGCGCTCTCCTTGCAGTATCACAAGGTCAAAGAGGAGACCATCCGGCTCGAGAGCGGTAAGCTGATCCTGGAAGTCGAGGAGCCGGGTCAGTCGCGCCGGAAGATCGTCATGTCGCCCGGAGACAGCTTTCACCTCCGCCCCGGAACCATCCACCGCATGATCGCCGAGGAGACTTCCGACGTCCTGGAGGTATCGACTCCTGAGCTCGACGATGTCGTTCGCTTGGAAGATCGCTACGGCCGAGCGGGGCGTTAATTAGAAAGGTACGTCCTCGTCCGTCGCCTCGAAGGGTTGGTCGGGAGGTTGCTCGGGAGGTTGCTCGGACGGCGGTTCGGCGTCGGGAGGGGCGGGGAAGTCCTTCCCGCTGCCGCGGGTACCCAGCATGATCATCTGGTCGGCGCGCACCTCCGTGGTATAGCGTTTCTTCCCCTCCCGATCATCCCAGGATCGCGTCTGCAAGCGTCCCTCCACGTAGATCTGCCTGCCCTTGGTCAGGTATTCCTTGGCGATCTCCGCGAGTTTCCCCCAGGCCACGATCCGGTGCCATTCGGTCCGTTCCTGGCGCTGGCCGTTCTGATCGTTCCAGGTCTCGGTGGTGGCGATTCTCAAGTTGGCGACCGGCGTGCCGTCACGAACGTAACGGATCTCGGGATCCCTCCCCAGGTTGCCGATCAGAATGACTTTGTTGACCCCTCGCATATGCTTTCCTCCTACCGGGTGGCCCCCTATTGACGTAGCGATCGGAGCATCCCCTCCGCCGCTCTCGCCGCGGGAGTGCCGGCATAATTCTCGATCACCAGCTCTAGCTGCCTGATAGCGTCGTCTCGACTACCCAAGCCGTCCAGGGCCACCGCCTTCTTGTAGGTCGCTTCCGGCCGCTTGTTGCTCGCCGGGTAAAGGCTCAGCACCGCGTCGAAGGCCTCCAGGGCCTCCCGGTACTGCCTCTGGGCGAGAAGGCACTCCCCGATCCAGTACTGAGAGTTGTCCGCCAGATCGCTGTCGGGCTCGGCGGCGATGACGTCCTTGAATCCAGAGATGGCGAGGGGGTAACGCCCTTGCGTGTAGTCGGTGTACGCCTGCTGATAGAGATCGGCGGCTCCCACCGCGACGGACGGCGGGAGCATCTCCGGCGGTGTCTCCTCTCCCCCCTCGGGCGGCGGGACGCCGCCTTCCGGAATGACGATGGGCTGGCTGGGACGCAGAGACGCCATTTCCTGTCGGAGGTTTCCCAACCGCGCGTTCGTCTCGTCCAGCTTCTCCGAGAGAACCAGCAGGCTCTGCTGGAGGCCCTCCAGCGTCGTGCCGGTGTCCACCAGGGCGCGACGGACGGCGGTATCCTGCTGGAGAAGGAGACTTTCGACCTTTTGCACCGCCTGCCAGAGCTGGATCTGATTGGACTCGAGCTGAGATACCTGCACCTGCAGGCGCTTCACTTCCGCCATGATCTCTTCGTGGTTCTGAGCCGCCGTCCGCGTGGCAAGCGGGAAGACGACCGTGAAGAACAGAATGAAGGACGAGAGTCTTTTGCCTAACACCTTTCTTGCCCTTTCACTTGGATGTGATGACGAAGTGATCTCGCCGATTCGTGGTCCAGGCCGCCTCGTCGTGCCCCGGGTCCACCGGGAACTCCTTGCCGTAACTGATGGTCTTCATGCGTGCGGCGGGTACTCCCATGTTCAGCATGAAATTATAGGCGGCCATCGCCCGCCGCTCGCCCAGCGCCAGGTTGTACTCCACCGTGCCTCTTTCGTCGCAGTGCCCCTCGATGAGAATCGTCACGCTGGGATTCCGAAGCAGCCACTTTGAATTGGCTTCCAAGCCGGCCCGCGCCTCGTTGGTGAGCTGTGCGCTGTCGTAGCCGAAGTGGATGTCGGAAAGCGGCGACTGGGCGTTGATGTCCTCGAGACTCATGGACAGGATGTCGTCGCTCTCGCCGATGTTCGCCAGGCCGGAGTCCGAGCCCCCTGACTGGGGTTGTTGCTGCTGCGACGAGGGGGCGGACGGCGACGGAACGGGTGGCCGCGGCTGCGTGGTCGCCGGGGGACGGTTGGCGGAGCCCCCACAGGCCAGGCTCGCGGCGAGCGCTAGGGTGCCCAAGGCTCCCCACACTCGCGAGCGGATACGGATCCTCAAGATGTTCACAGCGCTACCTCCTCAGTTGGCTCATGCGGCTTATCTCATGTGGCGCGTCTCGTCCCTCCGACCCTCTGCCACCGATATACTCTCCACCCGACACCTGGTCAAATAGGGCGGGCGCCTCCGCATCATGGCTCGACGCCTCCCGGAATCGGACCCCACTTGGGTGTGGTGTTGTTGCCCACCGAAGTCAGCGGTCGTTGATTCGAGCCATCGCGGTTCATGACGAACGCCTGCGAGGATCCGGTGCGGGTGGAGGTGAAGACGAGGTGCAGGCCGTTGGGGGACCAGGTCGGGCTCTCGTTGCTTCCTCGACCGGTGGTCAGCTGCCGTACCTGTTGGGTCTCGAAGTTATAGACGACGATATCGAAGGGGCCTCGTTCGATGCGTGACGCAAAGGCGATCTCGCTGTAGCTTCGAGAAGGCGACCAGGACGGCGAATCGTTGTACGAACCATGGTAGGAGATGCGTCTCAGGTTCAGGCCGTCGATGTCCATCACGTAGATCTGCGGGGCGCCGGCCCGATCGGAAGTGAAGGCGATCTCCCGGCCATTGGGGGACCAGCAGGGGGACGTGTCGATTGCGGGATGGTTGGTCAGCCTTCGCAGTCCGGACCCATCGGGATGGATGACGTAGATCTCGGAGTTCCCATCGCGCGTGGAGGTGAAGGCGATCCTGCTCCCGTCCGGTGACCAGGAGGGGGTGAAGGTCATGCCCTGTCCGGCCACCAGCGTTTCGCTGCGCGCTTCGTTGATGAAGGCGAGATAGAGATCGGGGCTGTTTTTTCGATAGGAGATGTAGCCAATGGCCCGACCATCCGGGGACCAGGTGGGCGTCAGGTTGAGGGACGCGTTGGCGGTGAGAGGGCGTTGGTTCTCTCCGTCGTAGTCCATGACGTAGATCTCTTTGCTTTGCTCGCCCCTGCGGTCGGTGGAAAAAGCGATCTGGGTGCGCGCCACTCCCTGGTAGTTGCCGGCCTGCAGCAGGATGTCATCGGAGATTTGGTGGGCCATGGCGCGGGCTTGGGAGGCCGAGCCTTCATAGCGCTTTCCAAAAACCATCTGTTGGGCTTGAACCGCGTACAGACGAACCTCGGAGACCAGACGATTCTGCTGGATCTCCGCCGTTCCCACCACCAAGATGTCGGTCCCGATGGATTCCCACTGATAATAGTCGATGGAGGAGGGACTCACGTCTTTCCCGGCGATCTCATAGAGGTGTTTGGGCACCAAGCGGTAGATGGAAGCGTACTCCAGATCGGCCCACGCCACGTTGGAGAGAACCTCCGCCGCCTCCGACGCGTCGCTTCCCCTCAGCTCGAACGCCGGTAGCGCCATGTAGACCGGACGGCCGGGTCGCGCCACGTCCACCCACCAGTCGGTAGACTGTTGCCCCGGTGGGATCGGTGAATCCTGCGCCGATGCGGCCACCACCGCGAAGGATGCCCATGCCGTAAGACTCAGAAGAACCGCTCTCATTTTGTCGTCGCCCTCAATAGGTGTCCGAGTACTGGAAACGAAGATGTACCCCCACCCGGTCCCGGGGATACGAGTTGGGAAGCGGCGGCATGGGGTCGGAAAGGTGGACGGCCCGCGAGGCGGCGCGGTCCAGAATCGAAACGCTGCTCGATTGCTCCACCCTCACGTCCTCTAAGTGCCCGTCCTTCAAGATGGTGAAGCCGATGATAACGATGGCGTGGCCGCGG
>Ga0209321_10002741_pt1 | contig 11867 bp, 10 predicted proteins | sample Rifsed16ft4_FD_184012 | JGI IMG/M metagenome (GOLD analysis project Ga0209321, IMG submission 184012) | Soil microbial communities from Rifle, Colorado, USA - sediment 16ft 4 - CSP-I_5_4 (version 2) | ecosystem: Environmental > Terrestrial > Deep subsurface > Rock core/Sediment | place: Rifle... | reverse complement strand
AATGTAAGCAATGGATGGATAGATATACTATCAATCGTGCCTCGTGCTATAGATGAGATTACTCCTATATACATAGGAGGAAAGAAGGAAACAGAATCAATTGAAAGATTTATGAGAGAATCTCAATACTTTAATAATAGGTGCAAACATGAGTACTAAAATAGATTTGAAAAATATTAATGTCCAGAAAATGATAGTTATAGCTCTGATAACTGGCATTGTCATAATTGGATATGCGATGCAACCTGTAAATACTACGGGAAATAATGGAAATAATGGAAATAATGGAAATAATGGAAATAATGGAAATAATGGAAATAATGAGACTATTATTGGCAATGACCAAGAGTTAAGAGAGTTAAGATTTATTGTTGTGGGAGATCCACATATCAAATCATCTAATAGTGGTAGTGACAGAGGAAACGATAGATTGAAACAAATAGTAAAATTTATCGATAGCGCAAATGTAGATTTTGTAGTTCTCTTGGGGGATATAACTGACGACGGGAAAAATAAAACATTTGACGTAGCGAAAAATATACTACAAAATAGTACAAAACCTTATTATACGATTGCAGGGAATCACGATGTGACATCTGGTCCTGTAAATTATGAGGCAAATTTTGGTCCTATGGAAAATATGACAAATATAAAAGGTTATCAACTTATCTTTCCTGGAATTTATTTTGAAGGGAAAGGCAAGCTCCATTGGTCATTCAATTTCAGTAAAGCGAATAGAAGTGAACCTACGCTAATATTTCTTCATGGACCAACTGTCAAACCACCAATAGATGCTAAGACATGCTCATGGGGTGCAGACTTCTTTGGATATGGACAGAGCATGCAACCAGAACTGGAAAATTTTTCTGGATTAATAGCGGAATATTCTGGGCACGTTCATTATAGTACAGACCAAACTATAAAAGGTGTCAGATATATAACCGTCAATGGTCTCGTGAATAAAGCTGGTGGTTGTGAAAACGAGGGTGCGTCAAATTATGTCGGCTATTCTAGAGTCAAGGACGGAAAAGCTGATTATATGCTGATAGACTATAATGGTCAATTTAAAGATCCATTTCCGTAGATGATATTATGGAATATAATTCTTATCGCATTGTGCGAGTAAAAATGGAAAAACTATTGAAAGAATATGCATATTTCCCAAGAAAGAAATTGTAAAGAGAACATCTATTACAATAGTCAAATATGATTCAAAAAATATGTTATATAATTATGGATGGTACGAAAATTTTAGAGTAAATGAAGATATTGTAAAAAGTGTTAGCGAGATATTTTACAATATAATAAATTCAAGAACAACAAATAAAAAAAGTGAATAGGAGAATTGAAAATGAAATCGATAATACTTGCAGGGGGTTCTGGAACACGTCTATGGCCACTTAGCAGAGAAAAATATCCAAAACAATTTTTAAGATTTGGTAAGACATCTTTGTTTCAAAGCACAGTAGAGAGATGTTTGGAGATATCAAATGCCAAAGATATATTGGTGGTCACTAATAATGCCCAAAAATTTCTCGTACTAGGACAGATAAAAGAACTTGGCGTTGATATTCCAGACAACAATATTATAATAGAGCCTAAAGGCAAGAATACTTTGCCTGCAATTTGTCTAGGAATGAAAGAGATTGAAAAGAGAAGTGGAAAATCTACGGTTGGGATTTTTCCTTCTGATCATATTCTTGATAAAAATGCGATGAAGACGATAGCAGATGCAGAAATATTAAGTTCTGAGTATCTGATAACATTTGGTGTTGTACCAAGTTATCCTCATACAGGTTATGGATATATAAGTCTGGCTGAACCAACTGGAATTGGATATAAGGTAGCAGACTTCATAGAAAAACCCAAAATTGAAGACGCTAAAAAATTTATAGAAAAAGGCAGTCTATGGAATAGCGGAATGTTTTTATTTGGTACGTCATTATTCTTTTCGGAATTGAAACGTTGTCAATACGAAATATTTAAATTGTTCGAAAATTCGAATGGTTTGAATGAAATATACGATGGTATACCATCCATATCTATAGACTATGGAGTAATGGAAAAATCTGATCGGGTATCTGTTGTTAGACTCAATGAAAAATGGAGCGATCTTGGAAATTTTGATGCCATATATGATGAATTTCAAAAAGATGAATCCAGTAATGTTACATATGATTGTGACAAAGTCATGATTGATTCAAAAAATAATCTGGTATTTTCTAAGACAAACAAATTAGTGTCTCTCATCGATACTAATAATATGATAATCGTAGATACTTCTGATGCGCTATTAGTATGCCCGAGAGAAAGTAATCAAAAGGTAAAAGATGTAGTCGCACAACTCAAAGCCAAGAAAGATAGCAGGGCTTCTTTACATGAGACGGTATACAAACCATGGGGTTCATATTCTATTCTTGGAAAATCAGAAAGACATAAGATTAAGAATATAATAGTTATGCCTGAAAAGAAGCTTAGTCTCCAACTACATTATCATAGAAATGAGCACTGGGCAGTAGTAAAAGGTATAGCACTTGTGCAGGTAGATGATAAAGAGTTTTTCCTGAGAACAGGCGAAAGTACATTTATAAAAGAAGGTATAAAACATAGATTATCAAATCCTGGAAGAATTCCTCTTGAAATGATAGAGATACAACTCGGAGAGGTTGTGGACGAAGAAGATATAGTCAGATTTGATGATGCCTATGGAAGAGTCTAAAGAAATGCTTTCCTTTAACTTTTTGGATGCATGTGTACAATACGTCTTATAATAACTTCGAGCTAAGTATGGCACATCTTGAATGCATCGTATTGTAATCGGAGGGCTTATAAACGTATTTGTATTTAGTATCTTAAAGATTGTGTTTGACGAATAAATGATAAATAAATATGAAAAAGAGATGAAAAAATATGGTCAAAGATATAGTACGCTTGACACATACAAAGAATGGTGCAGACAAAAATAGTAAAGTTTATGGAGATAAAGAATATCGAAAAGTGCTTAAAGAATTAGGGTTTGAAAAACCTGAAGATGAACCATTAACTGCACAAGAACTACGCCAAATATATATCCATATGCAGGAAGATTTATTTGTCGGATCATAAATAGGTATAGAGTGAGTATGTATAGAGTGATTATGCAGGGAATACGTTCGATAAAGAATATTAAAAGAATAATATAAGGAAATCTTATTTGTAAGAGATTGTTATGAATAAAATATTATTAATACTATTTTCAATTACATTTCTTATCGTCTCGGGATGTATTGAACAGAATACACAGACTATCGGAGATAATTCAACAGTAATAAAAAGTACAAATGATCCTATTCTCACTCTTCAACCAGGAGAAAAGTTATATTATATTGATGACTCATATGATTTTATTAAGTACACAAGAGATTATATACCAAATAAAATTGTAGAGTTTTCAAACACTCATAACGTAACAAGAATTCAATCTGCATATGATTCAAATGGTCGTAAAATTGGAACATATATAATTTATAGATAATGATAAATTCAACAAACATAGGTATGGAGAGAACAATTATGCTATTTGGAACGAGTGGAATAAGGGGAGATGCTAAAAAATTCGATAATCAATTTTGTTTTGATATCGGACGTTCTTTTGCTAAATTTTTAAGTAATCACCATAAAGAAGGTGGAGTAGCCATCGGAATGGACCCAAGGGAATCAAGTCAGAGAATAAAAGATGGTATTGCAAGAGGCATTTTATATGAAAAAAGAATTGTATCTGACGAAGGTCTATCACCATCTCCAGCCATGAATTATATATTAATTGCTGATCATGATATTGCTGGCAGTATCATGATAACTGGAAGTCATATACGTGCAGATTTCAATGGTTTAAAATTTTTTATAAACCCTGGAGAAATTTTAAAGGAACATGAAAAAGAGATAGAACATATATACGAAGAAGTAAAGGACAAGATACCATTCCTCTATACCGGAAGAGCAATAATTGAAAATAGGGCAAATGAATTCTATCGTAAAATGCTTCTAGGGTTGACAGAATCATATCCAAGATGGAAAATAATTCTTGATTGTGGAAATGGCTCTCAGTCTGGGATAATGCCTTCATTATTTAAAGAATTGGGCATGGAACCAATCATGATAATTAATGATCCAATACCAGAGAAGTTTATAGCAAGAGACACTGAAGTTAAAGATGCAGCAAATGATCTTATATTAAAGGTCAAAGATTCAGATGCTGACTTAGGAATTGCATATGATGGTGATGGAGACAGAGTTGTATTCGTAGACTCAGACGGAAATTTTATTTCTGGAGATTATACTGGATCATTGATTGCCAAATATAGCACAACAGATGTGGTTATTACTCCTGTAAGCACATCACAAGTGGTTGATTATATTGGAAAATCTGTGATAAGAACAAAAGTTGGTTCGCCTTATGTAGTAGAAGCCATGGAGAAATATGGTTCGACATTTGGATTCGAGGCAAATGGAGGAGGAATATCTAAAGAGGTTATGTTAAGCAGAGATGCTGGATCTGCAACAATAAAGATATTAAACATTCTTAATAATACTGGCATGACTTTAAGGGAGCTTGTCAATACATTGCCACGATTCTTTATTTACAAAACAAAGGTTGACTGTCCTATGAATCTTTATAATACCATATTGGAAAAAGTAAGAAGAAAATTTGAAAATAATGGTTCAGTAATAGAAGAAGTAGACGGACTAAAAATCTGGAAAAACAGTTATACATGGACATTATTCAGACCTTCTCTCAATGCTCCAGAATTTAGAGTATTTGCTGAGTCACTTTCTGAGGAAAATGCTAAGAATTTATGTGAAGAAGGTATTGAACTCGTAAATAATTATATTAAACAGGAGGTACATAATGGGACTTAAAGAGTGGATTATTCCTCAGGATAAACATTTTTTCAATATGTTAGAGGAAGAATCGAAAAATGTCTTCGATGGTTCAAAGGTATTGCTAGAAATGTTAAAAAATTATCAACAAATAAATGAAAAACAACAAAAGATAAAAGACATAGAACACAACGGAGATAGAATTGTTCACGGAATTTGTGAAGAACTTAATAAGACTTTTATAACACCAATTGATCATGAAGATATATCATCGCTTGCATCAGCTTTTGATGACGTATTGGACCTTATAGATGGTGTGGCAACACGTCTTGTATTATATGAACTTCAAAAACCAGAAGTGGGAATGATTAATTTAGTAGAAATACTCGTTATGCAGACAGAAGAATTGAATAAGGCGATCAATGAATTGAGAAATGTCAAAAATCTTAAAAAAATAGAACGAAGATGTATAGAGATCAATAGGCTTGAAAATGTAGCTGATGATATTTATAAAAATGCAGTTGCAGAACTTTTCAAGAGGACAGATGCCATAGAAATACTGAAATTTAAAGAGATTTACGAATGTCTCGAACATGCAACTGATATGTGTGAAGATGCGGCAAATGTCATTAGTGATATCATTGTAAAGAATAGTTGAAAATAGAATAGATAAGTTGTGCAAAGAGAATAAAAAGAAATAAAAACGAGGTATTAAAAATGAGAATAGGAAAAATGTTGGTTATATTGACCATATTGATCATATTCATAAACATTGTATATGCAGGAGATGCGGAAGAGATATCTAATCTAAATAATGAAAGTTATGAAATAAATTATATAAATTGGACCTGGAAAGATCCTTCAAGTGCTAACTTTACAAAGGTGATGATCTATATAGATGGTAAGTTCAAAACGAATATATCAAAAGGTAAACAATATTATAATGCTACAGGTTTCTCTTCTGGTACAAGTCATAGTATAGGTACTCTAGCTGTTGATACATCTGGAAACATTAGTACATGGGTAAACGACACGAAGAAGACTAAGGACAATATAATAAGATTTATAACTATTGGAGATGCACACATTACGAGCAATGTCAGTAATGATGCTTATCAAAGACTTACAAACTCTGTTAATTATATAAATAATAGAACAGACGTAGATTTTGTTGTGCAGTTGGGAGATATAGCTGATTCTGCTACAAGTAATAACTTTGCAAATGGCAAATCTATTCTAGATAAATTGACCAAGAAATATTATGTAGTTGAAGGAAACCATGATATAGGAACCTCTGGAACACTTTTTGTATCATATTTTGGTCCTACTGAGCATATAGAAAGTGTAAGTGGTCACCAATTGATTTTTGTAGGAATTAATAAAAATGGTACTAAAAATATGTATAATACCACAATAGCATATGACTGGTCATTTAATTACGATAATGTAGATAAGAATAGACCCACAATAATATTTGCTCATGGCCCGGTACAAGCAAAACCTGGTGGTTCATGCAGAGATTGGGACGCTAATGCAAATAATGAAATCTATTTCTCATACGCATGTAATATGAAGTCAGAAACAGATAAATTTACTAATTTGTTGGGTTACTATGCTGGACATGTACATAAGGGGACTAATCAAATGATAGGAAATACTTTATTTGTCACAGGGGACAACTTGGGCGGAAACGGTGCGGACTCAGACTATATCGGATATACAATAATAAAGAATGGAGTGGTAGTTGGTTATTGGCTATTAAACTATAGTTTAGGTCCTGACGTATTACCAAGCATAACTTCGACACCAGTTGCTACAGCAACACCAATACCAATTGCTACAGCAACACCAATACCAATTGCTACAGCAACACCAATACCAATTGCTACAGCAACACCAATACCAATTGCTACAACTGGCAGTGGTGGAGGAAATAGTGGAGGAAGTAGCAGTGGTGGAGGAAATAGTGGAGGAAGTAGCAGTGGTGGAGGAAATAGTGGAGGAAGTAGCAGTGGTGGAGGAAGTGGAGGTACAGCAGAACCATATGAGAATATCTACAAATATGAGATCCAAGAACATGCTGTATTCACAACTCCAGTTTCATTCAAATATCTTACACCAGAGCTTGCAATATATGATGTACTGGTCACAAGTATGCAGAACGACATTGCTTCACTGAGAATAGAAGTTCTTAAGGACACATCTAGGCTTGTAGGCACACCTGCTCCAGGCATTGTATATAAGAATATTAATGCATGGATAGATTACAAGAGAATAAAGAATGCTACAATAAGATTTAAGGTTGAAAACTCTTGGATGAGCAATAATGGGATATCAGATAACAATATAAAGATGTTGAAATGGGACAATAATAGTAAGGAATGGATTGAATTAATGACCAATGTGCTAAACAAAGATGACAATTATACCTATGTAGAATCTCAAACAGATAGTTTTTCATCATTTGCTATAGGCTATATTAAAGACGAAAATGTTTCTACCAATAGTTCATCTCCAGTAAATCTTGCTGTTGATGCTAGAGAAGTTGAGGCTGAAAATGTGCCAATAGACACAGAAAATCCAAAAGCTCCAGGATTCGAATCTATACTGTCGATAATATCCATTCTTTCGATAGTACATATATCCAAGAGAATAAAGAGATAGAGAAATATGTAGATAGAAAATAGAAATAGAAAAAAAGATGTGATATAAATGAAAACAGAAAAAATGTTTGTTGTATTGGTCATATTGACGATATACGCGAATGTGGTATCGGCTGCTATTAGTCCGCCAACAAATGTAGTGGAAACATTGTCCGGAACATCATTGACTGTAAATTGGACAGCGGCTGTAGGAGCCGCACAATATAGAGTCCACATATATGTGAATTCAGAAACAACTTATAGAAGTGCATTAACGAGATATGTCAACGGGACAAGTGTAGTAATACCTGTACCATCTGCTACTGATTGTTACACGGCTCATGTAAGAACATGGCTTCCAAGCCAGAGTACGAATTCGGCGGTATCGGCCAAAGTCTGCGGCATGGCATCTACACCTACTCCAACACCTGTTCCTGATAATACTCCTCCTGATAGCATTGATAATTTGCTCAATGCGAGCTTCATAGATAGAATAAACTGGACATGGAGAGATCCCAGTAACTCAGATTTTGATCATGTAATTGTATATATAGATGGAGTGTTTAAAGCGAATATTAACAAAGGTGTTGGAACATATACATTGGCAGGATTAACTCCTGGTACTGAACATGAGATTGGTACACATACTGTAGACTCATCTGGAAACGTTAATCAAACATGGGTAAATAATACATCTAGAACAAATATTCCTGATACAACTGTTGATAATACTCCTCCAGATAGCATAATTAATTTGAGAAATAATAGTTATCTATCAGATAGAATAGTTTGGACATGGACAGATCCTACTACGGCAGATTTCGACCATTTAATTGTATATATAAATGGTGTGTTTAAGGAGAATGTCGATAAAGGTGTTAGAACATATACATCCATAGGATTAAATCCTGGTACGGCTTATAAGATAAGTACTCATACTGTAGATTCGTCTGGCAATATTAATCAAACATGGAAGAATTATACTGCGAGAACAGCCAGAAAGACAGGATTGCCTACAATAAGATTTATTACTATTGGAGATACACATATAACGAGTAATACCAGTAATGACCAATATCAGAGATTCACAAGAGCCATAAATTATATAAATAGTAGAAATGATGTTGATTTTGTTGTACATCTTGGAGATATTGTAGACAGTGGTTCTGATACAAGTTATACTGTGGCTAGATCCATTATAAGCAAACTGAAGGTGCCTTATTATGTACTAGAAGGGAATCATGGATCTGGCTCATATTTCACAAAATATTTTGGTAAAGATGAGCATATGGAATATTTCCAAGATATAAATGGTTATCAAATGATTTTCCCTGCATATAATAGTGGAGAATGGTCTTTCGATTATAGTTTAGCAGATAAAAATAGACCTACACTAATATTCAATCATGGCCAGGTACAACCAAAACCTGGAACAACATCATGTATTGATAGCTGGGGAAGTTATTATTCCTATGCATGTGACATGAAATCTGAAGTTGATAAGTTTACAAAATTGCTAGGTTATTATAATGGACACGTGCATAGCGGGACTCGTCAAATTATTAATGGGTCGCTATATGTTACAGAAGATAACCTTGGCGGAAATGGTCCAGATTCAGATTTCATTGGCTATACTGTAATACAAGATGGAATAGTGACTTATAGCACAGTTCGTTATTAGGTCACTTTTTTTATTTTTTTATTTTGATATGAAATATGATAAAATGATTTAATAGAATGTTGAAATAAATTAGATGTGGATGATAAAAATGAAAGAAAAACATTTATTAATAATAATAGGAACTATTGTTATATTATTGATAATAGGAACTATTGGTCTAGGATTGATTGGACATAAAGAAGATTCATCTTCAAATGACAGATATAATTCAATTTTGAATGATGATAATACTATTTCAAATAATTCAAATAATGATTATGATAATAAAATAAATTTTTCATCATTTGAAGATAATATCAATATCAATCAGCCTATTGGTACATTTTATTATCCATGGACAGGAGGTAATCCTGAAAAGTCTCCAATTAAGAAAGAGACGTGGTTGCATTGGAGAGATGACAATCATAATCCTCCAAATACGTGGGCAAGCAATTACATTCCAGATCTTGGAAATTCTTCGAATTTTGATCCATATAACAGATTATATTCATCGAAAGATGCAAATATAATTAAACAGCAGTTAGTATTGATGAAAAAATCTGGAATAAATTTTGTAATATCATCATGGTGGGGGCAGAATCATTTTACTAATGAGGCACTTGACGTGATATTTAATAAGGTTTTGTCTGCAAAAGATAATCCATATCCAGAAGTAAAATTTTGTATATATTATGAGAAAGAAGGATTTGCAGATGTTCCAAAGTCTGAAATAATCAATGATATCAATTATATAAAGAATAAATATGCAAATTCTTCATACTATCATAAGATTGACGGAAGACCTGTAGTATTTGTGTATAATACCAAGTCTGGATTATTTACAGAGACATTTCAGCAAGAGATCCAAAAATGGAAAGAGATAAGAGATGAGACTGGTATATACACTGTATTAAAAATATCAGGTGGTTATAAAAATGTAGAAAATTATGCAGACAGTTGGCATGAATATGCGCCTGCATCTAATTTCAAACAGATTGGTAATTACTCAGCATTTGTAAGCCCAGGATTTTATAAATGGCATGAATCTCCAAGATTGGAAAGAGAGAATTTTTCAAGATTTGAAAATGATGTAATATCTTTAAAAAATGCTGATGTACAATTCAAATTAATAGAAACATGGAACGAGTGGGGAGAAGGTACAGGTATAGAGCCTGCACAGAAGATAAATCACGACGATGTCAATGGATTTTCTATATCAGAAGATTCTTATGGTACAAAATACATTGATATATTGGGAAAATATTTCGGAAATAAATAATTAATAGAGGGTGTCGGGCTACACCCACTAAGAGTTAATCCTCTTAAAAATTAAATAATTCATAGAAGTAGACAAATGTTACAGATGTTAATAACGAACTTACTAACAGATGTTAATACTTGTTAATAGATGTTAATAGAAATGATAGCCTAGACATCTGTACATCGCAAACTTTATTTTTTGTATCGTAGTTATTCTAATAGCACAAAGTATATATATATTAGCATCATATATATTTTGTACTTCATCATATTAGAATATATATGTTTGAGTAAAGAAAAAGGAAAAAAGGTATTTTAAATGATTCTGAAATATGAAATTAGTGATAAAAATGGTATTAGTGATAAAAATCTGGAAATATGCCAGATTCATCATAAGCGGAAAAAACTATTTTCTATTAACAAACTTTTTTCACTTTTTTCAATTAGAGCGTGGGATTTTGAAAGCATTTTTTATGGTATATATGGTTTTTATGATGTAAAAGATTACTTTTATGGTATTTGTTTTTATTTTTCTAAAGGTTATGTGAAGTCTTTAAGACTTTGCATAGTCGGAATTAAATAAAAGCAAAAAATAAAAAAAGATAAAACAAAAATCTGAAAAAAATCAAAAAAAAATATAAATTGGAAGAAAAACAAAAATTAAAAACGGAAAAAAGTGAGGTATAGACATGAAAAGAAAATATAGAAGAGGTATAGATATTGTAGATAAATCAAATTTTTGGTTGTTCCTTGTAATAGTAATAGCCATCGTGACACCAATTGCATCTGCTAATTCAGAATTTTTTTCGGCATTGCAAAATGCTTTTGGAACGACAGGAACATCATGCGGAACCTGCCACATTGAGCCAAAAGGAGGAGGCCAATTGACTTCTTACGGGAGTAATTTTTCGAGCCAATTGGCTCTTGGAGAAAATGCCAGTGATGCATTGGCAACTATAGGGGCACCTATAGTCGCGGAAGTCTCGACAGGAAATTTAACAATAATAGCTCCTGAAGATATAGTAGCAAATGATACAAATATATCTGATCTCGGGGCTCCAAATGTTACAGGAGGTACTCCACCTTATAATATAACAAATGATGCACCAATAGGTAATTTCGCAATTGGAGAAACTATTGTGGCATGGGATGTAACAGATAGTGTTGGAGCAACAGCAGTAGATACTCAGACAGTGACCATAGAACCAACTACCGGAAATTTGACAATAATAGCTCCTGAAGATATAATAAAAGCAGCAACAGGACTATTGACAACTATAGCAGATCTTGGAACACCAACTGTTACAGGCGGCGCTCCTCCATACAATATAGTAAGCAATTTCGCCGTTGGAGATACAATTGTGACAGGTAATTTCGCCATTGGAGAAACTATTGTAACAGGTAATTTCGCCATTGGAGAAACTACTGTGACATGGAGTGTGACA
>Ga0209321_10002740_pt1 | contig 11868 bp, 10 predicted proteins | sample Rifsed16ft4_FD_184012 | JGI IMG/M metagenome (GOLD analysis project Ga0209321, IMG submission 184012) | Soil microbial communities from Rifle, Colorado, USA - sediment 16ft 4 - CSP-I_5_4 (version 2) | ecosystem: Environmental > Terrestrial > Deep subsurface > Rock core/Sediment | place: Rifle... | reverse complement strand
CCTGCAAACGCGAAACAGGGATCGTCAATGCCACCAGAGGGCGAGGGGTGCTACAGGGAATGCTTGGATAGGGCGCGCTGGATGGCGGCCGATTACGCCGAAGACGCCGGCGACGAGGAGCACGCGGTGGCGTGCAGGCCGAGAAGAGGACAGGCAGGAATGCCTGTCTTACGAGCAGAGGGATTCTGCGCAGCACGGGCACGGTGCGGTGCAGAGCTGCGCTCAGTTTGAAGCGGATGCGGGAGGAAAGCAGGCCGGCAGAATCAGGACATGGCGGAAACGAATTCAAAGACGACTTTTTTCGATCCGTCGGCATGGTCCGGGCCGACATAGACCACCCGGCACCCACATTCTTCCGACCCTTGCTCATTCAACAAGAGAATCGTCTGGCCTCTGCGCACCTTTGCGGAAAGTGAGAGCACCCCGCCATGCGCGTTCAGGGCGATGATAGTGGCCAGGTCGTGAAAGGCATTTTCGTCCGCCCCGCGCCCATAGATAAGGACCGGCGAGGACAGCACGACGCGTCCGGCGCGGGCGGGATGTTCCTCAGAGAGGTGGATTTCTGGCCAAGCCATGCAGATACCCTGTCGCAGAGAGCTTAGTCCAATTGGAGGGCGGGAGTCTCCCGTCCGAAAGGACAGTTTTTGGACAGGGGTGCGGAAGGACACCGAGATTGGAGCCCGGCTGCAATCTCATGGTGCGGGCACACTAAACCTCGGTGCGCGGGAGGGACCGGAACATCGGGCAGGGGCTAGGTGGAAAGGTCGGCTGCCAACGGAAAACCACACCCGTCGAGAGGTGGACGCGGTTTTCTATGGCGCCGAAGGACTGGCCCATCATGTAGTCCAAATGAACGAAGCGAATTGCCCAGTGCTCACCCCGCTTGTAGTCCACTCCGCCGCCGACCGCGAGGCCAAAGTTCGCATTGGTGGACGAGAAGGGATTCGAGCCCTCGACCCCTTGCCTGCAAAGAAACTGCGCCGGCAGAACGTACTCCAGAGTGAGGTTTCCGCCAGAAGCGACCCGCCGCGTCGAGGCTACTGAGTGTCACTCCGTCTTCCCGATACCGGGGAAGAAACCGCTTGCGCTGAAGGACAGTTTTGGTGTCTCTATCGCCCGCAGATGGCTGGAGGAGGGTGAACCACTCCAGACTTTCAGAGGAGGTTGCGATGGTTACTGTGACAGAGTTGTGGCTTCCGATCCTGCTTTCCGCGGTGGTGGTTTTCGCGGCCAGTTCAGTGATCCACATGCTGCTGCCGTATCACCGCAGCGAATACAAAAAGCTGCCCAACGAAGAAGGCCTGCTCGAGGCCATGAGGAAAGACGGCGTGTCGCCCGGGCTGTACGTCTTTCCTTATTGCCCCAAGCCCAAGGAGATGAAGTCGCCGGAGATGGTGGAGAAGTACAAACGAGGGCCGGTGGGAATGTTGACGGTGATGCCCAGCCGCCCGCCGGCGATGGGGAAGTACCTGACGATGTGGTTCCTCTTTTGCGTGTTGATTGGAGTGTTTGTTGCTTACGTTGCGGGACGCACGTTGAGCGCGGGTACGACGTATCTGGCAGTGTTCCGGGTGGCGGGGACGGTGGCGTTCCTGGGATATGGCGTCGGCACACTCACCGACTCGATTTGGAAGGGACAGGCGTGGAGCGCGACGCTCAAGCATGTGTTTGACGGGCTAATGTACGGGCTGCTGACGGCGGGGATGTTTGGGTGGCTGTGGCCGAGGTAAGAGGGAAAGTGAGCGAGTAGAGAGAGGCAGAAGTCGTCGCCTCATCCCGGAGGGCGAAGAGCTGGGAGAAACTTCCGGCAGTGCGAACCATTGGTTTCGGCCCGGACTCTGAAGCAGCCGACGCAGCCCGATTCGGCGCGACTCCCTCAGCGTCAGGCTTCCCAGGGGATGGATTTCAGACTCTTTTCTCCTTGGTTGGCGTCAGCGATGGACGTCCTGCCCTGCGTGCTTCGGTAAGCCCAGAATAGGTTTCCAAGAGATGGGGAACCGAATGTTGCCACGCAATGGCGGTCTCGACCCGCCGCCGCCCAAACGCGCCCATCATTTTCCTTTGCAATGGGTCGTCCATGAGTTGCGCCAGCGCCCGGGCGAATTCGAGCTCGTCGTTCGGCCTTACGTATGTGGCTGAAGCCTGTGCGGTGAAGCGGTGTTCAGGCAAATCGAACGCAACGATGGGCTTGCCCAGAGCCATGTATTCCATCATTTTGATCGTGGTCGACCGATCGTTATAGGCACTCGAGGGGTCGGGGTCCACACAGATATCGGCAGTGGATAGGTACCGCATCAGCTCGGTATCTGGCAGCCAGCCCGTGAACCAGATGTACGATTCTAAGGCGAGCTCCTTCGCCAGCTTTTGTAAACAGCCCCACGCCGCTCCACGGCCCATCAGCACGCAATAAAAATCGGTCCGGCCCAGATCGTGCACTAGGTGGTAAAGCGCGCGGAGGAGATAATCCACGCCATCCTGGAACCCCATCGCGCCGGCATAGGCGATGATTGTCTTGGCCTTGTGTCGCAAATCTGGGTCAGGCTCCACCAAGCGCACGCGGTTCAAATCGGGGCCGTTGCGGACGATGGTGATGCGCGCCTCGGGCACACCGTCCCGCTCCATCGCAATCCTTTTGTACGATTCGTTGGTAGTGATCACGTGGTCGGCGAGCCGGCAGGAGAGCTTCTCGAAGAAAACGAGCACTCGATAGACGAATTGATTGCCCCTGTTGTTGAAGCGAGCGTAATACAGCTCTGGACTCAGATCGTGCTGATCGAATACAAAACGTTTCCCCATCAGTTTGTAGAGCGCCGCAATCAAAACGAGGGTATCCGGGGGGTTGTGCAGGTGTGCCACGTCAAAACCCTTCTTAAACAACACGAACAACGAGATGACTAAAGTCGCGAACATGGAGTATCCGTACTCCCAGAAATAGCCCAGAAAGGAATTGGCGGCGGGCGGGGCCGGGAAGCGGTAAACATGAACTCCGTCAATTGTTTCGTGCCAAGGCTGGCTCCCGTTGGAGGGGCAAATGACCGATACTTGGTGACCGGAATCCACCAGTGCTCTGGCCTCCTGTTGCACCCGGGGGTCCTGCGGATAGGTATTGTTCTCCAGCAACATCAACACTCGGCTGCCACCAGATCCCTTCATAGGGGACTCCCTTTCAAGTCAACGTCGCAAACGGCCCGGATTTTCGCAGGCATCTTCTGCCCCGTCCTTGAAGTGAAAACCAGGACGCGCAAGGCGCAGCAGTGTGCTCGCAATCTCCACGCATGCGAGCGTTGACTTTGTCTTTCCGAACGGTTTAGCCATGGAACGTGGGCTCGCCCCAGAGAAGCCAGTGCACGCACGTTGGGGCTGGAACTACTTCCTAGGCGGGGACAATTTGTAATTTTATTCTGCTCACCATTAAGAAGTCAAGAACCAATTTTAGAAGTACTGGCCCCGAGGAGAGCGGACCCAAGCCCATATTCCAAATAGCCGGGCACTCTCAGGCGTGTCCGCCGTCAGCGTGGATGGGAGTGAGTCGAGAGCGCGCAGCGGTCACCTCGTGCCCGAACTTCTGATCTCAGTCAAAGATCAGATACTTGTGGGACGGCTCGAAGGCAAATGTTTCTCGGAGCTGCTGGATGCCCCCGTTGCTTGTCGGGTGGCGGGTCACATTGAAATGCAGAATGCGCCGGCGATCATGGCTGATCAGAAAGAGGAAGTAGAGGACTCCAAACGTAATGGTGTGGATGGTGAAGAAATCCATGGCGGCGATGGCTTCACGGTTGTTCCTGAGAAATGTCCTCCATCGATTCCTTTGCTCTGGATCTCTTGGTGCGCGCTGCACCCAACGCGACACAGTCCGTTCCGAGGTATCGAAACCGAGCGCCCGCAGTTCGCCGTGAATCCGGGGCGCTCCCCACGTTGGATTCTCGGCCCCCATGCGGAAGATGAGTTCTCGCAGTTCTTTGCTCGTCCGCTTTCGCCCCATTCGCTTTCGGTGGCGCGATAGCCATAACCAATACAATCGAAAGCCAGCGCGATGCCAGCGCACCACAGTCTCCGGACTGACCATGATCAACGAGCGCTTCCAGCCAGACCACAGCCTTTGAATCACGACCCAAAACACCTTTTCGAGGGCAGGCACACTCGGTCTGCGGTTGCGCCTCTTGAGGACGCTGAGCTGCTGTCGGAGAACCAAGGTCTCCAAGAGCAAGTCCCGAGGGGAGCGCAGGGCCCAAGGGAAGAGCCCTAATATCAGTCGGAGGAGCCGGAGCATGGGCCGGAGTTAGGCTAACAACAAACCGCGGGTGTGGGCTTAGGCTGTTGGTTTCACAGCTCGCGAGAGTTTTGGCGAAGGACAGGCTTACAGCCAAGGCTATTCCTCACTATGCGACACTTTTATCAATCTTGTAGATAGGGATGTCCTCGCGTATGATCCGAGAGAATTCCCTGCGACGCTCTACCTGAAAAAACAAATCATTCCGGGCGTTTCGAAGGAGTACAAGTGGAACCGAAGGGGGGAGTGCGATTTCTGGAGGTGGGAGCAAACCGGATTGCCTGCTTCGACCGGGGTGAGGGCGACGCGCTCCTGCTGATCCACGGCATGTTTGGCGACCACTTGGACTGGGAGCCCGTGCTCGAACCGCTCTCCCGGCGCCACCGCGTCGTTGCACCCGACTTGCCCGGGTTCGGCGACTCAGAGAAGCCCGACTGCGAATACACCGAGGAGATCTTCACCAGTGCCCTCGAAGGTTTGCTATCTGGACTGGAAATCCAGCGGGCCACAGTGGTCGGGAATTCCTTCGGAGGCATCCTGGCGCAGATTTTTGCGCTGCGATGCCCGGAGAGGGTGGACCGTCTGATCCTGGTGGGCAGCGGCGGCTTTCGCCGGCGCAGCACAGAGGAAGGCAGAACGGCCCTGGAACGCTTCAATGAGCAAACAATCCGGGCAATGACGCCGGAATTGATCCGGCAGATCTTCGCTCCCGTCTTCGCGCGCCAATCGCCTGAGCGGGAACGTTACATTGAAAGACAGATCGGAAAACTGGCCCGCCCCGACTACCCCGCCTATGCTCGGGCAATTGAGCGCAGCATTCAGCTTGCGCTCAGGCTCTACACACTGGACCGCCTCGCGGAGATTCGTGTGCCCGTTCTGCTGCTTTGGGGAGAGAAAGACTTGCCAGTTCCGCTTGCGGAGGCTCAACTAGCTCTGGCGCAATTGCGGCACGGACGGCTGGAAGTATTCGCGGGGTGCGGTCACGCCCCGCAATTGGAGGATCCTGCGGCCTTTGTTCGGGCCGTAGAGGCGTTCACCGAAGACGGAGTCCGTTAGGTCCGCCGCCCGGTTTCGGGAAGCAGGATCCCTGCGACCACGAGCGACCAGCAAGAAATCGTGAAGAGAAAGAAGCCCGGCTGAAACGAGCCGGTGGCGTCGCGCAGCGCGCCCGTAATCAGCGGGGCGAAAAACGCCACGATGTAGGACACCCCAAAAAACACGCCCATCACCATCCCGAAACGCACCGGCGTCATCCCGGGCAGCTCCATTGCCAACGTAGTGAGCGGTGCGACCCAGAGAAACAGGCTGATACCAAACACCACGGCGCTGGTTGTGATCCAGGCAGGGTCACGCATCAGGTAGAGGCCAAAGCCGGAAACGCTGAGTACGATAGCGGATCCCCAGATGAAGGGCTTGCGCGCGGCCAGGTGTTTGGTCAATACGCCACCGATCACGGCCGCAGGTATGCCCACGAGATTCGCGAGGCCGGTCAGCTGGGAGCCCTGCGCGAGCGTCATGCCGCGCGTCTGGTGATAAAAGGTGGGCAGCCAGGTGTTGAAAACCAGATAAAGCGAAAGCGGTCCGGCAAAGCCCAGAGCCAGAAGCCACGTTTCCCGCATCCGCAGAACGTTCGCGTAGCTCTCCGCCGGCGGGGCCGCAGCGAAGGCTGGCGCGGCGTTCCGCTCGCGCCCGAAGACCCACCAACCAAGCGCCAGCAAGAGACTGATTCCCGCATAGGCAGCCAGTGTTCCAGTACGGCCAAAACGTTCGGCCAGCGGCACGGTCAGAAAGAGCGAGAGCGTGATGCCGGCATTCACCGCTACGCCGTTGATGCCGTTCACCACCGGGCGCTCGTTCGCCGGGAACCACTGGAGGATTGCCGAGCCGAACAGCGTGACCAAAACGGCGCCGCCCACGCCGAATGCAAACCGTGAGGCGAGCAGCAGAAAGTAGTCGGGCATGAAAGGCGAGAGCAGACTGACGCAGATGCAAAGCATGCCGAGCAGGAGCGCGCGTTTGATCCCAAGCCGCACCGCCAGCCAGCCAGCGAGGAAGGGAACGAAGATTTTGGCGAAGGAGACGGAAGAAATCAGCAGGCCGGCCTGGCCGTACGAAAGCCCGTAGAGAGCTTGGAACTCCTTCAGGAACGGGGAATAGCCAATCCAGGAAAGTCCGAATACGAAGTAACTCAGGAAGAGCAGGGCCTCAATCAAGAAGCGGTAGGGCGGGGGGGGCGGGGCGGGGGAGTGGTTCACCAGTCCTCCTCGCAAAATCTGCTTGACAAGGTGTCCCGGGTATTATAGAAAACGAACATTCGTTTTTGTTCTGACGTATTCTGGCAGTCCGATGCCGAAATTGCAAGACCAAACCGTGGAGCGGAATCAGCGGAAGATCGAAGATGCGGCACGCCGCGTCTTCACCCGCCAGGGTTTCCACGGCACGTCGGTCCGCGAAATCGCCCGCGAGGCCGGCGCTTCCATTGGCAACCTCTACAACTACTACCCGACGAAAGAAGACCTCTTCATCTCGGTGGTTCAGCGGTACGAGGAAAAGATGGAGAAGCTCCGTCAAAAGGCGCTCGGGCCGATTGAGGACCCGTTTTCGCCGGTCGAACTAGCTCGGCTGGCGAAGGTGCTCCGGGAAATCGTGTACGACAATCCGGACTACTGGCGGTTGATGTACATCGACGTCATCGAGTTCGGCAGCAGCCACTTCGCACCCACGTTTCGTTCGCTGGCGCAGAACATCAAGCAGCGGTTTGGGAAGAAGCTCGAGGCGGCAACGCAGAGAGGACCGTGGCGGGGGATCGACCCGGCACTGGCCTTCACCAGCATTTACCTGCAACTGGTGACTTATTTCCTGGTCGAAAAGCTTTTCGGGGGAAGACAACACCTTGGCATGTCCGACGACCGGGCGATCGCGCAACTGATCCGCATGGCAAGCGAAGGGATCTGGCGCGGCGCCGGCCGGCCGGCAGGCCACAAGAGGAGAATACGACAATGAAAACGATTCTTCGGACGTTGATCGTGTGCGCGCTGTTCCTGGCAGCGGCAGTCAGCTTGCCGGCTCAGACGCCGACCACTGGCCAAGTCGCCGGACAAGTCCTCGACCCACAGGGAGCCGTTGTAGTGGGTGCGAAGGTGACACTGACAAGCGATGCGGGCACCCGGCGCGAGACGATGACCGACCAAGACGGCCGCTTCGCGTTTCCGTTACTGCCGCCGGGTGTCTATCGGCTCGACCTCGAGGTGGCCGGTTTCAAAACAGTCATCGTGGAGCGTGTTGTCGCCAAGATCACAGAGACCACGTCTTTCGATCTGAAGCTCGAGCTGGCCGCCCGCACCGACAGCGTGAAGATTGAAGCGGTGGAACAACTGGTGCAGACGGATTCGGCCACGCGGGGCGAGGTGATCGGGAGCAACACGTTGCGACAGTTGCCACTGCCCACGCGCAATTTCCAGCAACTTCTTACGCTCACAACGGGGACGATCAGCTCGGTGCCCAACAGCTCCGACCTGGGCCGCGGCGATACCGTCTTTTATGTCAACGGGCAGAGATCGCTTTCGAACGCTGTGGTCATCAATGGCGTGGATGCCAATTCGATCGGGACCGGCTCAACACCCAACCTGAGCGTGCCGGCCACGGACACGTTGCAGGAATTCATTGTGCAGACCAACCTGTACGACGCCTCGCAGGGTCGGAATGTCGGGAGTGTGGTGGCCGCGGTGACTCGCTCCGGAGACAACTTGCTCCACGGCAACGTCTACTACTTCCTGCGCAATGATTCGTTGAATGCGAACAACTTCTTCCTGAACCGTGCCAATAGCCCGCGTCCCGAATACAGCCGCCACCAGTTCGGTGGCACGTTTGGCGGGCCGGTGGTCAAGGACAAGCTCTTCTATTTCGTCTCCTACCAGGGGACTCGAGAGCGGAACGGAACTTCGTCGACGCACTCCCTTGCGACGGTTTTCGTGCCGGGAAACCTCTCGAGCGATCGATCGGACACAGCACTGAACGCCTTTGCGACGTCGTTCGGCGTGGCCGCGCTGAACCCGAGCGCGCGATTCCTGCTGAAGGCGACATTGCCGGATGGCAGCTTCGCGATTCCATCGGCACCTTCGCCGGGTGCCTCGATTGCGCCGGTGCCGGTGCCGGTCTCGGGCCTCTCGAAGTTCCGCGAAGACCAGTTCAATACCAATCTGGATTGGCAGATCAATGACAAGAACCGCGTGGCGGCGAAATTCTTCTGGGCCAACAACCCGGCGACGCAGGCGCTGTTCAACACCTTCGGCATCGGGAATGCCCTGCCCCTGCCCGGCTTCGGCGCGGACGTGGACTTCAAACAGCGTCTGGTGAGCATCTCGGACACGCACATCTTCGGCCCGAACATGCTCAACGACGCCCGCTTCGGGGTCGGCATCATTCTCACGCGCTCGACGCCACAGGAGCCCTTCTCGGCGGCGCAGGTGGGCATCAGCTCACCGCTGGGGAGCCTCTTCCCCGGGATGCCGACGATCTCCGTAGCCAACTTCTTTGACTTGGGCTCCTCGCCGTTTGCCGACAACGACGCGCAGGTCTACACCTACACCGTCGGCGACACCTTCACGTGGAAGAAGGGCAACCACACGATGAAGATGGGCGCGGAATTCAAATACCACATCGTGGACCTCCGCTTCGACCTCTACACCCGCGGCAACATGTTTGCACTCGGCTTTTCCGGCAACCCGTTCAAGGATTTCCTCGGCGGCTTCTTCAACCTGAACGGCCTTTCCATCATGGGCTCGGGCGTGAACAACCGCGGCAACCGGGCGCAGGATTGGTCCGGGTTTTTCAGCGACGACTGGCGCTTCAGCAACCGGCTCACCTTCAGCATGGGGCTGCGCTACGAGTACTTCGGCCCGTTCACCGAAGTGGACGGCCGCTACGTCGCTTTTGATTCGCGCCTCGCCCAGACGGTGCCCTTCGGCGGCGGCGTGGCAATTACCGGCGGCTTCGTGCAGGCCGGCAACGCCAGCAGCCCCCTGGCCGGCATTCCGACAACGCGCTCCTCGCTCGTCAACCCGGACCGGAACAATTTCGGCCCGCGGTTCGGATTCGCCTGGCAACCTTTGAGCACAGACCGAATGGTGATCCGCGGCGGCTACGGGATCTTCTACGACCGGCCGAACGCGCGGCTATACAACAACCAGATCCTGAATTTCCCCTATTACACTCTGGCGCAGGTATTCACTGCACCGATTGCGAGCCCGTTTGTGCAGGTGCCCTTGCCGAGCGCATTCCCGCTGGCCTTCAGCAATACCACGATTTTCCCGGGGGGCGGGCCCCCGGCGCGACTGCCGGCGGCTGTGGCCGCCAGCGCCTGCGCCCCTGCCGGCCAGACCTGCGTGGGCGCCAATGGGCTCTACCCGGACGTCAACAACTTCGAGATGCCGTACGTGCAGCAATACAACCTAGGCGTGCAGTACGAGGTGGCGCGCAACTGGCTGGTGGACGTCAGCTACGTCGGATCGGTGGGCCACAAGCTCTTCCGGCTCCGCGACATCAACCAAGGCCTGGCGCCTGGCGGGTCGGGGCTGCTGAGCCCCGGACTTTCCAGCCTGGCGGCACAGGGCTTCGGCGCACACGTGGTGCAGAGCAGCGCCGATTCGAGCTACAACTCCCTGCAGGCTGGCCTGACGAAGCGGCTTTCCTTCGGCCTACAGTTCCTGCTGGCGTACACGTATTCCCATTCGCTCGACGAGTACTCAGGCGACGCCAGCGGCACCAGCGACAACTCCGTTGTGCCCGGCAACCAGGCAACACTGAACGACCGGGCGTCCTCCGACTTTGACCGCCGGCACCGCTTCGTTTTGAGCTATATCTACGACTTGCCCACCTTCTATAAGGGCGGGTCGCGTGCGGGCAAGCTATTGATGAACGACTGGCAGATGGCCGGAATTCTCACCTTCCAATCCGGCACGCCGTTTTCCGTGCTGACGAACGCGAATGCCTTCACGCAGGCGCGGGCAAACTTTGCTCCGAGTTGTACGGCCGATTCAGCCGCACTCAGCGGCAGCGTCTCTGGGCGACTCGGCGCCTACTTTAATACCACGTGTTTCGTGGCCGCCTCCGGTGTCGGAAACTTCGGCAACACCGGTCGCAATATCCTCATCGGCCCTGACCAGCGCAACGTGGACCTCTCCATTACCAAGTTCTTCCCGGTCACCGAAGCCAAGCGATTTGAGTTCCGGGCCGAGTTATTCAACGCGTTTAACACGCCGAGCTTCGCGAATCCCGTGATCATCCGTGCATCGGCCAACTTCGGCCAGATCGTGCGAACCAGCACGGGGTCGCGCGTGATTCAGTTCGCGTTTAAGTTCAACTTCTAGCTGGCCGCGCGGGGAAGGCAAGCGGATGCGGGAGAGCGGTCTTCGCGGCAAGGTCGTCATCGTCACCGGGGCCGCCGCTGGCATTGGTCGGGCCACGGCGCGGCGCTTTGCCGAGGAAGGCGCGCGCGTCGCGGCGTGGGACGTTAGTCCGGCCGCCTCAGCCGCGCTTCTAGAAGAGCTGCGCCTTGCCGGTGGCGAAGGCCTCTTCGCCCGCGTGGACGTTACCGATGCCGCCTCGGTGGAAGCTGCCGCGCAGCAGGTGGTGGACCGCTGGAAGCGGATTGATGTCCTGGTTAACAACGCCGGCATTCTCCGGGACGCGCAGCTCGTCAAGTGGAAGGACGGCGCGGTGGCCGACCGGATGAGCGATGCCGCCTTCGACGCCGTCCTCGCCGTCAATCTCCGGGGCGTCTTCCTGTGCACGCGCGCCGTGGTGCCCCACATGATCCGTGGCGGTGGCGGCGTCGTCCTCAGCGCCTCCTCCGTCGTCGGTCTCTACGGCAACTTCGGCCAGACCAACTATGCCGCAACGAAAGCGGGGGTCATCTCCATGACCCGCACGTGGGCGCGAGAGCTCGGCCGCTACAACATCCGGGTGAACGCCGTGGCGCCCGGCTTCATCGCCACCGAAATATTGAGCGCGATGCCGGAGAAGGTGATCGAGTCCATGGTCACGCACACGCCGCTCGGGCGCATGGGCAAGCCCGAAGAGATCGCCGAGGCGTATCTCTGGCTGGCTTCGGACGCCGCGTCGTTTGTCCACGGGGCCGTGCTCTCGGTGGATGGAGGCATCGTCACCGGCACCTGACGCCCGGCAGCGGCGGCCGGGCTGCTCCCCGACGAACTCTATGACGCGATACGCAACCATCGCTTCCACCGGCATGTTCCTACCGCCCATTGAGGTCAGCAACGACGCGCTCCGTCAGCGGATGCCCGCCGAAAAAGACTTCTTCGACAAGATGGAGGAACGCACCGGCATCCGCAAGCGCTGGTATGCGCCGGAAGACTGGAGCACTTCGGATCTCGCCCTGCCCGCGGCGCAGCAGGCATTGGAGCGCGCCGGCCGCACACCCGCGGACGTTGACCTGATCATTCTCGGCACCGATTCCCCTGACTACATCACGCCATCGACTTCCGTCGCGCTCCAGCACAAGCTCGGTGCCCGCAACGCCGGCACGTTTGATGTCGGCTGCGCCTGCGCCTCGTTCCCCACCGGACTGGCGGCCGGCG
>Ga0209321_10002738_pt1 | contig 11876 bp, 21 predicted proteins | sample Rifsed16ft4_FD_184012 | JGI IMG/M metagenome (GOLD analysis project Ga0209321, IMG submission 184012) | Soil microbial communities from Rifle, Colorado, USA - sediment 16ft 4 - CSP-I_5_4 (version 2) | ecosystem: Environmental > Terrestrial > Deep subsurface > Rock core/Sediment | place: Rifle... | reverse complement strand
TTGATTGTGTTTTTGTTAATTGTATTTTGCATTTTGGACACACCAAATTCAAATTAGGCATTTACCAGTTCTGCTTCCTGTTCTTCGGCTTTCTCTTCAAGTTCTTCTTCATTTTGTACAACATCATCTTCTACTTCCTTGTCTGTCTGTTCGTCCTTTACTTTGCGTTTTTTCTTTGCCTTTTTTTTCTTGTAACCAAGTTGTTTCATAACTTTCTCAATGAGATCGCATGCCATTTCTAGGAATTCGTCTTCATACATCTGATTTACTTTTTCATCAATGTTGCAACTGTCACCGTAAACCAACTGCACCTGTGCATCTGATTCACTACAAAAGTCGCTGATGTTATTCCAGATGTATTCCCAATCTTGTTCTGTAAGTCCAAGTCTTTCCATTATAGCCTGCTTTGCTCTTCGCATCCTTTGTCGCCAACTAAATGACATTAGAAACACTCCACACTTGTATCAAGAACCTGTGCACCACATTTTGGGCATTGGTAAACTGTTGCTGTGTGAACAGTGTCCCCACTACCACTCTGTGTTTCTGATCCTAATGGTTTCATTTTCATATTACATTTTAGACAATGCATTTTCATCAACCCTTCCAAATTCTAACTAGATCTGAGAGTTTTCCATGCAAGATTTCGTCTGCCTGTTCAAATTCTGTTGTATGATTGATCTCATTTATTATATTGAGTGTATCCAATAATTTTTTTGTAAACATTATCGATTCAACACCCTGTTAACAAATGACTTGTGTTTCTGTTCATCTATTGTTTGCACTCTTCCATCATACTTTCCTTCATTGTAAGCCATTATCTGTTTTTCGTTAGTCCATTGATTTGTTTTCAATACTTTGATTTCATCTTCGAGTTTTCTTATCTTGTCTTCGTAGGTTTGGATTAATGATCTCTTGTCGCCTTCAATCCTGTTTACAACATATTGTTCAATAACAGAATCCTTGTGATCGTTTACTTGTTCAACCCCAACTTCAGGAGTTTTTATCATAGGTCTGTCAACTTGAATCAAAGTTGTAACATCACAAAGTGCTTCACCACGAACATAGAACTGACCTACTCTTAGTCCCCATAACTTGTCAACAAGGCTTGGTTCACCCAACATCTGACTTGCTATTCTTCTATCGCTTAATTCTACTGAATTACCAACGAACCTGTTTGTACATTCCCTTCTAGCATCAATGTGGACTGAAGATGCAGATTGTGTTGCAAGAATTATTGAAATGTTTTCTTTTCTTGAACGTTTGCATGCATCGATTATTGCTTCACGTGAATATGAGTTCTTTTTCTTGGAAGTTGTCGGCACGTAAATGTCTGCCTCATCTATGATGAATAATGCAGGATTCCAATATTTTCTGTCTTGTTCCCTGTAGCCTTCCATGAACAATTCTAGGAACCTTTCTCTTTCTTCTTTTGATGCAAAGTCTGAGAGTTTAATTACCATTGATACAAGATCCTTTCTTGCAACTTCACCAACTGACTTTGCGTTATCAAGATTGAATACTTCTGCGTATCTTCCCCTGTTTTCAAACAGAATGAAGTCATCATACATTTTTGGCACGTTTAGGAATTCTCCCTGATCATCACTGATGATTATTGGTATCTGCCCAAACTGTTGCTTGAATTCAGTTGACTGTACACTCTCAATTATTTTGAGAATGAGTCCAGTCTTTCCTGAACCAGTAATTGCATTTACAAATGTATGGCTTTGTAACATTCGTTTTGTATTAATTGGGAATGGCTTTTGTGTCTGAATGTTTTTTCCTATGATCATTTTCTTTTCATCTGACCTTCTTCTAGTTGTGCAAGTTTTGTGTACTGTCTTGCGATCTCTTCATCAAACCCACTGACATCTTTCCCACGATTTTCGTAGTAATCCTTGAGTCCTTCCAATCTTCTGATGACATCTTTTCTGTAGGCAACTCTTGACTTACCAACAATCAATCTGAAGAAAATTTCAATAAAGTCTTTCATTATTTGTTCAACCCTTTTGCTTCTTTGATCCGTTGGAATCTTTCTTCAAGTTTGTTTACAAATGAATACAGTAATTGTATTTCAAACTCATCATCATTGTTTCCATAGTTCTGACACATCTCTTCGATTTCGTGAGATCTATCCTTGACAGATTTTACCACGTTGTGAAATCCCCTGAAACTTACATTGTGTTTGTCTTTTAGTTCTTCTTCTGACAGTTCTATGTTCTCTTCAATGAGTTGTAAAACATTGAATGATTTTTTTGCACTATCACGAATCTCCTTAATATCATCTAAAAGTTTTCCAATGTATGCTTGAGTTAGTGTCTTGACATCTTCCCTGTCATCAACATGCATTCCAACAACAAACAGGTTAACGTTTGTGTGTTTGCCGAACTGACGTATCTCATCAACAGATCTGACAGATTTTGGAACCAGATATGTTGAATCGTTTTTCCAAAGTCCACCCATTCTGATGATTTTTTCACGTATCCAGTTTCGCTTTGAGTTGTCACCTGACACATCATAGGTTACAAGAATCCATGAATCGGAATCTTTTCTATCTGTTGAAATTTCAGAATTCTTTCCAACTGTAAGGAAATGATTAAAATCCTTGCCGTGTTTTATGGAAGTTTCTCTTCCTTCCTTAGTTTCCTTTACTTCTACTTCTGCAGTTTCTAATGGCATTATTTTTCCAACTCACTGTTGTAAAATCTGTTGAATCTGTGTTCGCCTTTTTTGGTTCTTATCAGAATTACTGGCGTGTCAATCAAGCCTTTCAAAGATCCATTGTTTATATAACACTGACCGAAATCAATTCCACCATCTTTCAATATTCTTCGGATTTCATCAATGTTGGAAATGTATTGCTTATTTCCACTGTGTCCTTGATCATCTAATGTAAACCTATAATCCAACCATAAACATAACTGTCCGTTGGCTTTATCGTTTTTATTGGTTTCTGGTACGTACCAAAATTGTGCATCAACAATTACTGCTATTACTTCTATCTCAGTTTCTTGTTTTTGATTATTTTGCATTAATATTCACTCTCAAATGCTGATGTGTTTTGTAGCACAGGATCCAATTCGAAACACTGACCGCACTTTCTACAAGTCGCAGTACACATTCCAAACTTGCAATCATGTTGCCCACCTTTTGGACATTCATTTGTCATTATAATCACTTTTGATAATGATCTATTGACCAGTTAGCAGTTTTAAGATGCTTGTTGACTCTTCTGCAGACTTTGCAACAATCTTTGGTGCCACTTCAACTGTTTTTTCAGTTACAGTCTTGAATACTCCTGACCAAACATCAGGATCACTGATTCGGCTTACCATGCTAGTAAAGAATGCTGTTATTGGAGTTGCTAGTGCAACACCTGCAAAAAAACTTCCTAATCCCATTTTATTTCACCTTTTTTGTATTTGGTTTATGACCAGTTTTAATCACGTTGATTCGTGGTTCTTCTGGATCGAAATGATAACTCAATTTTCACACAACCGTTGAATATGTGATCGTCTTGCTTCTAAACCTAAGTTACGTAACTTGGTTTGAAGATACTCTTGTCTTGTACTCACGCATATTCACTTCCTATCGGATACACAAGTTTCCATTGCTGTGCACCAACAACTTTGATCTGCAATGGATGCATTACAAACCATGCTTCTAATTCAATCTGTTGTTTTATTTCCTTGATTGTTGGAATGTGTCTGCCAAAGAAATTTTCAGGCGAGATATTTTGGGCTTCAAGTGCAGTAAGTAAACTACCGCCGTTGAAACATAACTTTTGGGTTGTTCCTTTAACCATGTATTACGGTGGTGGTGGTGGTATTTATACTCATCGGTTATTAGGTTCAACATGTGCACATGGTATAAAGTCCTGTTTGTTCATCAGAACGCACAAACCGTTATACCCTTTACACGTGCATGTCATAATATGGATAAAATAATAATATGCTACTGGTGCGAACCAAGCAATACACCATACCTTTCAGCATCATTACATGCTGACTGCCAAAATTTTGATGGATCCAAAATCGTTCCAAAAAGTGAACGAGAATGTTCCTGTGATTGTCAGTATCACTAGGAACAATCTTTTTTTATTTTTGTAGTTTTTTTACAACAGTCTTTGTGTTGTATCAACCGCACACACAGAATGTCTTATACCTAACATGTGCATACCATAATATGTCTAGAAAGGTTAACCGTACAAAAAGAGCAAAATTAAATTCTCACGGTTTTAAGGTTTACAAGAATTTCAGATTATACATTGGTGAGGCTACTGAAGGTGGTTGGCATAGAGGCGGAAAGCCTGCACCAAGAAAAGAAATTGTTGATATGGTCAGGGATATGTGGAATAATGATCAGTCAATAAAAGCCATGAGAAAATATATTAAACAACTTTCAATTGTTTATCAAAAAACTAACAAATTTGTTGGTATTTGGTTTAGCCTAGAACAAAAGGTAATGATGATTGATGACCGAACTCAAAGTCTTGACTGGATGAAATCAACATTTATCCACGAAGTTATTGGTCATGCCTTTTGGGATTTTGCAAAAAAATGGAGAAGAGAGGAACTAATTGCATTCAATCTCCTTGCAAACTCACTACCACCTGTCAGTACATACATCAAAAATAACGAGGATGATTGGAGAAAAATTAATGATGATAATGATGAACGCAAAAAATTTGAGAAAAAATATGAGGGTGTTTATGATGATGATATTTCCTATGAAGAGTACAATAAAGATCTAGAAGAACTAGAAAAAGTGCATCAATCTAATGGACATTATACAATGACACGTTATGCAAACGAACAACATAGTGCTATAACTGAAATAGTTTATGGTGGAAATGGACATCATCCAACCCTGCTATCTGATGATGATGTAAACCAATTGGTTGAACTTTGGAAAAAATTACATTATTAGTTATGGTGGAATTCTATACTGCATCTGTATCACCACCTTTGATTACATTTCTGATTAATTCTAATACTTCAAACAAAATTGAATTTACAGAACAACATTCAGAAAAACATTCGTAAGGTATCTTATCATAATCATTCAGAATTTTTTCTATTTTTTGTATCTTTGTTTCCATATATCACATAGCAGGAATTGATTGATAGGTTTGTAATTGTATTATACAAAAATTATTTGTATGATTTTTAATGTTGTATCAAATGAACAAACAATGTCTTATGTCCTGCACATGCATTGTATAATATGATGGGTTCGCCTAGTACGGCTATGGCGTGTGTCTGAAAAACACAAGTTGTTACCTCAACACGGGGGTTCGAGTCCCCCACCCATCGGGTTTGCTTCTATTTAGTAAATTAACTTTTCTTCATAGAGATACGTGCATGATGTAACAATTCCTTACTGCTTAAATAATTCAAATTCATTAAAACCCAATGGGAGTTTTAGAAAGAACCAAACTTTTCCTGCAGACTTATAATGGGAAAATTATTGGAATGAAAAATGGTAACTTTGGTGTTGTTTCGTATGTAGTAGAATCTAAAGGATCAAAGTATTATATTTTTTCAAATGCTAGATTTTTCTATAAGGCACCTGAGATTTTCAAAATGCCTGAATATCAAGACTGGATCTCCATTTCTAAAAACATACTGATTGATGCTGTAAATGATCAGGCTACGATAGTAGTATATCTTGGTTCATCACTTGTACTTCATGGTAGTGCAGTAGATTGGCTTGCATTCTGCAATAAAAATAATACATACTATCAAAATAAGAGATTTGGAACATTAGAAGCATGTGTCCCTTCAGAAATTCTTACTCAACTTTGATTTTTTATTTTTGAACGTTTTGACATATACATACTAAAAACTACCATTCCAAATACACCAATTATCATCATTGTATAACCACCAATTGATAATTCAGTGATAACAAGATAGCCACCAAAAATAAGGCTAAGACTAGCAGTTATTAATGTAAAAACCATTAAAAATTTATTATAGTTCATTTTGTTTTGTAGTTGTTTGATTATTTGTAACCAAATTATTTATGATTTCATAATCTCTTTCATCTATCCATTGTTTCATTCCTAAAAAACCAAAATCAGATTTACAAAAACTTTCTGTCTTGTTTTCTGATATGAAACATTTACCATTGAAATTATCCCAATGCTCGAATTGATCTGTAACCAATACTGCCATCCCTACAAAATATAATTCGTTGACTAGCCCAAAAACGAAAACTGTTAAAATTAAAAAAGGGATTCCAAAAATTAATGCATCACCGATACTAACCATATTTTTTCACCTTATCTATACAATCAGTACAAACCACTCTGTCATGTATGACAATACCTTCAAGTGGTTTTGCAGGAACCTGTTCAACCTTCGTAATCTCTTTTTCAGAATAACCTTGCTTATCTGATTCAAATCTTTCCAACTTGATCAATCTTTCTAGGTTATATTCTGCCTTGCTTATTCTCCCACAGATGCAACATTTTGTCTTTCTAGTAACTGATTTTCTAAATTCAATAATGTCTAGGTAGTCCAACAATGAAAAAATAATTATTATTACTACTGCAAGTTCTCCTATCATTATAGGAAACGCAATTCTCCAATTAACAAAAGCAAATCCTGTTGAAACTGCAAGTGAAATCACTATCAATGCAAGATGAAAAAGACCTATAGTTGCCTGTTTTCTTGTAAGTTTAATTTCAAATTTCATTGCAGTAACTTCCTCTATACTAATTCCCACATTATTTAGGAATATTAAAAGATTTTATGATCGCTATCTTCAAATCTTGAACCCTGTTTTTTGATTCAAGTAAAATTCAAACTTTGTTTTTTTTGAAATTACGAAGCGTGGGAGAAATTTTTGAAAAATGATCATGCCTGAAAACTTTTGCGGACTTTGATAAATTCTGAAATTAGGAATGACAAGGTTAAATGCCATGAAAAAAAATGGATCGCAATGACAACAAAACAAACAAAGTCCAACACTGGAACCCCTGTACAGGTGTCTGTACCTATCATCTGTGAGAACAGATTTGAAGTGGACACTGAAGGATTCAAAAACCAAATGTCTGAAATGAAACCGTTCAGACTTGTGTATGACATGATTGCAAACTGCTTTGATGAATCAAGCGTATCAAATATTATTTGCAAGATAACACAAAATTCTGCATCTACTTACAAAGTCTGGATCAATGATGACGGTGAAGGATTCCTAAACTACAAGGACATCTTCACAATGTATCGACATTCATACAAGAGATCACTCCCTGATAAACGTGGAAGATTTAATCTTGGTGAGAAACAATTTTTTGCAGTTGCAATTGATGGAACTGTCAAGACTAAAAACTGGTTTGTAAAATTCTATGAAAACAAAAGGGAGATCCACCAAGTAGAACCGATTATTGGTACAGATGTAATTGCAAACTTTTCATGGACAAAAGAGCAGGTAAAAGACATTCTGTTCAGTCTTGAAAAACTAATTGTACCAAAAGATAAGAAACTTGTTTTGAATGGAAAACAGATTGAATCAAGAAATCCTGTAAAACAATTCAATACAGAACTCTATACCCATCTAGAAGAATCAGGAAGCAACAAGATGAGAAGTGTAAAGCGTGAATGCGAAGTGCACCTTTACAATCTCTTGGAAGGAGAAACCGCTTGGTTGTATGAACTTGGTGTGCCAGTACAAAAACTGAAACAGAACATTCAATGGCATGTCGATGTAAGACAGAAAGTTCCATTGCCAACAAGACGAGATCAAGTCAGTGAAGCATACCTGATTGATTTGTATGCATCTGTTTTGAACAATGCATACGACTTGGTTGACAAAGAAGAATCAGGTTCCAAATGGATTAACATTGGAATGAGAAAGGCTAATGAAGAAACTGCACGTGATATTTTTACAAAACAGTACGGAACAGATCAAGTTTTTATTCCAAGTGAAACCGATTACCATGCAAATGAAAGGGTAAATGAAACTGGTGGACAGTTCATAATCCCAAGAACACTTGACAAATACGACAAACAACATCTTGAAGAAATTGGTGTACTGCGTTATGCAGGAAAGGTTTTCAGGTCTTCTCCATCGGAATATTGTGAAAATGTTGAACCAACTGAGGCGATGGGCAAATACTCCAAAGTCGTAAAACTGATTGCAAAGGATCTAATCAAAAAAGAAATCAATGTGTTTTTTGTGAAATCAGATTCGACACACCCTGCTTGGTTTGGTATCAATTCAATCACATACAATCTTCCATATCTGACAGGTGGAAAAAAATTCTTTGAAGAGTTCAGTGTTGAGGGAATCGGTTTATTGATACATGAACTGTCCCACAGTGAATCCCCAAACGAGCAGGAGTATCCGATGCCACACTCATCAGCAGTTTTCTTAAGTGAAATGGAAAGAATTGGTGGAGAGATTGGTAAAGTCGGGATTGATCACTGGATAAAACAATCGGAAGAATAAAACTTCCCTTCTTTCTTTTTTTCATACCAACACATGCATCTGTAATAAAACAAATCGATTAGGTTGGTTGGTTAAAGGAACCCACTAGAATTTGCAGGAGGCTACTGAGCACCCTCGATTCCAACCTAATCAAACCTTAAATCATATTACTTTCATAAAAGACTTACCTAAACGGGTAACTCTACATCAAACCCTGACCAAAAGAAATTTTGGAATGAAGGGTTTTTTATTTTGGAGTTCCAATAATTAATCTGACATCTTTTGAAATTGGTTTTGAACCAACAATTTCTAGTTTCTTTGGTGGAATTATTCTTGCTGAATATTCATTCGGTTCACTTGTAAGTTTGATCACTGTACGAACCTGATTGTTCTTCAACCATTTACGTACATCATCAACACTTGAAAAGCGGTTGCCTTTCTTGAAACGGATCGTCTGAACCTTTGATCCTTTGCCAACTGGAAACCTTCTTCCAGTTTTTTTGTTTGTTCTAAACTGAACCATTAAACTAATCTTTCCACTGTTTTTCTCAAATCTGGTACTGAACCTTCAAAACCCCAAACTTCATTGAATTCTCCATCTTTTTCTGAAACAAAAAATCCATCGTAGTCCCCTGCAGACTTTCCAATATGTTCTTTTACAAAATCAACATCTTGTGAATCTGTTAACAATGTAAGATCATCCCTACCTTCTAAATCTGAAATTTTTTTCAGTTCTCCAACATTTGGAACCCTGTAACCTTTTCCTATTCTTACTCCTTTAGATCTGTCATCTGGATTTGTTTGTATTGTTGATTTCTTTTTTTGTTGTATTGGAAATGACTGCCCATCAGATTTTCGTTTTCTAAAATTACTCATTCTGCACTAAACTCCAACTTGTTTTTGAAATCTTTAACAAAGTCAACAACATCATCTGGAAGTGGTTCATATAACCATGATGATCCATAACTGTAACCTTCGTCACCAAAACCTTTTGTTTCCAAGTCTGGTTGTGCATCATGATCTTCTAGTATTGCTTTTGGTCTGTCAAGGAATTGATCATACTTTTTATATTTTTGTTCGTCCTTATGTTTTTCAATTATTTCATTCTGTCTTGCTGTTCCTGCTTTCATGTCATTTAGATGATAATTATCCCAAATATCCAAAAGTTTTTCAAATTCCTTGTTTGAAATTCCATTTCCAATTTCTAATTTATGTTCCTTTAATGCCTTACGTAATTCATCTTGTCCTTGTCCACCTGTAAGAATATCCGATTCATCTCTTTGCCAAATTGAATCAGAAATTGATAAGACAAGTGGGTTATGATATTCTTCCCCATCTACACCCTTTTGGCTTTTGTCTTCATGTTTTAGTTCTATATCCATCGAAACTTTATGCCTACTTCTGGTTCCTGTGAAATCTCTAATCAATGCAACAACTGGTTCACCCCTCACAGTTCCTAGATCATCTACTGCAAATTCTGTTGGTGCTTCCTCACTGTTTGGAACTTTGAAGCCTTTGCCAATTCTCATTCCCTGTGGTCTGTCATCTGGATCTGAAGATATTGTTGCTCTCTTGTTTTTTACTGGAAAAGCCTGTCCGTCTGATTTTCGTTTTCTAAACTGTGCCATTATTAATTTCTCCTGTACAAGTACAAATCAATCTTCCCGTCTTTACTTCTAACATTTTTTTCATCACCATCATACTGTGCAAGAAAGTGTGCAACCCCGTCTTCGCTAACTGCATCTTCTGTTGCATCATCAATATCTAACTGAAGATAATCTAATTTTGAATAGTCTTCATCAGAATAAAGTCCTTCTTCATTCACAAGATAATCTCTTGGATTGTCTTCTAGTTTTTCTTCAATCTCGTCAATTATCTCACTTCGTTTATCGTCAATTTTTTCATCAAGTTGTCTTTCTAATTCCTCATCAACTTCCTTGTCAAAGACATCTGTGTATTCGTCTGATTCATCTTCAATATCCTGTTCATTCAAACCGAATTTCTTTGGATTGCCTTTTATTTCATCTCGTACCTGATCTTCAACATCACTTGAAATCTCGTCACGCAGTTCGTCTGTTGCACCTTCCATTCTTGATTCTGCAAGATCCTGTGCAATCATTCTTCTGTCAGTTTCACTTATGTATTGATGTTGATCAAGGAAATCTTTATTGAACAAGTCTGGTTCCTGTTCTAAATCATTTCTGACACTTGCCTGTGCTTCCTTTTCTGCATTTTCAAAACTATCAAAGATAAACCATTCTTCCCCGTTTTCAAAAGTAAATAAATTATCACCTGTGAAACCGTCTGTTACTGATTCAATCGGAGAACCAATCTCATCTTCTACTAATTTTCTTTGTATTCCTGTGATGTCACCAATTGGATCAGGGAGATCTTGTTTTGGTACTCTAACTCCTTTACCTATTTTCATACCGTTTGATTCATTAGAACCTGATCTTGGCAGTCTTGGTTTTTTGTTTCCAAGTGGAAATGCCTGCCCATCTGATTTTCTTTTCCTAAATTGAACCATTTTGATCATCCATAAGTCTGATGTTCCTTAGCCCATTTTTCTAATGCATCTGATAACTGAAAAGTATCTGCATTTTTTAATAATCCTTTGAATTCATCTTCAGTAATATTTTCATTTTGATCTTCGTCATACCATTCTGAATCTCCGTGCATGCCACCATCAAAATCGTAATTAATATTTCTTCCATCGATTTTTACAGATGCAGTAAGTATAGGATACATGAATGGTATTAAATCTCCTTTTGGTTCACCTGTTGCACCTGTACCAACATCTGTAATGTCCCAAATTTCATCATCATCGTAACTACCACGAATATCACCATGACCGCTATGTTGCTTAAATGCCATGTATTGTTTGTCACCAACTTCGAAAAATCCAAAATTAATATCTGGATATATTGCCGATGATCCATTGTAAGTATTATCATCTTCTTTTTCATTTGCATAATTGTAAAAGTCTTGTTCATTACCAAATTCAGTCTTATCATCTTCCATTGCTAATTTTTTGGCTTCGTCAAATGAAAGTTTTTCCCCACCCAATTGTTTTAAAGCACCTGCCCATCCATCCTTGTATTCTACAGATCCACCCATAGAATGAATCCTGTATGTAACCCCCTCGTTTTCTGCTTCACGGAATGATATACCAGTAACTTCAATTTTTGGTTCAACATCAATTTTTACATTTGGAATTTTTACTCCTGTGCCAATTATCATTCCTTCGGATTTATTAGAATCTGATTTTGGTAATCTTGGTTTTTTGTTTCCTAGTGGGAATGCTTGACCATCTGATTTTCTTTTTCTAAATTGTACCATTACAAACCACTTGCCTCTCTTTGCATTCTTGCCAAGTCCTTTTGTGAAATTGATTCTATCTCTCTTACCTCAAACGGTTCCTTTTTGTTTTCCTTTGTAGTTTC
>Ga0209321_10002734_pt1 | contig 11885 bp, 12 predicted proteins | sample Rifsed16ft4_FD_184012 | JGI IMG/M metagenome (GOLD analysis project Ga0209321, IMG submission 184012) | Soil microbial communities from Rifle, Colorado, USA - sediment 16ft 4 - CSP-I_5_4 (version 2) | ecosystem: Environmental > Terrestrial > Deep subsurface > Rock core/Sediment | place: Rifle... | reverse complement strand
AACGGCTTCGGGTCGGAGGAACCGCCGGACCAGGTTGCGCCCCACGTGGCTTAGTGGCTCTCCTGGGTCAGGGCGTATGGTGGCTCGGCCTCGGCGGATGGTGTCGTCACGACACCGCATAATCGGCACCGCGGGCGCGTCCTGCAACCCGGGCCTTGCGCCGTGCCTCCCTTTGTTGACTCACCGTTGAAGGCGCGGTGCCATCCTGGCTGCCGAGCTTGAGGCTCGCAGTTGGCGGAGGCTATAATGAAAGGATCGCGGTGACGGAACCTGGACTGCTGGAGCGAGTCGCGAGATTGGAAGGGCGGGTGCAGGACTTCGGAGGCCGGTTTGATGTGCTCGAGGCCCGGTTTGAATCCTTGGAGCGGCGCATTGACGCCCGGTTCGAGGCTGTGGATCGGCGCTTCGAAGCTATGGATCGCCGCTTTGACGCCATAGACCAGCGGTTCGATATCGTGGATCGCCGGTTCGTGGTACTCGAGGGACGGCTGCACGCGCTCGACGACAAGATGTCGAAGCAATTCCGCTGGCTGGTAGGTGGCCAGGTGGCGGTCCTGGTCAGCGTCATCGGGACACTCTCCGCCGCTCTGTTTCTGCGCTGATCGCCCGCTCATCGACCGCGACGGCACCATCGTCGAGGTCTTGGATTTCGAACAACGCTTGATCGGCATCGAGATCTCGAGCGAAGGCGGCCTGTTGTGGCGCGACCCGGCCAGCCGCTGGGCTTCAAGACCGTGACCGACCGGCTGCTGGAGGTGCGGGATGCGTAGCCTGACCCTCGCGGCCGTCGCCGCTGCGGCTAGGCGTGACCGCGCTTCAGGGCTCCATCACTCGGCACATCGCGGCCAATGCGGATGCCTACCAGACGGGGTTTTGAGGCCGCGTACGCGGGCCATCAGGACCTGTCGAAACGGCACATCGCGGAGCTGAGAAGGCCCCGCATCAGACTGGGATCGGCGCTTGGACTCCTCGGCGGCGCGGGTATCGGCGTACTCGTCGGGAGGGCGATCCCGTGAAGATGTCCTACGCGATGCGGAACGCCCTAATCCCTTGGCGGTTGCGCTCACCTGGCGTACGCGGCCAACAGCCCATTGTCCGTGGACATCAGCCCGTTGTCCATGGACATCAGCCCATTGTCCGTGGACATCAGCCGATTGTCCGCGGCCAACAGCCTATTGTCCATGGACATCAGCCTGTTGTCCGTGACATCAGCCCATTGTCCGTGGACATCAGCCCGTTGTCCATGTACATCAGCCCATTGTCGATGGACATCAGCCCGTTGTCCGCGGACATCAGCCCGTTGTCCACGGACATCAGCCCGTTGTCCGCGTCCATCCGCCGCCTGCGGGCGGCCCCGCGGGGTGGGCGAACTCACGTCGCCGATTCGGCAGGCTCCACTCGTCGCTCGGAGGCTGGCAGCGGATCCCTGGCAGCCGCCCGGCGGCGTTTTCTCACCATTCACCCCTACCAGGAGGTTGCGTGACAAAGCGGTACCCGAGGACCGTTCACCCTCAACCACCCGCTCCGTGCGCCGACGGGCGTGCGGGGCGGGTGTGGCGTCGGTAGCCAAGCAACCGTTGATTCCAGGTTGACCGCCGGTCATATGATTCCGTGCCGAGTTGCCGTGCGCCGACGGACCTCTAACTTGCCAGGAGCACAGGAGTGCCGGATACGGGAATCGAAGAACGGGTGGCGCGCCTGGAGGGTCGGGTGGAAGGATTCGAAGACCGCTTCGCCAGTCTCGAGCGGCGGTTTGACGCGCTCGACCGCAAAGTCGATGCGGTCGGTCACAGGCTCTCCAGCCGCATCGAGGTGCTCGATCACGGGCTCTCCAGCCGGATCGACGCGCTCGACGCCAAGATCTCCCGGCACTTCACCTGGACGGTCGGCATCCAGGTGGCTGTCCTGCTGGCCGTGGTCGCGGCCCTGGCCGGCCGCTGACGACCGCTCCCCAGCCAGCCTGCGTGAGCCGTTTGGGCTGATTATCTTGTTCCCCGCGCGCCGATAGCTCAACTGGCAGAGCAACTGACTCTTAATCAGTAGGTTCCAGGTTCGATTCCTGGTCGGCGCATCAGTCGAATTCCGGTGAGCGATTCCTTCCGCGAACGCGCCGCCCGCCGCCGAGATTGGCCGGTTCGGGTCTACCGGCTGGGCGACGAACCGGGCGACGATCTCACCCATGTCACCACGGCCGAACAGCGTCTCCAAATGGTGTGGGAACTGACCGCCCGCATGTGGGAGCTCTCGGGCCGACCACGACCGAGCTACAGCCGGTCAGACATGCCGGTGCGCGTGGTGCATCGCGGGTGACTGACGATTGGGCTTTCGCATCGACCGGGCGTTGGGGCTAGCCCGGGCCCGGGGCCCAGGTCTACGGACCAGGGAGCAGAATCCGCGCCGGAAACGCCTGACTCCCCGGCGCGATGGTGCCGCCCCCAAGCCCACCCCCGGCGGCGATACCCCAGCAGAACACGTTCCGATTCACGGACACGGCGCAGGTGTGCTCGCCGGCGCTCAGCGCCGAGAAGCGGAGCCGCCCGACGACCGGCTGCGGTGTCGAGGCCGAACCCCCCTGGAAGCCGACGCCCAGCTCCCCGGAGTGATTCGAGCCCCAACAGTACGCGCCGCCGTCCAGCGTCACCCCGCACGCATGCCGGGTGCCGGTTGCGATCTCTTGAAACTGTAGCGCCCCGGCCACGGGCTGCGGCGTCTTACTCCCGCTCACGTCGCCGGTGCCCAGGACTCCGAAGGGCAGCGTGACGTCGTCGCGATTCTTGATGGCGCCCCAGCAATAACCCCGGTGATCCAGCGTCACCCCACAGGTAAACCCGTTCCCGGCGTCGATCGAAATCCATTGATGGGAGCCCGCCACGGCCATGGGGGCTGGCGTGTCGAGGCAGGCGTCGGAGTAAGCGCAGCTGGTGTCCGCGGCGCCGACGCCCAGGCTTCCGTACCCGCCGCCCCAGCAGAAACCCTCATCGCCGGCCGTCACGGCGCAGGTCTGGGTCGTACCGGCGCTGATGGACCGGAAGCGCAGCGAGGTCGCCACCGGCTGCGGCGCCGCCGCTCGATCCGCCCCACCGCCCAAACCGAGCTTGTTCCCGATGCCGCCCCAGCAGTAGGCGACTCCCTCGCCGGTGAGCGCACAGGCGTGCTCGAAGCTGACCGTCACGACCACGACCGGCTCGGGGATGGCAACGCGGACCGGTGTTTCTGAGACCAGCGTCGTTCCGTCGCCGAGCGATCCGACGTACACCTTACCCCAGCAATAGACGTCGCCCGCGTCGGTTACCCCGCAAACGAACTGGCTCGCAGTCTCGACCGAGCGAAAGCTGGCCACCATGCCGGGGACGCGGGTCGGCGTGGCGCATGCCGCACCGGCGCACGCGGGGAGCAGGGACCTCCCCCAACAGTACGCGGCCCCACCGTCGGCGATGGCGCAGGAGCCCACCAGACCGGCATCAACCGCGAGCCACGCGACCTCACCCGGCGTATCGTCAATGGCCGCCGGACCGACCGCGTCGTCCGAGCAGGCGCACGATAGCGTCAGAAGGGCGCAAGCGACTAACCGAGCGTGAGGCGATTCGGTCATCTGGCCAACCGCCAGCAATGCCATCCTTCAAATGACTCTACGGCGGCCCCTGCCGCAAGCCGGCGTCGGTGTTCCTGGTAAGCTGGTGGCGCACATGAAGTTCAGCTCTCCGTAACCGCCTCATTGCGGACTTGATCCGAGGCAGATCAGACTTCGACCGAGGCATTCGGGACTTCGACCGAGGCATTCGAGACTTCGACCGGGGCATTCGAGACTTCGACCGGGGCATTCGAGACTTCAACCGGGGCATTCGAGACATGGACTAAGGCATTCCAAGCTTCGACCATGGCATTCGGGACTTGAAATGCCTCGGTCGAGACTTGGAATGCCTCAGTCCAAGTCGCGAATGCGTTGGTTCAAGTCGCGAACGCCTCAGTTCAAGTCCCGAACGCCTCAGTTCAAGTCCCGAATGCCTTGGTTCAAGTCCCCGCTGACCTGGTCCAAGCCTCGCGTGACCTTGCGGCCACCTTGGCAACAGCAGACAATTGCCCGCATGGAGTTCCTTAACTTCCTGCTCATCCTCTGGGCCGCGTGGCTGCTCTGGCGCCGGCCTAAGCGCGAACGGCTGGCATTCCGGCTCCTCATCGTGAGCTGCATCCTGATGGCGCTGCTGTTCGTGGTTGGGACCCGCACGTCCCTGGTGCCGGGCGTCAACATCTGATGCCCCTGTCCCAGGACCGGCTCCGCACCATCCTCGCCTGGGTGGTGATCGCGCTGATGGCGGGGCCCCCGGGCGTCTCCGTCGTGCTCGGCGTGATGTTCGGCGAGTCCCCCTGCGTCCTGTGCTGGGCCCAGCGCACCTCGATGATCCTGATCGGGCTGGTAGGGCTCTTCATTCTGCGGTACGGACCACGGCCCCGGTATCTCGGTATGGCCGTGTTGCTCGCCACGTGGGGTGTTTTCATGGCGCTGCGCCACTCGGCCCTTCACCTGGCGCGTGACATCGGCCAGGGCTTCGCCGGGACCTATTTCGGCATCCACACCTACGTCTGGTCCGGGATCATTCACTTCGCGGTCCTGGTGGTGATCGCCGCGCTGATGTTCCTGCTCCGGGAGGACGCGGCCGCGAACTGGGGACGGGAGCTGACTCGCACCGGCCGCTTCGCCGTGGGACTGTTCGTGGCCGTGGTGGCCGGCAACGCGATCCAGGCGTTCGCGACGACCGGGCCACCGCCCTTCGTCGGCCAGGCCGACCCGGTGCGGTTCTCCTTCAACCCCCGGCGGTGGGTGTGGTCCCTGGATGAGTGGGGGTTGGATCGCATCTCGTTGCGCGGTGCGTGGACCGTCCCGGAGCCGGACCTGGCCACTGTAGACCCGGATCCCGCGAACGGGCCGTTGGCTGGCCTGCCTGCTCTCTCGATCTCGAGCTGGGAGCAGATCGGCGTGCCCCTGAACGGCACGCTGAGCGACTTGGCCTGGGACGCAACGTCGCGCCGCTTCCTGGCGGTCACCGACCACCACGGCGTCTACGTCTTAGACAGCACGCTTTCGCGCGTGCTGCACCACGTGGTGATTGACCCGGGTTTCAGCATTGACCTGTCGCCGCTGGCCGGCGCCGCGTTCCTGGGCGATACGCTGGCCGTGCTGGCGACCAACAAGAGCATCGTGCTGCTGCGCCCAGACAGGCAAGCGGATGCGGACCGCGAGTGGCGTCACTTCGTGACCACGGATGGCACGATCTCCGAGCTTCGGCTGGGTCGGTTCGCCACGGTGCGCGCCCGGCAGATGTACGTCATGTCGCTGGCCTACGACCCCGCGGCGGACGAATTGATCACGCTGACCGTACCGAGCCCGCGGCACCGGCGCCTGGTGGTGGCCCGGTTCTCGCGCACGGACTTCCTGCCGGTGTCAGAGGTGGTGCCGAATCTCGCGGCCGGTCTGACACTCAGCGGCCCGGAGCGAAGCCTGGGCGACTATATGGTGACCGGCGCGGTGGTGGCGGACAGCCAGCTCTACGCGTTCAGCGCAGCGTACTCCACGTTGCTGGTGATGGATCTCCAGGGCCGGATGGTGCGGGCGGCCTACGCGGTCCCAGGCCTGGTGCATCCCACAGGGCTCGCGGCCCGCGGAGCACAGCTGCTCGTGGCCCAGGCGGACGGCCGCATCGCCGCGCTCGAGCGGCCCGTCAGCCCTCCCGCGCCGGCTCCCGACTGAGCGACGACCCGCTGCCTTCCACCGCCGTCGCCTCGATCCCGATCCGCAACCCCTCGCGGGACAACGACTGTACGCCGAGCACGGTGACCACCGGCGGGTTCCGATCCCGGAAATACGCGGCGCCGGCGCTTCGAATGATGTCGAGGTCGTCCGGCCGGTAGTCGACCACGTAGATGGTGAGCCGGACCACGTCCATGGGAAGGGCGCGCGCCGCCCCGAGCACGCGGGTCAAGTTGGCGAAGGCCTGGATAGCCTGGGCCCGCAGGTCTCCGGCTCCCACGATGTTCCCGGCGTCGTCCACGCTCACCTGACTGGACAGGTACAGCGTGCGGCCCACGCGCACCGCTTGTGAGCCGGCGTCGGGACGCGGCAGTCCTGGCTGGTTGACGAACGACTTGGGCTCCGCCGCCGGCCGATCCATGCCGAACGGCATCATCCGCCATCGCACCGCGTCTTCCTTCGCCTTGGCCTCGGCCGCCTGATCCTGGGCTTTGCGCCACTCTCGATAGCTCTTCACCTGATCGCGAGTGAGAAACCCGGTGAGCTGCTTCTCGAACTCCTCCTGCCGTTCTTTGAGCCACTTGCCCAGCTGCTGGAGCCGCTCGGCGTAGAACAAGGCGGCGGCGCGGTCGCCCGCGTCGAGCTTCTGGTACATGACGTCCTGGAGGCTGTGCGCGCTGTCGCGCTGGGCCTTGGTGGCGACCATGAAAGAGTCGTGCGCCGCCACGTACTGCCGCGCTTGCTCGGGGTTCAGGGTCAACACGGGCCCGATGGTCGCCGAGTCCGGCGGACCCTCGAGTTCGGGCCCCGGAAGCTTGGGGGCGGATCCCTCCGCCCGTCGCCCGACGCCAGGGTCTCCCATACTGCCCCGGCCGCCGACTCCGCCCATCTGTCCCAGCATCACCGTGGGCCACGCGGCCAGCCACACGGTCGTCATGACCAGAGCCATTCTGCGCATAGGTTGTTCCCTCCGGGATTCCTTGGTGGTGCAAGAAGCGCGCCCAGCGCCGGAAGTGATACAGCGACGTGAGGTGCCGGGTGAGAGGGCGACGGCGTCCGCGGGCGGGGACGGTCGGGGAGGCTAAGTGACCCCTGGAGAGGACGTGGACACCCGCTTGATCCTCCCCAGCTCAGCCGTCGCTCCCCGGAGCCGCCCGCTCAGCATCCGGATCACTCCCTCGGCGATCTCCACCTGCTCGTGCAGCACTTCGTAGAACTCGTCGCTGCCGATCCACAGCACTTCGGTTTCTTCCAACGCCACCGCGGAGGCGCTGCGCGGCTCGCGATCCAGGACCGCCATCTCGCCGAACGGCTCCCCGGGGCCCAGGGCCGCCACTTGCTGTTTGTCATGCACCACGCCCACGCTCCCGCGCACGATGATGAAGAGCGCGTCGCCCGCGTCGCCCTCCCGCACGATCACCTCTCCCGGGGCGTAGACCGCGACGGTCGCGACGCGTGCCAGGGCCGACAGATCCTCGCTGTTCACCCGATCGAAGATGGAAGCACGCTTGAGCAGCAGGATTTTTTCGAGCGTCGAGTACATCTGTCCCTCCGGAAGCGGCCGCGCGGTGGCGATGGCGGCGCCCTCGCGCACCAGGGGCTCGGGGTGATTCAGCAGGCGAGCGCCTTCCTCCGGCGCCGCGCCGTTGCCGTGCCGGTGCAAGGCGTCCAGCGCCAGCAGCACGACATAGGGATTGGGGTGCTGGCACTGCTCGCGCAGGAAGGTCTCGGGGTCGGGCGGCGGCCCGGTCAGCTCGCGGGCCCGCGCCAGGCGCTGGGCGTCGGGCACGTCGTCCACCAGGGGCATCACCAGGGGCCGGAGCGGGGCTTCCAGCAGCGTATCCAGCACTTCCAGGGCGTTGGCGCGCCGCGCCGGGTCGGGCAGGCGCTCGCGCACCAGCTGCAAGGCCTCGGGATCGTAGCGCAGCTCCACCAGCCGCAGCACCCGGCGAATCGCGCGCCGCCGGCGAAGCAGGAATTCCTCATCCAGCAACGGGCTCGGGTACGCGGTCCGGGCCGCCTCCCACCCCGAGAGGTTTCGATAGGCTTCCCGCAGCTCGAAGGACACGTTGTCCTGCACGAAGGCCAGCGGCTCCCGCAGGCTGAGCACTCGGCGCAGGCGGGCGAGCGCGGCGAGGATGCGCAAGCGCACGTGGCTATCGGGTTCCCGGACGTGCTCGCGCAGGCGTTGGTAGCTCACCGGCTGCGGGATGCGCCGGAGCAGGCGGGGGATGAGGAGACGCACGGCGCGCGGGGTGCGGGCATGGTCCAGCGCCGCGGCCAGGGGTGTCGCCGCGTCGGCTCCGACGGCTACCAGGGCGGTGCCGGCACGGGTCCGCGCGGCGGGATCGGCCAGCAGCTCCAGCAGCACCGGCACCAGCCGGGGGTCCGCCACGCCGGGCGCGGCCTTCAAGGCGGCGCGACGAACGGCGGGATCGGGATCGGCGAGCAGCCGGCGGAGCGGCCGGTAGGCGCCGGCCCCCAGGTGACGCAGCGCCCGGGCCGCGGCGACCCGGTCGTCGCGAGCTTCGCTGGAAAGGAGCCGGCCCAGCTCGGCGCCCCCGACGATGCCCCCCTCAACGCCCCCGTGGCGCAACAATCCCGCCAGCGCCGCCACCCGAACGTCCGGCGCCGCATCGGTGAGCAGCGGCGCCAGCGCCTCCACGGACTCGTCCTGTGCCAAGGCGGCGTGCGCCGCCGCCGCCGCGGCGCGCACGTCGGCCACGCCGTCCGCGAGGGCCGCCTCCGTGGGTTCGGGATCGCCCCGGGCGGTCGAGGCGATCTGATAGAGCGCGGCGGTGCGGACCGCGGAGTCGGGATGCCGGGCCAGACGCGCCACCGCGCTCCGCACCTGATCGTCCGGCTCGCCCGCCAGCTGCTCCAGCGCCAGCAGGACTTGCCGCGGCGCTCCCCGCTCCAGTGTGCCGATCAAGGCGCGGCGTCCCGCGGCGTCCAGCAGATACTCGTGATCGAACGCCAGGGCGCCACGCGCCGAGAGGGTGGCCTCCAGGCTCCGAACGTAGCGGCGCCGGACCGCGACGATCGTCACGCCCCAGATCAGCACCAGCGGCACGGTGACCGCGCTTAAGCCCGCGACCGTCAGGTGCGGCACCAGCAGGATGAGGGCCACCCCGCCCAGCCCGTAGGACAGCGGCTTCACCACGGCCTCCAGCAGCGCCCGGGTCCGCGCCTTCACTTCCGCCGCGAAGGGCACGTAGAGCGCCTGGAGTGTGGTCTCGTGGATGGTGTACTGGAAGCCGTTGTCGGAGAACTTCATCACGGTGGCGACCGGCAGCGTGGGAAAGGCAAGCAGGGTAGCGCTGGCCGCGCCGAACACCGCCGGCATGACGCTCATGCCGGCGCCCACGCCCAGGCGCGCCAGGATGCGCGGCGTCAGGAGCACCTGAAACACCAACGAGACGGTGCCCGCGCCGGCATAGAACAGGCTGAAGAACCGGGCGAGATCGTCTTCCTGGAAGCTGGCGCGCGCGATCCGCTTGAACTGGTAGTCGCCGATGGTCAGCGCCACGAAGGCGACCAGGATCATCAGCGCCAGGGCGCGCACGTAGGGATCGCGCCCGATGTCCGGTGGCGCGCCGCGTCTCCTGGGTTGAGCGCCCGATCGCTCGGCCGCCGGCGCGTGCTGCTCCCGGCTGATGCGGTGGGCGCAGACGGCGATGCCGGCCATCAGGCCCGCCAGCACGAACAAGAGCTGCGCGGTGCCGATGATCTCGACCACCGCCCCGGCGGCGAGTCCCACCAGCACCACCCCGAGCACGCGTGCCGAGCCTATGGTCCCGAAGAGCCGCTTGGCGGCGCGCGCATCGAACAAATCGTTGGCCAGGGTCCAGAACTGCACGATGAACAGGTTGGCGACCACTTCAGCCCACACGTAAAACGCCGGGTAGATCCAGGTCTGGCCGGCACGCACCAGGCCCCAGGTGGCCGTGTAGGTCGTGATCCCGACTGCCGTGGTGGCGGCGATCATCCGGTGCCTCGCGACCCGGTCCGCGAACCGCGCGTACACCACCACCGTGGCGGCCGAGGTCACCCCGTACAGGACGAACATCCAGGGCAGGTACTTGATGGGATAGCGGCTGAGGAACAGGGTGTCCCGCACCGTGCGTCCCAAGACGAAGACGGCGGACGCGAGCAGCAGTTGCAGGAACAGCAGGCCCACCCGCCGCCCCTCGCCGGGACGCACCTGGAGCGTCGCCTCGACGAACGACGAGAGCGCGGCGCGCGGGCGCAGCAATCCCGACGGAGTTACTGGTTCCACAGCCGCGTGTAGTCCTGCCTGGCTTGTTTGAACCCAGCCTGAAAATGCCTGCAAGCTCGGTTACCGCCACCCCCGGTCCGGCCGGCGGCGCGCATAATAGTGGGGACGGACACGATGCTGGGGACCAGTTGCCGGAGGGACCGTATGACGACACGACAGCTCGCGAGATGGGTCAGCGTGACCGCGATCATCGCCTTCTCGGGTTGTGGGCGGGAGGACCAGCCCCCGGCGAGCCGCGACACGCGCACCGGGATCCTGCTCCCCGTGGAGGCGCGCGACGCGGTGATGGGTGAGATGCGGACCATGCTCGGCTCCGTCAACGCACTGCTGATCGCCCAGGCCACGGGAGACACGGCGGCGATGCGCCGGGCGGCGCTCGCGTCCGGCACGGCGGCCGCGGCGGACCCCGCGCTCGAGCAGCTGCTGCCCGAGGCATGGCTGAAGCTGGCGATGAGCACCCACCTGGGGTTCGATGAGCTGGGCCAAGCGGTGTCGCGCCCCAGGGGGCGCGACTCGGTCACGGTGCGCTTGGCGCGGATCACCGGCAACTGCGTGGCGTGTCACGCGGCGTATCGCCTCGAAGTGCGGCGGTAAAGGAGGGCCCATGACCGAGAAGCAACTGGCGCGGATCTTCGGCTGGGGCACGGCGGCGTTCGTGATCGTGCTGGCGGGCATGAGCGTGGACACGCTGGGCAAGGTCACCCGCGGCCGCACGCCTCCGCTGACCGATCAGGTGGTGGCCGGCAAGGCCACCTGGCAACGCAAGAACTGCAACGATTGCCACACGATCCTCGGGATCGGCGGCTATTTCGCCCCCGACCTGACCAAGGTGGCGGGCCGGCGCGACGACGCCTGGATGGCGCGCTGGCTCTTCCAGCCGCAGGCCGTGAAGCCCGGCACCACGATGCCGGATCAGCGGCTGACAGCGGAAGAGGCGCAGCAGCTCGCGGCCTTCCTCCGGTGGGTGCACGGAATCGATACCAACGACTGGCCGCCGTCACCGGTTGGTGCGGGATCCGCCGGCGCCGGCCTGGCAGCAGGGGCCCTGTTGTTCCAGCAAAAGGGATGCTCCGCCTGTCACGTCGTTGGCGGGCGGGGCGTGGCGGGCGTCGGACCGGACCTGTCCCGCATCGGCGCTGAGCCGTACGATGCGCTGCCCAACACGCCGGAATACCTGGCGCTGTGGCTCCAGGATCCCGCAGGGCAGAAACCCGGGACCACCATGCCCCGGGTTCCGCTCACGGCAGACGAAAGCCAAGCGCTGGTCGAGTACCTGGCGGGCCTGAAGTGAAAGGGGACGAGACTCATGACGAACGCCGTTAAGTACGCGTCCCAGCGCGTCGCCTACCCGTTCTTCATCGCGTCCGCGGCGCTATTCCTGTTACAGATCCTCTTCGGCTTGATCATCGCCTCGCAGTTCGTCTGGCCCACGTTCCTCATGGACACGCTGCCGTTCAACGTGGGGCGGGAGAGTCACCTCAACCTGCTCGTCGTCTGGCTGCTTCTGGGGCTGATGGGCGCGTCGTATTACCTGGTGCCGGACGAGTGCGAGACCGAGCTGTTCAGCCCCAGGCTGGCGTACGTCCAGCTGGCCACCCTGCTGCTGGCCGGCGTGGGTGCGCTGACCGGGTTCTGGTTCTTCGGTGCCAGCCGAGGCAAGCCGTTCACCGAGGCAGCGATGCCGTGGCCCTGGCTCATCGCGCTCGGCGCCGTGCTGTTCCTGGTCAATGTGGGAGGTACCATCCTGCGCGCCAAGGGGCGCGCTGTTCAGCGCCCTGGAGCCCATTCCCATTGCGCTGATGGCGTATGACGGACTGGTGAGCATGCGCGCGCGGCGGGTGGAGCCGGCGAACCGCGTGG
>Ga0209321_10002731_pt1 | contig 11891 bp, 6 predicted proteins | sample Rifsed16ft4_FD_184012 | JGI IMG/M metagenome (GOLD analysis project Ga0209321, IMG submission 184012) | Soil microbial communities from Rifle, Colorado, USA - sediment 16ft 4 - CSP-I_5_4 (version 2) | ecosystem: Environmental > Terrestrial > Deep subsurface > Rock core/Sediment | place: Rifle... | reverse complement strand
TTGGCGCAGAATCTCGCCGCCCCGACAAAACCTTTCTTTGGGGGATCCAACTTCATGGCTCTTCGTGACTTGAGGATTCGAATCAGCCCTTCGTGGAACTTCGTGTAACATCTTCGTCAAAAACATAACGTCTCGCTGCACTACGCAGTGCTGTTTGCGACCTATAAACAATTCTAATCTAAGTCAGGAACAAACAGCATTGAGCGAGTTCTTTTGTCTTTGTCACGGTTTTCAAAGCGCTCTACAAACAAGCGAGCGTCGTAGTGCGGCGTGTTATGCGTTCGTGGCAGCCCGCTCTTGACTATGGTTCACAAATATGTTAACTTCCCCCGTGCGGACAATACAATTCTACCGGACGTCCGCAGGAAAATGTCCTGTTGAGGAATTCCTGGACTCTCTTCCGGATCGACACGCCCAGAAAGTCGCATGGGTACTTCGATTGGTGGAAAGGCTGGACACGGTTCCACAGCAATATTTCAAGAAATTAGTCGGCACAGAAGATCTCTGGGAGATCCGAGCGCAGATTGGCGGAAACAGTTACCGGTTCTTGGGGTACTTCGACGCATCGAGTCTGTTGATCCTGACAGGTGGTTTTTCGAAGAAACAACAGAAAACCCCACAGCGGGAAATCGAGTTGGCTGAAAATCGTCGGGCTGAGCATTTTCAAAGGAGAAAACAATCATGAGTGATGTCGAAAGATACATAGAACGTCGAAAGAATCGGAGCCCAAAGTTTGCCGAGAACTTCGAAGGCGGATACGAGGCATTTGAATTCAGTGTCATGCTTCGGCGGGCTCGAGAAAAAGCCGGTATCACGCAAGAAGCGATTGCCCGAAAACTCCGAACGAAGAAATCCGCCATTTCTCGGATTGAAAACCACGCCGAGGATATCCGTCTTTCCACTCTTGGAAAGTACGCAAAAGCCTTGGGAAAGAAACTTCGCGTCCACCTCTCCGACTGACCCTCACCACTGGCGGGCGGCCATGATGCATAACACGAAGAAACACGAAGTCGCGCGAAGTTACACAAAGAAAAAGCCGCTGATTCCTCAGCGGCTTTCTTCATTCTATAAGCCTCTTTCTACTTCGATCCGAGCACAAAGACACCGTTCCATTGTGCGTCGGGCGGATTCAGCTGGAAGAGTCTCATCCTCTCGACATACAACTGACATACCGGATCGTTTGGTACCTGCTTCATCGCATGTTCCATCAACGCGATCCCCTCATCCCATTTTCGTTGCTGATATGCCTGGATTCCCTCGTTGTAAGCCTCGAGGAAGTTCTTCATCTGCTCACCGATCGGCTTGTCGGTCAGTCCCATCAGTTCGTAGATCCTGATGGGCTCGGTTTTTCCCATGACGACAACCTTGTCGATCTCGCGTGAATGGACCCTCTTCGCGATCCTCTGGTGAGTGAATTCACTCATCATGATATATGTTCCGAACTGCTTGTTCACGCTTTCAAGCCGCGATGCAACGTTCACCGCATCGCCCATGGCCGTATAGTTGAACTTCGATTCCGATCCCATGTTTCCGACGATGCATGGCCCCGTGTTGATCCCCACTCGCTGCTTTATGACAATGTCCCCATGCTTCTTCCATCTCGCCTGAAATGCCTCAAGGCGGCTTTGCATTTCGAGAGCGGCGGCGCAGGCGTGGAACGGGGCGTCGGGGTCATCGATGGGAGCGCCCCAGAAAGCCATGATTGCATCGCCGATGAATTTGTCCACAGTGCCGCGATGCTTCATGATCACGTACGTCATTTCGTTCAGATACGCATTGATGAGCTTGACGAGATTCTCCGGCCCCAGCTTTTCGGAGATTGTGGTGAATCCCTTGATATCCGAAAAGAGGAGCGTGATCTCCTTCATTTCCCCGCCCAGCTTGAGCATCTTTGGGTCGTCGATAAGCTGTTGAACCACCGTCTTATCGACATACCGTTCAAACATGTTGGTGATCATCTTGCGCTGTTTCCCCTCTGTCGCGGCGCGGAATGAAACGGTGGCGACAAAACAGAGGGACATACCGAAGAACGGTTCGATGAGGCTGTAAACGATTGCACCACCGGTAAAAGCGAAATAAACGAAAACAGCATAGACTACGATCACCGCAAGCAGCGTGACGACGCCAATGCGCATAGGTTTGCTGGTTGCCACAAATCCGACCGCGCTTATCAGAATGATCAGAATCAATATCTGAACTCCTGCTCCTGCACGGTGGATGAAATTGTTTGTGACAATCATGTCGTACACATTCGCATGGGCCAAATATCCGGGCGTTTGCTCGGAAAAGGGCATGGCATAGTAATCGCCGACCGTTCGTGTTGTCGGCCCGATTATGCAGACCTTCCCTTTGAACTGACTCATGAACTGTTCGTCCTGCTGAACTCCCTTGTCAAGCACATCATAAAAGGAAACCGAGGGGATAACGTCATTATTGCCGATAAAATTGATATGCATGTCGCCCTCAGGCCCCGTTGGTATCTCGAGATTTCCCCAGCGGATCAAGGCACCTTCGTCCGTCGGTTCGAACGAAATCGGCTTGTTCCTCAGGTCCAGTTCGTTCATGGCCAGTGCAAGTCCTAGGGACGGGTAGAGCTTCCCATAATACTGGATGAAGAGGGGGACTGACCGTATGATGCCGTCTGCCGAATCAGGGATGAGAATGGCATGACCTACCCCCGTACTGGCCTGTGCGAGTGCTTCGAACGGATAGACCTCGAGGTAGGGTGCTTTGGGAAATGGAAGTCCCTCGGGAGCGGGGACGCCAAACCGGCCGACCACAACGTCGGCAGAACTGTCCTCTTGGGCGGCAATATCCGATTGCTGGGTTTTCGAAGGGACGAACGGGCCGATAATATGGAAGTCATTCGGCGTCTTTTCAAGGAGCTGGACCATAACTTCCGATTCAGCGCTGTCGCGTTCTGTAGGTGGATCAAGGAAGATATCGAACGCGACGGCCTTGGCGCCGTAGGCGCCGAGAAGTGCCATCACCGTCCCCACCTGGTCTCGCGGAACCGGGTAGGTCCCGACCATATTGATGGTGTATTCGTCTATCCGGATCATCACGATATTGTCGGAATGAGCGCGTTCCCCCCTTATCCGCATAAGGAGATCGGGCCCTTTATGCTCGAGAGCCTGAAAAATGTCAACTCCGAGTGTGTCGTAGACGAAAGAAGACCTGAAAAAGAGAAGAGTAATGAGAAGAGATCCGAGCGCTATGCCAATTCCGACCAGAGTCTTTTTGTTGGGAAGCTTGATGGATAAGCCCGCCATAGCGATCCTTGAAATGATGAGATGTCAAAGTGAAAAACCGGCGGTAATGTAAGCAGGGAGAGTGCGAAATGCAATTACATTCCGGACCGATTGCGTTGTATTGTGAGAAGAATTCTTAATAATAGCGGTTGACAAACCGTAAGCCGTTTGATATATTTTCATACCTTTATCGCATGACATGCGGGAAAGGACCTCCGGTGACACGAGGCACAACCGGGCCATCACTCGCTCTGTAGTTCGGCTGAAAGGGGACATGACAGCCGGCTCGGAGATCGAAGATCAGCAATTTGATCGTCTATCCCTCATGAATAAACATCAAAACTCCCATACGCGAGTATCCGGCTTGTCTTGGTGGGCCGGATTTTTTGTTGTTTCTCTTTTTATTGTCATGGCGGCTCCCCGCGCTGCAGAGACTGCGGTTGCGGGTGAGCCAAAAGGGCCCCGTGACACGTTGAAAGTAGGGGATGAGGCCCCAACATTTGTTGTACTTGACGCGCAGACGGACGAACCGGTCTACCTGAGAGATTTCACAGGGAAGGAACTTCGAACGGGTTCTGCGAATACGGTACGTCATGCCGTTGTTGTGAGCTTTTGGGCAAGTTGGTGCGAACCCTGCAAGACGGAGATCCCGCTGCTTACAAAAATGGCTCTGGAATTCAAGAACGAGCCCGTGAAGATCTTTCTCATGAATACAGGAGAGAGCCTCGGATTCACAGCGGATTCCGTCCGTGCTCTTGTCAAGAGCCGGAAATATACGCTTCCTTGTCTCGTGGACAACACGGGAATGGTTTCAAAGCGCTACACGGTGCGCGGTCTGCCGATGATTGTTGTGATTGACAAGTTCGGAGTAGTGCGGAAGGTGAATCGCGGCTATCACGAGAACTTTCACCTGGAGATTTCTCAGCTTCTCCGCCAGCTTGTGAAGGAAGACAAACCTCTTCAGAACTGACACTGATCGCCGAAGGGAACGATTCATGAAACTTGTTCTTTGCGTTGTAAGCTTCTCTTTCCTCTTTCTGATTGGCTGCAGCTCCTCGCCGGTCCGAACAACTCCACCTATCACTATCATGTTTGCAGACTTCGATGGAGGGGGAGGTGTCGACTCTGGAACCGCTCAGATCTTTCGGGACGCGTTTGCGGCTGAGCTCCAGAAGACGGGGCGTTTCACGGTGGTGGACCGCAAGGCGACCGGGGCGATCATGCAGGAGAAGCAGCTCCAGGAAGCTCAGACCGGCGTGACGGCGACGATGCCAAAGCTCCATTCTTTAAAGAAAATGATAAGCGGTTCGATCGGAAAACTTGGTGAAGATTTCGTATTCAACATCAAGATGACCGATCTTGAAACGGCTGCAGTTGACTTCGCGATTGCGAAAACGTACAACGGTGACATTGAAGATGTTGTAGGAGACTTTCTTCCGCAGTTGGCCCGCGAAGTGCTCCAGTCCGTGGAAAAACGTTAACCTTCTAATATAGGGGAGGAGCCATGTCGGTTCTTGCCTTCACCAACCGTCGCCTTGTACGGTTGACGGTAATCCTTATCCTCGTTCCTTTTCTCTTTCTTACCGCCTTCAGCCAGGCCCGACCCGCTCAAACAAAGCAGCAACAGCAAAAGCCAAAAGCGACTGTTGCTGTTCTTGAGTTTGAGGGGAGGGGAATCAAGCCCGAGGAGGCCGTTTCGCTCTCGGATGTGTTTCAGGGCGTCCTTGTACAATCCCAGCAATTCACGGTGGTGGACCGGAACAGGATTAAGTCGATCCTCGAAGAACAGGGGTTTCAGCAGTCGGAAGCGTGTTCGCAGGTCGAGTGTATCGTCCAGGTCGGTAAGATCCTGAAAGTTGAGAAGATGTTTGCCGGCGTCATCGGAAGAGTCGGGACGAGGTATACGGTCAACATTCAGGTGATCGACGTTACGACGGCCCAGATCCTCTCCTCAAAGCCCCGTCAGCACGACGGCAAGATCGAAGAGCTGGCCGGAGATATCATTCCCGAGATTGCGCAGGAGATAATCGAAGAGCTCACCGGACGCAGGGTCTCAACGGTTGTAACGACGACTGGCGGTGGGAGCACATGGCTTTGGTACGTCGGTGGTGCCGTTCTTTTAGGCGGAGGAGCTGCAGCAGCTCTTCTCGTTTCAAAGAAGGAAACGCCCGTCGAGGAAAAGCCAAAAGCACTTCCGGGAGCTCCAACGTTTCCGAACTAAGATAGTAGAATCATGCGGGGTGGTAAAGGGGAGTCTAAACATGAAACGGACTGTCATGAAAAGAACATTGGCTACGATGTTTGCCTGTGCATTCACAGGTGCAGTGTGGGCGCAACCGACAATCACATCTTTTAGTCCCTCCTCGGGGCCAGTTGGCACATCTGTTACGATCAGCGGCGGCGGGTTCGACGATGTCGTTCCTTCAAACAACATCGTGTACTTCGGCGCAGTGCGCGCGTTGGTGACGAGTGTTCCGTCAACATCGCAGCTTGTTGTGACAGTGCCTTTGGGATCGACGTTTGCACCTTTGGTTGTATCAAATGGCGGACTCTCCGCGGATTCGAAAAAGTCGTTCGTCGTCACATTTGGTTCTCTTCCTGTCATCGATGCCACGATGCTGGCGGGCAAGGTGGATTTCTCTGTATCTCCCTCGACGGGACCCCGGGCAGTGGCGCTGGGGGATATCGACGGCGACGGCAAACCGGATCTTGTTGTTGCCAACAGCGGCAGTGGAGAAATCAGAATCCTGCGAAACACTGCGGTTGCCGGCGGACTGAACTCAGGTTCGTTTTCCACTCCCGGTAATTCTTATCCGGCGGGAAGCACTCCCGCTGGTCTGGCTCTCGGCGATCTGGATAGCGACGGCGATCTCGACGTCGTTGTCTCGGACTCGTCAGGTGGAAAGATCTACATTTGGCGAAACGGTAGTTCCCCGGGAAATATTGATTCGACGAGCATGACTTCGATTACTGTTGGAACAACGCCGTTCGGGATAGCGATCAATGACCTTGATATCGACGGGCGTCCGGATATTGTCGTTGCGAACAAAGGGAGTAACAATATTTCGATTCTGGAGAACAATGGCTCCCTCGCTTTTGCGAAGACGGACTACGGGACAGGCTCGGGGCCCGTTGACGTGATAGCTCAGAGTGATCTTGACGGAGATGATTTGCCTGATGTTGTGTCCGTCAATAATGGAAGTGCCTCTGTGTTTCTTAACACAAGCTTTCTTGGCTTACTCGGAATGTTTTCACCTGTCTCAGTTCCCCTTGGGACCGGATCATGTGCAATCGTGTCGTTTGATCTGAACGGGGACAATTTGGATGATATCATTGCGTCAAATCAGTCAGGAAATTCCGTTTCACTCGTGAGAAATACGAGTACGCTCGGAACGATACAATTTGCCGCAAAGGTCGACATTGGTGCCGGCACGAACCCGTTCAGAATTGGATTGGCTGACTTCGAAGGCGACGGCAAGCCTGATGTTGTGTTGGCCAACAGGTCGGTCGATTCGATCTCAATCATGCGAAATGCAGCGGTGGCGGGGAGCTTCACCAGCACGAGCCTTGCGGCTCCTGTTCGGTTTGCGGTGGGAAGCTCTCCATCCGGGCTTGCGTTGGGAGATATTGACGGGGATGGGAAGACGGATATTGTTACGGCGAATGCCGGCTCCGCCGACCTTTCGGTTCTCAGGAACAAAGCGGTGCGTGTGATCGCCGAGGCGGGAAATGATTCAACCTCGGCTGTCCCGATGAGCATCGGAGAGACCGTCCAGTCTGTCCTCACCTCAGGATCAGATGTCGATTACTACAGGTTCGTTCTCAGCCCCGGGGATACGGTCAGTCTCGAAACTTCGGCTGCAAACGGTGGCAACCTGACAGTGGGATTCGAAGTTTTCGATACGGTCGGGAATTACTATAAGGGTCGCTGGGAGCGCCTCGATGATACACATAGCTGGTATGTTTTTGCGCCCATTCTTTCCCAGGCGAAAACGTTTCTCGTCAGGGTGATCTCAGCGTACAATAACACATACTTCCCCAATTCAAGTCCTGAAGGGGGCATGCCCAAACCGCAAATGGTTGTGGGATCTGCCGCGGCAGTGGACAGTGGATTCTATTACTTCGCTATTGATCGATTTGTCCCTTCAGCACCGCGCGTCTACTACTACTCGGGCGTCTACAGTGCGTCCTATAATCGGGCACGCTGGTGGGTTGACTTTTATCCGAACGGCCTCTCGACAACGGTGAGCATTGAATACTCGACTTCGTCCGACTTGAGCGGGTCGACGATTGTTCCTGCGGGCCAATCGCCCGGCTCAGGGATCACGAGGCTGTATTTTGATTCTCCTCTCACCGGCCTGACACCAAACACACGATATTACTTCAAAGCCACAGCAGAGAACAGTCTCGGAAGTGTTCAAACGCAAATAAATCAGTTCGAGACCCCGCCTGCGCCCGTGGGTTGGGTCCATCAGTTTGTTGGGTCTGGGAATACGATCACGGGGATTGCGTATGGAGACGATACGACTGGGATCGCGGTCGGCTACGGCAACTTGAGGAGACGCACGACGAATGGGGGGACGACATGGGGCACTTTTCCGGATTCTGTCGATGGGCAGAATCTGTATGGTGTTCATATGGTCAGCGCCCTCCTCGGATTTGCTGTCGGGAGCAGCGAGACAATTGCGAGAACAACGAATGGGGGTGCAAACTGGTCGAAGCTGACAAACACGGGAACAGGCTATGACCTTTGGAGGGTGAAGTTTGTCACTTCTGCAATCGGGATGGCTGTCGGGAGCGGCGGTTTGATTATCAAAACGACAAACACCGGGCAGAACTGGACAGTGAGCCGACCGACAGGGGGATATGATCTCCGCGGAGTCGACTATGCCGGCAATGTGAACACGGTTGTCGCTGTTGGCTTCAACGGGACAATTCTTCGTTCGACAAACGGGGGTACCACATGGGACAGCATTCCAAAGAACCCGGCGTGGCCCGACTACCTATTGGGTATTGATTTTGTCTCCTCAACTACCGGATTCATTGTTACCAATGGCGCAGTGCTAAAGACGACCGATGCGGGACTGACGTGGACAATCGTAAACATTCCAAACATTGATATTCCCTGGCTTTATGATATTTCGTTTAAGGATGCCAACAATGGCATCATGGTTGGAGATAACGGAACAATCCTGCGTACATCCGACGGGGGAGTTTCATGGAAAAAAGAAGTGACGGGAACCTATGCGAGCTTCCAGGCAAGTACCTATCGGGGTCGTTCTCTCGCGGCCGGGAGCGACAATGGGCTTGTTCTGAGCTCTCTTGATCCGAAGGGGGAATCGGAGCCGAATGAAACATGGGATGCTGCGACGCCCATTGCTTATCGTGATGAGGTCGATGCCAGGATTGACCAGGCAGATATCGACTTCTACAAGTTCACGGCTCTTGCTGCCGATACAATAGTTGCGTTTGTAGAGAACAGGGATACAGCGGGAGTGAATGGCCTTCTCGAGCTCTACGATGTCGATGGAACAATTCTGCTTGAGTCGAACGATGACTTCGTTCCCGGCGACAGCGTTCGGTCAAGAATTGTCAGGATTCTCCCTGCTCCGGGTACATACTACATTCGGTACGCAGGCGCTTCATCCTCATCCTCAGGCAACTACAGGATTTCACTCAACAAGGCTGGCCTCAAACCGATCGTCCCCTTTGGAGGCCTTGCCACCATCGTGTCAACCACGGAGGCAATTCTCAAATCTCCGGTCATCTCGAACAATCTAGCGACGGATATTCTCTTTGAATATGGATTGACGACGGTCTACGGCGACACGATCAGTGCGGACCAAAGCGGTTCAAGCGGGCAACAGCTGGTCAACGCAACAAAAGTAATCACAGGACTTGTTGATTTTCAAACGTATCACTTTCGGGTAAAGGCAACGAACAGTGCGGGGACAACATATGGCCCCGATGTTACATTCCTGACGGCTCTTGGGATGCTGAGAGCTGAGGCTGAATCGAACAACACGTCGTCGACCGGTAATACGATCTACGTGGGCGATACAGTGCACGCGGCGATTGCGACTGACACGGATGTCGACTACTATCGATTCCAAGCCGCGGCTGGAGACACGCTTGAGATCTTCCTCACCCAAAGGAATGCGTCCGGCCTTGACAGTAAGATCGAGGTCTTTGACAGCACCAGTGGCAATCAATTGTTCGGATATGCGAACGATTTCATCCCCGATTCGAAAAACCTCCATGTGGCATTCGTTGCCGTGAATACCGGTGTGTACCATATTCGGCAGAGCTGGCAGAGTAATTGGAACAGCTACTATCCGAATCAGGCAGCGCCAACGCCGGAGCCTGTATTTGCCGGGCCTCAAGCGGTAGCCACGTCGACTACAAGCAGCAGCGGCGACTATGAACTGAGACTGAAGCGATTCGCCCCTTCGGCACCCGACGTACGGAAAAACCCTTGGGCGGAGGGTATCAGTTCATCAAGAGCGTATATCCATACGGATGTCACTTCAAACGGCTCTCCAACCGATGTCTATATCGAGTATGGAACGAGCTCGTCACTGGGAAGCATCGTGCAATACGCCGGCGGACCTGTCGTGGCTCTTGGATATCAGTTCTGGTTCAGGGTTCCGATCAATGGACTTACTCCCGGTACGCTTTACTATTTCCGCATCAAGGCCGTGAACGCAATCGATACCAGTTTCAGCGATATTGCCACATTCACAACGGCTCAGCCCTCTGAAAAGTGGTCTCAGAAAACTGTCCCCGAGGGAGAATTCAGCGGTGTTTCGGCGATCAACGACAGCGTAGCAATCGTTCTCGATGCGCCGCGAATGCTCAGGACAACGAATGCCGGTGCAACCTGGGTTTCACAAAATCTCCCGCAATACCCCTATTCGGTGTCGTTTAAGGATGCCGACACGGCATTTGCCCTCGGTTACAGCGTGATTCGGTCAAATGACAAGGGAGCAACCTGGCAGACTCAGCAGAACTATCCTGTGAATACCTACTCGTACGCAACGCGGTTCCTGGACTCACAGGTGGGTGCTGCAGCCGGGCAGCAGTATAACCAGGCGACAAGCCAATGGGGCGGGCACGTTGTTCGAACGATCGACGGCGGAACGACGTGGGAGACAGTAGGATTTTTCAGCTACTACATGCTGGATGTCGACTTTGTTTCGGTCGACACTGTGCGCGCAGTCAGCTACAACGGCTGGCTCTATAGAACAAACAATTTCTCGGCGACGACACCATCATGGGACAGCGTGCAGGTCGAGGCTAATTATTCCACGCGGGGTGTTAGGTTTATCGACGCAGATACCGGCATTGTTGTCGGAAGTCGAATCTGGCGTACCACAAACGGTGGCTCCAGTTGGTTACAGGTTATAACCCCCAACGACTGGATGCTCGCTGTTGAAATGAAGAATTCACGGGCCGGTGTTGCGGTCGGCGGGAGCGGTCTTATCTATCGGACGACAGACTTCGGCGCATCCTGGACTCAGGAACCGAGCGGCGTAACAACGAGTCTGAGATCAGTGGAATATGTGGGGAGGACCGCAATTGCAGTCGGTGAAATTGGCACGATTCTCTACTCTATTGATCCCCTGAATGAAACGGAACCCAACAACGCGGCAGGAACTGCAAATACTTTCGGAATAGGAGAACAGGTCGACGGCTCCATCGAGAGTTCCGGCGACCTCGACTTTTACAGCTTTGCAGCCGTTGCTGATGACACGCTTGAAGTCTTGCTGACAGGAGTGGGTGGAAACCCCGTGAACGGAGGTTTGCAGATTATTGGCACGGATAGCTCGGCGGTCCTGGCGCAGAATGACGACTTCGTCGTTGGGGATACATCGATTGCGAGATTGGTGTATGTGATTACAGCCCCTGGTACCTACTATATCAGGGCTGCCGGATCAAACTCCGGTTCCGTGGGAACCTATTTGTTGGAGCTTAGCAGGACAAGCCTGAAGCCCAATGTTGTTTCTACAAGTGTGTCTGTGACTCCGACGACCGCCACGATCACCACCGTGGTTGATCCCAACAGCCTCCAGACGACCGTCCGGCTTGACTATGGCCTTACTACGTCGTACGGAACGTCGATCCAGTTCATCGGAAGCCCGATCGCTCCGACCCAGCAGAGGCAGTCCCTTACCCGAACACTCACCGAACTGGCTGACAACTCCGATTTCAATTTCAGGATTGTTGCTGTCAACAATGTCGATTCGGTCCTGAGCCAGAACATGACGTTCCATACTCCACGTGCAACGGCGCTTGCCGAAGCGGAGCCGAATGATTCGGCCCACCTTGCTCAAGAAATCGTACTTGGTGATTCGGTCAATGGGTCAATTTTGCCCTTGAACGACGTCGATTACTACAAAGTGCACGTCGTTGCGGGCGACACGGTGGAATTTTTTGCGACTCGCCGGGGCACATCGGAGTTCTATGGCAGAATTCAGGTGTATGACAGCGCTGGGCAGTACACCTATGAGGATCAATCCTATTTTCCGCGGAGCGATTCTCTTCATTCGATCATCAGTTTCGGCGATCCTAGAACCCTCTACATTCGATACCTTTACTCCAGCAACTACAACACAAGTTTCCCCGGTGCCGTGAATGATG
>Ga0209321_10002726_pt1 | contig 11893 bp, 7 predicted proteins | sample Rifsed16ft4_FD_184012 | JGI IMG/M metagenome (GOLD analysis project Ga0209321, IMG submission 184012) | Soil microbial communities from Rifle, Colorado, USA - sediment 16ft 4 - CSP-I_5_4 (version 2) | ecosystem: Environmental > Terrestrial > Deep subsurface > Rock core/Sediment | place: Rifle... | reverse complement strand
TGGTTTTGCCGGCCCGACGACCGCGCCGACTCAGCCCGTGGCCACCTCGACCCCGCCCCCAGCAGTCTGCACTGACCGCGCGACATTCGTGAGCGATGTGACCATTCCCGACAAAGCCGTCATGCCGGCCGGCGCGACCTTCGTGAAGACGTGGCGTCTGCAAAACAGCGGCGCCTGCCCGTGGAACACTCAGTATGCCTTCGTGTTTGCGGGCGGCGACGCGATGCAGGGGCAGGCGGCGATCTCGCTGCCCGGCCCGGTTGCGCCGGGGGCCACGGTGGACCTGTCGGTGACGCTGGTCGCCCCGGCCAGTCCCGGCGCTTATCGCGGCGAGTGGCAGTTGCGAAACGCCAACGGCCTCCTGTTTGGGATCGGCGCTGACGGCCAGCAGCACTTCTGGGTGCAAATCGTCGTCGCGGCGACGGCCACGCCGACGCGTGCGCAGACGGCCACCTCCACGCGCGCGCATACGGCTACGCCCACGCGGACTCCGGCGCCCACGACGACGCAGACTTTCGCGGGATGGCGTGGGGAGTACTACAGCAATCTCAGTTTCACTGGAAGCCCGGCGCTGGTGCGCGACGACTCCAACCTGGACTTCAACTGGGGACTAGGCGCGCCGGTCGCCAGCCTGCCGGCCGATTTCTTCGCGGTGCGCTGGACGCGCGCGCTCAACTTCAACGCCGGCACATACCGTTTCCGCGCGCTGGCCGACGACGGCGTGCGCCTGTGGGTGGACGGGCAACTGGTGATAGATGACTGGCGCGACGGCGGGGCGGGCGAGGTCGCGGCGGACGTGGCGCTCATCCAGGGGCTGCACAATCTGCGCGTCGAGTATTACGAGGCGGCCGGCGAGGCCAACTTCAAACTCTGGTGGGAGACCGTCGGGTCGCCAACGTACCCTGATTGGAAAGGCGAGTATTGGACGAACCGACAGTTCAGCGGCAGCCCGGCCCTGACGCGGAATGACCGAGCGATTGACTTCGACTGGGCCTTGAACGCGCCCGCCGTCGGCCTGCCCGTAGACGAGTTCAGCGTCCGCTGGACCCGGTGGATATCGTTCGCGACGGGTATATATCGCTTCTCGGCGCGCGCCGACGATGGGCTGCGCATCTATCTGGATGGCCGTGTGATCATTGACGAATGGCACGCCGCGGACGGCGCGCGCACTTACACCAGCGACCAGAACCTGACCGGCCCACACGCAGTGTTGGTGGAGTATTACGAGCAGGGCGGCCGGGCGCTAGCCAGGGTGGCGTGGGAGCGCCTGCCCACGCCGACGGCGACTCACACGCTGCCGCCGACGGCTACGGCCACCTCAACGGCGACCAACACACCCACGGAAGCTCCGACGCTGACGCCGACCTCGACTCCGACGAATACCTCCGCGCCGACGGCGACGCCAACCAGCACCCCCACGCCAACCGCTACGGCGACGACCACGGCGGCGTCAGCTTCCATCACCATACCCCAATCCGTGAGGCTCATGATGGCGCGGTAGGTCGAAAATCCTAGCTGTTCGCGTTCCGCCAAGATGTTGATGGAGCAGCTTTTCGGACAGAAGCCGGTCTGGCTTGGTCATCCGCGCCGCAAGTAAACGCTATTCCAACCTGCCGGCGGCGCTCGCTGGCGCAGGCGAATGGGATGAGATCGGGCCTCTTTCAAGAGATGGCGATTCTGTCCTAGCCATCAGCGCAAAGGATTGTTCACTGGTATACTGAGATCAGTTCATACCTTCTATTCCCGACGACCTTTAAGACGCGCGCGATGCCAAGGGTCGCGCCTGTTTTTATCTGTCGTTGATTGATTAAGTCCCATGAAGTCTCAGGCGCAGGAAATTGGTCAAGCATCGGAGCGGGCGTGGTGGACACGCCTGTCTCAGAGACTTCGATTACCCCCCGGTTTTCGGCCTCACTTCAATCTTCAGTCAATACTGATTGTTCCCTATGCCGTCCTGACGCTGGTGACGGCGACGATTGGAATTTACGTCGTCATCCAGCTGGTGACCTCCTCCTTTCGCGAGCGATTCGCCAATCAAATCACGGAAGCGAGCCGCGTGGCGGCGGACGGAATCGTGCGGCGCGAGCGCATCCATCTGGAAGATTTGCGCCTGATGGCTTTTACGGAGGGGGTCCCCCAGGCTTTCTCCGGGCGCGATGTCCAGACCCTGCAAACGCTGCTGGGGCCGGTGGCCCAGAACAACAACATCGAGGTCGTCACCGCCGTTGACCTGGAGGCCCAGGAGCTCCTCACCCTGGCGCGCGGCCCGGACGGCAGTCCGCGCGCCATTTCGCAAGGGGCCGACTTCTCGCAGTGGGACCTGGTCAGGAACATCCTCCAGGGCCGGAACGACGCTCTGGGCGACAAGTTCATTGATCTGCTGACGATATCCAACGGTTCCTATCTGTTCACCAGCGCCCCGGTGCGTGAGGAGTCCCGCCTGGTCGGCGTGCTGATGATCGGGACGCGCCTCGAAACCCTGAACGCCGAGCTTAAGTCGCAGGCCCTGGCCGATGTCATCGTGCTGGATCGGCGGGGGGCAGTACTGGCGACGACTCTCACGAAGCCGGACGAGGGCTACGCGGCGCTGGAGCTCCGGCCTGAGGCAGCCCCCGGACCGGACGCTTCGCTCACGCGTGATTTGAAGCTCTATGGCCGTGACTTTCAGGCGTTATACGCGCCGCTCGTCCTGCGCCAGCAGATGATCGGCGCGCTGGCCGTCGTGCTGCCCAGCAATTACATCGTCAGCGCGACGGCGACCAGCCGGAATTCGATCAGCCTCATTTTTGCGCTGGGGACGATGGCGGTGATCTTCGCCGGGTATCTCCTCTCGCAGAGCATCGTCCGGCCCATCCTGCGCCTGCGCGCCATGTCGCAGGCCGTGGCCGCCGGCGACTTGCAACAGAGCGCCGGGCTGGAGCGCACGGACGAGATCGGCGAACTGGCCTCGGCCTTCGACACGATGACGCTGCGCCTGCGCGAGCGCACGGAAGAGGCCAATCGCTTGTACACCGAAACGGTGCAGCGCAACAAGGAACTGGCGGATATCAATGCGCGGCTGCAGGCCACCCAGCAGCAGCTCGTCCAGTCGGAAAAGCTGGCCGCCATCGGACAGTTGACGGCGGGCATCGTTCACGACGTCAAAAACCCGTTGGCCGTGATCAAGGGCCTGGCGGAAGTGCTGCTAGACGATCCACAACATGACCCGGAAACGCAGGCCCACCTGGTCAGCATCCGCGACAGCGCCTCTAAGGCCAACCAGATTGTCTCCGATCTGCTGAAATTCGCCCGCCAGTCGAAAGTGGAGCGGACTCACCGGGACCTGCGCGAGACGGTTCAGGCCGCCCTCCGCCTGACGAAATACCTGGCCGGCAAGGCCCACGTGCAATCCGTCGCCGAACTGCCGGACCAGCCCCTGTGGCTGACGTATGACGCGCAGCAGATTGAGCAGGTGCTGATCAACATGATCCACAACGCGATCCAGGCGATGCCGGAGGGGGGGACCTTGCGATTGCGCGCGAGCAATTCGGCGGACTATGTCACCGTGATGATCCAGGACACAGGGACCGGCATTGCACCCGAGAACCTGAACCGCATTTTCGACCCCTTTTTCACCACCAAGCCTGAAGGGGAAGGCACCGGGTTGGGGCTGTCGGTGAGTTATGGCATCATCTCGGATCACGGCGGATATATAGAAGTGGTGAGCAAGCTGGACGAGGGGACGACGTTCACCATCTCGCTGCCGGTGAGGCGCGTGGATCTGGAAGAAGCGGGAGAGTGACGTATGGCGCAAGAACGCGTGCTGGTGGTTGACGACGACGACTCGCTGCTCAACATGATGCTGCTTCACCTTAAACGGCGGGGCTACGACGTCGTCGGCGCCTCTGACGGCGTGCAGGCCCTGGAGGCGCTCCAGGCGTCCGGGCCGGGTTCCTTTGCCGTGTTGGTGACGGATTTGATGATGCCCAGGATGAACGGGCAGACCTTATTACACGAGGCGCACAGGCTGGATCCCTATCTGGAGGGGATCATGATCACAGCCGCGGCCACGGTTGAATCGGCCATCGGCGTGATGCGCGACGAGAGCGCCTTCGACTACCTGCTCAAGCCGCTGGAAACCATTAACGAGCTGTCGGTCGCCGTGAGCCGCGCGGCCGACCACCGGCGGCTGCGCCTGGAACGGGAGACGCTGCACGCCCGCGTCCTCGCCGAGGCCGAACGCCTCCAGGCGTTGATCTCGAACGCGAGCGACGCCATCATCGCCGCGGATGCCGAGGGCGTCCTGCGCATCGTCAACCCCGCGGCGGCCCGCCTCGTGGGGCAAGCCAATCTGGTGGGGTCTGAAGCGCAGACTCAATTGCCGCCGCCGCTGCTGACGCTTCTTTCGAACTGGCAGGTGGTCGGCGGTCAGCGCCCGGCGATGGTCGAAATCAAGTGGCCGGCGGAAGCGACGCAACTGGTCAGCCTGATGCAGATGCCCGGCAGAAATGGCAACGCCGAGGGCTGGGTGATGACCCTGCGCGATATTACGCATCTGAAGCAGGTAGACGAGCTAAAGATGCGGGTGCTCACTGAGGCCGCGAACAAAATCCGCTTCCCGCTGGCGCAGGCCCTGGTCTCGATGGCGGAGTTGAGCCAGTTGGAGGACCTTCAGGGCGGCCGCGGGGCCGATATTGTTTATCGCCTGGTCAAAGTGTGGGGCCGAATCCAGGAATGGATGGACGACCTGCTGGCTCTGGTGCAGATTGAGACGGGGGAGGGGGTTCGGCTGACTCACGTTGATCCCACCGCGGTCATGAGCGAGATGGTCAAGGGCCTGTCGGAGGGGTTGTTCCAGGGGCGAGCGCTGAAGCTGGAGTTGAACTTGGCTCCCAACCTGCCAAAGGTCTATGTTGACCAGGACCTGCTCCGGCAGTTGTTGAAAGGATTGATCAGTCGGGCGGTCATGCGCAGCGGGCGCGGCGGCGTGATCCGCCTCTCCGCGCGCGAGCATCAGGGGCAGGTCTGGATTGACATCCAGGATGACGGCCCGCCCATCGCCGAGGCCGACCTGCCGCACATTTTCGAGCGCGCTTTTGCCGGGGCCGGCGCGGCTTCGGAAAACACCGGCCTGGAACTGGCTTTGGTGAAAACCATTATCGAGCGGCTGGGGGGGCAGGTCTGGGTACGGGGGGAAGGCGCAGTCGGCAGTTCGATCGCCGTATGCCTCCCGGTGATCCCGCAGGCAGACGCGGGGTAAGGACAGCCGGTTGTGAAGTCGCAGGCCAATTGGTCTAGAGACCTGGGGCTGCCAGCCCAGTTGCGTGACCTGGGCCGCTGGATGTTAATTCTTATCCCGCTGGCGTTGTTTGTCCTGTTCGTCAGCGGGAGCCTCGCCTTCTGGGCGCCCTGGCCCACCACCAGCGCCGACGTCCGGTCCAAATTGCAGGCTGATTATAAACCCTGGTTGTTTACCGTGATTCGGCCGGTGGACCCGAAGATCGTGGAGGAAATCCGGCGCGACGCCGAGCAATTTCCAGATACTCTGCCGACCTCCGCGCCGGTGGTGGTAGAGGGGGGGACATTCTGGGCCACACCGCAGGCCGGGGCGACCCTGCCCGCGGCGACGGCCATCGCGGCGGCGGGTAACCCGACGGCCTCGCCAACCTCGGAGGGTGAAACCAACGCAACCGCGCTTCCGAACACGGGGACGGCGGTCCGGCCCACATTGGCAGCGCTGACACAGACGGCGGCCCAGAGCGCAACTCCCACGCAGGGAACGGCGCCCGCGACCCGGACGCGAACGCCAGCGCCGACGAATACGCGCGCACCTACTTTTACACCTCGGCCCACCCAGACGCCCGTACCCCCGCCTACTTCGACGCCTGTGCCACCGCCCACCGACACACCTGAGCCAGAACAAGCGCCGACCGATACACCTGCGCCTCCTCCGCCGCCCACGGCAACCAGTTTGCCCAGCCCGACGCCCACAAGCACGGCGACGCTGGTGCCGACCTTCAGCCCCACGCCGACACCTTTGCCGACCTCGACGTTTACACAGACGCCCACGCCGACCAATTTACCCGGCCCAACGCCCACACTAACGGCGGCCGCCACCTCCACGCCGACGCCAACATCCACGCCCGGCGCGACGCTGACGCCGACCAATACCCCTGTAGCGACAGCCACCGATACCCCAATCGCGACGGCGACAGATACCCCTGTAGCGACAGCCACGGACACCCCAAGCGCGACGGCATCGGCGACAGCCACTGATACGCCCACACCGACTGACACGCCGACTCCGACGCCAGCGCCAATCCATGTCGGGGACCTGGACGACAACAGCAATAATCCGCCAAGCCCCAGGTGGAATGCCAGGATGATTGTCACGGTTCACGACGCCACTCATAGCCTGGTTGACAGCGCCACGGTGACGGCTACGGTGACATTTGGCTTATCCACGACCACCGTCTCATGTATCACTAACCCCGGCGGTCAATGTCAAGTCGTGGAGCAAATTGACGATACGATTGGAAGCGCGACTTTCACAATAACCGATGTGACCAAGGCCGGGTTCTTCTATGACGCAGCGGCCAACCACGACCCGGACGGCGACAGCACCGGCACGGTGATCACGGTGAACAGGCCGTAGGAGGCGAAGGAAGGTAAGCCATGGCCGGAGTCTTCATCATCGCCGCAGCACGCTCCCCGGTTGGAGTGGGCAAACCGGGCGGCGCGCTGAGCGGCGTCACGCCGCTCGACCTCATGGCGCAGGTTCTGCGTGAGGTCCCCCGCCGGGCAGGTATTGACCCGGCGCTCGTTCAGGATGTCATTTTGGGATGCGTCTCACCCCTCGGGGAGCAGGGGGCCAACATAGCCCGGCTCGCCGCGCTCAAGGCCGGCTTCCCCGTCGAAGTCCCCGGCGTCACGCTCAACCGCATGTGCGGCTCGTCGCAGCAGGCTGTCCACTTCGCCGCGCAGGCCATCGCCTCGGGCGATATGGAGATGGTGATCGCGGGCGGCGTCGAAAGCATGAGCCGCGTGCCGCTCGGCGCCGACTGGCCGAAGGAATGGCCCGCCGATTTTCCTTACCGATTGATTCACCAGGGCCTGAGCGCCGAGTTAGTCGCGGAGAAATGGGGACTGACCCGCGAGGCGCTCGATGATTTCTCTTACGAGAGCCACCTGCGCGCGGGGACCGCGGCCCGCGCAGGGCGCTTTGCCCCGGAGATTCTCCCTATCCCCGTGTGCGTGGACGGCGCGACCCATCCCGTCACAGCGGACGAGGGTATTCGGCTGAATCCCGACCGCGCGAAGATGGCGGCGCTCAAGGCGGTATTCAAAGAGGGAGGCGTCATCACCGCGGGGAACTCCAGCCAGATTTCGGATGGCGCGGCGGCGCTGCTGCTCGCCTCCGAGGCCGCCGTGAAGCGGCAGGGCCTCCGGCCCCGGGCGCGGATCGTCGCCCGCGTGGTCGTCGGCGCTGACCCGGTGCTGATGCTCACCGGCCCCATCCCGGCCACCTGGCAGGCGCTGGCTAGAGCCGGGTTATCCCTGGCCGACGTGGACGTGATCGAGATCAATGAAGCCTTCGCCTCCGTCGTGCTCGCGTGGCAGAAGGAAACCGGCGCGGATTTGAGCCGGGTGAACCCCAACGGCGGCGCGATTGCACTGGGACATCCGCTCGGCGCAAGCGGCGCGCGGATCATGACGACGCTCCTGCACGAGCTGGAAAGACGCCAGGCGCGTTACGGCTTGCAGACCATGTGTATCGGCCACGGCATGGCGACGGCGACGGTGATTGAGAGGCTTTAGGAGAAATCATCCCGCCCGGTCTACGATCTCGGCCACATCGCCGAGAAAGTCAATGACCGATTGCAGCTGCTCCACGTTGGTCAGGACTCCGATCTGGACGAAGCGCAGATCGTCCCCGCTCAGTTGAACATTGATCGAGCGAATTTGCTGGAGTTTCTGGCGCACGCCGATCGAGCTCAACACGCTCAGCGCGAAACTTGGCGGCTGGCCCTTGATGATGTAGCGCTTGTCCAGCTCCTCATCCCCCGTCCGGATGTCCTGCATCCCCAGGACTTTGCCGATCTTGCTGAACACGGTTTCGTTGTACAGCGCAAAGGAACCGTTGGCCGGGTTTCGCACGTCCAGGGTGATGCGGGTATAAGTGGTGCGGTTCCGGCCCGAGCCGGTCGTGTACGTGTCGAGCACCAGAGGGCGGCGGCGATACACGCCGCTCACGCGCGGGTGTTGCAGAAAGCCCCGCGCCTCGCAGGTCAGGCCGGCGCGCTCGGCCAGCTCACCCCAGGCCCGGCTGGTCCTTTGCTGACTGAAATAGGCGATAGCCAACGCTAGCGCAATCAGGCCGGCGAAGAAGAGCAGGGGGATGAGGACTTCCATGTGCGCCGGGATCAGACGCGGGCGAAGTGCTCGTCCGGCCCGTAGGAACTGAGCACCTTCATATAATTGGCGCGCTCGAACGCGGCGGGAGCCGGGCACTTGATCTGGCTCATGCTGCCCTGAAGCTGGTCCACCGACTCATATTCGTGATCCACCAGCCACTGTTCCATGTCGCGCAGGATCTCGGCGATCCGGTGGACGCCCCGGTGAAGCAGTTCCGAGGCCAGCATGGCGACCGCCGCGCCAGCCATGAGCGCTTTGAGCGCATCCTCGGCGGTGTGCACGCCCGAGGTCAGCGCGAGGTCGGCCCCCACGCGGCCATACAGGATCGCGATCCAGCGCAGCGGCAGGCGCAGCTCGTCGGAGTCGCTCAACACCAGGTGCGGGACGACCTCCAGTTTCTCGATGTCGAGGTCGGGCTGATAGAAGCGGTTGAACAGGATGAGGCCGCGCGCGCCCACGCGCACCAGCCGCCGCGCCACGTTGGGCAGGGAGCTGAAGAACGGGCTGAGTTTGACGGCGACGGGGATCTTCACCGTGCGCGTGACCTGCGCCACAAGATCGGCGTACATATCCTCCACCGCGCTGCCGGTGAGGTCGGGATCGGTGGGGACGAAGTACACGTTGATTTCAAGCGCGTCCGCCCCGGCCTGCTCGATGTCGCGCGCATACGCGACCCAACCGCCGGAGGAAACGCCGTTCAGGCTGGCGATGACCGGGATGGAGAGCGTCCGCTTGGCTTTGCGGAGGTGTTCGAGATACTCCTCCGGGCCGGTGTGATATTCGGGCGCTGTGGGGAAGTACGACAGGGCTTCGGCGTAGCTGTGCGTCCCGCGCGTCAGGTAATAGTCGAGCCGCTGCTGTTCGGCGTTGATCTGCTCCTCGAATAGCGAGTGCAGGACGACCGCCGCCGCGCCGGCCTCCTCCATCTCCCGCAGCGCGCTGAGGCTCCGCGAGAGCGGCGACGACGAAGGCACAATCGGGTTCTTCAGAGACAGGCCCAGGTAACGCGTGGACAAGTCTATCTTGGGACTCATCCTAATGCTCCTTTCCATTCCCGTTGCTCAACCCGGCCAGCTGGGCGTAAGTGCGCCAGCGGGTCTGCACGTCGGCCTGGGCCAGCTCCAGCAGGCGCGCCGCCGACTCCGGATGGCTCTGCGTGAGCATGGCGTAGCGGCTCTCATTGTACAGGTACTTGTCGAGCGAGACGCTCGGCGGTTTCGAGTCGAGTTGGAAAGGATTGAGACCCTGCGCCGCGCGGTCGGGATTGAAGCGGAAGAGCGGCCAGTGCCCCGAGGCGACGGCCAGCTTCTGTTGGCTCAACCCCTGCTGCATCTCGTAGCCGTGCGCGATGCAGTGCGCGTAAGCCAGGATCAACGCGGGGCCGGGATAGGCTTCGGCCTCGAGGATGGCTTTCACGGCCTGGTCGTCGTCCGCGCCCAGGGCGATGTGCGCGACGTAGATGTGGCCGTAACTGATCGCCAGCATCCCGAGGTCTTTCTTGGGCAGCGGCTTGCCCGCCGCCGCGAACTTGGCGACCGCCGCCCGCGGCGTGGACTTGGACATTTGCCCGCCCGTGTTCGAGTAGACCTCGGTGTCCAGCACCAGGACCTTGACCTCGCGGCTGGAAGCCAGCACGTGGTCGAGGCCGCCGTAACCGATGTCGTAGGCCCAGCCGTCGCCGCCCACGATCCACACGTTCTTCTTCACAAACGCGTCGGCGGTCTCGCGCAGGCGGCGCGCCTCCTCGCCGCTGATGCCGGCCAGTTTCTGCTTCAGCGCCTCCACGCGCGCCCGCTGCGCGCGGATCTCTGTCTCATCCAGTTGATCGGCGTGGAGCACCGCGTCAGCCAGTTCGACGCCGATCTGGTCGCGCAGCTTGCGGAGCAGGCCAATCGCGGCTTCCAGTTTTTGATCCAGCGCCAGCCGCATCCCGTACCCGAACTCGGCGTTGTCCTCAAAGAGCGAGTTGGACCAGGCCGGGCCGCGTCCCTCGGCGTTGTGCGTCCACGGCGTGGTCGGCAGGTTGCCGCCATAGATGGAAGAGCAGCCAGTCGCGTTCGCGATCAGCGCCCGGTCGCCGAACAGCTGGCTGATGAGCTTGAGATAAGGCGTCTCGCCGCACCCCGCGCACGCCAGGGAGAACTCGAACAGCGGTTGGAGCAGTTGGGAGTATTTCACCGAGTTCACCGGGATCTCCGTGCGGTCCACTTCGGGCAGGGAGAGGAAGAAATTCCAGTTCGCGCGCTCCGGCTCACGCAGAGGCAGCTGCGGGGCCATGTTGATGGCTTTGAGCCGCGTCTCCTTCTTGTTCTTCACCGGGCAGGCCTCCACGCACAGGGCGCAGCCGGTGCAGTCTTCGGGCGCGACCTGCAGGGTGAAGGCTTGGTCCTTGAATTCCTTGAAAAAGCGCGCGGGCGTGGACTTGAAGGCGGCCGGAGCCTCCTCCAGATATTTGGGGTCGTACACTTTCATGCGGATGACCGAGTGCGGGCACACGAACACGCACTTGCCGCACTGGATACAGATTTTCTCGTCCCAGACCGGAATCTCGGCGGCGATGTTGCGCTTCTCCCAGCACGCCGTGCCGCTGGGGTACGTGCCGTCCACCGGCATCGCGCTCACAGGCAGGTCATCGCCAAGGCCCTCGATGAGGCGCGCCGTCACCGACTTCACGAACTCCGGCGCATAGTCGGGCACAACGGGCGGGCGCTCGAACGTGCTCGTCGCCTTCTGTGGCACGACGACCTTATACAGATGCGCCAGCGCCGCGTCCACCGCCGCGAAGTTCCGCTCGACGACGAGGCCGCCGCGCTTGCCGTAGGTCTTCTGGATGGCTTCCTTGATCGCCTCGATGGCCTCGTCGGTGGGCATCACGCCGCTCATGGCGAAGAAGCAGGTCTGCATCACCGTGTTGATGCGCCCGGCCATGCCCGCCGCGCGCGCCACTTTGTAGGCGTCAATCACGAAGAAGCGCAGCTTCTTGGCGATGATCGTCTCCTGCGCGCTGCGCGGCAGGTGATCCCAGACTTCGTCCGGCCCGTAGGGGCTGTTCAACAGGAAGACCGCGCCCGGCGCAGCGTAGCGCAGGACGTCGAAGCGCTCGACGAAACTATACTGGTGGCAGGCGACGAACCGCGCCGACTGGATCAGGTACGGCGCGCGGATGGGGCGCGGGCCGAAGCGCAGGTGCGAGACGGTCACCGAGCCGGACTTCTTCGAGTCGTACACGAAATAGCCCTGGGCGTAGTAGGTGCGCTGGCCCTGCGCCTCGCCGATGATCTTGATCGCGTTTTTGTTCGCGCCCACCGTGCCGTCGGAGCCGAGGCCGAAAAATACCGCGCGGATGGTGTCGTCCGATTCGATGTTGAACTCGCGGTCGTAGTCCAGGCTCAGGTGGGTGACGTCGTCGTGGATGCCGACGGTGAAATGCGGCTTGGGTTTGGGTTTGGCGAGCTCTTCAAAGATGGCTTTGACCATCCCCGGCGTGAATTCTTTGGAC
>Ga0209321_10002720_pt1 | contig 11908 bp, 9 predicted proteins | sample Rifsed16ft4_FD_184012 | JGI IMG/M metagenome (GOLD analysis project Ga0209321, IMG submission 184012) | Soil microbial communities from Rifle, Colorado, USA - sediment 16ft 4 - CSP-I_5_4 (version 2) | ecosystem: Environmental > Terrestrial > Deep subsurface > Rock core/Sediment | place: Rifle... | reverse complement strand
GGACGAGGCGGCGCGGCCCGGGCGCGCCGGGGTCGAGGCGTTCCAGATCGGCGTGGCTGACGGTCACCGTATGGTGCGTCTGGCCACGCCCATCGTCGACGGTGACCTCGCACACCCAGCCCCCGGCCTCCGGCCGACAGGCCACGTCGATGCCCATGCGTGAGCGATCCTGCGGGTGGCTCGGGCCGCTCGGCGGGGCTCAGCCGGCCGTATCGCGGGCGGCCGCTCGCCCGGCGGGCCGCCGCCCATCGGCCGCCGCGAGGAGCTCCCCGGCGAGGGCGGGATCGAGCCGGCCCCGGACGCGCACGTCGTGGCCCCGGTACTTCAGCTCCACGTTGCCGCGCTCGCGCACGCGGGCGAGCAGCTGGCCTTCGGTGTAGGGCACCGCGACGTCGACGTCCTGCCACAGCTCGGCGAGCACCGCGGAGAGCCGCGCGCGCAGGGTATCGAGGCCGAAGCCGGTGAGCGCCGAGACCAGGACCGTCTCCCCGACCGCCGGCCCCGGCGTCTCGGGATCGCGCGCCGTGTGGCTCAGCAGATCGGCCTTGTTGAAGGCCACGACGCGCGGCTTCGTCCCCGCCCCGAGCTCGTCGAGGACGGCCTGGACCACCGCGCGATGTTCGGGGACGTGCGAGTCGGCGGCGTCCACGACCTCGAGGACGAGGTCTGCACGGGTCACCTCGTCGAGGGTCGCGCGGAAGGCGTCGACGAGCTGGTGGGGCAGCTTGTGGATGAACCCCACGGTGTCGGTGACGATGACGCCCTGGCCCTCGCCCAGGCGCACGAGGCGGCTCGTCGGGTCGAGCGTGGCGAAGGGCTTGTCCTCGACGTAGGCGGCCTCGCTCCCGGCCAGGGCGTTGAGCATGGTCGACTTGCCGGCGTTGGTGTAGCCGACGATGGCGACCGTCTCGAGCAGGCGCCGGCGTCGCGCCCGCGCGGCGGTGTCGCGCTGCGTGCGGATCCCCTCCACCCGCTCGCGCAGCTTCCTGATGCGCCCCTTGATGACCCGGCGGTCCGTCTCCAGCTGCGTCTCCCCGGGCCCGCGCGTGCCGATGCCGCCACCCGTGCGCGACAGGTGGGTCCACAGGCGCGTGAGGCGGGGTAGCTGGTACTCGAGCTGGGCGAGCTCGACCTGCAGGCGGCCTTCGTGCGTCTGTGCCCGGCGGGCGAAGATGTCGAGGATGAGGCGCGAGCGGTCGATGACCTTGACCGCGAGCATCTCCTCGAGCGATTTCTGCTGGTTGGGGGTGAGCTCGTCGTCGGCGACGAGGAGGGTGAAGCCGGTCTCGCCCTTCACCGCCTTGAGTTCCTCGGCCTTGCCCTTGCCCAGGTAGAAGTGTGGGTCCACGTGGCGGCGGCGCTGCCATTCGGCACCCACGACCTCCGCTCCGGCGGTGCGCGCGAGGGCGGCGAGCTCATCGACCGATTCCGCGGCCGTCCAGCCCGGATCGTCCCGCGTGTCGACGGCAACGAGGAACGCCCGCTCGACCGGCGGCACGAGATCGATCATGCGATCGGCAGGGCTGGCCATGTGCGCCAGCCTAGCGCACCGCCTCGAACCGGCGCACCAGCGCCAGCGCGGCGGGCAGCGGATCCCCGGTCGCATCGACCCAGTGGATCCCCTCCTCCGCGCGGAACCAGGTCAGCTGTCGCTTGGCATAGGCGCGCGTCCGGGCGACCGTCTCGTCGAGCGCCTCATCGCGCGAGAGCGCCCCGTCGAGCACGGCGAAGGCCTCCCAGTAGCCGAGCGCGGTGAAGGCCGCGGCGTTCCTCGGGTAGCGCTTCTGGAGCCGTTCCGCCTCGCGCAGGAGCCCTCCCGCGAACTGCCCCGCGGCGCGGTGCGCGATGCGCTCCCGGTGCCGGTCCGCGGGCAGGCGCAGGCCGATCCACAGGACGGGCGCAGGATACCCGCGCGGCGGCGGTGGGAGGCGGTCCCCGGCCAGCGTGGCGATCTCGAGGGCGCGCACCACGCGGCGTGGATTGCGCAGGTCCGTGCGCGCCGCCAGGCGCGGGGCGAGGGTCCGCAGCCGCTCGACCTGCGCGGCCAGCCCGCCGGCGCGGACCTGCTCGCGCTCGAGCTCGGCACGCAGCTCCGGGTCGCTCGGGCCGTCCTGGACGTCCATCCCGCGCGCGACCGCCCGGAGGTACAGCCCCGTGCCGCCGACGAGGAGTGCGCGCTGGCCCCGCTCCTCGATGCCCTCGAGCGCGGTCATGGCGGCGCGCTGATAGGCCGAGACGCTGAACCGTTCGTCCGGGCGTACGAGGTCGAGGCCGTGGTGGGGCACGGCGTTGCGCTCGGCCCGCGTCGGCTTGGCGGTGCCGATGTCCATGCCCTTGTAGACCTGGCGCGAGTCGGCCGACACGATCTCGGTCTCCCCGAGAGCGAGCGCGAGGCGGATCGAGAGGGCGGTCTTGCCGGTCGCGGTCGGGCCGCAGACGACCACGAGCGGCCCGACCGGCGGCCGCTCGTCGGTCACGCGGGGATCGTCGCTTCCACCTGCGAGCCCTGGAGCGAGTACGGGCCGGCGCGTTCGATGACCACGTCCACGAGGCGCCCGAGCAGCTCTGGCCCGCCGTCGAGGTGGACGAGCTTGTTCTGGCGATTGCGCCCCGCCACGCGCACTGCGCCCCGGGCGGTCGCTTCACCATGTGCCGACGGCTGGTCGACCCGGTCGATGAGGACCTCGGTGCGCCGTCCCACCCACGCCCGGTTGAGCTCCCAGCCGATGCCCTCCTGGAGCTCGAGCAGCGCGTTGAGGCGGCGCCGCTTCTCGCCGGGCGAGACGTCGTCCGGGAGCCGCGCGGCGGGCGTTCCGGGACGCACCGAGTAGGCGGCCGCGAAGACCTGGTCGTAGCGCACCGTGCGGAGGAGCTCGAGCGTGGCCTCGAACTGCCGCTCGGTCTCGCCCGAGAACCCGACGATGACGTCGCTCGAGAGGGCGATCCCCGGGACCGCCGAGCGGAGCCGCTGGACGAGTCGGAGGTAGGCCTCGACGGAGTACTGGCGCCCCATGCGGTGGAGCACGCCGTCGTCGCCCGATTGGACCGGCAGGTGGAGGTGCTCGCATACCGACGGGCACTCGGCGATGGCGTCGATGAGCCGGTCGGTCAGATCCCACGGGTGCGAGGTCACGAAGCGGAGCCGCGCGATAGCCGGTCGCCCGTCCTCGAGACGGAGCGCATCGATGGCGCGCAGGAGGGCCGCGAAGTCCGGGCGGCCGGTGGTGTCGATGCGGCGCCCGAGCGTCCGCCCGCCGGCGAGGTCGGCGAAGCGCTGTTCGGGCGGCAGGTCGTGGCCGTACGAGTTGACGTTCTGGCCGAGGAGGGTGAGGTTCAGCACCCCCGCGCGTCCGAGCTTGCGGCACTCGGCGAGGACGTCGTCGAAGGGACGCGAGCGCTCGGGTCCCCGGCTGAAGGGCACGATGCAATAGGTGCACGTCTTGTCGCAGCCGTAGATCACCGGCACCCATGCATCCCAGCGACTCCCGCGGCGGATCGACCCGGCCGCGACGGCTGCGGCTCGCGTGCCCGGCAAGCGATCGGCCGTGGCGGCGATGGAACGGCCGACGCGGGCGATCGTCGCCGGGACGTGGGGGGCCATCGTCTCCGGTACGTGGCCGGCCACACCCGCCATGAGCCCCGGCGCGGTGAGCGTCGCCAGGCCGAGGCGCGCCACCAGCTCGGGCTCTTCGTCGGGCCGCAGGAAGAGGTCCACGGAGGGGTAGCGCCGCCGCAGGACGTGGCGGTTGTCCTCGCGCACGGCGCAGCCCGTGAGGACGACCCGCGTGCCGGGTCGTGCCTGCTTGAGCTCGGCCAGCTGGCCCATCCGGCCGATCACCTTCTGCTCGGCCGCTTCGCGGATGGCACACGAGTTGATGACCACCAGGTCGGCATCCTCGAGCGACCACGACTCGGCGCATCCGGCGGCCAGGAGCGCGCCCGCCATCTCCTCCGAATCGGAGTGGTTCATCTGGCAGCCGAGCGTCCAGATGAAGAAGCGCGGCAGGCTCTCGGGCCCGACCACGTACTCCTCGAGCTCGGCCGCGACCCGCGGCCCCTCCCCTCCCCCGGTCGCGCTCCGTGCGGGCAGTTCGAGGACGGGGAGGGCGCGCACGGTCACGACGCCGAGAGTGTTCGAGCTCCCGCGGTGGGACGACCGCGGAGCACCCCGAGGACGCGCTCGCCGACCTCGAGCGGGACCCTCGTCAGGTCCTGGGCCTCGGCGTACGTCATGGCGTCGCCATGGTAGTCGCTGCCTCCCGTGGGGACGAGCGCGAGCGCCGCTGCGCTCTCCGCCATGGTCGCCACCGTCTCCGGCCGGAAGGTGCGGTAGTACACCTCCAGGCCCCCGAGGCCCGCATCCTTCAGCTCGCGCAGGAGGTCCCCGCGCTGAGGTGCCACCGGGAAGTGGGCCAGCGCCGCGAGGCCTCCGACCCCCCGGATCGCGCTGATCGCCTCGACGGTGCCCATCCCCCGTCGCGGCACCCAACCCGGCGCGCCGGGGGCGAGCCAGCGCGTCATCGCATCGTCCATCGAAGTGGCGTGACCGGCCAGCACGAGCGCCCTCGCAAGGTGGGGCCGGCCGGCCGAGCTCACGCGTGCGGGCAAGGTCTGCTCGAGGTACCCGTCGACCGGCACGCCAAGGGCCCGTAGCAGGCCGACCATGCGTTCGATCCGCTCCCGGCGGCTCGCGCGCTGGCGCGCGAGGAGCGCCTCGAACCGGTCGTCATCCGGGTCTACGCCAAGGCCGAGGACGTGGAGCTCGTCGCCCCACGGCGCCCGCGCGGAGGCGGCCAGGGTGTTGATCTCGACACCGGGGATGAGCTCCGGCCCGTCCGGCCCGGCCGCGGCGCCCAGGCCGGCGGAGCGCAGCTCCCGGTAGCCGTCGAGCGTGTCGTGGTCGGTGATGGCCACCAGGCGCATCCCGTACTCGCGCGCCTCGGCGTAGAGATCGCGCGGCTCCATGATCCCGTCGGAGCGGCGGGTGTGGCAGTGCAGGTCGACCTGGTTGCGGGCCGGCGTCGTCACCGCCGGTCAGAGCTCGATGAGCTCGCTCAGACGCCGCACCGCCGTGGCATGGCCGCTCTGCCGGTCGACCTCGACCTCCAGGGCGGTGAAGGTCACCGGCCCGTCGGCGACTTCGAAGCGGGTCGGCAAGGCGTTGAGGAAGCGCGGCAGGACCGTGCTCGGGTCGAAGCCGATGACGCTGTACAGGGGGCCGGTCATCCCGATGTCGCTCACGTACGCCGTCCCCCTGGGCAGGATGCGCTCGTCGGCCGTGGGGACGTGGGTGTGCGTGCCGCCGACGACGCTCACGCGGCCGTCGAGGTACAGGCCGAAGGCCGTCTTCTCGCTCGTGATCTCGCAGTGGAAGTCGACGATGCGCACCGGCGGCAGGGGCACCGAGCCCTGCTCGAGGAGGGCGTCCAGGACCGTGAAGGGGTTGTCGATCGGCTGCATGTATGTGCGGCCCTGGGCGTTGATCACGGCGACGGGTGTGCCGTCCGCAGCGTGGTACTCGCCCCAACCGCGCCCCGGGACCCCGTCCTCTCCGTAGTTGAGTGGACGCAGGATGCGCTCGTTGCTGTCGAGCTCCGCGTAGATCTCCCGCTTGTCCCAGATGTGGTTCCCGCTCGTGATCACGTCGACCCCGGCCTCGAGGAGCGCCTCGGCCGTGGACGCCGTCAGGCCCATGCCGCCGGCCAGGTTCTCGCCGTTGGCGGTCACGAAGTCGATCGCCCGCTCGCGGCGGAGCTCGGGCAGGCGGTGGCTCACGGCGAGCCGGCCGGGCTTGCCGATGACGTCCCCGATCATGAGGACGCGAAGAGGCGTCGGTTGCGGGGCTACTTGGCGTACTCCACGGCCCGCGTCTCGCGGATGACCGTCACCTTGATCTGGCCCGGATAGGTCAGCGATTCCTCGATCTTGCGCACGATGTCGCGGGCGAGGCGCATGGAGGCCAGGTCGTCGATCTCGGTCGGTCGGACGAGGATCCGGACCTCGCGGCCCGCCTGGACCGCGAAGGCCTTCTCCACGCCCGCGAAGGACGCCGCGATGGCCTGCAGGTCGTCGAGCCGCTTGAGGTACGTCTCGACCGACTCTCCTCGCGCCCCGGGGCGCGAGGCGCTGATCGCGTCGGCGATCTGGACGATGGGCGCCTCGATGCAGGTGTACTCGACCTCCTGGTGATGAGCGGCGATGCCGTTCACGACCTGGGGGGCCAGCCCGAGGCGCGCGGCGAACTGGGCGCCGATGGCCGCGTGGGGCCCCTCGACCTCGTGGTCGATGGCCTTGCCGATGTCGTGGAGCAACCCCCCCGTCTTGCAGATCTGCACGTCCGCTCCGACCTCGGCCGCGATGATCGAGGCGAGCCGGCTGGTCTCCACCGCGTGCTGCAGCACGTTCTGGCCGTAGCTGGTGCGGTACTTGAGGCGCCCGAGGAGACGGATGATCTCGGGCGGCAACCCGGGCACGCCGCTGTCGTAGGCTGCCGATTCGCCAGCCTGGCGCATGACGAGGTCGATCTCGCTGCGCGTCTTGGCCACGACCTCCTCGATGCGGCCCGGGTGGATGCGACCGTCGGCGATGAGCTTGGTGAGGGCGAGCCGGGCGATCTCGCGACGGACGGGGTCGAAGCCGCTCAGAACGACCGATTCCGGCGTGTCGTCGATGATCAGGTCGACGCCCGTGGCCTGCTCGAGCGCCCGGATGTTCCGTCCCTCGCGCCCGATGATGCGGCCCTTCATCTCCTCGTTGGGCAGCGGCACGACCGAGACCGTCATCTCGGCGGTGTGGTCGGCCATGACGCGCTGGATGGCCGTGACCACGATGTTACGGGCGCGGTCCTCGGCCTCTTCGCGGGCCCTGCGTTCGATGGCCTTGGCCAGGCGGACCGCGTCCCGCTCGGCGTCTTCCCGGACGGCCTCGAGGAGCACCTCCTTCGCCTGCTCCGCGCTCATGCCGGAGACGCGCTCGAGCGCGGCGATCTGGTCCTGGCGCGCCCGGGCGAGAGCCTCGCGCTGCTCGTCGAGCTCGCGCTCCCGCTCGAGCAGCTTGCGGTCGCGCGCCTCGAGCATCTCGGTCCGCTGATCGAGTTGTTCGTCGCGCTCGAGGAGACGCCGCTCCAGGGCGGCCAGCTCGGTACGTCTGCCGCGCCCCTCGTCGTCGGCCTCGCGCTGGAGGCGGAGCGTCTCCTCCTTGGCCTGGAGGATCAGCTCCTTCTGCTGAGCGCGGGCGTCCGAGATGATGCGGCTGGCCTTCTCCTGGGCCATGCGGAACGCCTGCGATGCCCACAGCCCGCGGGCGAGGAATCCGAGCAGGACGCCGATCGCCAGGGCGGCCACGACCGCCAGCACACCGACGAGTTCTCCCATATCCAGCCTCCCGTCCGGTTCCGCCTTTCGGCGCCCGGAGGTGCGCTACGTTCGTTGTCGTGAGCCGGCGCACGAGTCGTCGCACGCGCGCCGCGTGATCGAATGCTGCCGAGGCGAGCCCTCCGCGGGCTCACCGGTGACCGCTCGGCGCCGTCGCCGTCGGTCGTCCGGGTAGCCTACGTCCGACTCGCCGAGAGCGTCAAACGTATCAACGTACCGTCCCGGGGTCGTGGGCGATCAGCCACGAGCGGCCTGTCAAGCGGGCGATCCTGAATGGTTTCCACCATCAGCGAACGCCGAGAGGGCTCGACGTCAAAGCCATGTGCCGTCCGCTACTCGGCCGTGCCGCATGGGCCCATTCGCAACGCGCGGACGCTCACCAACGGCGGTTTGCTCGGACCTCCTGGCGGAGAAGATCGCCATCAGCGCGCGTGAAGTGGCAAACAAGAGGTCGGCTGTTCACTGATCGTGGAATGTCGCCAGGCACGCCGTTTCGCAGCCCCACTCCGGCGGCCTCAGCGGCGACCGATCGGGTGGCGGTCACGCTGGGTTCCGCGATCCACGATGAGCGGATCCGTCGGCGCTGGTCGCTTCGCCGGCTGGCAAGTCGGGCGGGTGTCTCGGTCGCCGCCGCTCACAGCGCCGAGGCCGGACACCGCGCATCGCTCGAGATGTACGCGCGGCTTGGCCACGCTCTCGGCCTCTGGCTCCAGGCCGAACTCATCGACCCGCGGCGCCGCAATGCTCCTTCTCTCCGAGACGAGGATCTGGTCCATGCGGCCATGGGCGAGTACGAAGCCACGCACCTGCGCAGACTCGGTTTCGAGGTAGCGATCGACGAGCCGTACCAGCACTACCAGTTCGCCGGCAGAGCGGACGTCGTCGGATGGTCCGTGAGCGATCGCGCGCTCCTTCACATCGAGAACCGCACTCGCTTCCCGAACGTGCAGGAAGCCGCCGGCTCGTACAACGCCAAACGGGCCTACCTGGGCGCGGTCCTGGCCGAGCGACTCGGAATCCGGGGAGGCTTCCGCAGCGAGACCCACGTCCTGGTGGGCCTCTGGTCCGCAGAGCTGCTTCACGTCCTTCGCCTCAGGCGGGCGACGTTCACCTCACTCTGTCCCGACGCGATCGAGGCGTTCCAAGGGTGGTGGAGCGGGAAACCGCCGACGCACGGCCGAACCAGTGCCTTCGTCCTGCTCGACCTGTTCGCGGCGGGCCGGGAGCGCCGTTTCGTCGATCTGAGAGCCGCGCTCGCAGGGATTCGTCCGCGAACGCGCGGATACGCCGAGGCGGCCGACCGGCTCAGATCAAGGGGGACCTAAGTCATCGGAGCGCGCATCCGATCCGTCGGCCAGCGATGAAGCCGAAAGGAACGCTGCGGCCACGACGCGACAGACATCGGGATCGAAACCATTCCTGGCCAGGAGCGCGTACGCCTTCTGGCGCCGTTTGGCAGGGTCGGGCTCACGCAGGAGCGAGCGGCGGTGGCGCTCGACGAGGCGTCGAGCCGCATCCTCCTCGACCGATTCCCGCGCGTGCAAGGGTTCGCGCACGGCGATCGTCGCGTCCCCGTTGGCCGCGTCGCTCGCGGGCGCCGAACGTTCTGCCAGCACGGCGTCGACGGTCGCGCGGTCGATGCCCTTCTGGGCGAGCTCCAGGCGGATCGCCCGTTCGCCGCGTGGGCGCGCCCGGTCGCGCGATTCGACCCACGCTCGTGCGAAGGCCTCGTCGTCCAGATAACCCTGCTCGGTCAGACGCGCGATGGCCTCCTCGACCAGCACCTCCCGGTAGCCCGCCGAAACGAGCCTCCGTCTCACTTCGGCCATCGACCGCGAGCGCGTCTCGAGGAAACGCGCAGCAGCGTCGAGGACGTCATCGACATCGTCGACGGCAGCCCGCCGGGTGCGCCGTTCGGCGGGCGTCTCGCGCGGCCGAGAGTCGCGAGCCACGACGCCCGCGGGGCCGTGGACGCCCGGACGGCCGCCTCCGCGGTCGCCTACTCGGCCTCTTCGATGCCCTCCACGGGCACCGCGATGTTCCCGACCTTGGCGCGCACGTCGCGCTCGATGGCGGCCGCGATGTCGCGGTTCTGCCTGAGGAAGTCCTTGGCCGCCTCGCGACCCTGGCCGAGGCGCACGTCGCCGTAGTTGAACCAGACCCCGGTCTTGGTGAGCAGGCCCATCGCCGTTCCGACGTCGAGGAGACCGCCCTCGCGGCTGATCCCCTCCGCGTACATGATGTCGAACTCGGCCACCCGGAAGGGCGGGGCGACCTTGTTCTTGACGACCTTCACGCGCACCCGCGAGCCGACCGCATCCGTGCCCGTCTTGATCGTCTCGATGCGCCGGATGTCGAGGCGAACGCTGGCGTAGAACTTGAGCGCGCGGCCGCCGGGCGTCGTCTCGGGATTGCCGAACATGACACCGATCTTCTCGCGCAGCTGGTTGGTGAAGACGAGGGCCGTATTGGAGCGGCTGACCGCCCCGGTGAGCTTGCGCAGGGCCTGGCTCATGAGGCGGGCCTGGATGCCCACGAAGCTGTCGCCCATCTCGCCTTCGATCTCCGCCCGCGGGACCAGGGCTGCCACGGAGTCGATGACCACGCAGTCCAGGCCCCCCGAGCGAATCAGCGTCTCGGCGATCTCGAGAGCCTGCTCGCCGGTATCCGGCTGGCTCACGAGGAGCTCGTCGACGTTCACCCCGCAGGCCCGCGCATAGGCCGGGTCGAGGGCGTGCTCGACGTCGATGAAGGCGACCACGCCCCCGGCCTGCTGGGCCTCGGCCAGGATGTGCTGGCAGAGCGTCGTCTTGCCGGACGCCTCGGGGCCGAAGATCTCGGTCATCCGACCGCGCGGGATGCCGCCCACACCGAGGGCCAGGTCGAGGGCCACGGAGCCGGTCGAGATGACGTCGATCGGCGTGCTCGCACGATCGCCCAGGCGCATGATCGAGCCGCGCCCGAACTGCTTCTCGATCGCGCTGATCGCCGCGTCGACGGCCCGTCCGCGCTCGCCCTCCACGGCCTTACCGTTCCTCTCGGCGATGGTCTGGTGCTGGTCGGCGCCCGTGATGGTCATCGTCTCGCTCCTCGCGGGGCGCCGGCCGGCCGGTCCCCTACTCTTCCTCGATCTCCTCGCGCGGCTTGCGCTTCGGCTTGATCACCTCGACGCTCATGGGCGTCTCGAGGATCGGCTGGATCTTCGCCTTGACGGCGGCGTCCTTCGGCTTCTTCTTCGCTTCGCGGTGGGGGCGGTCTCGTGATCCCATGGCCTCCTCCGCCGGACCGGTCCCACGGTAGGCCACCGGTCTTCACGGCCACTGCACCATCACTGCGCGCCAGCTTGGCTGTCACGTCACGAGGCCTGGTCGCGACGCGAGCCGCACTGCTCTCGAGCCTGAGCTGGGGGAGCGTCCCGGCCGCCAGCGCCTCCCGGATCAGTCCCATGAAGCGTAGGGTGAACGTCAGGTTGTGGCAAGTCGCGAGGCGGTAGCCGAGGAGCTCGTCGGCGCGGAACAGGTGCGCGACGTAGGCGCGCGAGAAGTGCCTGCACAGGCGGCAGGGACAGCCCTCCTCGACCGGCGCGCCGTCGTCAAGGTACCGGGCGTTGTGGATGTTGAGCTTCCCCTCGGGCACCCACAGCGTGCCGTTCCGCGCAACGCGCGCGGGGAGCACCGAATCGAAGAGATCGACCCCGCGGTCCACCGCATCGAGCATGTCCACGGGTGAGCCGAGGCCCATCAGGTAGCGAGGTCGCGGATCCGCCCCAAGCGTCTGACGGACGACGTCGAGGGCCCGCCCTCGCTCCTGCGGCGTCTCGTCCCCTGCCAGGCCCCCGATGCAGACCCCGTCGAACGGGAGCGCGGCGATGGTGCGTGCCGAACCCGCCCGGATGTCCTCCTCCAGCCCACCCTGGACGATCCCGAAGAGGGCCTGGTCGGGCCGCGAATGGGCGGCCAGCGAGCGCTCCGCCCAGCGATGCGTCCGCTCGGTCGCCACGGCCACCTCGGCACGGCCCGAAGCGTGCGGCGGGACCGGCTGGTCGAAGGCGACCGCGATGTCCGCCCCGAGCGCCTCCTGGATGGCCACCGACAGCTCGGGCGTGAAGCGGTGAACGGAGCCGTCGACGTGCGAGCGGAAGGTCACCCCGTCGTCGTCGACCGAGCGCAGGTCGCTCAGGCTCACGACCTGGAAGCCGCCCGAGTCCGTGAGGATCGCGCCGTCCCAGGCCATGAACCGATGGAGGCCGCCGAGCCGGGCGATGCGCTCGTGCCCGGGGCGCAGGTAGAGGTGGTACGTGTTGGCCAGGATCATCTGCGCCCCGACCTCGTGGAGGTCGTCCGGGTCGAGGGCCTTCACCGTGGCGTTCGTCCCGACCGGCAGGAAGGCCGGCGTGTCGACCACCCCGTGCGGCGTCGTCAGGCGGCCGAGGCGTCCGTGGGTCGACCCGTCCGCCGGCGGCGGAACAAGCGTCTCGAAGCCGATCGCCCTCACTCGGCCGGGCCGCGCCCTTCGGTGCTCGCGCCGAGCCCTTC